>Ga0209758_1004560_pt1 | contig 11430 bp, 13 predicted proteins | sample AraplaMF_Col_mMF_FD_184258 | JGI IMG/M metagenome (GOLD analysis project Ga0209758, IMG submission 184258) | Arabidopsis root microbial communities from the University of North Carolina, USA - plate scrape MF_Col_mMF (SPAdes) (version 2) | ecosystem: Host-associated > Plants > Roots > Endosphere... | reverse complement strand
TGCGCAATCCGTCGGCCGCGCAGGGCCAGTTCGGCAACCTGATCTTCGGCTTCGCGGTGACCGAAGCGCTCGGCATTTTCTCGCTGCTGATCGCGCTGCTGCTGCTGTTCGTTCCGCTCTGAGCGGCACCTCTTCGCGCCGCCGTCCGGCGGCGCGCATGACAGCAACAGGAGAGCACCGTGGCTGAAAAATCTCATGCCACCCCCGCCAAGGGTCAGCAGACCGGCGCCCACACCGAAGCCGATGGCGGCCACGGCGGAGGATTTCCTCCGTTCGAGTCGAGCACCTTCGCTTCGCAGCTGGTGTCGCTGCTGATTGCCTTCGTCGCGCTCTATCTGATCGTCTCGCGCATCGCGCTGCCTCGCGTCGGCGGCGTGATCGACGAGCGGCAGAAGGCGATCGAGGGCGACCTGGCCGAGGCCCAGAAGCTGAAGGATGCGTCCGACAGCGCGCTGAAAGCCTATGAAAGCGAACTCGCGGCGGCGCGTTCCAGGGCCCAGGCCATCGGGACCGAAACCCGCGACAAGCTGAATGCGGCGGCCGAGGCCGAGCGCAAGACGCTGGAAGACCGGCTCGCGGTCAAGCTTGCGGACGCGGAAAAGACCATCGCCGCCACCCGCACCAGCGCGATGAACAACGTCCGTGGCATCGCCGCGGACGCGGCCTCCGCCATCGTGCAGCAGCTCAGCGGCGTGGTGCCGGACGGCAATACGGTCAACAGCGCCGTCGATGCGTCGCTGAAGGGATAAGACGGATGTTCTACGAACCGGAAACCTGGGTCGCGATCGCCTTCATCATCCTGATGGGGCTGTTTGCCTATCTCGGCATTCATCGCACGGTGCTCAAGGCGCTCGACAACCGCGCCGAGCGCATCAAGGCCGAGCTCGACGACGCCCGCCGTCTGAAGGAAGACGCCGCCAAGCTGCTCGCCGACTACAAGGCGCGTCACGCCGCGGCGGAACGCGAAGCCCAGGACATCATCGCCGGGGCCAAGGCCGAAGCGGAGCGGATCGCGGCGGAAGCCAAGGTCAAGCTGGAAGACTTCGTCGCCCGCCGCACCAAGACCGCGGAGAGCAAGATCGCGCTCGCCGAGGCCCAGGCGGTCGCCGACGTGCGGGCGGCGGCGGCCAATGCCGCGATCGCCGCGGCGTCGACCATCCTGTCGCAATCGGTGAAGGGTTCCGTCGCCGACGACCTCCTGGCCAAGGGCATCAACGAAGTCCGCGCCAAGCTGAATTGATCCGCGGGATCTTCGTGAAAAAGAAGCCGGCGCGGTGATCCGCGCCGGCTTTTTTCAGGACATCCGTTTGCCGGCTATTTCTTTCTGGGCGCCCGCGCCCTGGGTTCCGGCTTCAGCGCCGACGGGTCGAAGCCGATATAGAAGACGTAGGAATCTCCCGCCGCGCCAGCCGGCACCGGGTAGACCACGTCTTCCGCGACCAGGCTGAACACCGCGCTGCTGTCCGCGGTCATCGACAGGTTGGTCTGATAGGCCTTGGTGAAGATGGTCTTTGGCGTCACGCCTTCCTGGACCACCGCGACGCGCAGCGGCACGTCCACCGACGGCGGCGCACCCGCCGGGCCGGCGATGACGCGGCCCTGGATACCGATCCGCGCCGTGATCTGACCGCCGCTGAGATTGCAGTCGCGCGCGGTGCGGGTGATGGTCGCCTGGTATCGCAAATCGCTGCCGCTCGCCGGCTTGCCCGGCATGCCGACGGCATAGGTCGAGGCGCCCGGCCGAATGCTCACCGCGGGACAGGTGAGGTCGTTTTGCTCCGGCTGCGCATCGCCCACCGCCTGCGATTTGCCGCCGAACAGCTGGCCGAAGCGGTCGCTGAACGACGAGGACCCCGAATCCGACGAGCCGGATCCCAGCATGCTGCCACCGCCGCAACCTGCCAGTGCGCCGGCGGCCACAGCCAGCAGCACGACATGGCGCAGATGGCCGGTGCGGCCAGCGCCAATCATTCCTGTCAAACCCATGGTTCGAAATTCCCCGGCAGAACTCAGGCTCCCCGCCGCCTTATAGCAGGGCAATGGCGGCGAACCCAAGGCACCAGATGACGGTTAAAAGACCAGAGCCTCCGGTTCTGATTGAATCAGAACCGGGCTCTGGATTCTTGTTTTGACGCGTTTTCTTCACGCGAACCGGCATCCACTTCGCTCGAAAACGCTTTAGCCGGCGAAACCGGTTAACCGCGAAAATCCTCGTGCAGCAGGCCGAACAGCAGGTGATCCTGCCAGGCGCCGTTGATGCAGAGGTAGCGCCGCGCCAGTCCTTCGCGGGTAAATCCGCATTTTTCCAGGACCCGGATCGAAGCCGCATTGCCGGGGATGCAGGCCGCCTCGACGCGATGCAGATTGAGCTCGCCGAACAGCGTCGGCAGCAGCGCGCGCAGCGCCGACGTCATGTAGCCGCGACCCGCATGGGGTTCGCCGGTCCAGTAGCCGATGGTGCCGGCCTGGACGATGCCACGGCGGACATTGGCCAGCGTCACGCCCCCGACGAGCGTCCCGTCGACCTCGCGAAACACCAGGAACGGATAGGACTTGTCGGTGGCGATGTCTTCGGCATAACGCCGCAGCCGCCGGCGGAAACCCGCGCGCGTCAGATCGTCAGACGGCCAGATCGGCTCCCAGGGCGTCAGATAGGCCCGGCTATGCTCGCGCAGCTGCGCCCATTGCGGGAAATCCGCCATCTGCGGCGCCCGCAACATCAGCCCGAAGCCGCGCGGCGCAAGTGGCGCCGGTGCGTTCGATGGCAATCGAAACAGGGCCATGTTCACGTCTCCCTGATGCGCGATGCCGGGCCCGCCTTGATCAATGCAAGCGCGCCTTGGCCTTCGAACCGGTCAATCCTTCCGCAAAAGCCACCGCGGAGTCCAGTCCCCGGCCGCTGCCCAGCGCCACGACCGCCGGCCGGCTGCGCGACAGCAGGGCACGGGCGGCGTTGCGGGTCGACTCTACGCTGACCGCGTCGATCCTGGTCATCAACTCCTCCACCGTGAGCGGGCGGCCATAGGCAAGCATATGACGTGCCAGCTGCTCGGCGCGGGCACTGCAGCTCTCCAGCGCCATCAGCAACCCGGCCTTCATCTGCGCCTTGGCGCGCGCGATCTCGGCCTCGGTCATGGTCTCGACCGCGTCGTTGATCACGTCGACGATCACTTCCATCATCTCCGGCGCGTCGGCCGGATCGGTGCCGGTGTAGAGCCCGAAGAAGCCGGTATCGCTATAGGGCGCGTGGAATGTGTAAATCGAGTAGCAAAGCCCGCGCTTCTCCCGCACCTCCTGGAACAGCCGGGACGACATGCCGCCGCCGAGAATATTGGTGAACACCTGCAGGCTGAACAGCGACAGATCGGACTGCGGCAGTCCTTCAAGCGCGAGCGTCAGGTGCGCCTGCTCGAGATCGCGATGCACCACGCGGGAGCCGCCTTTGCCGAACATCGCCGGCTGCGGTTTCGGCGCCGGCGTGCCGTCGAAGCTGGCGAACCGCAGCCCGGCGTCCTCGACAATGCGCCGGTGATCGACCGCGCCCGCGGCGGCGACGACCATGTCGGGGCCGCGATAATGCGTGGAAAGATAGCCGCGCAAGGTATCGCGGTTGAATTGCTTCAGCGTCTTGGCGGTTCCGAGCAGCGAGCGCCCCATCGGCTGGTCCGGATAGCACAGCTCGTTGAGATGCTCGAACACCACGTCATCCGGGGTATCCTGCGCCGCACCGATCTCCTGCACGATCACGCTCTTCTCGCGTTCCAGTTCATCCGGCACAAAGGACGGATTGGCGAGAATGTCGGACAGTACGTCGAGCGCCAGCGGCACATCGGCCTTCATCACCCGGGCGTAATAGGCGGTGGTTTCGGTCGAGGTGCCGGCATTGAGGTCGCCGCCGACCGCTTCGATCTCCTCGACGATCTCGCGCGACGAACGCCGCGTGGTGCCCTTGAAGGCCATGTGTTCGAGCAGATGCGAAATGCCGTGCTCGTTCGGCTTCTCGTCGCGGCCGCCGACACCAGTCCACACCCCGAGCGCCGCGGTTTCGAGATGCGGCATGGTGTCGGTGACAACCGTCAGCCCGGAGGGAAGCTTGGTGACTTCGACGCTCATCCGGCAACTCCTTGCTTCGCGGCACGGCTGACCGATAGCACGAACCGCTCGATTTCGACCTGATCGTTCTTCATGACGGTGATCCGCTCGGGCTTGGTCATGAGGCCTTCCAGCCACGCCGGCAGCACCGGCCGCATCCCGCAGGCGGCTTCGACCGCATCGGGAAATTTCGCGGCATGCGCCGTCGACAGCACGATATTGGGAGTGCTGGTGTCGGAGGCGTCGCGATCCGCCACCGCCAGCGCCACCGCGGTATGCGGATCGACCAGATCGCCGGCCTCGCGCCAGGCGGCGCGGATCGCCGCGCTGGTCTCGTTCTCGTCGGCGCGCCCGGCATCGAAATCGGCCCGGATCGCCGCCAGCACCGCATCAGGCAGCACGAAACGGCCGGACTGCTTGAGCGACGCCATCAGGGCGCGCACCATTGCGGCGTCGCGCCCGGCCGCTTCGAACAGCAGGCGCTCGAAATTCGACGATACCTGGATGTCCATCGACGGCGACGCCGTCGCATGCACTTCGCGCACCTCATAGATGCCGGTCTTCAACGTGCGCGCCAGGATATCGTTGACGTTCGCGGCGATGCGCAGCTTGCCGATCGGCAGGCCCATCCGCTTGGCGACATATCCGGCGAAGATATCGCCGAAATTTCCGGTCGGCACGGTGAAGTCGACGGTGCGCCGCGGCGAACCAAGCGCCACCGCCGCGGTGAAATAGTAGACCACCTGCGCCACGATGCGCGCCCAGTTGATCGAGTTGACGCCGGACAGCGACACCGCATCGCGAAACTGATGGTGATTGAACAATCCCTTTACGATGGCCTGGCAATCGTCGAAGTTACCCTCGACGGCGAGCGCATGCACGTTGTCGGCACCGCTCGTCGTCATCATCCGCCGTTGCACGTCCGAGATCCGCCCCTGCGGAAACAGCACGATCAGGTCGACATTGGCGAGGTTGGCGAAGGCGTCGACCGCGGCGCCACCTGTGTCACCCGAGGTTGCCACCACGATGGTGGTGCGCTGCTGGCGCTGCGCCAGGACATGATCCATCAGCCGCGAGATCAGCTGCATCGCCACGTCCTTGAACGCCAGCGTCGGGCCGTGAAATAATTCCAGCACGAACTGATGTGGCGCGCTCTGGTCGAGCGGCACCACCGCCGGATGGCGGAACGTCGCATAGGCCTCGTTGGCCATGCGGCCGAGATCGGCATCCGAAATCTCGCCGGCGACGAACGGCTTGATCACCTCGACGGCGACTTCCCAATATGGCCGGCCGAAGAACCCGGTGATGGTTTCGGGGGCAAGTTGCGGCCAGATTTCCGGCACGTAGAGGCCGCCGTCGCGGGCAAGCCCGGTCAGCATCACATCGCAAAAGCCCAGGGTGGGAGCCTCCCCCCGCGTCGAAAGATACGTCGTCAAGCCGTCCTCCAAAGGCACGGTTTCCCGACAAGCCCTTGATAAAATTGGGTTATAATTTCACATTCAGTGAAATCAGACGGCACCATAATGGGTTTTTCCCGGAAGGGGAAACCGGGAATGGGCGGGTCGCGCCCTACAGCGCCGCGACCACCTCGGAGGCGAGGACGATGCGGGCGAATTCACCGTTGAGATTGGCCAGGGTCATCGCGTGGACCGCTTCGGCCAAATGCAGTTCGCCGTCTGGCCCGACCCGGTCGAAGGTCCACGTTGCGTCACGCACCAGCCGCGTGTCGAAGCCGAGATTGCCCGCCATCCGGGTCGTGGTTTCGACGCAGTGATTGGTGGTGGCGCCGCAGATGACCAGGGTATCGATGCCGGCCGCCCGCAGCCGGCTTTCCAGATCGGTGCCGATGAAAGCGCTGTTCACGCGCTTGACGATCACCGGCTCTCCGTCGATCTCGCAAGCCTCCGGCTTCACCGCATAACCGGTGCTGCCCGGCAGGAACGAGGAGCCCGGCCGCGTCCCCTCGTGGCGGATGTGGAAGATCGGTGCGTGACGGCTCCTGAAAGCCATCAGCAGATCGACGATCCGCGCCACCGCTTCGGGATTGTTTCGCCGCTTGCCCGCCGCTTCCCATTCATCGAATGCACGTTGAACATCGATGACAACGAGAGCGGTCCGGCGTGGCTCATTCTGGCTCATCGTGCAGCGCCCGGTGTGGGGATTCGTAAGGCAGACCTGCCACGGCGCGGCGCGGTTCGAAAGGCTGTTCTTCCCTCGTTTCCGGACAGCTCGACACCACACCCGGCATTTTGCGGATCAAGAAATATTTCGCTGTTGTCCCCGCCACCAAACGGCGAACGCGATCACCACCGCGCCGGCCAGCCCGAACCAGGTGATCGCGTATTGCAGGTGGTCGTCCTTGAGATGCACGTCGAGCGGTCCGGGTTTGGGAATGCCGCTCTCCGGCACCGGCGACTCGAGGTCGACATAGAACGGCGCGACCTCGCCAGCCTTGTCCCAGCCGAGCTTCTGCGTCATCGCGGTCGTGTCGCGGGTGAACCACAGCCGCTTGTCGGGATTTTCCTGCGGCGTCAGGGGGCCCGCGGCTTCCGGAAAGCGCAGATAGCCGGTCAGCGTCACCGGCGTGCCCGTCTGCAGCCTCGCCACCGCGCGGTCCTGCTGGGCGCGATCCTGCATCGTGTTCTGCACGAAGCCGGCGTTGATGATGACGATCCCGCCATTGGCCAGACGCGCGGGCAGAAAGGCCCAGGTGCCGGGACCGGAAATGTCGCTGCGCACCGCCGAACCGGAGCTGTACACCATCGCGTCCGGCCCCGGCCCGAGCGTCGCCGAGAAGCGGACGCGGCGGAATTCATCATCGGCCGGCGTCAGTGCGCGCCATTGGGTGATCGATGGCAGCGCGCCGGGCGACGCCGCCAGCCGCTCGGTCAGTGCGGCGATCAGCGCGTGTTTCTCGATCCGGCGCTGCAATTGCCAGAAGCCCAGACCGAGCAGAAGCGCCAACATCACAGCCGTGACGATTCCGAGCCCGATGACGCCGCGCGGGCGCGCCGGCATGGTCGGCGTTCCGGCCATCATTTCGGCTCGCGATCGATCAGCCGGCCTTCCTGCGCCTTGTGATGAAACTGCAGCGCGATCAATAGCGCCTTCATCGAGCGTAACGGCAACAGCGTGGTCGCCAGAATCAGCGGCAGCCAGAGCGCGGCATGCAGCCAGAACGGCGGCTGGTATTTGACCTCGACGATCAGCGCGGCGCCGACCACGATCGCACCCGCAATCATGATGATGAAGACTGCCGGACCATCGCCGGAATCGATGAAGGCATAGTCCAGGCCGCAATGCTCGCAAGTCGGCCGCAGGTTCAGAAAGCCCGCGTATAGCTTGCCCTTGCCGCAGCGCGGACACCTGCAGGCAAGGCCGCGCAATACGCTTTCAGCGACTGTGATGGTGGAGGTATTGGCCATCGTGCTTTCCTGGAAAACAAAAAGGGCGGCCCCGCGGCCGCCCTTTGGTAGCACATTATCAGGTGGTCAGTGCGCGCCGTGCGCCATGGTTTCGGCGCCGTGGCCCCAGACGTAGATACAGATGAACAGGAACAGCCAGACCACGTCGACGAAGTGCCAGTACCAGGCGGCGAATTCGAAGCCGAGGTGCTGGGTCGGGGTAAAGTGCCCGGCATAGGCGCGCATCAGGCAGACCAGCAGGAAGATGGTGCCGACCAGCACGTGGAAGCCGTGGAAGCCGGTCGCCATGAAGAAGGTGGCACCGTAAATGTTGCCCGCGAAGGAGAACGCCGCGTGGCCATATTCATAGGCCTGCACGCAAGTGAAGCAGGCGCCGAGCAGAACCGTCAGGATCAGGCCCCATTTCAGGCCCTGGCGGTTGTTTTCCAGCAAGGCGTGATGGGCCCAGGTCACCGTGGTGCCCGAGGTCAGCAGGATGAGGGTATTGAGCAGCGGCAGATGCCAGGGGTCGAAAGTTTCAATACCCTTCGGCGGCCACACGCCGCCGAACAGCGCCTCGCGGGTAGCGTGGACCGGATCTCCGGGAAACAGCGCCGAATTGAAGAACGCCCAGAACCAGGCGACGAAGAACATCACCTCCGAGGCGATGAACAGGATCATGCCGTAGCGGTGGCTGATCTGCACGACGCGGGTGTGATCGCCCTTGTACTGGGCCTCGCGGATGACGTCCGCCCACCAGCTCGCCATGGTGTAGAGCACGCCGATGGTGCCGACGCCGAACACGATCGGCGCCGCGCTGAACATGTGGTGCATCCAGGCGATCGCGCCGACCGCCATGATGAAGGCCGATACCGAACCGACGACCGGCCACGGGCTCGGGTCGACGAGATGGTAGTCGTGATGCTTGACGTGCGCCTCAGCCATTGATCTCTCCGTAAGCTGTGCCGGTGGTGCCGGCACGAGTTCGTCTCAAAAACCAGTCCCCGTGTTCAGAGGCTTCCCTTGCGCTTGTCCGGTTCGCTCGAAGCCAGCGGCTTCGGCGACGGCGATGCGTCGCGGACCGGATAGAACGTGTAGGACAGCGTGATGGTGTTGAGGCCGTCGTTCTCGCGATCGGCGGCCAGCGCCGGATCGACGTAGAACACCACCGGCATCTCGCGTTTCTCGCCGGGCGCCATGGTCTGCTCGGTGAAACAGAAGCAGTTGATCTTCTGGAAATATGCTCCGACCGTCAGCGGCGCCACGTTGTAGGCGGCCTGCCCCGTGGTGGTTCGCGCCGACTGGTTGGTCACCGTGTAGAACACCGTGACCACTTCGCCGATCCTGACCTCGATCTCGGTCTGCTCGGGCTCGAATTTCCAGGGCAACCCGCCGGCGACGTTGGAATCGAATCGCACCGCGATCTTGCGCGCCAATGGCGCGCCATCCGGCCCCGCGGTCGCGACCTGGGTGGTGCCGTTGAAGCCGGTGGCGCGGCAGAACCAGTTATAGAACGGCACGGCGGCATAGGAAGCGCCGACCATGAACGCGACCAGCACCCCGCAGAGCGCCGCCACCGTGGCGTCGCGGCCCAAACCGCGTCGCGGGCGCGGCGTATCCGGGTTCTGGTTCGACGACAGAGTCACGTCAGGCAACTGCTTTCATCACATGGGCCGCGTCAGCACGGCCGGCCCCTTGACCATGGTGACGGCGAAAAACAGCACCACCAGCACGCCGAGCGCCAGGGCAATGGCGATCGAGCGCTCACGCCGGCGTTTCTTCTGTGCCTCGGTAAGGACGATACCGTCTGGTTTGGGCTGGTTGTCCATCGGCTCATGCGCCCTCTACCAGATCAACGGGGCGATGGCGCGGGCCACCACCTCGAGCAGCAGGATCGCGAACAGTCCGAACAAATAGAGGATCGAAAATGCGAACAGCTTTCGGGTGGCGCGCAGCGCCGCGCTGCCGTGGCGACGGCGGTAGACGTTGATGGCGAGGCCGAGCATGCCGGCGCCCAGGATCAGCGAAGCAATGCCGTACACCGCGTCGAAATAGCCCAGCGGCCACGGCGCCACCGCGATCGCGACCAGCACGACGGTATAGAGCAGGATCTGCAGCCGGGTCGCATCCGGACCGGCGACCACCGGCAGCATCGGCACGCCGGCGCGGGTGTAGTCGTCGTTGCGGAACAGCGCCAGCGCCCAGAAGTGCGGCGGCGTCCAGAAGAAGATGATGAGGAACAGCAGGATCGGCTCGACCGAAAGCGAGCCGGTCGCCGCGGCCCACGCCACCACCGGCGGCAGCGCACCGGCGGCGCCACCGATCACGATGTTCTGCGCGGTCCAGCGCTTCAGCCACATCGTATAGACCACGACATAGAAGAAGATGGTGAAAGCGAGCAGCGCGCCGGCGAGCCAGTTGACCAGGATACCGAGCGTCATCACCGAGAAGAACGCCAGCGTCATGCCGAACGCCAGCGCTTCGGGCCGGGTGACGCGCCCGCGCGGGATCGGCCGGTTGGCGGTGCGCGACATCAGGGCGTCGATATCGCCCTCGTACCACATGTTCAGCGCGCCGGAGGCGCCGCCGCCGACGGCAATGCAGAGGATCGAGGTGATCGCCAGCACCGGATGGACATGGCCCGGCGCCAGGAAGAAGCCGACCATCGCGGTGAACACCACCAGCGACATCACCCGCGGCTTCAGCAGCGCGATGTAGTCGGCGACTTCAGCCTCGGAAATCCGCGGCGAAAGCTCGATGGCGTTGTGGTCAAGTACCGACAAGATCAGTCCCACTTCTCTCAAACCGTTCCGCCGCGAGCCTTTCGGCCACGGCGGAGACGTTAACCTGGAGCGCGCGGCAGACGGTGCGCCGCGCGGCGATTACTGCACCCGCGGCAGCACTTCGAACTGGTGGAACGGTGGCGGCGACGACAGCGTCCATTCCAGCGTCGTGGCACCGGCGCCCCACGGATTGTCCGCGGCCTGCTCCTTGCGCACGAACGCATCGACCACGCCGTAGATGAAGATCAGCACGCCGAAGCCCGAAATGTAGGAGCCGATCGACGACACCAGGTTCCAGCCGGCGAACGCGTCGGGATAGTCGACATAGCGGCGCGGCATGCCGGACAGACCGAGGAAATGCTGCGGGAAGAACACCAGGTTGACGCCGACGAAGGTGAACCAGAAATGCAGCTTGCCGATCTTTTCCGAGTACATGTAACCGAACATCTTCGGGAACCAGTAGTACCAGCCGGCGAAGATGCCGAACACGGCGCCGAGCGACAGCACGTAGTGGAAGTGCGCGACGACGTAATAGGTATCCTGCAGCACGCGATCGACGCCGGCATTGGCCAGCACGACACCGGTGACGCCGCCGAGGGTGAACAGGAAGATGAAACCGATCGCCCACAGCATCGGCGTCCTGAACTCGATCGAGCCGCCCCACATGGTGGCGATCCACGAGAAGATCTTCACACCGGTCGGCACCGCGATCACCATGGTGGCGGCGACGAAATAGGCCTGTGTCGCCGACGACATGCCGACGGTGTACATGTGATGCGCCCACACCACGAAGCCGATGCCGCCGATCGCGACCATCGCATAGGCCATGCCGAGATAACCGAACACCGGCTTGCGCGAGAAGGTCGAGACGATCTGGCTGATCATGCCGAACGCCGGCAGGATCAGGATGTAGACTTCGGGATGGCCGAAGAACCAGAACAGGTGCTGGAACAGCACCGGATCGCCGCCGCCGTCGGCCGAGAAGAACGTGGTGCCGAAGTTGCGGTCGGTCAGCAGCATGGTGATGGCGCCGGCCAGCACCGGCAGCGACAGCAGCAGCAGGAAGACGGTGACCAGGATCGACCAGACGAACAGCGGCATCTTGTGCAGCGTCATGCCCGGCGCGCGCATGTTGAAGATCGTGGTGATGA
>Ga0209758_1004553_pt1 | contig 11445 bp, 5 predicted proteins | sample AraplaMF_Col_mMF_FD_184258 | JGI IMG/M metagenome (GOLD analysis project Ga0209758, IMG submission 184258) | Arabidopsis root microbial communities from the University of North Carolina, USA - plate scrape MF_Col_mMF (SPAdes) (version 2) | ecosystem: Host-associated > Plants > Roots > Endosphere ... | reverse complement strand
GCCATGAGTTGGCGGCGTCAGGCGGTGAGGCCGCTCTGCAATTGCTCGTACAGGCGCTCGACCGCCTGCCGCGATGGGGGCGTGGCGCCCGCGTGCTGACAAGCCGCCGACCCGCTGGCCAGCGCCGCGTGCAGGTGCTCCCGCAGGCCGCGATCGGGATGGCGGGTGAGGCTGTGCAGCAGGCCCGCGACGCTGGCGTCGCCGGCGCCGACGGTGTCCACCACCTCGACCCGCGGCGCGAGCGCGTCGCAACGCTGCGCGTCGCGCAGCAGGCTCGCGCCCGAACCGCCGCGCGTGAACAGGCACAGCGCCGACGGGCTCATCGCCCGCAACTGCCGCAGTGCGTCGTCCAGGGGCACGCCGGGGAACAGTCCGCGCAGGTCGTCGTCGGACATGACGATGGCGCCCTTGCGGTCCAGCACCAGCAAGGCGCGTACGCCGGGCATGGCGCGCTTGAGCGATTGCAGCAGGGTGCGGCGGCATTCGAGCGCGCAGTTGCCGTTGGCGCGCAGCGCATCGCGCACGCTGTCGAGCGCGCTCCGCACGCCGTCCAGCTGGTGGCTGAGGTTTTCGTCGATGATCAGCGTTTGCAGGCGCATGCGCTCGATGTTGGAGGTCATCAGCAGCCCGCGTTCGTTCCACACGAAATAGGCGATCAACAGGCCGCTGAGCACCAGCACAAAGCCCAGCATCAGCCATTCGGCGGCCATGGTGCGGAAACCGGGCAGCTTCTTGTAGTGTTTGACAAACATAATCCCTCCCTGATTGACACATATGCCAATATAAAATCGGGAAGGATTCAGCGAAATTGCACCTTCGTATGCAAACTCATACCAAAGTTTAGGTTGGCTTTCGCACGGCGGCACAGGCGGTCATGATTTACAATGTTTTCAAACTCACTACGGCCCGATCATGACTGACGCCCTGCACGCTGCCGCCACCTATCACTTCCACCCTGCGGTGGCGGCATGGTTCGGCGCGGCCTTTTCCGGCGCCACCGAGGCGCAGCGGCGCGCCTGGCCGCTGATCCAGTCCGGCCAGGCCACGCTGGTGGCCGCTCCCACCGGTTCGGGCAAGACCCTGACCGCCTTCCTCGCCGCCATCGACGCGCTGGTGCGCGAGAGCCGTCACGCGCCGCTGCCGGATGAAACGCGGGTACTCTACGTATCGCCATTGAAGGCGCTGTCCAACGATATCCGCATCAACCTGTTGACGCCACTGGAAGGCATAGGCCAGCAGCTGGAGGCCATGGGCCAGCCGCCGCACGGCATCCGCACCGCCGTGCGTACCGGCGACACCACGCAGGCGGAACGCAATGCCATGCGCCGGCGCGCGCCGCACATTCTGGTTTCAACGCCGGAATCGCTGTATGTGCTGCTAGGTTCGGACAGCGGCCGCGCCATGCTGGCTGGCGTGCGCACCGTGATCGTCGATGAAATTCACGCAGTGGCCGGCAGCAAGCGTGGCAGCCATCTGGCCCTGAGCCTTGAGCGGCTGGACGCGCTATGCGCACAGCCGCCGGTACGGGTGGGGCTGTCGGCCACGCAAAAGCCGATATCGGCGGTGGCGCAGTTCCTGGCCGGGACCGGGCGCCCTTGCGCGGTAGTGGACGTGGGCCATGTACGGGCGCGCGACCTCAATCTGGAACTGCCGCCAGTGCCGCTGGAGGCGGTAATGGCGAATGATGTGTGGGACCGCGTCTATGATCGGCTGGCCGAGCTGACCGCCATGCACCGCACCACCCTCATTTTCGTCAACACACGGCGCATGGCCGAGCGCATGGCGCGCCATCTGGCGGACCGCATCGGCCCGGAGCATGTGGCCGCGCATCACGGCAGCCTGGCCAAGGAGTATCGGCTGGATGCCGAGCAGCGTCTCAAGCGCGGCGAGCTGCGCGTGCTGATCGCCACCGCGTCGCTGGAACTGGGCATCGACATCGGCGATGTGGATCTGGTGTGCCAGATCGGTTCTCCACGCAGCATCGCCGCCTTCCTGCAGCGGGTGGGCCGTTCCGGTCACCACGTTGGTGGCATGCCCAAGGGCCGGCTGTTCCCGACCTCGCGCGATGATTTGATCGAGTGCACGGCGCTGCTGGATTGCGTGCGGCGCGACGAGCTGGATGCGCTGCATATTCCGCCCGCGCCGCTGGATGTGCTGTCGCAGCAGATCGTGGCGGAAGTGGCATGCCGCGAGTGGAGCGAGGAAGACCTGTACCAACTGGTGCGCCGCGCCTCGCCTTATTCGCAACTGGACCGCAAACACTACGACGATGTGCTGCACATGCTGACCGACGGTTACACCAGCCGCCAGGGCGTACGCGGCTCGTACCTGCACCGGGACACGGTGAGCGGCACGCTGCGCGGCCGGCGCGGCGGCAAGATGACGGCGGTGATGTCCGGCGGGACCATACCGGATAACGCCGATTACACGGTGCTGCTGGAGCCGCAGGGTCAGAACGTCGGCACGGTGCATGAAGACTTTGCGGTGGAAAGCCTGGCCGGCGATGTTTTCCAGCTCGGGAATACATCGTATCGCATCTTGCGCGTGGATGCGGGCAAAGTGCGGGTGGAGGATGCGCACGGCGCGGCGCCCAATATTCCATTCTGGCTGGGCGAGGCGCCGGGACGCAGCGATGAATTGTCCATCGGCGTGGCGCGCCTGCGCGGTGAGATAGACCGCCTGCTGGCGGCGGCGCCGGACGGTGAGGCCGGCTTGGAGAGCGTGGTGGATTGGCTGATCGAGCATCTGGGGCTGGAAGATGCGGCGGCGCGCCAGATTGCCGAGTACATGGCGCGCTCGCGCGCCGCCTTGGGCGCGTTGCCGACGCGCGATACGCTGGTGATGGAACGCTTTTTCGATGAATCCGGCGGTATGCAGTTAGTAGTGCACGCGCCGTTCGGCAGCCGCATCAACCGGGCATGGGGACTGGCGTTGCGCAAGCGCTTCTGCCGCAGGTTCAATTTTGAGCTGCAGGCGGCAGCCACCGAGGACGCGATTGTACTGTCGCTGTCGGATAGCCATAGTTTTCCGCTGGATGAGGTGTGGCGGTATTTGAAGTCGAATACAGCGGAGCATGTGCTGGTGCAGGCATTGCTCGACGCGCCCCTGTTCAACGTGCGATGGCGCTGGAACGCGACCACCTCGCTGGCCCTGCCTCGCTTCACCGGCGGCCGCAAGGTGGCGCCGCAGCTACAGCGCATGAAGAGCGATGATTTGCTGGCGGCGGTATTCCCCGACCAGGCGGCGTGTCTGGAGAATATCGTCGGCGAGCGGGAGTTGCCGAGCCACCCACTGGTCGATCAGACGCTGGACGATTGCCTGCACGATGCCATGGACAGCGAGGGCTGGCTAGCGCTGTTGCGGCGCATGGAGGCGGGCGAGGTGCGTTTGTTGTCGCGCGATCTGCCGGCGCCGTCGCCGCTGGCGATGGAGATTCTGAATGCGCGGCCGTATGCCTTCCTCGACGATGCGCCGCTGGAGGAGCGGCGCACGCAGGCGGTGATCAACAGGCGCTGGACAGATCCGGCATCGACCGACGATCTGGGTGCACTGGATAGCGGCGCCATTGCGGCGGTGGCGGCGGAGGCCTGGCCCTCGGTGCGCAACGGCGACGAGATGCACGAGGCTTTGATGTCGCTGGCTTGCGTTACGCCGGCCGAGGCGGCGCGCGAGGAAGGCTGGCAGGAATGGATAGACGGTCTTGCCGCCTCCGGCCGTGCCGTGCACCTGCGCGATGCGGCCACCGGTGCGGACCTGTGGGTGGCGCGCGAACGCCTGCCCTGCGTCCAAGCTGCCTGGCCCGACGCAACCCTCAGCGTCGCAACGGCGGCCGGCATAGCGGAGGCGCTTGCGGACGAGGCATGGACCCGGGATGCGGCACTGGTAGAGATTCTGCGGGCGCGCCTGAGCGGTTTCGGGCCGCAGACGGTGGCGGCGATTGCCGCGCCGCTCGCCCTGCCCGCCTCCACGGTTACCATCGCGCTGACGCAGCTGGAAAGCGAAGGCTATGTCATGCGCGGCCGCTTCACGCCCGGCGCCATGACCGAAGAATGGTGCGAACGCCACCTGCTGGCGCGCATCCATCGCTACACCATCCGCAATCTGCGGCGCGAAATCGAGCCGGTCGAGCGCCAGGATTTCATGCGCTTTCTGTTTGAATGGCAGCACCTGACGCCGGAGGCCCAGTTGCAAGGCATCGATGCGCTGCCGGAAGCGTTGGCGCAGCTGGAAGGCTACGAAGCCGCCGCCGGCGCATGGGAAAGCGACCTGTTGGCCCTGCGCGTGCGCGACTACTCGGCCCTCTGGCTGGATGACTTGTGCCGCGCCGGCAAAATCGTCTGGACCCGCGTCGGCGCGCCGTCCAGTGCTGCCGGCGGTCCGGTGCGCAGTACGCCGCTGGTGCTGCTGCCGCGCCGCCAGTTGGCCTTGTGGCAGGCGCTGCCCGCGGTGGCGGCCGAAGTCGAGGTGTCGCCGCGCGCGGCGCGCGTGCTGGAAGCGCTGCGGCGCGACGGCGCCATGTTCTTCGACGAACTGTCGCACGATGCCCGCCTGCTCCCTGCGGAGCTGGAGAATACGCTGGGCGAACTGGTGGCGACAGGGCTGGTCAACGCCGACAGCTACGCCGGCCTGCGCGCCATGCTGGTCCCAGCCAACAAGCGCGCCAGCAACGACAAGCGCCGCCGCCGTGGTGCCGGCCCGACGATGGACGAAGCCGGCCGCTGGGCGCTGGTGCGGCGCGGCGACAATGTCACCATTACCGTCCGCCCCATCGAAACTGCCCTTCCCGCCGCCGCAAGCCGCGATGCCGCGCACGGCGACGGCCCTGCCGATGCCGCAGGTCCGGGCCGCGCGCCGGCCGCCGCACGGCCCGCAGCGCCGGTCCGCAAGCCGCGCACCGATCCGGAAACGCTGGAACACATCGCCATGACCCTGCTGCGCCGCTACGGCGTGATGTTCTGGCGGCTGCTGGAACGCGAAGCCAGCTGGATACCCAGCTGGCGCGAACTGCTGCCCATTTACCACCGCCTTGAAGCGCGTGGCGAAATTCGCGGCGGCCGCTTCGTCGCCGGCCTCTCGGGCGAACAGTTCGCCCTGCCGGAAGCGATCCCGTTGCTGCGCGAAATGCGCCGCCGGCCGCACGACGGCAACTACGTCTGCATTTCCGGCATCGATCCGCTCAACCTGTGCGGCACCCTGCTCCCCGGCGACAAAGTCCCGGCACTGGCCGGCAACCGCGTGCTGTTCCGCGACGGCCTGCCCATCGCCACCCAGATCGCCGGCAAATTCCATTACCCACCCGGCACGGAAGACCGCGAACTACTCCACGCCTGGCTGGTAGGCAAGCCGCCGGTTTAACGCCACCGTGGCTTAGCGCACATAACGATCAAGACGCGAGGCGTAGCATGAGTAACCATGAAAAAGTCGCGTCCACTCAAAATCGTGCTTGGGCTGTGCGCCACGCTGCTGCTGGTGCTGACGGCGATCGTCATCTTCGTGCTGACCTTCGACTGGAACCGCGCGCGCCCCTGGATTAACCAGCGCGTTTCCGACAACATCGGCCGCGAGTTCGCCATCAACGGCGACCTGCGCGTACGCTGGGAACAAGGAGATGCCAGCGAAAACGGCTGGCGGCGCCATGTGCCGCGCCCGCGCATCAGCGCCGCCGACGTCAGCATCGCCAATCCCGCATGGAGCAGCACCGGTCCGCGCCTGCTCAACATCGGCAGCATCGTGGTGGCGGTCCATCCGCTGCCGCTGCTGCACAAGGAGGTGGCCATCACCGACCTCGCCGTCGACAAAGTCACGATCGCCGCGCAACGCCGCGCCGACGGCAGCAACACCTGGACCTTCCAGGACCGCGGGCCCTCCGCATGGAATATCGACATCGGGCGCCTGACGCTGGGCGAAGGCGACTTGCGCTATCTCGACGAGGGCATCCAGCTCGACCTGCGCGCCAAGGCCAGCGGCATCAACGACGGCGCCGACGCCCAGCGATACGGCCTGCGCCTTGACCTGAGCGGCAGCTACCGTAACGCCCCTATCACCGGCGGCGGCAAGGCCGGCAAGGTGCTGGCCCTGCGCGACGCCCACACCGTCTTCCCGCTGCAAGCCAACGCCAACATCGGTAAAAACAAAGTCGCCATCGAAGGCAGCATCACCGATCCGCGCGCGCCTGCCGGCCTCGATCTGAAACTGACGCTGGGCGGCGACAGCATGGCCGATCTCTACCCGCTGACCGGCGTGCTGCTGCCGGAAACGCCGCCCTACACCACCTCTGGACGGCTGATCGGCAAGCACGCCGGCGCCACGTGGAACTGGATTTACAAGGACTTCACCGGCACCGTAGGCGGCAGCGACCTTGAAGGCACGCTCGCCTACAGCCCACGCAAACCACGCCCGCTGCTGACCGGTTCCGTCACCTCGCGCCAGCTGCGGCTGGAAGACCTCGGCCCCGCCATCGGCACCAAAGGCAATACCCATACCGACAAGGCCCTGCCGCTCGAACAGTTCAACACCGCCCGCTGGGATGCGCTGGATGCCGACGTCAAATTCACCGGCAAGAAGCTGATACGCACGCACGACATTCCTTTGCAGGACATCGAGACGCATATTCAGATGAAGGACAAGGTGCTGACGCTTGCGCCACTCAACTTCGGCATGGCCGGCGGCGACATCACCTCCAACGTCAGGCTGGATGGCCGCCAGAAGCAGATCGACGCGCAGATCCGCATGGCCGCGCGCCACCTGAAGATCCGCCAGCTCTTCCCCAAGCTGGAATCGATGCAGGCCAGCGTCGGTGAAGTCAGCGGCGATGCGGCATTGGCCGGCAAAGGCAACTCTGTCTCCACCATGCTGGCCACCTCCAGCGGCGAGCTGGCAGCCACCGTCAGCGAAGGCTCGGTCAGCAAATTCATTCTGGAAGCGGCGGGCCTGAACATCGCCAACCTGGTGTTCGTCAAACTATTCGGCGACAGGCAAATCCAGCTGAACTGCCTGGCCAGCGATTTCGTGGTGGAACACGGCAAGGCGCAAACGCGCCGCTTCGTGATCGATACGCAGGAAGCCGTGATCGACGTCAGCGGCAATGTGGACATGGCGAAGGAAACCCTGGACTTGAACGTGCGGCCGCAAACCAAGGGCTTGCGCATCATCTCGCTGCGCACGCCACTGTATGCGCGCGGCACCTTCACCAACCCGGATGTCGGCCCGCAGAAAGGCCCGCTGGTGCTCAAGGCCGGCGCCGCGGTGGCGCTGGCCACCATCGTCAATCCGGCGGCGGCGATTATCCCGCTGGTCAATCCGGGCAAGGTGGAGCCGGTGGATTGCAGCGCCGCGCTGGCGCAAGCCAACCAGACGCGCAAAGATACGAAGACGCAACCGCCGAAACGGCAAGGCACTAGCCCTTGAAGTCCTCGGAGGCCAGGCCGTACTTCTGCATTTTGTAGTACAGGGTTTGCTTGGGCACGCCCAGCGCCACGCTGACCGCGCTGACGCTGCCGCCGGCCTTGCGCAATTCCTGTTCGATCACGGCGCGCTCAAAAGCGCCTACCTGATCGGCCAGCGGCACCGCCTCCATGCTGCGCGCCGACAGCAAGCCATCCGCGCCGCTGCCCAGGCCCAGCACGTAGCGCTCGGCGATGTTGCGCAGCTCGCGCACATTGCCCGGCCAGTTGTGCGCCATCAGCGCCTGCATCAAGGCGCCCGGCACTGGCGGCGCCTCGCGCTTGTAGCGCGCCGCCGCGCCGAGCAGGAAGTGCTCGAACAGCAGCGGAATATCCTCGCGCCGCTCGCGCAGCGGCGGCAGATTCAGAATGATGAGGTTCAGGCGGTAATACAAATCGCTGCGGAACTTCTGCTGGTCCGACCATTCCTTGAGATCGACCTTGGAGGCGGCAATCACCCGCACATCCACCGGCACCGGCGTGTTGGAGCCCAGCCGCTCGATATAGCGCTCCTGCAGCACGCGCAACAGCTTGACCTGCAAGGCCATCGGCAAGCTCTCGATCTCGTCGAGGAACAGCGAGCCGCCGTCGGCATGCTCGATCTTGCCGATCTGGCGCTTGCCGGCGCCGGTGAAGGAGCCCGATTCGTGGCCGAACACCTCGCTCTCGAAAATCGTCTCCGGTATCGCGCCGCAATTCAGCGCCACGAAGTGACGCTTGTGGCGGCGGCTGAACTGGTGCAGGCAGCGCGCCACCATTTCCTTGCCGGTGCCGGTTTCGCCATAGATCAGCACATCGGCCGGTTCGTCGGCCAGGTCGAGGATCGTGCGGCGCAAGGCGCGCATGGGCGCGGAATCGCCCAGCAGCGTGGCCTCGATGCCTTCGCCATGCTCGATGCGGTGGCGCAGCGCCGCCACCTCCAGCATCAGGCGGCGCGTTTCCTGCGCGCGCAGCACCACTTCCACCAGCTGCTCCGACGAATACGGCTTGGCGATGAAATCGTAAGCGCCGTCGCGCATCGCGCCCACCGCCATGCTGATGTCGCCATGGCCGGTCACCAGCACCACCGGCAGCTGCGCGTCGATCGCGTGGGCCGCCGTCATGAATTCCAGCCCGCTCATGCCGGGCAAGCGCACGTCGCTCACCACCACGCCGGCGAAGCCGGGTGTGATCTGCGCCAGCGCCGGTTCGGCGGCGGCATATGCCTCAACTTCAAAGCCGGCCAGGTCCAGCGCCTGCGCGCTGCCGGCACGCACGGTGGCGTCGTCTTCGATTAATACAACTTTCATCATGTCTCCTGCTCCGCCAGTGGCAAGGCGATGACAAACCGGGCGCCGCCGGCGCTTGGCGCTTCGGCACGCAGCTCGCCGCCGAATTCGCGGACGATCTGCTCGGAGATCGCCAGCCCCAGTCCCAGGCCCTTGCCCTGCGGTTTGGTGGTAAAAAATGGTTCAAACAAGTGGGCGCGGATCTCTTCCGGTATGCCCGGGCCGGAATCCGTCACCGCAATCAATACACGGCCGTTGGCGCGCTCCACGCTCACGGTGAGCTGGCGCGTTTCGCTGTCGGCCATCGCGTCCAGCGCGTTGTTGAGCAGATTGACCAGCACCTGCTGCAAGCGGTTGCTGTCGCACAGCGCATGCACATCCTGGTCGCGCACCGCCATCTGGAAATCAACCCGTTCCTGCTCCATCCGCCGCTCCACCAGGAACAAGGCGGAGGTAATGGCAGCCATCACCGGCACCGCCGTCAGGCTGGCATCGGCCTTGCGCGCGAACTGGCGCAGCTGGCCGGTCAGCGCGCCCATGCGGCCGACCAGCTCCGAGACGGTGGCCAGATTGCCCTTGGCCTCCTCCAGCCGTCCGCGCTCGATCAACACCTGCGCGTTATCGGACATGGTACGCAGCGCCGTCAGCGGCTGATTCAACTCATGCGTCATGCCGGCCGCCATCTGGCCCAGCACCGCCATCTTCCCCGCCTGTACCAGCTCGCTCTGCGCGCGGCGCAGCTTTTCCTCGGCCGCGCGGCGCACGCTGTTCTCCTCGCTCAGATGCTGCGTCATCTCGCGCAGGCTGGTGGTGCGTTCGGCCACCATGGCTTCCAGCTGGCCGCGCGTCTGCTTGCGCTGGCGCCCATACAGCACCAGCATCAGCAACAGCGCCTGCAGCAGCAGCGCAAACAGGAACGCGTTGCGGGCGCTGCTGCGCGCGCTGTTCAAGTCGGACAGATAGACGAAATGCCAGCGGCGCGGCGCCAGCGAATGGGTCTGGCTCAGCACCGGCGTGCGCGGCTCCTCCGGCAGGGTGACGATGGCCGCTTCATCGTCCAGCCGGCGCAATTCGCGTATGCCCAAAGGCGCCAGCGTATGGCCGGAATACTGGCGCGACTCCGCCAGTTCCCGCATGGCCTGCGGCGCCAATGGCGCCAGCGTGCGGTACTTCCAGGCCGGGACGGAACTCAGGAACACCACGCCGTTGGCGTCCGCCAGCAGCACCTTGCCGGCCCCCTGTTCCCAGCCACGCTCCAGCCGCTCGATGTTGACCTTGACGGTCGCCACGCCGAGCATGCGGCCGTTATGGTAAATGCCATGAGCGAAAAAATATCCCGGCTCGCCGTTGGTGGTGCCAACGCCGTAAAAACCGCCGGGCACACCACGCAACGCATCGCGCACGTAGGGACGGAAGGCGACATGGTCGCCAACAAAGCTGTAGATCGAACGCCAGTTGCTGGCCGCCTGGGTCACGCCATCCAGATTGACGATGTAAATGGTGGTGGAGCCGGACTGGCGGTTGAGCTGCTCAAGGTAGGCGTTCACCTCGTCGCGCAGCACTTCGTCGTGGGGACGCTCCAGCAGCGTCACCACGTCCTTGTTCAGCTCCAGCGTGCCAGGCAGGAAATCGTACTTGGATAACAGGTTCTCAAGGCTGACCGCGTAGCCGTCCAGCCGTTGTGCACCGGCCAGCCGCAGCCTGTCGGTGGCCGCGTCACCGGCCCAGCGCCCCGCCAGGCCGGCCAGCGCCAGGGCGATGGCCAAGGCCACCACCCATAACGCCAGTCGCCGCGCCCGCAGCACGCCGCGCGATATTGCCATAGTCTCCCCTGTTTATTCTCATGTGCGCATTTTAGGTAGCATTAAAACACATGACGTACGCCCAGGTTAACTCCGGTGGTGCCGGAACCGCTATCGGCTGCGGTGCCGACGTGGAAAACCGCGCCGTTGCTGTTGCGGATATGACCATACGCCGCGTACAAATCGGTACGGCGCGACAGGCCATGACTCAGGCCCACGGCAGCCTGGCGCGCGTGCTGTTCGGCCGCCGACTGGTCGCGGTGGTCGATAAAGGAGACAAACAGCTTGTTGGCGCCGCTGAGCTGCGAGGTAAAGCCCAGCAAGGTATCGTGGCTCTCGCGGCCCGCCACATCGCGGTTGCGGGCGTGGGCCGCGTGGCCGGTGATATCGCCAAAACGGTAGCGCGCCACCAGCATGGTGTTGCGGCTATGCGCGGCGGCCAGTGCATCTTCCTTGCGCTGGTGCGCCAGCTCCAGCGTCAGCGGGCCTTGCTCATAGCTGCCGCTGGCGCTCAGGTAGCGGTTTTTTGCGCTGTCGCCCGCCGTCTCGCCCAGGCCGTACTGCAGGTCGGCCAGGAAGCCGCCCATGCGCGGCGTGATGTACTCCACAGTGTTGCTGACACGCGTGGTGCCGTCAAAGACGTTTTGCGCATTGCCGGCCATGCCGGTGGAGAACGGGTCGGCCACGTTGTTCAGCGTCTTGTAGAACGGCGTATATTGATGGCCGATGCTCAGCGCGCCGGCTTTTCCGCTCAGGCACAGCAAGGCCTGGCGGCCGAACAGCGCGCCATTTTGCTTGGCCGCGCCGGTGTCGAGCGAGTAGCCGTTTTCCAGAATGGCGGTCAGCATCGTGCCACCGCCCAGGTCTTCCTTGGCTTTAAAGCCGATTCGCGAGCTGGAGGCAATGCCACTGCCAATTTTCTGCACCGAACCG
>Ga0209758_1004550_pt1 | contig 11455 bp, 10 predicted proteins | sample AraplaMF_Col_mMF_FD_184258 | JGI IMG/M metagenome (GOLD analysis project Ga0209758, IMG submission 184258) | Arabidopsis root microbial communities from the University of North Carolina, USA - plate scrape MF_Col_mMF (SPAdes) (version 2) | ecosystem: Host-associated > Plants > Roots > Endosphere... | reverse complement strand
GTTTTCGAACTACGGCGACCGCTACGCCAAGGACTGCGCGGCGAAGTAAGGCGGCGGTTATCCCACAACCGGGTCGTCCCTGCGAAAGCGCCACGAAATGCAACGATCGCAGCAAGCGCCCCCACCCCAGCCCTCCCCCGCAAGCGGGAGAGGGGGTCTTCTGCATCCGCGGCAAGCCAGACGCTCTGTCGCGAATGCTTTCGGGCGTCTGTATGTTGATGATGACGCCAGCCATCTGACACGGCGCGCCCCCTCTCCCGCTTGCGGGGGAGGGTTGGGGTGGGGGCTCGACCGGTGGGAACGGCAATCTGATGTTTGTCCGCCATGACCCTCACCCTCGCCCTCGTCCAGATCCTCAACGGCCTGCAGTTCGGGTTGATCCTGTTTCTGATCGCCGCCGGGCTGACGCTGGTGTTCGGGGTGATGGACTTCATCAATCTCGCCCACGGCGTCCAGTACATGGTCGGCGCCTATCTCGCCGCGGCGTTCACCGCCATCACCGGCAGTTTCGTCGCCGGTCTGGCGCTGGCGCTGCCGGCGGCGCTGGCGTTCGGGCTGCTGCTGGAACTGCTGGTCTTCCGTCACCTCTATGACCGCAGCCATCTCGATCAGGTGCTGGCGACGTTCGGCGTCATCATCTTCCTCAATCAGGCGGTGAAGTTCGCCTTCGGCGCGGCGCCGCTGAGCGTGCCGATCCCGGACGCGCTGAGCGGCACCATCGAGATCACCGACGGCATGCTGTATCCGGTCTATCGCCTGGTGATCATCGCCGTCGGTCTCGCCGTCGGTCTCGCGCTCTATCTCATCGTCAACCGAACCAAGCTCGGCATGCTGGTGCGCGCCGGCGCCAGCAACGCGGCGATGGTCTCCGCACTCGGCGTCAACATCCGCTTTCTGTTCACCATCGTGTTCGGCGTCGGCGCCATGCTGGCCGGTTTTGCCGGCGCCATGGTGGCGCCGATCCTCTCGGTCGAGCCCGGCATGGGCGACAACGTGCTGATATTGGCTTTCGTGGTGATCGTGATCGGCGGCATCGGCTCGATCCGCGGCGCCTTCATCGCCGCGCTGCTGATCGGCCTCGTCGACACCCTCGGCCGCTTCATGGCGCCGACGCTGTTGAAGCTCCTGCTCGATCCCGCCACCGCGAGCCAGACCGGACGCGCGATGGCGCCGATGCTGATCTACATCCTGATGGCCGCGGTGCTGTTCTTCCGGCCTTCGGGCCTGTTCCCGTCGAAGTCATGACCGGACCGGCGGTCAACACGCGGCTCGAGCGCGTCGCCGGCATCGCCGCGCCCGCGCGACCGAAGACATATCTGCTGCCACTGGCGCTGTTCGCCCTGTTCGCGCTCGTGCCTTTTGTTGCGGCGTTCGGTCCCAGGACCTTCATCCTGGCGCTGCTCACCCGCATCATGATTCTCGGCATCGCCGCGATGTCGCTCGATCTGTTGATCGGCTATGGCGCGATGATCTCGTTCGGCCACGCGGCGTTTGTCGGCATCGGCGCCTACAGCGTCGCCATCCTGGCCAGTCACGGCATCTCCGACCTCGTCATCCAGCTGCCGGTGGCGCTGGCGGTCTCCTGCCTGTTCGCGCTGTTCACCGGCGCGATCTCGCTGCGCACCAGGGGCGTCTACTTCATCATGATCACGCTCGCGTTCGGCCAGATGCTGTTCTTCCTCGCCACCTCGCTCGCCGCTTATGGCGGCGACGACGGCTTGACGCTGGCGTCGCGCAGCCTCGTGTTCGGCACCGCGCTGCTGAAGAACGACATGACGCTGTATTACGTCGTGTTCGGCCTGATGGGCGGCACTTACGTGTTGCTGCGCGCGATCGTCGCCTCGCGCTTCGGCCGGGTGTTGCGCGGCATCAGCGAGAACCCGATCCGGATGCAGGCCATCGGCTTTGCGCCTTATCGCTACCAGCTCACTGCCTACGTCATCGCCGGGATGATCGCCGCCGTCGCCGGCTGCCTGCTCGCCAACCAGTCCGAATTCGTCAGCCCGGCCTATGCCACCTGGCAGCGCTCCGGCGACCTGATCTTCATCATCGTGCTCGGCGGCCTCGGCACCCTGCACGGCGCCATCATCGGCGCGGCGGCCTTCAGCCTGCTCGCCGAAATCCTCTCCGGCTTCACCGAGCACTGGGCGATGATCTTCGGGCCCGTCCTGATCCTGGTGGTGCTGTTCGCCCGCGGCGGCATCAGCGGACTGCTGCGGAGGCAGCCGTGACCGACGCGCCGCTGCAGCTGAAGAACCTGCGCAAGAATTACGGCGCGCTCAACGTCACCGACGACGTCAGCCTCGACGTCGCGGCCGGCGAGCTGCACGCCATCATCGGCCCCAACGGCGCCGGCAAGACCACGCTGATCCACCAGATCTCCGGCCTCGCCAGGCCGGACTCCGGACGCATCGTCTTCCACGGCCAGGACGTCACCGGCCTGCCGATGCACCAGCGGGCGCGGCTCGGGCTGGTGCGCTCGTTCCAGATCACCTCGATCCTGCCGCGCTTTTCGGCGCTGGAGAATGTCGCGCTCGCGGTCCAGGCCCATGCCGGCTCGAGCTTCCGGTTCTTCGGCGATGCCGCCGCGGAGCCGGCGCTGAACGATGCCGCCATGGCGCTCCTCGCCCGCTTCGGTCTCGCCGCCCGCGCGGCCACGCCGGCGGGCCTGATGTCCCACGGCGAGAAGCGCCAGCTCGAGCTTGCCATCGCGCTGGCGGCCAAACCGAAACTGCTGCTGCTCGACGAGCCGCTCGCCGGCACCAGCCACGACGAGTCCGGCCAGATCATCGCCACCCTGCGGCAATTGCGCCGCGAACTCCCCATTGTCCTGATCGAGCACGACATGGACGCGGTGTTCGCGCTGGCCGACCGGGTCTCGGTGCTGGTCTACGGCCGGATCATCGCCTCGGGTCCGCCGCAAAGCGTGCGCGACAATGCCGAGGTCCGCGCCGCCTATCTCGGCGAGGAGGCGGCCTGATGCTGTCGGTTTCCAATTTGCAGGCGGCTTACGGCGCGGCCAAGGTGCTGTTCGACATTTCGCTTCGGATCGGCGCCGGCGAGGTGGTGACCCTGCTCGGCCGCAACGGCATGGGCAAGACCACCACCGTCAACGCCATCATGGGCCTGGTGCCTCCGACCGGCGGCGCGGTCACCTTCGATGACAAGCCGCTCACCGGCCTGCCGCCCTACCGCATCGCGCAATGCGGCATCGGCCTCGTGCCGGAGGGCCGGCAGATCTTTCCGACGCTGACGGTGGAGGAAAACCTCGTCGCCACCGCGGCCGTGCGCCGGCCGCCGGCGCGCTGGACGCTGCCCGACATCTACCAATTGTTTCCGAACCTGAAGGCGCGCCGCGGCAATTACGGCACGCAGCTGAGCGGCGGCGAGCAGCAGATGCTGGCGATCGGCCGCGCGCTGATGACCAACCCGAAACTCCTGATCCTCGACGAGGCCACCGAGGGGCTGGCGCCGCTGATCCGGCAGGAGATCTGGAATTGCCTGAAGCGGCTGAAGGCGCAGCACCAGGCCATCCTGGTGATCGACAAGAACGTCGATGCCTTGGCCGGCTTCGCCGACCGCCACGTCATCATCGAGAAGGGCCGCGTGGTCTGGACCGGGACCAGCGCCGACCTTAAAAGCGATCCCAGCGTCAAGGACCGATTTCTGCACGTCTGACGGCAACCAAGGAGGACAACGATGAAGACCGAGATCGCCGGCATCACCCGGGCCAACGAGGGCATGCAGGGCATTTCCTGGAATATTTTGGGCCAGACCTACGTGCCGAAGAATTGCACCGAGCACTCGTTCTCCTGGCACGCGACGTTTCCGCCCGGCACCTTCGTGCCGCCGCACATCCATCCCGACCAGGACGAATATCTCTACATCCTCGAAGGCAAGCTCGATTTCATGCTCGGCGGCGCCGACACCTCCGCCACCCCCGGCGACCTGGTGCGCCTCGCCATGGGCATCCCGCATGGCATCTTCAACAAGAGCGAGCAGACCGCAAAAGTACTGTTCTGGGTGTCGCCGACGAAGCGGCTCTACGACCTGTTCTGGGCGATCCACAACATGAAGGAACAGAACCCGGCGGACGTGGTGGCATTGGCCGCCGAACACAACATCCACTTCCTGCCGCCGCCTCCGGGGGCGTGAAACGATCTCCACGTCGTCCCGGCGAAGGCCGGGACCCAGAACCCCTGGCGTTCGTGATTTAGGGAAGGCAACTGCCGCACGGCCTCAGCAGCAACGACACGGCGTATGGGTCCCGGCCGGAGCCTGTCATCGGGCGGCGCTTCGCGCCGACCCGTTGGCCGGGACGACGTGGAGGATCTGCCTACGCCCGCACCGCCGTCAGCCCCGGCACCGCCGCAAATCCCGCCTTGCTGGCGTAGCCGCGCACGATCGCCTCGCGCTGGGCATAGCTCAGCACATTCTCGACATTGTCGAAGCCGTCAGGCGCCAGTTGCTCGACGGCGTCGATGACGCCTTCGGGGCCGCCGCGGCGGTTGGCGCGGACGATCTCGGCGGTCATCGGCAGCCGCTTCTGCTCATAGGCCACCAGCGCCTGGCGCGGATGTTCGCAGGCACCCAGCGCATCGGCCAGCGCGCGGGCATCGAGGATGGCCTGCGAGGCGCCGTTGGAGCCGACCGGATACATCGGATGCGCGGCGTCGCCGAGCAGCGTCACCCGGCCACAGGTCCAATATGGCAGCGGGTCACGGTCGCAGCACGGATATTCGTAGAACTCCGGCGTCGCCGAGATCAGGTTGGCGACGTCGACATGGGGGATCGAGAACCGCGCCACATGCGGCATCAGCTCGTCGCGCTTGCCGGGCCGCGACCAGTCCTCGCGGCGCGCCGGCGGCGCGTTGCCGTCGGACACTTTCACCATCACCGCCCAGTTGGTCAGCCGGCTCGCCGGGCTCGACCCCTCGGCGATCGGATAGACCACCACCTTGGCATGATTGCCGCCGGCGACGATCATCGAGCGGCCGGTCAGGAAAGTCGGCCAGTCGCGCGCGCCGCGCCACAGCATGATGCCGTTCCAGCACGGCAGGCCCTCGGCCGGAAACAGCGTCTCGCGCACCCGCGAATGAATGCCGTCGGCGCCGATCAGCACGTCGCCGCGCACGGTTTTGATATGAACGCCGGTGCGATCGAAGAAATAGGCGGTGACGCCGCCCTCGTCCTGGGTGAAGGCGCCGAGCCGGAAGCCGGTATGGATCGCCTCCGGCCCCAGCCGCTGCTCGACGGCGCGATGGATCACGCTCTGCAGCCGGCCGCGATGGATCGAGAACTGCGGCACGTCGTGGCCGGCATCGATGCCACGGGCATCGCGCCACACCTCCTGGCCGTGGCGGTTGAGATAATACAGCACGTCGGTGCGGATCGAGACGTCGTCGAGCTTCTGCAGCAGGCCGAGCCCGGCGAGTTCACGAATGGCGTGCGGCAGGGTGTTGATGCCGACGCCGAGTTCGCGGATGGTGTCGGCCTGCTCGAACAATTCGCAGCCGATGCCGCGCGCCCGCAACATCAGCGCCGTGGTCAGCCCCCCAATCCCGCCGCCAACGATGATCGCCTTCATCCGTGTACTCCAACTAAGCTACGCGGCCCTTCTTAACCTCGCCCCGCTCTTTGCGGGGAGAGGTCGAAATTCGCGACAGCGAATCTCGGGTGAGGGGCCAGGCAGTGCGCCCACTACATCCTCAGCATTCGCGGGTCGCTCCGCCCCTCACCCCCCGTTCGAGCTTCGCTCGAACGTACCTCTCCCCAGGGTCGAGCAATTGCTCGACCCCAGCGGGGCGAGGGAGCAGGCTGCCGCGGCGGCTAGCCTGCCACCCACCCTATTCCGCCGCAAGCGGCTTTGTCGCCTCGGCTTTGAGCTCGGCCCGGGTCTTCGGCTTAGCCTTAATTTTGAGGTCCTCGACATCATGCCGGTCGCGCACGCTGTTGCGGACGATCTGCTCCTTGCCGGGCAGATATTGCGGCGGACAGTCGACGTCGGCGCCGTACCAGGCTGCCGCCTTCAGCGTGAACGACGGATCGACCAGATGCGGCCGGCCCAGCGCCACCAGGTCGGCGCGGCCCGCCGCCAGGATGGTGTTGACCTGGTCGGCCGTGGTGATGTTGCCGACGCACATGGTGGCGACACGGGCCTCGTTGCGCACCTGCTCCGAAAAAGGCGTCTGGAACATGCGGCCGTAGATCGGCTGGGCGTCGCGCACGGTCTGGCCGGTGGAGACATCGACCAGGTCGACGCCGGCCTCGCCGAAGGCGCGGGCGACCACAACCGCGTCGTCGCCGGTGATGCCGCCTTCGGCCCAATCGGTGGCCGAGATCCGCACCGACATCGGCTTGTGCGCCGGCCATGCCGCGCGCATCGCCGCAAATATCTCCAGCGGATAGCGCAACCGGTTCTGCAGCGAGCCGCCGTAGGCGTCGGTGCGCTTGTTGGTCAGCGGCGAAATGAAGCTCGCCAAGAGGTAGCCATGGGCGCAGTGCAGCTCCAGCATGTCGAAGCCGCAGGCGTTTCCGCGTTCGGTGGCGGCGACGAATTCAGCCTTGACGCGCTCCATCGCGGCGCGGTCCATTTCGCGCGGCACCTGGCTGTCGGGGAAATACGGAATCGGCGATGCCGACAGCACCTCCCAGCCGCCCTGCTCCAGCGGCCGGTCCATGCCGTCCCACATCAGTTTGGTGGCGCCCTTGCGGCCGGCATGGCCGAGCTGCAGCGCGATCTTCGCCGCCGAATTGCCGTGGACGAAATCGACGATCCGCGTCCACGCCGCCTGCTGCGCGTCGTTCCACAGCCCGGTGCAGCCCGGCGTGATGCGGGCATCGCGGCCGACGCAGGTCATCTCGGTGAACATCAGCCCGGCGCCGCCGATGGCGCGGGCGCCGTAATGCACCAGATGGAAATCACCGGGCACGCCCTCCTTGGCCGAATACATGCACATCGGCGACACCACCGCGCGGTTGACGACCGTCATCTCGCGCAGCCTCATGGGCTGGAACATCGGCGCCACCGGTTTTGCCGTATCGACGTCGAAGCCCTTGGCACGCACTTGCGCGGCAAACGCCTTGTCGACCTCGGCGACGAAATCCGGCGCGCGCAGCGTCAGGTTGTCATAGGTGATGGCCTTGGCACGAGTCATCACGCCGAAGGCGAACTGCACCGGATCGAAATCCCAGAACCGGTCGACATGCTCGAACCACACCAGCGAGACGTCGGCGGCGTGCTGGGTCTTTTCGACCTCCTCGCGGCGGCCGTGCTCGTAGGTCGCAAGGCCGGCCTCCACGGTGACCGCATGGGCCATCGCATCCGCCAGCGCGATGGCGTCCTCCATCGCGAGTTTAGTGCCGGAGCCGATGGAGAAATGCGCCGTTGCCTTGGCGTCGCCGAGCAGCACCATGTTGTCCTTGACCCAGCGCTTGCTGCGGATCATCGGGAAATTGCGCCACATCGAGCGGTTGGTCAGCAGCGGGTGGTCTTTCAGGAACCAGCCGAAGATCTCCGCCATGCGGTCGGCGGACTCCTGTTCGCTGAGCCCTTCGAGCCCGGCGCGCGCAAAAGTGTCGGGATCGGTCTCGAAAATCCAGGTCGAGCGGCCGGCCTCGTACTGGTAGGCATGGGCGATGAACGGGCCCCACTCGGTCTCCTCGAAGATGAAGGTGAAGGCGTCGAGCGGCTTCGTCGACCCCATCCAGGTGAACTTGTTGGCGCGCAGGTCGACCTCGGGCTGGAAATGATCGGCATATTTTTCGCGAAACCGGCTGTTGATGCCGTCCGCCACCACGATCAGGTCGGCATCGCCAAAGCGCGCTTCATCGTCGACATCGGCCTCGAACAGCAGCGTGACGCCGAGTTCGCGGGCGCGCTCCTGCAGGATCAGCAGCAGCATCCGCCGCGAGCAGCCGCAAAAGCCGTTGCCGCCGACCCGGTGCACGGTGCCGCGGAAATGCACGGCGATGTCGTCCCAGTAGGCGAACTCCTCGGTGATACGGCGATAGCTCGGCGGATCGTACTTTTCGAAGTTGTCCAGCGTGGCGTCGGAGAACACCACGCCGAAGCCGAAGGTGTCGTCGGGCCGGTTGCGCTCGTACACCGTGATCTCGGCCTGCGGCCGCTGCTTCTTCAGCAGGATCGCCGCATAGAGACCGGCCGGTCCGCCACCGATGATCGCGATCCTCATGAGAGCCTCCGCAGGATGCCGTGCCGACCGGGATATTTTAATCCTAAAGCAATTGGACGGCAAGCGGAGTGGTTCGCGGGTCAATGCGAAACGAGGGGTCGCCCGTTGCAAAGAGCCCCCACCCCAGCCCTCCCCCGCAAGCGGGAGAGGGAGCGCGCCTCGTCATGTGAAAAGCGCCGAAAATCGACAAAGGCTTCCAATAGGTATTCGAAATGAGGCACATCGCGAGCCGCAAATGCTGCGGGCCCCCTCTCCCGCTTGCTGGGGAGGGCCGGGGTGGGGGCTCTTCTCTACGAGGCGTGGGCACCGTAGTTGCCCTCCATCGGGCAACAATCGTTCTCTTGTACGCCCACCCTACTCGCCGACAATCGCCTTCGACCTGATTGGCGCCACCGGCCGCCGCGCCTCGCCCGCTTCCATCGAAAAACGCTGATCCAGCGAATACCATGGCGCGGCAAAGCCCCACTCCGCCGATGCCTCGTCGTGGCGCACATAGTCGCCGAGCAGCGCCCGAGTCACCCCGAACTGCACGTCGGACTCGATGTTCGGATCATCAGGCGCATAGACCTGCGAGACCATGGTCTTGAAGCCGGGCTGGTAGATCATGAAGTGCAGGTGCGCCGGACGGTAGTGATGGCGGCGCGTCGCCCGCACCAGGTCGCCGACCGGGCCGTCGATCGGGATCGGATAGCCGGCCGGCTTGACACTGGTGAAATGAAAGCAGCCGGCACCATCGGTGATGAAGCGGCCGCGCAGGTTCATCTCGGCCTGCGACGGGTCCTGGTTTTCGTAGAGCCCCTCCGGCGACGAATGCCAGACGTCGACCTCTGCACCCGCCACCGGGCGCCCCGCGCCATCCTGCACCGTGGCGTGCACGACAAGCCCGGGTCCCGGCGTCGGCGATCGCACCAGCGAGGAGCCGCTCTTGCTCAGCGGCTGGTCGTCGCGCCAGAACGGTCCCAGCATGTTGGCCTGGGTCTCGGTCTGGCCGTTGTTGCCGTTGTTGAGCAGGCAGACCAGCGCCGAGAGGCCGAGCGATCCCGCCATCAGCACCGCTTCATTGTGCGAGGACGTGGTCTTCTGCCCCAGCGCCACGATGATCCCGGCGGCCTGCTGAAACTCGCGCTCGGTCAGGCGCACCTCGCGGACGAAGCCGTGCAGGTGGCGCACCAGCGCCTGCAGGATCTCGCGCAGCCGCGGATCTTCGACGCGGCCGACGGCCTCGATCACGGCAGTGGTGACATCGGCCTGGTTTTCTATGATCATGTTTCACCTCGCGGCTCATAATGATCAAAACACCGACAAGGTCCAGTAGCCGGGGTGGAGCGCAGCGTAACCCGGGAAGGCGGCGTCCGCGTGGACGGAACCCGGGGTGCGCTTCGCTCCACGCGGGCTACGATTCCCGTTTGCTCAATTCCCCTGAAACACCGGCTTCGTCTTGTTGGCAAACGCCTCGAACGCCCGCGAAAAATCTTCCGTCGTCATGCACAGCGCCTGGGCGATCGCCTCGGCTTCGATGGCTTCCTCGATCGACATCGCCCATTCCATCGCCAGCATGCGCTTGGTCATGGTGTTGGCGAAGGTCGGTCCCTCCGAGATCTGCCTGGCCAGCACCTGTGCCTGCTCCAGCACCTGCCCGGGACCAACGATGCGGCTGAAGAAGCCCCAGCGCTCGCCTTCCTCCGCGGTCATGAAGCGGCCGGTGTAGAGCAGCTCGGAGGCGCGCGACTGGCCGATGATGCGCGGCAGCATGGCGCAGGCGCCCATGTCGCAGCCGGCAAGGCCGACCTTGTTGAACAGGAACGCCACTTTGGCGCCATCAGCCGCCAGCCGCAGGTCCGACGCCATCGCCATGATGGCGCCGGCGCCGGCGCAGATGCCTTCGACCGCGGCGACGATCGGCTGCGGCGCGGCGCGCATCGCCTTGACCAGATCGCCGGTCATGCGGGTGAAGGCGGTGAGGCCCCTGGTGTCCATCTTCACCAGCGGACCGATGATCTCGAACACGTCGCCGCCTGACGAGAAATTGCCGCCGGCGCCGGTCACCACGATGGTCTTGACCTGATCGTCCATGGCGCAGGCACGGAAAAAATCGGTCAGCTCGCGGTAGCTCTCGAAGGTCAAGGGATTCTTCCGCTCCGGACGGTTCAGCGTCACGGTGGCGATCGGACCGGCCACGCCGAGCAGGAAATGCTGCGGCGAGAACTCAGCCAGCGGCAGCGTGACGGGATTGGCGGGCTTGCTCATGACGTCTCCTTAAGTCTCGTCCGTTCAGATTTCGCCGCCGGCCACCGCGATGGCCTGGCCGGTGATCGCCCCCGCACCCGCGCCGCACAGCCACAGCACGGCATCGGCGACCTCGTCGGGGGTCACCAGCCTGCCTTGCGGATTCGTTGCGGTGAGCTCGGCCAGCGCGGCCTCGCGGCTGCGGCCGGTCTTGCTCATGATGGTGTCGATGCTGCCGGCGACCAGGTCGGTATCGGTGAAACCCGGGCAAACCGCGTTGACGGTGACGCCGGATGTCGCGAGCTCCAGCGCCAGCGAGCGCACCAGGCCGACCACGGCGTGCTTGGCGGCGCTGTAGGCGCTGACATAGCCGTAGCCCTTGAGGCCGGCGGTCGAGGCGATCGCGACGATGCGGCCATGCCCGCGCGCCTTCATGCCGGGCAGCACCGCCTGCGCGGCGTGCACCACGCCCATGAAATTGACGTCCATCATCCGGCGGAACAGCGCGGCATCGGATTTTGCGAACGGTGCCGACACCGCAGCACCCGCATTGGCAATCAGGATATCGATCGGCTGCCGCGCCGCGGCGGCGGCAATCGCGACATTGACCGCCGCCTGATCGGCGACGTCGGCCACCACGGCGGCATGCGCCATCCCCGCGGCAACGACCTCGTCCAATGCCGCGCGGTCGCGCCCGAGCACCGTCACCGTCACGTCCGCTCGTACCAACCCGGCCGCGATCGCCCGGCCGATGCCGCGACCGCCGCCGGTGACGAGGGCATGGGAGGCAGGGGACGGTCCGGACATGTGCAACCTCCCTCTGAGCGTTTCGGAACGCTCCCCGCATATATTTTAGACTTCAAACTTTTGCAACAAATCAACGCGAAAGGCCCCTCCCCGTCATTGCTGTGCAAGTTCACTAATTCGCTGATCGATTTGTCTGGTTTTTGGCGAGGGCAAAGTCCTTTGGGGTCTGCCCACCGATTGCCTGATGAGGTCTGTAATTGTTGTAATAGACGACATATTCGAACAGT
>Ga0209758_1004549_pt1 | contig 11455 bp, 10 predicted proteins | sample AraplaMF_Col_mMF_FD_184258 | JGI IMG/M metagenome (GOLD analysis project Ga0209758, IMG submission 184258) | Arabidopsis root microbial communities from the University of North Carolina, USA - plate scrape MF_Col_mMF (SPAdes) (version 2) | ecosystem: Host-associated > Plants > Roots > Endosphere... | reverse complement strand
ATACTCGATGCCATAGAAAATGAAACGCAGCCGGAAGGAGAACAGCTCCTGCCCGAAGAGCTGCGGCGGCCGGATGCAACAGCAGGAGAGGAGGAAGAGAAGGTGTTCAAGATGCCTGCATTGAATATTAATGCTGCTCAAACCTGGTTGTACGTTGCCATAGGAGCGCTCTTGCTGCTCCTCATCAGCGTAATCTGTAATTTTTATTACGCCGGCCAGTATAAAACATACCTGCAGAAATCTACTGAGCTGCTAGCCAGCGAAGAAACACTGACCCAGCAAACCAAAGTATACCAGGCCAGGCAACAGGCCCTCGAAAAGGAACTGAGCCTCCTGAAAGACCCGGCACTGAAATGGACCCGCCTCTCCGGCAGCGGCAAACATACCGGCCAGCTGGCCGCCATTGCCTGGAATACCCAGTCCAAAGAAGTATACCTCCTGGCCCTCTCACTGCCCGAACCCGCTGCTGATCAGCAATACCAGCTCTGGGCAGTAGTGAATGGCAAACCCGTAGACGCGGGCGTTTTTGAAATGGGCCAGCAGCAGCACGCCCTGCAGAAAATGAAGGAGGTAAGCGCCGCCCAGGTATTTATCATCACCCTTGAGAAGAAAGGCGGCAACACGACCCCCGCACTGGACCAGGTATTCCTGGCCGGAAAAGCCAACGGCTAGTCATATATTCTTCCTATCTATTAAATGCTTATCTTTCGCCCTCATTTCCGTTCATAACCACCTGCCCGCTTTAGACATTAGACTGAGCCTATGCTGACAATTGTCGGCAATGCTCTGCTGCCTGAACATCAATTAATCACCAGTAGTTTTAATGTGGAATCCGATTTTACATATACGGAGCAGGAGTTGGTGCATGGGCTGAAAGCCAGGAACCAGCGGGTATTCAGCTATTTATACGATCATTATTCCCCCGCCCTTTACGGCGTAGTCCTGAAGATCCTTAACGATGAAAATGCCGCGGGCGATACCCTGCAGGAAGTTTTCCTGAAAATATGGCGCAATATAGACCGCTATAACGAGGAGAAAGGACGGCTGTTCACCTGGATGCTTAATATTGCCCGCAATACGGCTATTGATATGCTGCGGTCCAAATCACATAGATTTGAACAAAAAATCCAAGATGTCGGCGATGACGTACATTTATATACAGGTCATCTAACCGTTTACCAATCTACTGATCATCTGGGGCTATCAAAAGTCCTGGAGAAACTGAATAAGGAGCAACGCGTCATAATTGACTTGTCGTACTATAAAGGGTGTACCCAGGAGGAAATCGCTGCGATGTTAAACATCCCTTTAGGTACTGTGAAAACAAGGACGCGTCTTGCTATGACCCGATTAAGAAGTTTATTAAAATCATTATAGTCCGTGAACGTACAACGTTTCATATCGTCCGGTATTATCGAGCTCTATGTAGCCGGTATGGCAACAGCGGAAGAAGCCAAGGAGCTGGAAGCCGCCATGGCCCAGTTCCCCGATCTGGCTGCAGAAGTAGAGGCCTGCCGGCGGGATATGGAGCGGTACATCCGCTTACAGGCCATTGCACCACCCCCCGCTATCAAAGATCACCTCCTGCGCATCGTGGCAGACGAAGCCACAGAGTGCAATAACAATGACTAACCCACATCCGCACTTTTTTTATAATTTGCACGAATGCGAATATTCAGAATGGCCTTGGCCGGTTATCTCATAACCGGACTGTTGCACTTTCAAAAAACCTATGCCCAGGATACAGCCCGTTATAAAGGAATGATTGTGAACCTGGATGAAGTGATCGTAAATGCGAAACGTATAGGCTTTGACGTAAACAGCTTCATCAAAAGAGTAGAAGAAGATACCACCTTCTACCGCGCCTTTAAAAACCTGCGCCTGCTGGGCTTTACAGCCGATAATGATATCCGCCTTTACGATAAGAAAGGTGAAATAAAAGCCTCTCTGAAAAGTGAGACACATCAAACCATGAACGGCCGCTGCCGTTCCATGCAAGTGCTGAATGAGCAAATCACCGGGGATTTTTACAATTCAAAAGGGGAATACAATTACTATACTGCCGAACTATACGGCAACCTCTTCTTCACAAAAGGCACCGTATGCGCAGATGCCAACGGCGAATCTATTGAAACAGATAAAGGCAGCATGGCCAAGCATAAGGCGCAGCTGAAACAGCTGATCTTTAATCCCGGGAAACCGGTAAGGGGCGTGCCTATCGTCGGCCCCAAAGTGGCCATCTTTGACCGCGATGTAATGCGCTTCTATGATTTCGCCATCACCGCCGCCGATTACCTGGGCGTTTCCTGTTATGTATTTGCCGCCACTGCAAAGAAAGACCTGAGCCGTATCAACCGGGCAGACGTAGTGATCAATGAGCTGATCACTTACTTTAATAAGGATAATTTTGAGATAGTAGGGCGCAAGTATTCACTTTCCTACAAAACCTGGGTATTTGATTTTAATGTGCGGATGGATGTACAGATGACCAAAAAGAACGATCTCCTCATTCCCGCACTGGTTACCTATGATGGTACCTGGGATGTGCCTTTCAAAAAACGGGAGACCGCTTCTTTCATAGCACGTTTCAAGCTGGATTAATACACCACCGTTACGGTTCCGTTCTTTTTGAACAGCTCCTTTGTATTGGCGTTGCGGTATTCCATGATCCAGATGTAGGTGCCCATGTTCAGTTCAATGCCTTTCTGGCGGCCTGTCCACGCAACCCCCGGATCCGTAGTGTAAAACACCCGCGATCCCCATCGGTCATACACACTGAGCTTGAAATCAGCCAGCTCACATCGGTATATAGGCCGGAAAAGATCATTGCGGCCATCGTTGTTCGGACTGAATGCCGTTGGCAGGTATACCTGGCAGTCGCAATCTTTCATTTGTACACGTACGGAATCAGTAGCCCGTCCGCAGGAGTTGTTGGCCACCACGGCATAATAGCCCGCAGCGGTAGCGATATAGGTGGGCACTGTAGTGCTGTCCTGCCATTTATAATTGGAGCCCGCACCCAAAGGGCTCAGCCTGAGCCGTTCTCCGCGGCACAGGGTAGTATCAGGCCCGAGGTTGATGCGCAGGGTGTCCTCATAATTTACGTGGACGGTATCCATGGATACGCAGCGGCCGATCTGTGCACGCACATAGTAATAACCGGTTTCCCGCACATAATAGGTAGCCTGGTCTGAACCGTCCTGCCAGAGGTAGGTACCATTACCGAAATCGGCCGTCAGCACCAGTCGTTCTCCTTTACACACCGAAGTATCATTGCCCAGGTTCACACCGCGCAGGCGGTTATAATCAACCCGGATCGTATCCAGCACTTCACATTCCCCGCCGTTCACGGTTACGAATACCCAGAGGGTGTAAGGGCTTCTCACGGTAACCGAAGGGGTCCGGCTGCCCGTGCTCCACTGGTAAGCGCTGGGGGTAGCGCCAGGCACCGTAGCGGTGATGGTAACAGATTCTCCCGGGCACAGCAGGGTATCAGGCCCTAATGAGAAAGGATGCGGATTGCCGCCAAAGTTGAGAACAACCGTATCCCTGAAAATACCGCAGCCCTGAGCATTCACCTCCACCATGTAAGTACCGCTGGTGGTCACTACATAGGTAGAGCCGGTTTCGCCGGGAATGGGGGCAAAGTCTTTATACCACTGGTAGAGACCGTTCTGGGAGGTAGCGTCCAGGCGCAGGGCCTCGTTCGTACACAGCAGGTGATCATCTCCCAGGTCAAAATCAGGCATCGTGATAAAATATACGTTCACGGAGTCCTGGATCTGGCAGCCGTTCACTTTCAGTTTATAGGTAGTGGTGGTATCTGCAACAATGCTGGCGCCTATAGAATCCGGTCGGGACCATTCATAAGTAGCGCCAGCTACCACGGGTCCGTTCAGCACAAGGGTCTGGCCTTCACACAGGGTGGTATCTGTTGGCTCCGGAAAATTGTAAGCGATAGGCGTTACGATGGTAACGGCCAGCGTAGTAGTATCGGCCACGCCTGCACGGTAAGCAATGAGCGTAACGGTATAAGTGCCGATGCTCGCGAACACGTGTGTAGGCGATATATCTGTAGAGGTGTTCTGTGCGCCGGATCCGGCATCGCCAAAGTCCCATTTCACAGAATCAATTCCCATTTCATCGGTGATGGTGAACTTACTATCTGAGTTTACACAGGTAGAGGAAATGGTAAATGGTGTAAGCCACACCTTGCTGGCGGCGGCATAGGATGGATGAGGCAGCAGTGTAAGGCTGATAGCAATAAGGGATACCAGCAGTACCACTGGTTTCGGTATACGGAAAGGGCAGAGGCTTCTCATGGAGGACATGGGTGATCGGCGCTAAATTAATAGAATTTAAGATATATAGATTATTTTTTTCATAGAATGATGCTTTCTAATGCAGTAACTATCTCATAATCATTAACATCTGATTAGCCAAAAAAATGCATCAGTACGCTAACTTCGTACCCAGAGAGAAAGTTTGCAACAATGCAGCTGGCAACAGCCGCACAAGGTAGCCTTCGGGCTGCCTTGCCTTTTTATAGAGTCCATGGTCCATAGTCCATGGTCCATAGCCGTAGACTGTAACGCAAAAAATCTTGACTAAGTATATGTTGTGCTCGCTATTTGTTTGTAACTCCTGGCCACTAGGAACTTTATATGATATGCCGGATATGCTATGGACTATGGACCATGGACCATCGACTTTTATTCCTCCAGTGGCCTTGCCGTTACGTATCTCCTCCATTTTTCCAGCACCTGTCTGAAATCATCCGGTAAAGGGCTTTCAAACTGTATATGCTGCCGCGTGCGCGGATGTGTGAATCCCAATGTTTGTGCGTGCAGGGCATGCCGGGGAATAACCTCAAAACAGTTCTCGATGAACTGTTTATACTTCGCGAATACGGTTCCTTTCACAATACGGTCGCCTCCATAGGTGTCATCATTAAAGAGGGGGTGGCCGGTATGCTGCATATGTACCCTGATCTGGTGCGTACGGCCGGTTTCCAGCCTGCAGGCGATCAGCGTCACGTAGTTAAAGCGTTCCAGTACTTTATAGTGGGTGATGGCTTCTTTGCCATATTCTCCGTCGGGGTAGGCGTCCATGATCTTGCGGAAGCGCTGGTGACGGCCCACATGGGCGATGATGGTGCCTTCGTCTTCCTCAAAATCGCCCCAAACCAGGGCCAGGTACTGCCGTTGTACGGTATGGTCAAAGAACTGCTTGGCCAGGTCGGTCATGGCCTTATCTGATTTGGCCACTACCAGCAGTCCGCTGGTGTTCTTATCTATGCGGTGCACCAGGCCGAAACGGGGGATCTCCGGTATTACAGCCTTTCGGGTTTCGTCGTCGCCCAGGTACCAGGCCAGGCCGTTCACCAGGGTGCCGGTATAGTTGCCGCAGCCCGGGTGTACTACTACGCCGGCCGGCTTATTGACGATCATAATGTCCTCATCCTCATACACAATGTTCAATGGCAGGTTTTCGGGCACTACTTCGGTGCTCTCAGGGCTCTTGCTGGAATATACAACGATGCGGTCTCCCGGCTTCACCTTGTAATTGGACTTGGAAGGCTTTTCATTCACCAGCACCATGGCGGCATCGCAGGCCTGTTGTATTTTGTTACGGGTAGCGCCTTCCACCCGGTTCATCAGGAATTTGTCGATCCTCAGCGGTTCCTGTCCTTTGTCTACCACAATATTCACCCGCTCGTACAGTTCCTCACTGCCTTCTCCGTTGTCCAGCTCATCTTCCAGTTCCAGCAATTCTTCAGCCATTTTCAGTGTTAAGTTTTTGCAAAGATAGATTAATTAGCTGTTAGCTTTTAGCTGCTGGCTATTAGCCCGTTAGTACCCTGTAAGCGCTAACTGCTGGAAGCTAAAGCTAATAGCTTACCTTTGTGCCCGGTATTTTAATTAGCTATCAGCCTTTAACGCTTAACAAGCGGCAAACGCTAATAGCTAAATGCCAATAGCTAACAGCTTAAAAATGAAACAACAGATTAACGTAAATGACCTGGGGCTGATCGATTATCAACAGGCATGGGACTACCAGGAGCAACTTTTACAGGAAAACGTGCGCATCAAGCTGGAAGCCAGCCGCTCAACTGACAAGGCGCAACTGACAACTGCCAACCATTTACTTTTCTGCGAACATCCACCCGTATACACCCTTGGCAAAAGCGGCCACATCGAAAACCTGCTGATCAATGAGCAGCAGCTGCAGGAGAAGGCCATCAGCTTTGTACCTACCAACCGGGGAGGAGATATTACCTTTCACGGGCCGGGCCAGATAGTAGGCTATCCCATACTCGATCTTGAGCATTTCTTTACCGACCTGGGCCGCTACCTGCGTTCTCTGGAAGAGACCGTCATCCTTACCCTCGCAGATTTCGGTATTCCGGCCGGGCGCTCTGCCGGTGAGACCGGTGTTTGGCTGGAGCCTGAAAACCCCGCCAAAGCCCGTAAAATATGCGCAATGGGCGTACGCTGCAGCCGCTGGGTCACCATGCACGGCTTTGCCCTCAACGTAAATACTGATCTTGATTATTTCAATAACATTATTCCCTGCGGCATCGCAGATAAGAAAGTGGCTTCCATGCATGTAGAATTAGGCAGACCGGTACCGCCGGAAGAAGTAAAGGCGGCGCTTAAAAAGCATTTTGCGGAAGTGTTTGGAGCCGATCTGCTGGAGGCCCGATAGCAGGCAGGCCTCGTTTACCCGCCGTTTACTCCTCGTCCTTTCCTCCTTGGCTCCTCCTGCCATCCTCGTCCACTCCTCGTGCAAGCTTCGTGGAGTCTTAGTGAAACCTTAGTGGAAGCTTAGTGCAAGCTTAGTCAGCCTTCGTCAACATTCCTATGACCGATAGTTCAGGGGAATAAAGAAGCTCCATTTCTCCTTCAGCTTACCATCCTCATACAGCTCAAAATTGAACCAGCCGGAATGCAGGAAAATGGCCTTTTCCAGGATCAGGAAGGGAGATTTCACCTGGTCTATCTCAAACAGGAACACGCCATTGGGCTCATAAAATTTAACGGAGTATTTTTTATCGGCGGCATCAGGCAGGTTGATGTTCACATTGCCGTCTGCCGTGGTGTATACGGTATTGGAAGGATGCCATACTACTTTTTCGGGGGCTTTTTCTGAAGTGGTAGGAGGCCCTCCTTTCAGGTCTTTGATGTCTTCTACGGTCAGCTTCTGGCTGGCGCTAATGGTGCTGTCCTGTACGGCCAGTATGGTCTTACTGTACATATACTTCCCATTGTCAAACAGGATGAACAGGCGGTAGTAGTTGCTGCCCGGTAAAGGTTTATTATCAAGAAACACGTTCCTGGTCTGGGTAGGGTAGGAGGCGTAAGCAATGGTATAGAAGTTCAGTACGCTGTCCAGTGAACGCTGCACCCCGATCTGCCTTACATTGGTAAAGCCGGACAGCCATTCCAGCTGGATCTTACCGGTTTTGATCAATGCCATGAAATCTGGTAGTACGGGGGGAGTATACTGCTGCGTCTGTGCTTTAACTGACAGCGTAGTAAAAGAGAATAGCAATACAACAAAAGATAAGCGCGCGATCTGCTTCATACAACTAAACAAAGTTCCAAAGTCCAAAGTCCGGGTCCCAAATTCCAATATCCGGTTATGGGATACAAAATTCAGGTCCCAAATTTAGAATATAAATCTTGGGAATTGGAATTTTTGGAATCTGGATTTTCTCAAAAGCATAGAACGCCCGGGGCCAACGAAAGATTGCCCTGGAGCCCGCCCGTGTGGATCAGCAGGATGCGGCTGCCCGGCGGAAAGTAGCCTTGCTGTGCCAGCTGTTGTACGCCCAGCGCCATTTTACCGGTGTAGATGATATCCAGGGGCACCTGTGTTTCCTGGTAAAAAGTATTGATAAAGGCTATTAATGCAGGGCTTACACGGGCATAGCCACCCAGGTGAAAATCATGCAGCAGCCGCCAGGAGGCATCTGCAGTGGGTTCCAGCAGTGCTTCCACTTCCTGTTGCAGGTATGCCGCCCCTTTAAGCACCGGAAAGCCCAGTACTTCCTGCTGCGCTAAGGCGCTGTTGATCAGGCCGGCCAGGGTGGTGCCCGTGCCTGCCGCACAGGTAATATGTGTAAAATCCTGGTAGGAAACCAGGGGCAGGATCTCCTTGCACCCCATGGCTCCTAATGCATTATGGCCCCCTTCGGGGATAATAAAGCTGTTGGGGTACTGGTCTTCCCAGTCAATATTTTCTTTTTGGCGGTAGGTTTCGCGGCTCACAAAATGCAGTTGCATGCCATAACGCTGCGCCTGCTCCAGTGTTGGGCTCAGTACCGGCGCGGCTTCTCCCCTGATAATACCGGTGCAGGGCAGGCCTTCCATATGGCAGGCTGCTGCCGTAGCTGCAATATGATTAGACCAGGCGCCGCCGAAGGTGACGATATGTGTTTTGTTGGTGTCCTTTGCTTCATCCAGGTTATAACGGAGCTTAAACCATTTATTGCCGGATACTTCCCGGTGCAGCAGGTCTAAACGCAGCATGGCTGCCTCGATCTGATCGGGCAGCCATGCTGGTTGTATGGGTTGTAATATAATTTCAGAGTAGTCTATCAAGAGTAAAGCTTTTAGCTGTTAGCCCCTGGCATTTAGCTAAAAGCTAGAAGCCAATAGCCAGCTGCTAATTAAATAGTGCATTTCTCAAATTTACAACACTTCCTTTTGTCCGCACACCCAGGTTCAATTCTGCTCCGCCGCCTGCATTAAAGTACAGCAGCTTCACTTTATGGAAACCCTTGCGCAGGGGCAGGATAGCTGTTTTATCCAGCGGTGCGTGCTCGCCGTCATTATCCAGTTCCAGTTCATCATCTACATACAGCACAGCGCCGTCGTCGCATTTCAGGTTAAACTCATAAATGGCATCGGTATCTGCTTTGAGGTACCCTTCATAAGCCACGCTGAAAGCATCTTTCGGCAGGAAGGGACGAATATCGAAGGATGACTGTACACCGCTGCTGTCTGCAGTTCCGCTGATCTGTTTAGCTTCTTTAAAAGCACGGAAATAAGCGGAAAATTTAGCGCCTTTGTTGGCAGGCGTTGCTTTCACAGCGGCCTTGTAGTCACGGCGTACATAAGCTGCGCTGTATACACCGCTCTTGCGGCCGGAAGCGGTTACTACAATGCATTTGAGCGTTACCGGCTCTTTGCGGAGCGTGAGTGCCACCGGCTCGGCATAACGTTTACTGTTCACCGTTGGTTCGCTGCCATCAGTGGTGTAGTAAATGGCGGCGCCTTCTACCAGCGGACGCAGTGTCACGGTGGTATGGGATGCGGTAGTTACATTATTTTCCAGTCCTGCAGGCTCTGGTATACGGAAGGGCACGCCTTCTTTATCCAGGCGGGCCAGTTGTGCAGGCAGCCTTTCCAGGAAGTTAGCATAGTTCTTCTTGTCTTCGCCAGACCAGGTGATCTCTGATACAGCCAGGGCGCGGGGCCAGGTCATGTAATCCACTACTTCGGGAGTAGGCATGTATTCTGTCCACACATTGGCTTGTACGCCTTTGATATATTTCTGTTCTGCCGGTGTGAGGGAGTGCGGCAGGGGCTCATAGTTATACACCGCCTGCAGGGGCAGGAAGCCGCTGATGTTCAGCGGTTCGCTGGACGGATTGCCTTGGTAGTAGTCGAGGTACAGGTAGGTATTGGGCGTCATGATCACATCATGCTTTTGTTTAGCTGCTGCAATACCGCCTGTTTCACCACGCCAGCTCATTACGGTAGCGTTGGGGGCCAGGCCGCCTTCCAGGATCTCATCCCAGCCAATGATAGAGCGTCCTTTGCTGTTCAGGAATTTCTCCATGCGCTGAATGAAGTAACTCTGTAAAGCATGTTCGTCTTTCAGGCCCAGGGCTTTGATGCGCGCCTGGCATTTGGGACAGGTCTTCCAGCGGTCTTTAGGACATTCGTCTCCGCCGATGTGGATGTACTTGCTGGGGAAGAGCTCCATTACTTCTGTGAGTACATTTTCGAGGAAGGTGTATACAGAGTCGTTACCCGCGCAGTATACTTCCTTATTTACCCCCCAGGTAGTAAATACCTCGTAGGGGCCGCCGGTGCATCCCAGGTTGGGATAGGCTGCCAGTGCGGCTTCTGAGTGACCGGGCATCTCTATTTCAGGGATGATGGTGATATGGCGGTCTGCCGCATATTTCACGATTTCCTTTACCTGTTCTTTTGTATAATAGCCGCCATGAGGTTTGCCATCGAAGGTTTTGCTGCGTGCGGCGTGGCCTACTACCGTTTCTTTACGGGTGGAAGATATTTCCTGCAGGCGCGGATATTGCTGGATCTCTATACGCCAGCCCTGGTCTTCTGTAAGGTGCCAGTGAAAGCGGTTGAATTTATATTGCGCCATTACATCAATGAACGCTTTGATGTAGGATACGGGGAAGAAATGACGGCCGGCGTCCAGCATCAGTCCGCGGTAGGCAAAACGCGGCTCATCGCTGATCTTTACGGAAGGTACTGCTACTGCGTCGCCTTCTCCGCGGATCAGCTGTTCCAGTGTTTGCAGGCCGTAAAACAGGCCTGCGCCGTTGCCGCGCAGCTGTAAGATCTTATCGTTAACCGTCAGGGTATATCCTTCAGCAGGCAGGTTCTTGTCCTGGATCACCATGATCTGCCCGTTAGCCGCCATGGCTTTGGTCTGGTGGGCGGAGAGGCTGATGCCGTGATTGTTCTTCAGATAGGTGCTCAGCAGTGCTGCTACCTGCTGGGCGTCCTGGTCTCCATACAGGATAAGGGTCTGTTTGGAAAGCTTAAAGCTGCCCGGTAGCGTCTGAACAGACTTGGGCTGCGGAATGATACTGATTGTTGCCGGTGCTTGTTGTGCTACTGCTGCAAGGGATAGCAACAAGCCCAGAGATGACACTAGAAATTTTTTCATGTTTATAGTGATAGTTGATTTTCTGCGTAGATGTTTCACTGTGTATTACTACGTTAAGTAGGTGAGTTGCACCCATTTGCTGATGAAAAGGGAGTCTTCCTTCGGAGAGCAACTGTGGCTTCATTCAAGTAAGCGGCCTTCAGTTCCCTCACTGCCTTAGGCCCAGCTGCATGTAAGTGTCCGTCATTGCGAGGAGCCGCACGGCCTGGGCGGGTTAGCCGCGACGAAGCAATCTCCTGACACAATCTCCGCGAAGATTACGCTAGAAGATTGCTTCGTCGCCCCGCGCTCTTTCGCGCTGCCGCTTCTCGCAATGACGGGACGGGAGACCCTTTTGTCATACCCTATAACGCCTCGCAATGACGGGGATGGAGACCGTAACCTTATCATTAATATTTCCATTTTCCAGGAAAAGATCGCGTAAAATACTTCTTAATGATTAAATTTATCGCCGATATTTTAGCTAACGATTTGAAAATTAAAAACTAGTCTGAACAAATGAAACCGACTTTATTGATTC
>Ga0209758_1004548_pt1 | contig 11456 bp, 10 predicted proteins | sample AraplaMF_Col_mMF_FD_184258 | JGI IMG/M metagenome (GOLD analysis project Ga0209758, IMG submission 184258) | Arabidopsis root microbial communities from the University of North Carolina, USA - plate scrape MF_Col_mMF (SPAdes) (version 2) | ecosystem: Host-associated > Plants > Roots > Endosphere... | reverse complement strand
TTCTACCGCTCGCCCGCGCGCGTGCAGTGGACCCCGACCGGCAACAACGTGCCTGATTATCCGAAGCTCGCGCAATTGTGGTGGCAGAACATCGGCGACGCGTCGTCCGGTGCGAAGACGCCGCAGGCGGCAATGGACTCGCTGGCCGCCGCGCAGGACTCGGTGCTGGAGCGTCTGGAGAAATCCGGTGTCCAGAAGGAATGCGGACCGAAGATGAACAAGAAGGAGAAGCCGGAGTACTGGTTCGCGAAGTCCGAGAAGGACGGCAACATCGCCCCGCAGCGCAAGCTCGCCAATGAGAAGCCGAAGGGCGAAACCATCGACTACGACGCCCTGATCAAGTCCTGGCCCGCAAGCCCGCCGAAGCGCGCCTCGAACTGAGAAGGCTCACGGAACAACGAAGGCCGGGAGCGATCCCGGCCTTTTTTTCTTACCTCGCCCCGCTTGCGGGGAGAGGTCGGCGCTCTCTTGAGCGCCGGGTGAGGGGGCGTCTCATCAAGTCAGAACTCGGAGATACGCCCCTCACCCCGGCCCTCTCCCCGCACGCGGGGAGAGGGAGAGTTACTGCGCCGCCTGAAGCTTCTCGCCCAGCGTCGGATAATCCGTATAGCCCTTCTCACCGCCGCCATAGAACGTCGCCTTGTCCGGCTCGTTCAGCGGCGCGCCCTTTTTCAATCGTTCGACCAGGTCCGGATTGGCGAGGAATGGCTTGCCGAACGCGATCAGGTCGGCCTCGTTGGCCGCCAGCACCTTGTTGGCCAGCGCAAAGTCGTAGCCGTTGTTGGCGATGTAGCTGCCGCTAAACCGTTTGCGCAGGCTGGCATAGTCGAACGGCGCCACGTCGCGCGGGCCGCCGGTGGCGCCTTCGACGACGTGGATGTAAACCAGCTTCTGCGCGCTGAGCCCATCGACGATGTAATCGAACAGCGGTTGCGGGTTGGAGTCGGAAAGATCGTTGGCCGGCGTCACCGGCGAGATCCGGATGCCGGTGCGGTCGGCGCCGGCTTCCGCCGCCACCGCTTTTGAGACCTCGAGCATCAGCCTGGCGCGGTTCTCGATCGATCCGCCATAGGCATCGGTGCGCTTGTTGGCGCCGTCCCTGGCGAACTGGTCGAGCAGATAGCCGTTGGCGCCGTGAATCTCGACGCCGTCGAAACCGGCCTCGCGGGCGTTGGCGGCGGCGCGTTTGAAGCCGTCGACGATGCCGGGAATTTCCTCCAGGGTCAGCGCGCGTGGCTCGGAGACGTCGGCGAAAGTGCCGCCGACGAAGGTCTTGCCCTTGGCGCGGATCGCCGATGGTGCCACCGGCGCCTGGCCATTCTCCTGCAGGTCGACATGCGAGATGCGCCCCACGTGCCAGAGCTGGATGAAGATGTGTCCACCCTTCGCATGCACCCGGTCCGTCACCTTGCGCCAGGCGGCGATCTGCTCCCTGGAATAGATCCCGGGGGTGTCCTGATAGCCTTGGCCCTGCTGCGAAATCTGGCTGGCCTCGGTGATCAGCAGGCCCGCGGAAGCGCGCTGTCCGTAGTACTCGACTGCCAAAGGATTAGGCACCATGCCGGGCAACGCGCGGTTGCGGGTCAGCGGCGCCATGACGGTGCGGTTGCTCAGTGTGATCGGGCCAAGCTTGTACGGCTCGAAAAGTTTGGACGGCGTGCTCATGTGAGGCATTTTCCGGGACGATTGCAGATGCGAATGAGGTGGGCACTGTTTGCCGCACTGCAATGCCCACGTCCATTCGGATCATGCAAGGACCCTATGCCAGCGCGCGCAGGGCGATCCCACTGAAATTCGCGGCGGTCGCAGGATAAAACCTTTCGGCCGTTGGGCCGAAAGGTTCGCGTCAAGGCTGCCGCCAGGGCGTTTTCGACCGAAGCATCTAGTTCAGGCCCATGAAATCCTTCTTGCCGAGTTCGACGCCGCTATGGCGCAGGATGTCGTAGGCGGTGGTGGCGTGAAAATAGAAATTCGGCAGTGAGAAATTGCTCAGGAACTGCTGGCCGCTCAGGGTCGTGGTCTTGCCGGGGCCGGACGGAAAGGTCACCTCGCGGCTGTCGGCGCCCTCGAATTGCGCCGGCTTGTAGTTCTTCACCGCATCGATGGTTCGCGCCAGCCGTTGCTGCAATTCGCCAAAGCTGGTCTCGGTGTCGGGGGTCGAGGGCACCTCGCTGCCGGTCAGCCGGGCGCAGCCCTTGGCGGCGAAATCGCACATCAGCTGGACCTGGCGGGTCAGCGGCAGCATGTCGGGAAACAGCCGGGCGCCCAGCAGCGCGGCGGGCTCGATCTTCTTCGCACTCGCGTGGTCCTCGGCCTTCTTCAGCACGTTGGAGAGGCTGTGCAGCGTTTGTAGGTAGGCCGGCACGGCGGAATCATGAAACGACATGTGATGCTCTTTTTCCAATGGAGGGCAGAACGAAGCTATGGCGGCACGCCCCCGGCGTGGCACCGTGTTCTGCTAGCTGGCTATCGGAGAGGGCGCCGACAACCGCTGGCCCGGCGATTATTTATCGGGCCGCGTCGACGCGCCCGGCACGCATCCGCGCCAGCAGTTCTGCCGTCGGCCATGAATCCGCCGGCAGGCCGAACTTGACCTGCATTGCCTTGACCGCGGTGCGGCTCAACTGGCCCATCACCCCGTCGACTTTGCCGACATTGAAGCCGGCTTTGACCAGGAGTTGCTGCATCTCGCGCAGCTCGTTGAACGGCAGCTGCGCGATCGGCGCCGCCGGACGCAGCATCGGTGGCGCACCGGCGATGCGGGAGGCGAGATAACCGGCGGTGGTCGAATAGATCAGCGAGTTGTTCCACTCGGTATAGGCGGCGAAATTCGGATAGGCCAGGAAGGCCGGTCCGGTGCGGCCCATCGGCAGCAGCAGCGACGCCGGCAGGTCGTCGTTGGGCAGCGGCTTGCCGTCCGGATAGGTGACGCCGAACGAAGCCCATTTCGAGCGCGGCAGCTTGATCGTCAGGTCGGCCTGATCCCACGGGACATTCGGCGGCACCCGCACTTCCTGCAGCCACGGCTCGCCGCGCCGCCACTTCAGCCCGGTGGCGATGTAATTCGCGGTCGAGCCGATCACGTCGGCGGGGCTGCGCAGCAGGTCGCGGTGGCCGTCGCCGTCATAGTCGACGGCATAGTTGAAATAATGCGTCGGCAGGAATTGCGTCTGGCCGAGTTCGCCGGCCCATGAGCCGATCATCTCCGCGGGCGAAAGGTCGCCGCGGTCGATGATCTTCAGCGCGGCGATGGTCTCGTTCGCGAACATCTCGGCGCGCCGGCAATCATAGGCCAGCGACACCAGCGAGCGCAGCGTCGGGAGGTTGCCCATGTTGGCGCCGAAGTCGCTCTCCAGTCCCCAGAACGCCGCGATCACCGCCGGCGGCACGCCGTATTCCTTCTCGGCGCGGGCGAATGCAGCGGCGTGCGCCTTGATCTTGGCCTGGCCCTGCTGCATCCGGTAGACCGCTGCCATGCGGCCGGCGAACTCGGTAAAGATCTGCCCGAACACCCGCTGGCCGCGGTCGCGGTTGACGATGCCCTGGTCGTAGACCAGGTAGGGCGCGGCTTCCGAGAGCGCGCTTTGCGACACCCCGGCGGCGACCGCCTGCTGCTTCAGGTCGGCGAGGAAACGATCAAAACTCATGCCGTTGTGGCAGGCTGCGCCGCCCCGCGGGGCGGCGGCGACGACGGGCTGCTGGCCGGGAATTGCCGGCGGCCTGGCGAGCGGCGCGGGTCTCACCGGGGCAGGCCTTGCTGGAGGCGGAGCCGGCTGAGCGGGGGCTTGCGACGAAAATATCAGGGATGCTGCAACCGTCGCGACGACGGGTCCAAGTCCGTACCAAGAGGTCAACATCAATCTCACCGGCAAGGGGTTTCAAAAAAAACCGACGGCCTACGATTCCCGCGCATTGCCGTCTGCGAACGAGGGCACGTGATGGGTGTTTTCGTCAAGGATCAATGTTCGGGCAGCCGGCGGCCGTGCAAATTCACGGATCGGTCGATTGACCTTGCAGCCTGAAACGGTACCTTGATGTGACCCACGGGCACCAACAAGGATTGCGTTGCCGGTGGCTCTCCCTTCGGATCGCATTGATGCGCAAGCTTGCAAATCTCGCAGCCATGGTCCTCTGGCTCGGCTGCCAGCCGGCCTTCGGCTTTGACTACGAGCGTTATCAGGCGACCGACCTCGACGCGTTGCTGACGCAAAGCCGTCCACGATCGGGCCTTGATCTCCACGGGACGCGGCCGCTCAAGCTCAGGGTGACATTGGTCGCCTACGGTGAGAGCTGTGAGACATTCAGCCTCAAGACGTCCCTGAAGATGGCGGGTGTCGTGGTCGACGAACAGCACCCCGTTACGCGCTGCATCACGGTCCGTTCGGCCAAAGGCAGGGACCTGCGCATGTTCATCCAGGATGTGGTCGCCGATTTTCTTCCCAAGGAGGTTCCGCTCGGCGGTCAGGTGATGCTGTTCGCGATTCACGTCTACTCCACACCTGAGGGGCCAGGCCTGCTGGTCAACGAATTCTCCACCGATGCCGGCAGCGATCCGGCGGCAGGCGCCAAGTTATGAAGCCGGGTGTTCGCTTCGCTGCGGTTCTCGCCGTTTTTGTCGCCGTAACGGGCCTGGATATCGAATCGGCTCGTGCCCAGGCGCCTGGACGCAAGACCGCTAAGACAACCGACCCCGGCAGCAAGTTCGCCGACCTTCGGGGTGAATGGCGCCGCGCTGGCGCCGGGTTCGCTTGCGTGGTCAAGCCGCCCGAAAGATTGCCATTCGACAAGGCGCTGCCCGATGCCATGGCGCGAGCGTGCTCGTTCCTGGGGCGCTTTGCGCTGGGTGACGATCCGCAAACCGTGACCAAGGCGCTCGGTCCGCCGCACCGTTCGCTTGCCCAACCCAAGGGAGCCACGGCGCTGGTCTACTTTCTCGAACAGGCGGGGCAACTGCCGTATTTCGCCGCCACCGTTTCGAAAAATCGCATCGTTGCCCTCCAGATCAGCGGTTCTGCCGCGGCCAAGGGATACGACTTCAATCATGTGGATCTCGGCAGCTCGACCGGGACGGTGCTGCAATATTTCGGTCAGCCGAGCCGTGTCGAGCCCAGCGGCATCAAGGACACCAACCTGTGGACCTGGCGCCCGTGGCCGTTTTCGTTCGAGGTCAAGGACGACCGCGTTACCTCGATCCGCATTGGGGTGTCGGATTGACTTGATTTGTGGTCGCACGTTGTTCGTTGCGCCGAACGCCTGCAGGGTGGTCGAGGGCGAAATCTGCAAGGACGGCTGCTGCAAGGCTTTCGCGCTGGCCGATTAGGTCACTGCCTCATCAGCATGCCGCACGGATCGCCCCCTTTCCACCTCGGGTTCCACCAGCTACGATGCCGTGTCTTGAACCCGAGGGGGCAGTCATGCGGCGGCGCGGGTTCATCGGGCTCCTTGGCGGCATGGCGGCCGCGTCGGCGTTTCCGGCCCGCGCGCAGCAGGCGGGCAAGCCCGTCATCGGCTTCCTGAGCACCCGGTCGCAGCAGGACGCCACGCATCATACCGCGGCGTTTATCGCCGGGTTGGCGCAGGGCGGTTTTGTCGATGGTCAGAACCTGGCGATCCAGTACCGCTGGGCCGGCGGTCAATATCAAAACCTGCCGACGTTCGCCGCTGAACTGGTCGGCTTGCGCGTGGCGGCGATCGCGGCGGGCGGCGATCCTGCGGCGGTCGCGGCAAAGGGCGCGACCAGTTCCATTCCTGTTGTTTTCCTGATTGGCGACGATCCGGTCCGGCTTGGCCTTGTCGCGAGCTTCAACCGGCCGGGCGGCAATGCCACCGGCGTCAGCCTGATCAGCAACGCGCTCGGCGCCAAGCGGCTCGAACTCTTGTGCGGATTGCTGCCGGGCGATGTCCCGGTGGGGTTGCTGCTCAACCCAAACAGTCCGAACGCCGCCGCCCATGCCAAGGAGGTCGAGATCGCGGCGCAGACGCTCGGGCGAAAGCTGCTCGTGCTCCGCGCCAGCACCGAAGCGGATATTCAGTCGGGCTTCGCCGCACTTTCCCAACAAAGCGTGCGTGCGCTGGTCGTGCACAACGATCCGTTCTTCGACATCCGTCGCGATCTGTTCGTGGCATTGTCGGCCAGTCAGGGCATTGCCGCGATTTTCCATATCCGCGAATTTCCTGCGGCCGGCGGGCTGATGAGTTACGGCCCGAGCCTCGCCGGCAGCTATCGCGATCTCGGCCTGCAGACCAGCCGCGTTCTCCAGGGCGCCAGTCCGTCGGAATTGCCGGTCGTGCAGCCCACCAAGTTCGAACTGATCATCAACCTCAGGACGGCGAGGGCGCTGGGTCTCACCGTTTCGCCGTCGCTGCTCGCGACAGCCGACGACGTCATCGAGTAGATCGGCTGAGGTCTCGTCGCCAGCCCGATGAACGCGTGGCGGCGAGGGCGGTGCTGGCGGGCGTCATGTTCGGCGTTGGCTACTCGATGACCTCGTCGGCGCGCAGCAGCAACGATGTCGGCACCTCGATGCCGAGCGTCCTGGCGGTCTTGAGGTTCAGCACGAGTTCGAACTTGGTCGGTTGTTCGACCGGCAGGTCGGCAGGTTTCGCGCCCCTGAAGATCTTGTCGACGAACGTGCCGGATCGGCGATAAAGATCCCGGATGTCGGACCCATAACTCAGAAAGAAGCCTGCATCGGTGTATTCTCTCTGGACCGAGGCACCCGGCAGCCGGTGTTTCAGCGCCATGGTCGCAATCTCTCCGCGATGGTTGAACAGCACGCTGTCTCCCTGCAGGACGAACGCCTGCGCCCGCTCCGCCACCATCGTCGCGAACGCCGGTTCAAGCGCATCCGCCTTGCGGACTTCGACCGGAATCGTCGTCACCCCCAATGTCCGTGCGGTCTCCGTCATCGCCGTCTGCCGGCTCCGGTTGAACGCAACGTCCGGATTCCACAGAATGCCCAGACGCGAGAGGTTCGGCAGCGCTTCCTTCATCAGTTCGAACCGCTTGCCCAGAATCTCGCCACCTGAATCCACGGCGAGGCCGGTGACGTTGCGACCGGGGCGCGCCAGACTGGCGACAAGCCCGGCGCCGACCGGATCGATTCCGGTGGCCATGACGATCGGGATGGTCGTGGTCGCCTTCATGGCCGCAATCGTGGCCGGAATGGTCCCGGCTGAGAGGATGACATCCACACCGAGCCGTACCAGTTCTGCCGCGAGCGCGGGAAGCCGCTCGAACTCGCCATCGGCGAAGCGGTACGCGATGGTGACGTTCTCGCCAACGCGGTAGCCAAGGTCCTGAAGGCCCTCGCCAAACGCCTTGATGAGATGGCGCGTCTGGTCCTCGGAGCCGATCGAGAGGTACCCAACCCGGTACACCCGCTCCGCCCATGCGGCGCACGACCACGTCGCCGCGGCAGCACCAAGAAGCGTGACGAATTCGCGCCGATGCATTGAGCCTCCAGAACAACACGCCTCGTCCCGCGCCTGAAGCCTAGCACCCGCGCTGCCGCAGTCGCTACCTGAATGCGCACTCAGCGAGGCAAGCGGATTGGATCAGGCCGACTTCACCAACCGGGTGTGACGGGTCTGCACCATCGGCGGTTGTCAACCGCCGGCATTCCCCTGGGCCGGCGGGAACACGATGCGGTCGTCGGTCCGGCAGTAGCGGTCGGCGAACATGCGGCCGATCGGATGGTAACGGTCCATCTGCACGCGCATCGTGGTGGGGTCCCACAACTCGTCGCGGATGTGAAAATGCAGACCTTCGCCGATGATGAACTGGCGGTCGTCGCTGACATCGAGGGTCTTCCAGGTCCGGCACTCCATTGCCCACGGCGCGTCGGCCAGCCGCGGCACGGCGATCTTGCGTGATGGCGCGAGCGTCAGGCCAAAGTGATCAGGCTCGCTGGTATCAGGCGGAAAGTCGCCGCTGCAGTCGTGCATCACGCGCGCCAGCGGCTCGTCGGCGATGTGAACCACGAACTCCGCACTGCGCCGGATGTTTGTCAGGGTGTCCTTGAGCCGGCCGTCCGGGCGCAGGTTCATCGCGAACATGCACAGCGGCGGATCCTCGCAGAACACGTTGAAGAAGCTGAACGGCGCCGCATTGACCACGCCGGTCGGCCCGACCGTCGTCACCCAGGCGATCGGCCGCGGCAGCACGAAGGCGGTCAAGAGCTTGTAGCGGTCGCGGCTGGTCAGGTCGTCGGACGCGTATTCCATCTGGGTTCCTTGTTGATCGGATGTGCGGTCTGCGCCCGCCTTCGTGACGGGCGAGTCCGTTGGGCCGACGGCTCGCGCTGCGCCCAGCCACGCTAATGCTTGAGTCCGATCAGCGCCATCACGTCCGCGACGTTGGGCTTGATGGCAAGCGCCGCCGCGGTGTCGGCGTCGCCACCGGCGGTATCACCCTTCATCTGCTTGGCCACGCCGCGTGCATAGAGCGCGTTTGCATATCTCGAATCGATCGCAAGCGCGGCGTCATAATCGGCAATGGCGGCATCGATCGAGCCCATTTTCAGATTGGCCAGGCCCCGGCTATCCAGGATGGCGGGGGTGTTGGGACGTATCCGGAGGGCTTCGTTGCAATCCGCAAGGACGCCGTTGAGCGTGCCGGCGACCGCCCGGTAGAAGCAGCGATTGTTGAGAGCAAAGGCATTCCGCGGCTCGAGCTTCAGCGCCTGATCGAGGTCGTTGACGGAGCGATCGTAATCCCGCTTCAGATAAAAAGTGATCGCGCGGCGGTTCAGGGCGAAGGCATTTCCAGGGGCAGGGTCGAGGGCAATGGCCAGGTCGTAGTCGGCGGTGGCGCGGGCGCGCTCGCCTTTCAGGTCGTGAGCATAGCCTCTGCTGGCGAAGCCGATCGCACAGCGAGGGTCCATCTTGACCGCCTGCTCGATATCCTCCAGCGCGCGGTCATATGCACGCATGGCAAGGTAGATGGAAGATCGTTCCAGATAGGAACGGACGTTGCCGGATGAGAGCCTGATGGCTTCGTCGAAGTCCTTGATGGCGCGGTCATACTCGCCCATTGCCGCGTAAGTCGCTCCCCGGCCGCGCAAGGCAACGAAATAATTCGGTTCGAGACTGAGCGAACGATCGAAGTCTTCCACGGCCTTGCTGAACTGGCGGTTTGCCCGGTGGACATTGCCCCGGCCGAAGTAATAGCGGTGATTTGCTGGCTCAAGTTCGATGGCCTGGTCATATTTCTCGATGGCTCGGTCGAACGCGCCGACCACCATCAGCGGATGTGCGGCCCTGGCCAGGACATCGCCTTTGCCGATTTCGGCGGGCTTTTTCGGCAATTCGCCGAGGTCTGCCGGCCGTTCGATGCGGCAGGCAGAAATAATTCGGGTTGATGGATCTTCGGCACGCGCCGGCTCCCCCATTGCACCACCGATGACCAGGGGTGCCGACAGAGCGAGCACGGACACCGCTCGCCGGAGCCGGTGATGAATGCCGGATCCGGGCGGTCCTGGATTGGATATTCTGTGACGGACAAAGGAACGACCGCAATGGTTCTGTAGCCTGAAATACACCGCCTGCCCCAGCATGCCCGTGCGAAAGTGGTATGTTCGCTACTACAACTTTTGCTCGCCTGATTCCACCCGTGTGGCTGGATGGCGGCTTACAGTTCCCGTGCATTGCTGAACGCGAAACTCGACACCCGCCGCGTATTCTCGTCCAGAATCAGCGTCCGCGTGATCGGCGGCTCGGCGCGCTGGCTGCAGTTTTCGCGCTCGCAGAGCCGGCAGTTGACGCCGATCGGCGTGCCCTCGGTCTTCTCCAGGTCCATGCCCGCGGCATAGACCAGCTTTGCGGCGTGGCGGATCTCGCAACCGAGCCCGATGGCGAAGCGTGGTTGCGGCTGCGGATGGGGCGCCGCCGGGCGGCGCACCATCTGCGCGATCGAGAAATAGCGGCTGCCGTCGGGCAGTTCGATCACCTGCTTCAACAGCCGGTCCGGGGTGTCGAAGGTCGAGTGCACGTTCCACAGCGGGCAGGTGCCGCCGAATTTCGAGAACGGAAACGTGCCGGAGGAAAACCGCTTCGAGACGTTGCCGGCGTTGTCGACCCGCAGCATGAAGAACGGCACGCCCCGCGCATTGGGCCGCTGCAGCGTGGTCAGCCGGTGGGTGATCTGCTCGAAGCCGCAACCGAAGCGCTGCCCCAGCACATGGACGTCGTAGCTCAGCGCTTCTGCCGCGGCATGGAACGCCGCATAGGGCATCAGGACCGCCGCGGCGAAATAATTCGCCAGCGTGATGCGATAGAGCCGGCGCGGCGTCTCGTCGAGCGCGCCGGAGCGGTTGATGATGGCGTCGAACCCCGCGCCGCATTCGGCAAGGCCGATCTGGAACGCCAGCTGGAAGGCGCGGCCCGGGCTATCGATCATTTCCGAGATCAACAGTTGCCGGCGATGGCGGTCGAACCGCCGCAATGTCTCGCGCATCACGTCGACCGGCATGATGCGGGTGACGATGGAATGCTTTTCCCGCAGCCGTGTGCTCAAGGCCGTGAACAGGTCCTGTGTGGTCACGTTGAGTTCGTCGCGCAGCGTCTCCGCCGCCGCTTCGAGCTCGGGAAAATAATTGCGGTTGGCCTCGATCAGGTCACGCACCCGCTCGATCGGGTTGGCCTCGAAGCGCGAGCCGCCGTCGCGGTCGGCCATCTGCGCCGCCAGCGTCTCGCCCTGACGGGCTTCGGTATACGCCGCATAGAGCCGCTGCAGCGAATGCGTCACCCCGGGGCACAGCTCGGCGAGGTCGCGCAGCTCCTGCTTGGGCAGGTCGATCTGCCGGAACAGCGGATCGGAGAAGATCTCGTTGAGCTCGGCGAAGAAGCGGTCCTCGTCGGCGGTGGCGAGGTCGCGCAGATCGAGGTCATAGGTTTCCGCCAGCCGCAGCAGCATCTGCGCCGTCACCGGGCGCTGGTTGCGCTCGATCAGGTTGATGTAGCTCGGGGAAATGCCGAGTCCCTCGGCGATCTGGGTCTGCGATAGCCCGAGCTGCTGGCGGATCCGGCGAAAACGCGGCCCGACGAACAGCTTTCGTCCCGGATTGGTCGCCATTGCGATGCCTATTTGTGACAATCTTTACAAAATGACAATACACACAAACACGGATGTTACATGACATCACCATTCAATGACAAGCCATCTGTACGAATTTCACTAAGTAGCGTTTAGCTAACGACACGTTTCGCAACGCACTGTCACGAATGTCACTGGAGAAGATGATGTCAAAGAGCTTTGAGCAGCTGGTTCCGGCACCGAACGGGCGTTTCGACGGCATCAGCCGTCCCTACAGCCCGGCCGAGGTGGAAAAGCTCCGCGGTTCCGTGCCGATCGCCTACACCCTGGCCGAGAAGGGCGCCAACCGGCTGTGGCAGTCCCTGAAGTCCGAGCCCTATGTCAACTCGCTGGGCGCCGTTACCGGCAACCAGGCGATGCA
>Ga0209758_1004547_pt1 | contig 11459 bp, 9 predicted proteins | sample AraplaMF_Col_mMF_FD_184258 | JGI IMG/M metagenome (GOLD analysis project Ga0209758, IMG submission 184258) | Arabidopsis root microbial communities from the University of North Carolina, USA - plate scrape MF_Col_mMF (SPAdes) (version 2) | ecosystem: Host-associated > Plants > Roots > Endosphere ... | reverse complement strand
CCCGGGCGAGGAGGCCTGGGGCTCCAACCAGGAGACCCTCTACACCGCCCAGGGCAAGCCGATCGAAGGGGTCAAGCATCCGCGCCAGACCAACTTCGCCATCTGGTGGGACGGCGACGACCTGCGTGAACTGCTGGACAGGAACCAGATCAGCAAATGGGACTGGAAGACGGGAGAGGCCAAGCCCCTGTTGACCGCCGAAGGCATGACCTCCAGCAACGGCACCAAGGCAAACCCCGCCCTGTCGGCCGACATCCTGGGCGATTGGCGCGAAGAGGTGATCTGGCGCGCCGAAGACAACAAATCCCTGCGGATCTACGCCACGCCCTACGTCACCCAGCGCCGCCTGGTCACCCTGATGCACGACCCGCAGTACCGCGTGTCGATCGCCTGGCAGAACACCGCCTACAACCAGCCGCCGCACACCAGCTTCTATCTCGGCGAGGGCATGAAGGCCCCGCCGCGCGCCGACATCCGGACCAAGTGAGGTGACGCCGATGAAGACCGCCCTCCTCCTCCGCGCCGCGGCCGTGAGCCTGCTGCTCGCCGCCGCCGCGCCCGCCGCCTTCGTCCCGGCCCTGGCCCAGGATAGGGTCACCGAGCCGCGCGCCGGCCTGCCCGAGGCCCCGCGCGAATGGATCGACAAGGACACCGGCCACCGCGTGATCCGCCTGTCGGACAAGCCCGGCAGCGGCAGCCTGTATTTCAACTACAACGGCTACACGCCCGACGGCCGCTTCCTGGCGATCAGCACGCCCGACGGCGTCTCGGTGGTCGACCTGAAGAGCCATGCCCTCACGCCCGTCGTCGTGGGCAAGGTCCGGCTGCTGTTCGTCGGCCGCAAGACCGGCCAGGTCTACTACCAGCGCACCGCCGAGGACGGCTCGGGCCAGGTCGAGGCGGTCGATCCCGCCACGAAGAGGGTCCGCGCGATCGCCAAGCTGGCCAAGGGCGTGGGCATCCAGACGATCAACGCCGACGAGACCCTGCTGGCCGGGGTGGCCGTGCGCACCGACGTCCCGGCCGTGCCCAACCTCGCCGACGCCCTGCCCAAGAACCCGGACGACGTGAAGAGCGCCGACGGCCGCGAGCTGTCGTACGCCGAAGGCCGCGAGGTGCAGCTGAACGCGCGTCTGGACAGCCGCATCCCGATGGAGATCTTCACGATCAACACCGCGACCGGCGAGCGCAAGGTCGTGCACCAGGCCACCGACTGGTTGAACCACCTGCAGTTCTCGCCCACCGATCCGGGCCTGCTGATGTTCTGCCACGAGGGTCCCTGGCACAAGGTCGACCGGCTGTGGCTGGTGCGGATCGACAAGGCCGGCGACACGCCGGTCAAGATCCACGCCCGGACCATGAACATGGAGATCGCCGGGCACGAGTGGTTCAGCGCCGACGGCAAGACCATCTGGTACGACCTGCAGACCCCGCGCGGCGAGGACTTCTGGGTGGCCGGCTACGAGATCGCCACCGGCAAGCGCACCTGGATGCACCTGGACCGCAACGCCTGGTCGGTGCACTTCAACACCTCGCCGGACGGCAAGCTGTTCACCGGGGACGGCGGCGACAGCGAGATGGTCGCCCACGCGCCCGACGGCAAGTGGCTGTACCTGATGCGTCCGCGCGCCATCCCGGACGTCGCCGGCATCCACGCCCCGGGCTCCGAGACCCTGATCCAGCCGGGCGTGCTGGATACCGAGCGGCTGGTCAACATGCAGGGCCACGACTACCGCCTGGAGCCGAACGTCAACTTCACGCCGGACGCCAAGTGGATCGTGTTCCGCTCGAACATGCACGGGGCCAACCACGTGTACGCGGTCGAGGTGGCCAAGGCCGCGCAGTAGGTCCCCCCGTGGGGGAGGCGCTGGCGGCTACCGCCCCTTCAACCGCTCGGCGATGAACGCGTCCACCGCATCGGTATAAGCCCCGGGCAACCCCAGCGTCCGGTTGATGTCGGCATGGGTCAGGGCTTGCGGCAGGACGGGCATGTCGCGTCCTGCCGCCCGGGCCTTGGCCTGGAACCGCCGTGCGTCGTCGCACGGATCGTCCGGCCGCCGGGTCGAGCAGACCAGCATCATCGGCACGGCCCGGGGCGTCCATTGGTCCATCGGCGACGCCTTGGCCCAGTACGCGGGATCGGCGCCGAACGCGCGGTCGTAGAAGCCGGGGTGACGGCCGGCCATGGTCGCCGAGACCTGCATGGCGGCCGAATCCAGCACCACCGTCCCGGCCCACGGCCGGCCGACCATGTCGGGTCGCGACGAGACCAGCGCCACCAGGTGCGCGCCGGCCGAGTGGCCCATCAGAATGATCCTCCCCGGGTCGCCGCCCCAGTCCTCGGCATAACCCTGGGCCCACTGGACGGCGTCGGCCACGTCCTCGGCCTGCTCGTAAGCCATGGCGTCGGGCAGCATGCGATAGTTCACGCTGACCACGATCCAGCCGCGGGTCAGCCAGTGCTTGAGCTTGTTTTCGACCGAGCCTGTATTGGCCTTGTCGCCGATCATCCAGGCCCCGCCGTGCACCATGACCAGGATCGGCGCACCGTGGGCGTGAGGGGGGATATAGACGTCCAGCCGCTGGGCGGGGTCGGTCCCGTAGGCGTCGGTCTGCTTGCGGGCGCCGGTCAGGATGGCCTGCAGGTCGATCGGGCGCTCTTCCTCGGCCTTCTTCTCCAGCAGGCGCTGGCGCATCGGCCCGCGCAGGCCCAGCCCCGGCTGAGCGGCCTCGACGGCGCCGGCCCCGCCGAGGGTCGCGACCGCCAGGACGATCAGCAAGGCGCTTCGGCGTGACGTCATTTCAGGCCCTCGAGCTGGTCGCGGACGGCGGCGACCTCGTCGCGTGACAGTCGCCCATCATGGTCGCGATCGGCGCGGTCGAACAACGGAGCCGGTCCGTCGACGAACTCGGCGCGGGTGACCCGGCCGTCGCCGTCGCGGTCGGCGTGGGTGATCACCGTCTTCAGGGCCTGGGCCTTGGGACGGTTCGACTTGGCCAGGCGTGGGAACTCCGACAGCGTCACCACGCCGTCGTCGTTGCGGTCCAAGCGCTGGAACTGCGCCGCGCGCGAGGCTCTGAATTCGTCGCGGGTGACATAGCCGTCGTGATTGGCGTCGGCCTTGTCGAGCGCCGCGCCGGGCGTGCGCGAGGCCGCATCGGCGCCGGAAGCGCCCATGGCGGCCAGGCAGATGAGGGACAGGGTCAGGATCTTCATGTTCGGTCTCCGGAGAACGCCCGCCGCGCCGTTTGGGGGAGCCTGGCGCGGCGGGCCTGGACGGGTTCGATCAGGGACGGGTCACCGTCCCGCTGACGGAACGCGTCGAGCCGTCGTAGCCGGTGCGCGAATGGTCGTAGCTGACCGTGCCGTCGCCGTTGTTGACGACGTTGGTCGAACGGCTGGCCGAGGCGCCGTTGTTGAACGTGCGGGACGCCCCGCCGTGATAGGCGCCGTCGCCCCAGCTGGCGTTGCGGTTGCTGGCCACGCCGCGACCGGAGTTGGTCTGCGTCCCGCGCGAGACCGAGATCGCGCCGGGCTGGCGGCTGACATTGCGATTGTGGACATAGCCGTGGCCGCGCGCGCCTTGGACGCTGACGAAACGCCCGTGCTGGCCGGCCTGGGCGGGCGCGGCGATCATGGCGGCGAGAACCGCCAGGGACGAGAGGCCGGCGGCCAGGATGGAAGTCTTATGCATGATGGCTCCATGGGGAGTGGGGTCGGTGTCCCTCGACGCCGCCATCTGACCACCGCCGGGCAATCCCCGGTTTGCTCGCGCCCGACAAACTGTGTCGAAGTGTAAACGGGCCGAGTGGCGGCTTCCGCTGGGCCGGGGCTTGAGGCATCTCCTTGACCATGGCCGACAACACGCTGATCGCGGTCGTGGAAGACGACGCCGAAATCCGGGACCTGACCTTGGGGCTGCTGCGCCGCGAGGGTTACGACGTCGTGGGCTGCGCCGACGCCGAGGCCTTCGACCGCCTGGCCGCCCGCCGTCGCGTGGACCTGGTCCTGCTGGACATCATGATGCCGGGCGAAGGCGGCCTGTCGGTCTGCCGTCGCCTGCGGGCGGCCGGCGACACGGCGATCCTGATGGTCACCGCCAAGGGCGACGACATCGACCGGGTGATCGGCCTGGAGATCGGGGCCGACGACTATCTGGCCAAGCCCTATAATCCGCGCGAGCTGCTGGCCCGGGTCAAGGCGATCCTGCGCCGCACCCGCGAGGTCCATCGCGTGGCCAGCACACCACCCGGCGAGGTGCTGGGCTTCGCCGGCTGGCGGCTGGACACGGCCAGCCGCGACCTGACCGATCCCGATGGCCGGCCCGTGACCCTGACCGGCGGCGAGCACGACCTGCTGATGGCCTTCCTGCGTCACCCCCAGCGGGTGCTCAGCCGCGACCAACTGCTGGACTGGACCCGCGGCCGCAGCGCCGAACCGTTCGACCGCGCCGTCGACGTGCTGCTGAGCCGCCTGCGCCGCAAGCTGGGCGGCGCGGCCTTGATCAAGACCGTGCGCGGCGGCGGCTACCTGTTCAGCGCGCCGGCCGAGCGGCTCTAGCCATGATGCTGTCCGACAACCTCTCCACGCGCATGACGGCCATCCTGCTGGCCGGGCTGGCCGTCATGCTGGTGATCGGGGCCGCCCTGCTGGTCTGGCCGCAGGGGCGGGGCGAAGGCGGCGTGCGCTTCTACCAGTTGCCCCGGCCGTCCGAGGCCCGGGCCATCGTCGAGGCGGTCGAGGCCAGTCCGCCGTCGGCCCGGCCTAAGGTGGTCAAGGCGCTGGACACCGGCGTCATCCGCACCACCCTGGAGACGGACTTCCTGCCCGTGCCGTTGCGCGCCCGGGCCGCCGACGTGGGCGATCCCGGCTATCGGGCCTATCGCCAGGCCCTCGGCGAGCGGGAGCTGCGGATCGACATCCGGCGCGGCGGCCGGTTGCGCCAGGACGCCCTGCCCGGCCGCCAGGCCCTGCGGCTGTCGGTGCGGCTGGCCGACGGCGAGGTGCTGGTGCTGCGTCGTCGCGCCCCGGAGACGGCGCGGCAGTTCTTCAGCCGGGTCTCCCTGGCCGCCGCCGCCCTGCTGGTCGTCACCTTGCTGATGCTGGTCCTGGCGGTGCGCCAGACCACCCAGCCGGTCAGCCATCTGGCCCGTGAGGTCGCGCGGTTCGGTGACGACCTGGACGCCAAGGCCCTGCCGATGCGGGGGCCCCGCGAACTGCGCGAGCTCTCCGCGGCCTTCAACACGATGCAGGGCCGGATCCGGGGCCTGATGGACGAGCGCACGCGGATGCTGGCGGCCATCGCCCACGACCTGCGCACCTACCTGACCCGCCTGACCCTGCGCGCCGAATTCATCGCCGACGACGCCCAGCGCGCCAAGGCCGGGAGCGACCTGGCCGAGATGTCCCAGTTGCTGGACGACACCCTGCTGTTCGCCCGCCAGGACGCCGGACGCGGCGACGGCGCGCGATCCATCGACGTCCGCCAGGAACTCGAGACCCTGGTCGCGTTGCGGCTCGAGATGGGCCAGGCGGTGTTGCTGGCGCCAGAGGCGGCCGGCGCAGCCTGGGCCTCGCCCTTGGCAGTGCGCCGCATGGTCGACAACCTGATCGACAACGCCGCCCGCTACGGCGGGGCGGTGACGGTCGACGCCCGTCCCCTCGGCCGTCGCGTCGAGATCATGGTGCTGGACGACGGGCCGGGTCTCCCGGTCGAGATGCTGGAGACCATCACCGCCCCGTTCGAACGCGGCGAGGCCTCGCGCAACCGGCGCACCGGCGGCGCGGGTCTGGGCCTGTCGATCGTCCAGGCCCTGGCCAAGGGCGAGGGCGGCCGCCTGACCCTCGCCAACCGCCCCGAAGGTGGGCTGGCGGCGATCATCGAGCTGCCTTCGGGACCGCCGCGACCCTAGGGGTTGCGATAGACCTCGGCCTCGATCACCCCCAGCGCGCCGCCGGTCTTCACCTTCTCCGCGCCCGTATCCAGCCCCGCCCGAGCGCCGGTGATCTCGACGATCTTGCCGAAGGCGTCGCGGTCCTCGGTGGGTCCGGTCAGGGCGATGCGCAGCTTGCGGCCCGCGGGGGCGGCCTTCAGCGGCAGGGTGACATAGCCCAGGCTCTTGGGGGCCACGCCCTCGTAGACGACCCGGCCGTCCAGGGTGATGCGCAGCGGATAGGCGCGCAGGCGCCAACCGATCAGTTTCAGCGTCACCTCGTCCACCCGCTGGGGCTGGGCGTACTGGAACTCGAGCCAGGCGTCGGACAGCCGGCCGTCGCTGGCCCAGTGGGTGGTCTCGTCGTCGTCCGTGGCCTTCCCGACGTCGGCGGCGTTGGAGCCGGCGACCACCGCGGCGGCCTTCAGGGCCACGCGGCGGACCTTGTAGGACGGGGTGGCGGGCGTCGGGCCGCGCGCCAGGTCCACGGGCAGGAGCGGCGCCTCGGCGGACGGCGGGGCGACGTCGAGGGTCAGGCTGGCGGGCTTCAGCCCCTCGGCCGCGGCGGTGAGGACGACCTTGCCGGCCGCCAGGGTGGACCGCAGGGCTACGCGGTTGACCCCGCCTTCGACCGGCAAGGTCTTCGAGCCGATGAAGTTGTCGTCGCCGCGATTGGTCCCCTCGTAGTGGGTCACCGCGTCCTTGCCGGCCGCCTGGGTGACGACGTTCACCGCCGGACCGGCGACCTCGACCGGCTTCCTGCCGGTGGAGTCGCCCTGGGCGATGCCGCCGCGCCACTCGGCCGGACCCGACAGGTCGAACTTCACAAGGTCCAGCGCCGTCGGCACGCGCCGCCCCTGCGCATCCACCGCCTCGACGTCGACCAGGGCGACGTCGGACGCGTCGGCCCGCCAGCCCGAGGGACCGGCGTGCGGGGTCAGGCGCAGGGCCACGGCGGGACCGGTGGTGACCCGCTCGTCGGTCGAGACCACCTTGCCACGGGCGTCGCGGCCGATCGCCTTCAGCGTCCCCGGCGACCAGGCGACCTTGGCGAAGGTGAACAGGAAGCCGTCCGACTTCACGCCCTTCCCAAGCGACTTGCCGTTCAGCAGCAGTTCGACGCTGTCGGCGCTGGAGACGACCGTCACGTCCTTCACCGTCCCGGGCGCGTAGTTCCAGTGGCCGACGATGTGGCTGCGGGGATGCTCGACATCGACCCAGCCGTCCCACATGACCTGGTGGACGTAGAAGGCGTCCTTGGGCAGGCGCATGGCGTCCACCTCGCCGCTGCGGCGATAGTTGTTGTCGCCCCGGAAGTGAGTGTTGCTGTCGGTGAAGCCGATGTTCACGCCGCCCGAGCTGACGCGATCCCCGCCGCCCGGCCGTTCGCGCCAGTAGTCGTACCAGCGGCGCACCGCCTCGGCGGAATAGCTGTCCTGGTTGCGGTTGTAGTCGGGGCTGTCCTTGTGGAACGGCGCGGTCAGGTCGTCCTGGAACTTCCGCGCCGCCTCGTCGCGCATGTATTCCATGGCCCAGACGGGCTTGGTCGCGCTCTTGTTGATGTAGAGCATCTCGCCGCCGTATTCGGCCGCCTTGCTGTCGAGCATCTCGCGCGAGCCGATGGCGCGGCCGCCGCGCGGATCGAACTGGTCGCGCACGGCCTTCAGCTCCGCCATGTGCTCTTCGCTGATGTTCTCGTTGCCGCCCTCGTAGAACAGGACCGAGGGGTTGTTGCGGAAGGCGACGACCGCGTCGCGCATCACCTCGACCCGCTGCTCCCACCGGCGACCGGTCACGTCGCCCTCGGCGTCGCCGGCGGGCAGGGCCTGCATCAGGCCCACGCGATCGGCCGAGTCGATGTCCTGGCGGGACGGCGTCACGTGCATCCAGCGCACCAGGTTGCCGTTGCTCTGCACCATCAGCCGGTTGGAGAAGTCGCTGACCCACGGCGGCGCGTCCGGGCCCAGGGCGGGCCATTCGTTGGTGCTGCGCTGGGCGTAGCCGTGGACCTGGATGACCCGGTCGTTAAGATAGATCATCCCGTTCCGGAACTCGGTCTTGCGGAAGCCGGTGCGGGTGGTCACCGCGTCGACGCTGGCGCCGTCCTCCACCAGCTCGGTGCTCACGGTGTAGAGATAGCCGTAGCCCCAGCTCCAGAAGTGCAGGCCCGTCAGCGGCGACTGGGCCGAGACGGTGCGGGTCTCGCCGGGCGCCAGGGTGACCGTCGGGCCCTCGAAGGCGCCGGCCGGCTTGCCGTCGACGTCGCGCAGGCTGACCCGGTACTTGAACGTGCGCGGGCGGCCGGAGTCGTTGCGCACCTGGGACTCGGCGTGGACGGTCGCCGCCCCGCGCCGGATGTCGAACCGGTCGGCCCAGACGTAGACGCCGGTCGTCCCCAGGCTGGAATAGAACGGCAGGGTCTGGTGCAGGCCGTCGGTCAGATGCAGGCGCACCGCCCGGTTCACGCCGCCATAGTTGGCGTTAAAGTTCTTGTTGTTCCACTGGAAGGCGCTGCCGGTGGCGCGCTCCTTGTAGGTCCAGCTGTTGTCGACGCGCACGGCGACGACGTTGACGAAGGGCGCGGGCTTCAGCTGGGCGGTGGCGTCGACGGCGAAGCCCGAGACGCCGTTCTCGTGGCCGCCCACGCGCACGCCGTTCACATAGACGTCGGCCGCCTGGCGCACGCCGTCGAAGGCCAGGAACGCCTTGCCGCCCGGGTCGGCGCCGGCGGGCAGGACGAAGCGCTTGCGATACCAGATCACCGCTTCCTTCTGGTCGGTGCTGGCGTCGCGGAAGGCCTGGTCCTCGTTGAAGGCGCGCGGCAGGGTGACCGGGGTCCAGGCCGCGTCGTCGAGGTCGGCCTTCTCGGCGCCGGCGATCTCGCCCGTCGTCATGCGCCAGCCGTCGTTGAAGAACCGGTCGATGCGCGGCGCGGCGGTCGATGCGCCGGCCAGGCAGGCGGCGACCAGGCCGCCCAGGATCGATCCCGCTACGTGTCGCATGGTGGCGCCCTCCAAATTGGCCAGGCCACTTTGAGCCTTTATCCACCTGTGGCTTGACATCGCGTTCGCTGTCAAGCATTCTCATTATATCGGATGATGTTCCATATTATGGAACTTTAGCCGTCGGGATCTGAACCTCGGTCCCGTCCCTCCCCACACACGGACTCGCCCGTTCTTCCCCCCATCCGGGCCAGCGGGGCGCCACTTCAGGCGTCCCGCTTTTCTTTTGCTTCCCCTCGCCTCCGCTCATCTCGGCGAATGCCGGGACCCAGATGGAATGGTTTTGAAGCGGGTTCCTCGAACTCGGAGCGTACCCAGCCCGACACACCGCCATGGGATCTGGGTCCCGGCATTCGCCGGGATGAGCGGATCAATGAGGGCTTAAGCCGCTACCGCCCCAGACAGCGCGGGCCGCCGAGGATCGGCTGCACGCCGGTCGAGGCGGGATGCACATAGGCCGAGACCGGCAGGTCCAGGAACGCCAGCCGCCCCGCCACCAGCGACGCGGCCAGGCGCGCCCCGCCCTCGTTGATGTGGGTGGTGTCGCTGTTGCCGTTCGGGTAGCGCGCGACGTGGTCCTCGGGCGTGTAGATCAGGTAGAGGCGGCGCGAGGCCGGCTCGCCCAAGGCCTGCTGGGCGCCCATCATGTCGGCGTCCAGGTCGATCAGCGGCGTCTTGGTGGCCTTGGCCACGGCCCGCACCGCCAGGGCGTAGGCGCCGTGGGTCTCCTGGACCTTGTCGTCGAGGAACACATGCTTGGCGATCGGGGTCACCAGGACAGGCCGGCCGCCCTTGGCCCGCACGTCGGCGACGAAGCGGGTCAGGTTGGCGGTGTAGGCGCCCTGGGGGTCGGTGAAGCGGACGATCTTCACGCGGTCGGCGTCGTTGTGGCCGAACTGGATCAGCACCGTGTCGCCGGGCTGGAGCTTGGCCAGCAGGCCGTCCCACAGGCCTTCCTCGATGAAGGTCTTGGTCGAGCGACCGCCGCGCGCCAGGTTCACCACCTCGACGCGGGGGTCCAGCGAGCACTTCAGCACCATGCCCCAGCCCATCTGCGGATAGGCCGAGGCGCCGTAGTTGGCGGCGGTGGAGTCGCTGGCGATCAGGATGCGGGCGACCGGCGCTTCCATGGCCGCCGGCGCGGGCACGTCCGTGAGGTCGGGCTTCGGGGCGCCGGGCGCGGTCTGCAGCGCCAGGGCCGCGACGACGGCCAGCACGCTCATCGTTCCACCTTGGCCAGGATCGAGCTGTCGATCTGATCCAGGGTGTTGACGCCGGTCAGGGCCATGGCCACGCGCATCTCCTTCTCGATCAGGTCCAGCAGTTGGGTCACGCCCAGCCCGCCGCGCGCGGCCAGGGCGTAGACGAAGGCCCGGCCCAGCAGCACGCCCTTGGCGCCCAGGGCCAGCATCCGCACCACGTCCAGGCCCGAACGCACGCCGCTGTCGGCCAGGACGGTCAGGCGGTCGCCCACGGCGTCGGCGATGGCCGGCAGGGCGCGGGCCGAGGACAGCACGCCGTCCAACTGCCGCCCGCCGTGGTTGGAGACCACAATGCCGTCGGCGCCGATGTCGGCGGCGGCCTTGGCGTCTTCCGGATCGAGCACGCCCTTGATGATCAGCGGGCCCTTCCACTGGTCGCGGATCCAGTCGAGGTCCTTCCACTGGATGGAGGGATCGAAATTGGCCCCCAGCCAGCCCATGAAGTCCTCGAGGCCGGAATTCTTGCCCAGCACCGGGGCGACGTTGCCCAGGGTGTGGGGCCGGCCCATGACGCCCACGTCCCAGGCCCACGCGGGCTTGAACACCGCCTGCATCAGGCGCCGGGCGGCGGCGTTGGGGCCGCTCATGCCGGAATGGGCGTCGCGGTAGCGGGCGCCGGGCACGGGCATGTCGACGGTGAACACCAGGGCCGTGGCCCCGGCGTCGGCGGCGCGGGCCAGCAGGTCGCGCATGAAGGCCCGGTCGCGCAGCACGTAGAGCTGGAACCAGATCGGCGTCGGGCTGGCCCTGGACACCTCCTGCAGTTCGCAGACCGAGACGGTCGACAGGCAGAACGGCACGCCCTTGGCGGCGGCGGCCTTGGCCGCCTGGCACTCGCCGCGCCGCGCGTACATGCCCGTCAGCCCCACCGGGGCCAGGGCGACCGGCAGGGCCTGGTAGTGGCCGAACAGGGTGGTCGAGGTGTCGACCTGGGAGACGTCCTTCAGCACCCGCTGGCGCAGGGAAAGGTCGGCCAGGTCCGAGACGTTGCGGCCCAGGGTCCGCTCGGCATAGGCGCCGCCGTCGATATAGTCGAACAGGAAGCGGGGCAGCTTGCGCCGCGCCGCCTCCCGGAAGTCCGTGGTGGACGAGACGATCACGGGGCTACTGCAGGTTCACGAACGCGCCGCCGTCGACCAGCAGGGCCGCGCCGGTCACGTACTTGGCCAGGTCCGAGGCCAGGAAGACGATCGGCCCGGCCAGGTCGTCGGGCTCGCCCAGGCGGCCCAGCGGGATGCGGCCGGCCATGTATTCGCGCTTG
>Ga0209758_1004539_pt1 | contig 11476 bp, 5 predicted proteins | sample AraplaMF_Col_mMF_FD_184258 | JGI IMG/M metagenome (GOLD analysis project Ga0209758, IMG submission 184258) | Arabidopsis root microbial communities from the University of North Carolina, USA - plate scrape MF_Col_mMF (SPAdes) (version 2) | ecosystem: Host-associated > Plants > Roots > Endosphere ... | reverse complement strand
TTACCTTGTGGGCGCTGGCGCAATACTCCCCGATCGTTGCCGTCGACGGCACTGATGGGATCGTGCTCGACACGGAAGGTGCCGATCATCTTCAGGGTGGTGAACTCGCCATGGTCACGAAGATCTCCAACCAGTTTCTTGCCCGAAAACTGACGGCGCGGGTGGCGATCGCCGATACCTGGGGTGCGGCCCATGCCTGCGCGCGGGCCATCAGCCGCGAGACCGTCATCGTACCGATAGGCAAGACCGTTGCTGCCGTCGAAAAGCTGCCGATCACGCTGTTGCGGCTGCCGGAGAAGATCGTCGGCGATCTCCGCACGCTCGGTTTCCAGACTGTTGGCGAACTGGCCAATACACCCCGTGCGCCGCTGACGCTGCGTTTCGGACCGGAAATCGCCCGGCGCCTCGACCAGATGTTCGGCCGCGTCTCGGAGCCGATCGATCCGATACGAACGCCAGAACTGATCGAGGTCGCAAGAGCCTTCGCAGAGCCAATCGGCGCAGCCGAGACGATCGACAAATATGTCGGCCGCCTGGTCGTGCAGCTGATCGGCGAGCTGCAGAAGCGTGGTCTGGGCGTGCGCCGCGCCGACCTTATCGTCGAGAAGGTCGACGGCAGCAGGCAGGCGATCCGCGCCGGAACGGCCAAACCCGCCCGTGATGTCGCCTGGCTCACGAAGCTGTTTCGTGACCGGACGGAAAAGATCGAGCCCGGCTTCGGGATCGAGAAATTGACGCTGGTTGCCGTCATGGCTGAACCGCTCGAGGACCTGCAAAGGGTCTCGTCGCTGGTCGAGGACGAGGTGAGGGATGTCACCCCGCTGATCGACATTTACGGCAATCGGGGTCAGCGCGTTTATCGCGTGGCGCCGGTGGCCTCCGATGTGCCCGAACGCTCGGTTCAGCAGATCGCCGCTGCGTCCGATCCGCTCGAGGTGGCCTGGGTCGGTCACTGGCGCCGGCCGGTCCGGCTGTTGCCACGACCGGAACTGATTACCGTCATCGCCCTGATGCCGGACCATCCGCCGGCCTCGATTACCTGGCGCGGCCGGCGACGCAAGGTCAAGCGTGCCGATGGTCCCGAGCGCATATTCGGCGAGTGGTGGCAGCGCGACGCCGAGATGGAGGCGGTCAGGGACTACTTCGTCATCGAGGATGAAGCGGGCGAGCGGCTCTGGGTGTTCCGGGCAGGCGATGGTGTCGATCCGGAGACCGGTGACCATCGCTGGTTCATGCATGGGATCTTCGCATGACCTATGCCGAGCTCCAGGTCACGACGCATTTCTCGTTTCTGCGCGGGGCGTCGTCGGCGGACGAGCTGTTCACCCGCGCCAGGGAGCTTGGCATCGAGGCGATCGGCGTGGTCGATCGCAACAGCCTGGCCGGTGTCGTCCGCGCGCTGGAAGCGTCACGCGCCACCGGCCTGCGGCTGGTCGTCGGCTGCCGGCTGGATCTTGCCGATGGCATGTCATTGCTGGTCTACCCGACCGACCGCGCCGCCTATTCCCAACTGACGCGCCTGATTACCCTTGGAAAAAGCCGAGGCGGCAAGAACAACTGCATTCTCCACTGGGATGACGTCGTCGCCTATTGCGACGGGATGATCGGCATTCTGGTGCCTGATCTCGCCGACAACACCTGCGCCGTGCAGTTGCGCAAGCTGGCCGAAGCCTTTGGCGACCGTGCCTATGTCTCGCTCTGCCTGCGCCGGCGTCCGAACGACCAGCTGCGCTTGCATGAGATTTCCAACATGGCGGCGCGGTTTAAAGTCAAGACCGTCGTCACCAATGACGTGCTTTTCCATGAGCCGGGCAGGCGACAGCTGCAGGATATCGTCACCTGCATCCGTCACAAGACCACGATCGACGATGTCGGCTTCGAGCGCGAGCGTCACGCCGATCGCTATCTCAAGCCGCCGGAAGAGATGCAGCGGCTGTTCCCGCGCTATCCGGAGGCGCTCGCGCGAACGATGGAGATCGCGCGGCGTTGCACGTTTTCGCTCGAGGAGTTGACCTATCAATATCCCGAGGAAGCGATCGTGCCGGGCAAGGACGCCCAGTCGTCGCTTGAGCACTATGTCTGGGAATGCGTGCCCGATCGCTACCAGGAAGGCTTGCCGCCCGATGTGTTGAAGATCGTGCGCCACGAGCTCAATCTCATCCGCATCATGAAGTACGCGCCCTACTTCCTGACCGTCTTCTCCATTGTTCGTTATGCCCGCAGTCAGGGGATCCTCTGCCAGGGTCGCGGATCGGCCGCCAATAGCGCGGTTTGCTACATTCTCGGCATCACCTCGATCGACCCTTCAACCAACGACTTGCTGTTCGAGCGCTTCGTCAGCCAGGAACGCGACGAGCCGCCGGATATCGATGTGGATTTCGAGCATGAGCGGCGCGAGGAAGTCATTCAATGGATCTACCGGACCTATGGCCGGGAGAAAGCGGCACTTTGCGCCACCGTCACACGCTACCGGGCGCGCGGCGCCATCCGCGATGTGGGTAAGGCGCTGGGCTTGCCAGAGGACGTGATCAAGGCGCTCTCCTCAGGCATGTGGTCGTGGTCGGAAGAGGTCTGCGATCGCAATGTCCGCGAGCTCAATCTCAATCCCGACGATCGCCGCTTGGTGCTGACCTTGAAACTGGCGCAGCAGCTGATGGGCGCGCCGCGCCATCTCGGCCAGCATCCGGGTGGTTTCGTCCTCACCCACGACCGGCTCGACGATCTGGTTCCGATCGAGCCGGCGACTATGAAGGATCGCCAGATCATCGAGTGGGACAAGGACGATGTCGAGGCGCTGAAGTTCATGAAGGTCGATGTGCTCGCGCTCGGCATGCTCACCTGCATGGCCAAGGCCTTCGAACTCATCCGGGAGCACAAGGACCAGGACATCGATCTCGCGACCATCCCGCAGGAGGATCCGGCCAGCTATGCGATGATCCGAAAGGCCGATACGCTCGGCACCTTCCAGATCGAAAGCCGCGCCCAGATGGCCATGCTGCCGCGGCTGAAGCCGCGCACCTTCTACGATCTCGTCGTGCAGGTGGCGATCGTTCGCCCCGGGCCGATCCAGGGCGATATGGTCCATCCCTATCTGCGCCGGCGTGAAGGCAAGGAGGCGGTCGAGTATCCAACGCCGGAGCTCGAGGCGGTTCTCGGCAAGACGCTTGGCGTGCCGTTGTTCCAGGAGAGCGCCATGCGGGTGGCGATGGTGTGCGCAGGCTTCACCGGCGGCGAGGCGGACCAGCTGCGCAAATCCATGGCGACCTTCAAGTTCACCGGCGGCGTCTCGCGCTTCAAGGATAAGCTTGTGTCCGGCATGGTGAAGAACGGCTACTCGCCGGAATTTGCAGAAAAGACCTTCTCGCAGCTGGAGGGGTTTGGCTCCTATGGTTTCCCGGAAAGCCATGCAGCGTCGTTCGCCCTGATTGCCTATGCCTCGAACTACATCAAGCGCCATTTCCCGGAGGCCTTTTGCGCGGCGCTGATCAACAGTCAGCCGATGGGGTTTTACGCACCGGCCCAGATCGTCGGCGATGCGAGAGCGCATGGGGTGGAGGTGCGTCCCGTCTGCATCAATCGGTCCCGGTGGGATTGCACGCTGGAAAAGATCGGCAATTCTGATCGCCATGCGGTCCGCCTCGGCTTCCGGCGGGTCAAAGGCCTGGCGGTCGCGGATGCTGCCCGAATTGTCGCGGCCCGCATGAACCGCGATTTCCAGTCGGTCGACGACACATGGCGCCGGTCCGGCGTACACGCTGAGGCTCTCGTGCAGCTTGCCCAGGCCGATGCTTTCCTGCCTTCGTTGATGTTGGAACGGCGGGATGCGCTCTGGGCGATCAAGGCGCTGCGCGACGAACCCCTGCCACTGTTTGCAGCGGCCGCCGAACGTGAAATGCAGACCATCGCCGAACTGCAGGAGCCGGAGGTGGAACTCAGGCAGATGACCGATGGTCATAACGTTATCCAGGATTACAGCCACACCGGTCTGACGTTGCGCCAGCACCCGATCGCGTTCCTACGTAGAGACCTGCAGGAGCGCAACATCATCACCTGCGGCGAAGCGATGAATGCGCGCGATGGCCGGTGGGTCTACACCGCTGGCCTTGTCCTCGTGCGCCAGAAGCCTGGGTCGGCCAAGGGCGTGATGTTCATCACCATCGAGGACGAGACGGGGCCGGCCAACATCGTGGTTTGGCCGACGCTGTTCGAAAAGCGCAGGCGGGTTGTCCTCGGATCGTCCATGATGGCGATCAACGGGCGGATCCAGCGGGAAGGGGAGGTGGTGCACCTGGTGGCGCAACAGCTATTCGATCTATCCGGCGATCTCTCAGGGCTGGCCGACCGCGACACCGAGTTGAAGCTACCCACAGGCCGGGGCGACGAGTTCGCCCACGGTGGCGGTCCGGATCCCCGCGATACGCCGAAGCCGGTCGTGCAGGCGCGCGATATGTATGTTCGTGATCTTCATATCGATACGCTGAAGGTAAAGAGCCGGAATTTTCAGTGATATACCGAGCGCGACCTGAGGGCCGTAGGTTCAGATCCCTTCAAGGCGAGGAGAGATATGTAGCGGAGGATTACGGTGTCGCCGTTGGTCTACCCGATCGTTTCTACAGGCGCGCCTTCTTCTGCCAGCCTCTTCACTAGCAGCCGGATCGCGTTTCGCTCCGGCCGGGTAAGTGAAGTCAGCCCGCGGTGAAGTTTTTCAAGCGCACTGCTTGACTTCGGCGATAAGATGCCGCGGCGATCTGCTGTCCGCCGGACAAGATCTGCCTTGCTGACCAACGACAGCAAAAAGATATCGAGGTCGATCTCTGAATCGAGTCGAGCTGTTGAACGGGCGCTTTTTTCCTCCGACTTGCTATCTTCAGGGTCTGTCGTCAGGTGATCAGGAACCTGCGGCAAGTCAAAGCTTCGCTTTGAGATTTGCTCCCAGCACGCTTGGGTCTTACAGTATTCACCAACGTTCATCAGATTCTCTGGCGTTTCACGGATAGCTCGAGCAATCTGTTGAGCGAGCATCTCGATGATTTTCTGGAGCTCTGACGGCACATCCTGAAGCTTCCAGATTTGATGAAAGTCGAGGCCGATTTTTCCATCAGCTATGATGTGGTTGGTAAGCCAAGCGAGAGTGTAAGTGACAGTTTGCGATTTATAAGCCCGATCGCTCGCGTACCAGTCCGATCTTGCAACCATTTTATCTGTCCAGTTGAACAGCAAGGCCATTGAGCAGGCGTTTCGATACCAGTTCTCGTTGAGGCTGGATTGGCTTATCTTCCATTGCTTGGAGATCTGGTCGGCGAAGTACATGAAGCATTTCTGAGCATGCTTCGAGACGATGTCCGGACGGCAATCAAAAGTCACGACGTACTTTGCGAGATCGGTCTTTTCTATGACTTTCTCTTTAGGAAACTCAAGCTGGTATTTCCGTTTTTCACTCTGGGTCTTATACGCCATTCCATCCCTATACTGGCCGCGTGCCCGTTCATAGAACCATTTCGATCCGGAAAGAGCGCCGGCTTGCGGCGGGGCGGCGATCCGACGTGAAAACCGTTCCATCTGGAGATGGAAAGGGTGACTGGAGAAGAAGTCGGCTTCAGAAATTCGATTTTGCGTATTTGCGAAACGTGAAATTTTCGGAACAATTTGCTCAATTGATGTTTCTGGCACGACCGAGAGCTTCAGTGGTACATGAACGCGCTCAAGCGGACTGCCCGAAACATCCTTCGCGTAAAGTATCGACGCAGTCGTCTGTCCGCCATTCACTATCTGCAGGTTGCTGATAGCTGCTATCGCAGGCTGCCCATCTTCCAGCTTTTCCAGCCGGACTGCAGATGCCGTGGCGGTGAGGCCGTTATTGAATGCGAAAAACATCTGGGGCGAGTCCTTGATGGTGGTAAGGATGCCCCGGTTTACCTTCGTCTTGGCCTGAAGATATGTGCGAACGTTCTGTTCGAGAAGACGCGCACCATAAAGCCCATATATCCCAGCCAGCACATCTCCAGGAACCGCAAGCAAATACGATTCATGTTCTTCCGAGCTTGATGAAGCTCTTAGACAGGGAATTGGCCCTCCGGCAATCGTGGCAACATCGATCTCGATGGCTACTGGCGTCGAGCTTGCGCCTTGGATTTCGGTGTATCGGGCGAGATCGATCACGCTAAATACAACAGGGATACCTGCGGCTTCTTCGGCAAGCTGAGGCGCACGTCGGGCGACCAGTCGCGCATTGGAAAAAAGAACAATTCGGAGCCTCTTGATAGAAGCACGATTGGTAAAAATGGGATAGGACACGGTGAAGGCTGCGCTGCTGTCCTCCAGCGCATTGACAAACTCGGAGCGGAGTGAATTCTCGAAAAAATTCATAACCCGTCGTATCGACGTATCGATTTGCGCTGCGTTTAAAGTCTCTAGCTCGGTACCGTTGCGGAAATCGCAAATTGCCAAATAGAGAATGCCGCGATCCTGGTCGAACGCGTATCCATCGACACGGTAGGGCTTTGATCCGCCGTCGCGATGGCAGTGCGCATGTTCAAGATCAATGGCGTCGCCACTATCTGAAGCCGCTTCTGCGTAAAGCTGGAAAAAAGCTTCCTGCTGAAAAATACCGCCTGCCTCGGCTTCGAGCATGACATCGTCGCGGAACTCATCAAGGGCTGTTTGAAGCTCACTCACGCCGCAATCTCCGAAATCGTCTCTTCGAGGTTTACGCGATATTGTTCGCAGTCTGCGACACGGATGCTGTACGTTACCAACTCTACGCCGGCTCGCAGGTCATTGCGCTCAATCCGGGGAAAATCCCCAATCACCGCGTAAAGCGATCTGTCGACCAAGATCCAAGCTTCCTCGTCGTACTCATCTTTCCATTCGTATCGAGCGTTCAGCAAAGCGATTTCGAGAAGGTCGGCCGTCGAATGCCCGTAATCGGTCGCGAGACTGCGGATTTCACTCACCAGTACATTCAAGGTGCGGCTCTCGGGATCGGTCGTCGGTAGCGGCGCAATCCCCTGATTGCAAATGAAAATTCGCCCCTGAACCGGATCGAGTTGGTCCTCTGACGAGATGCGAATGCGCCGATCCGCTGTGACTAATTGTGTTTTCACCTCAAAAATTGTCCCGCCGACTACAAAGTCCTGTTCGTGACCTTCGTGCCCTATCCAGCATCGGAGCGCTGACAGGATGCCGAAGCGGGGGACGAGAATATCACGCAGAAACAGGAGCTCCCCGACCAGACCAATTATCTCAGTGCGTGCAAGGAGCCGTTCGCGTCGTTGCCGCAACATGTCTTGCCAACGACGGAGTTCGTCAAGAACAACGATCATTCCGCGGTCGGACTGAAGCGGGCTGAGATTATCGGTGGCGAGCATAAGCCCAATACACATGAGCCGAAAATTGCGAAAATCCGCCGGGTCGCCAAGCGTAATCGAAAGCCGAAAGCGATCGTTCGCAATTGGCTCGAACGAGCAGTCAATCCCGGTGAGCTTGGGCACCGACTTCTTGAGCTCGGGCGAGCATAGCGCATCAATCTGGAAGACGTACTTTGACCGAAAGTTCTTGCCTATCCTGAAATCGAACGGATGGCTGCTGTCCGCAAGGCGCACGTTACATGCGCCAGGCTCGCTCGCAGGTCCGATCTGGTCCCATTCATCCAGCATCCTGGTCTCCATTGATCAGCTCTTCGTCATCATCAGTTTCGGAGAGCATCTCCAGCTGCTGCCTGTACACAGCGTTGACCTGGTAAATCCGTGCTTTGGATGGCTTTCCGGTTTCCGGCATACAGAATGAAAGCGTGACAACCGGATTCGCGATTTTCAGAACGTCATCAGACGGAGAGTCCTGATCGTTTGTAAGGCTGGCATTGAAAACGTGGATCAACAAAAGGGGTCGCTCGCGTACGCTGCATGCAGCACGTTCGCGGCGATAAACCTCATTTGCGATGGCTTGATCTGCTTTATCCCTCTGGTCTTTGCTGAGATCGATCCATGCATCCTCAGGATCAGCCACTCGACTCCGGCTGCCATAGACGCGGTAGACGCCGTTTTGAACCGTCCCCTGATCGCGATTTCTTCTGCCGATCTTTAGTCCAGCAAAGGTATCATCTGAGCTTGTTTTCCGGTTTGGAATGGCGACGTCCCATTGCGAGAGCTCGTCGCCTGATCGGTCGAGAATGTAGTCCTGAAACAATGAATGATCGGAAATCGGCGCAAGGTCCGTATGATTGCCGAACCGGAAGGATCGTAATAGTGCTTCGATGTGGCTAGCATCGACCTTCCTCCAGAGAACATAACCTGGCTTTTCTTCCGTCGCCGATCCGACAGTGTCGAGAAATGTCTCAACAGCCCTGCGATTCGCGACAGCTGTGTCGGCATCGTTCAAGAGAGCATGCCCTTCAACGTGTCTTGCCGAATAGTCTTGCGCGATCGTAATTTCCTGAGCTGTACGCATCTTGTTTGCCGCTGTAACACGAAGCGCGAGCTGGCTTTGCCTGACTTTCAGGCCAAAGTCTGCGGGGGTCCTTTTGCTATCCATCATTCGCTTGACTTCGCCACGCAACTCCTCGGTGGCTTCGTCAACGTATTCGTAGTGATCCAACGAGATCTTGGGCAGGTAAAGCCGACAAAATTCTTCATAGCCGGGCCTGTAACCGAACCATCGAGCCATCTGCATCAGCGTATCACTGGCTGCAGTATTGCGAAGAAGGTAGGAAACCGTCAGGCCTTCCAGTGTCAGACCGCGGGAAAGAGCAAGGCCACCGATCGCGATCACATGGAGGCCATGCTCCCGGTTGCGCGAGTAGTCCAGCTGACCACCACGCATGTTCACCGTCCTGATCTCGATGCTCTGAACCCCTTCGTTCAGGGCACCGACAAGCTCTGACCACGGAGCTGTGTGGCCGGCAAACTCTTTTTCATAGCTTGCCTCGAGATCAGCCATCATCGGGTCGTCGATCTCACTTGGCGGCAGCGCGGCATGAACGGAAATGGCGTCCTTGAGTTCGCTCACATACTCATAAACAAGGCCAAGAACCTTATCCTGGATTGCATTGAAGCGGCTGACATTGATCATCATCGAGCAATGCGCTCGGCCTTTACCCTGCAAGACGCGCGACGCGCGCGAGATGCAGAAAACCCGGATGGAATGACGAAGGCTTTCTGGTAGAGCGACAACGGCGTCACCACTCTTATGATTAAGTGGCAGCAGCGTTTTATAATCGTCGATGACCCGCACCATCCCTTGGCGCAGATTACCGCCCGGGCGGAACACTCGATGGGATCCAACGTAGTTGCTGGGCGGATCCAGAGCCTTGATGAAATTGGCCGGAAACAGGTCGTGGTTCTTCATCGCTTCGGTGGTTTCGGGATCGATGAATATATTCGCGAAGGGTGTCGCGGTGTATCCGACATAGACCGAGCGAGGAAAGCGGTGAAGTATTGCGCGAATCACCCCATTGATCGCTGTCGTCCGGTTCGGTTCTTTGGCCGTATTGATTGATGCGTTATCAGCCTCATCATCAATCAGCAGTAACGGCAGATCGTATCCGCCGGTTTCACTTTGCTTCTCAATCCACTTCTCAAGTCGTTCCAGCACCGACTTGTTCTTTTTTGTTACAAATATCATCGGTTCCTGGTGACCGGTGAGCCCGAAGTAAATTCCATCGTGTCCTGATGAGAAATCAGCTTCGCGGCTCGTGCCGTATGAGGGGATACGGCGGCTGGTGGCGTAGTTCTGAATCGGAAGAGATTGCTGGGCTGCTGCAGCGAAGGCTGATATGCGCCCTATGAATGTCTCGTCAATGCGCTCCTGTGTCTGCGTACGAAGCGAATTCGTTATTCCCGCCAGAAGGATGATCACCCGGTAACCGGCATCAGCTGCCTTGCAAATCAACGCGGAGTAATTTGTCGTTTTACCTGACTGGACGTTACCCATAACCATTCCGCGCACTGCGCCAACTGTCGGAGCTTTCGGGTCTCCGCAGAGGTCCAGCACCTGGTCAGTATCAGTGTCCAGCGTAGCAATTACGGTCGAGGGAAGAGAGCCGGTCTCAAGATAGAACTTGCGTAATCTGTTCCAGTAATAAAAATCGAGGTCCGGCTTCTTCGCCGCGAGCCATGGGCGATGGCGCTTGCTGATAACTGCGCCGCTTCGCTGGGTTACCGTAAAGCTGGCTTCGAGCTCACGAATTATGAAGATGATGCCGCCTTCATCCAGATGTACAAATGGCCCACTTCGTACGAGCGCCGTGATTGAGCCCTCTGGCACACCCTCGTTCCGCGCAATCGCATCGGCGAAAGTTGCGCCGATTTGCATACGGAAATAAGCAATTTCGCCTTCAAGCATCCTGCCACCAACCCTTCGATTTCAAATGTTCCTTGACCAGAGGCCCGTGGCTTGCCCAAGGCTCGGTCGTTTTGAGAAGCGTCGTCAATGTCGCCAGCTTTCCATCTGCGCGATGCAGTAGGCTTGGCAACACCGCATCCAGTCGTTCGATGAAGGCCTCGCGATCGATAGCGCCCTGATTAATTAGGCCCCCGTTTGCATGGACGTCCTCTCCGATGCTGAGCACCGGGAAGCTTTCCTCGATGATGCCGATAGCGGCTCCAACTGCGGACGCCAGTTGTTCATTCTCGGCTTCAAGGAGGCCGGCGAGGAGCGGATGTTCTCGATTTATATAATAACGGACCTCACCATTTCGCACGTACTTCGACCAGACTGGCGTGGTTCCTGAACCCGGGCGGATCCGCGCGCCCCTTGACTGAAAAACCTTACCGGATTTCCCGCGAAGACCATCAACGATGTCCTTGAGCCTTGCACGCAGCCCTGACGGCAGCTGTGCATCCGCCTTATCGAGCGTGATCTTCCACACCTCATCAAGCGAGTTCGGTATATTTACCGCAACACGGACAAGCTGCGACAGCTCACCATGACGCACCAGCCTGAACCATGTCCCGTGCATAATGAGACGGTGCTGACGATAAATGTAGAAGCCCTGGTTTCGAACGAAGCCTTCTTCTCCGCCCAGTCTTTCGTGATCGGCAGACGTCAGCTTTGAGTAGTGAGGCAGCACAAATGCCTGAACGTCGATAGGATGCCCCCGAAGCTGAAGGATTTCACGCGGAAGCGATTGCGTTGCTTCATGATTGCGCAGAAACGGATCAGCGGCCTTAAGGTTGTCGCCGTTGAAGCATATCGAGAGTTTCCGGATGCCTTCTTCACCCGTCAGGTAGCGATGGAAAGTCATCGCAAGCTGTCTTTTGGCGTGTGCCACCATGTCATTGAAGCCACGGCCTTCTATAGCACCGTCTTCGGAAAGGCGGTCGCAACGTGACCAGATAATTTCCGTTCCGCTCTCAAGTCGCAGCTGTGGATTCATCACTTGTGCGTAAGCGCTCAATTCGCTGCGCGTTGACGCAGTAGATTATGGCGCCCGCGGCGGTTTACTCGGCAATGGATTTGGCGAAGTTAAACGGGAGCAGAT
>Ga0209758_1004537_pt1 | contig 11482 bp, 9 predicted proteins | sample AraplaMF_Col_mMF_FD_184258 | JGI IMG/M metagenome (GOLD analysis project Ga0209758, IMG submission 184258) | Arabidopsis root microbial communities from the University of North Carolina, USA - plate scrape MF_Col_mMF (SPAdes) (version 2) | ecosystem: Host-associated > Plants > Roots > Endosphere ... | reverse complement strand
CACCGCGTTCACCGCCCCCTCGAACTCGGGGAAGTCGCCGGTGATGGTCTGGTAGAACACCGCCAGCGGCAGGTTCATCGACGGCGCGCCCAGGAACTTGCGCACCGGCATGATCTTGCCCCGCGCCACGCCCGCCAGGTCGGGCACGACGCACTCAATCTCCTCGATGTTCTGGCGGGAGAACCAGTCGCGCGCATCGTCGAGGGTGGGCACCCCGCGCGTGGTCTTGGGGCCGGGCTTGGATTTCTTTTCTTTGTACTTCATGGGGCGCTCCTCGCGCTTTCGAAGTCTAGTCTCTTGAGTTTTGGCGACAATCTCACCGTCGTCCCATGACGACGAACGGGCGTCAGGAGGTGTTCTCACGTCCTGTCCCGTTGTCATCCCGGAAGCGCGAAGCGCTGTCCGGGACCCAAGGGCGGTGCGCACGGCCCCTGGGCCCCGGCTCTCCGCTGCGCTTCGGCCGGGATGACAACGGTGGGGTGCGGATCAAGACACGGGCTCTGCCTTCAGCGCCCGCAGCACCGGCTCGGCCTCGTCCAGGGACTTCCTGATGATCGCCACCAGGTCGTCGATCTGGGCGTGGGTGATGATCAGGGGCGGGCAGCAGACGATGCTGTCGCGGATGGCGCGGACCATCAGGCCGTTGGCGATGCACAGGTCGCGCACGATCGGCCCGGCCTCGCCCTCCTTGTCGAGGAAGCGGTGATTGGTCCCCTTCTCGCGCACGATCTCGACCGCGCCGATCAGGCCCAGCGAGCGGGTCTCGCCGACCAGCGGGTGGTCGTTCAGCGTGGCCAGGGCCCTGGCCAGGTAGGGACCGGTGTCGTCGCGGGTGCGCTCGACCAGGCCCTCGCGTTCCATGATCTCGATGTTCTTCAGGGCCACGGCGGCCGCCGTCGGGTGGCCCGAGTACGTAAAGCCGTGGATGAAGTCGCCGCCCTTCTCGCGCAGCTCGGCGACGATGTGGTCGGCCACGCCCACGGCGCTGATCGGCAGGTAGCCGGACGACAGGCCCTTGGCCATGGCGATCATGTCGGGCTTCACGCCGTAGTGCTGGTGGCCGAACCATTGGCCCAGGCGCCCGAAACCGCAGATCACCTCGTCGCAGACCAGCAGGATCCCGTACTTGCGGCACACGGCCTCGACCGCCGGCCAATAGCCGTCCGGCGGGATGATCACCCCGCCCGCCCCCTGCACCGGCTCGCCGATGAAGGCCGCGACGTTCTCGGGGCCGACCTCCAGGATCTTGTCCTCGATCGCCTTCACGGCCCGGTCGCGGAAGGCGGCCGGGTCCTCGCCGAAGCCTTCGCCGAACTGGTAGGGCTGCATCACGTGCTCGACGCCGGCGATGGGCAGGTCGCCCTGCACATGCATGTGCTTCATGCCGCCCAGCGAGACGCCGGCCACGGTCGAGCCGTGATAGGCGTTCCAGCGGCTGATGAAGACCTTGCGCTGCGGCTGGCCCTTCAGTTTCCAGTAGTGGCGGGCCAGGCGGAAGACCGTGTCGTTGGCCTCCGACCCCGACGAATTGTAGAAGACGTGGGTCAGATGGCCGCCCATCTTCTCGGCGATCTTGGCCGCCAGCTTCACCGGCGGCGGCGTCGCGGTCTTGAAGAAGGTGTTGTAGTACGGCAGCTCCAGCATCTGGTCGTAGGCCGCCTTGGCCAGTTCGTCGCGGCCGTAGCCGACATTGACGCACCACAGGCCGGCCATGCCGTCCAGGATCTGGTGGCCCTCCCCGTCATGGATGTAGACGCCGTCGGCCCGGGTGATGATCCGGCTGCCGCCCAGCTGGGCGATGACCTTGTGGTCGGCCTGGGCCGGCAGGTGGTGGGCCAGGTCCAGGCGCTTGAGCTCGGCGATGTCGTGGTTGCGGATCGGGACGGTCATCGGGGGTGCTCTCCTGGACGTTTCTTGTTCTCTAAAATCCGCTCATCCCGGCGAATGCCGGGACCCAGATCCTATGGCGCTGGGTCGGGCTGGACGGACGCTGCGCTCAAGGACCCCACCTCAACGCCCCGCCATCTGGGTCCCGGCATTCGCCGGGATGAGCGGAACGAGGGGTTCGCCCCGCAGCGCGCGGCCGAACACTTCGAAGAACGCCTGGCTCTGCGGGTTGCGCTCAGGCTTCCATTCCGGATGCCATTGCACGGCCAGGACCGGCGCGCCGTTGACCTTGGCCGACACCGCCTCGACCACGCCATCGGGCGCCCGGGCCTCGACCAACAGGCCCTCGCCCAGCCGGTCGACGCCCTGGTAGTGGACCGAGTTGACGATGGCGGTCTCGGCGCCGAACGCCGTGGCCAGCACGCCGCGCGGGGTCAGGTCGACGCGGTGCTCGTGGTCGAACATGGCGTCGAAGCCGGCCTCGTCGGGGGCGTGGTGGGCCAGGGGCGCGCCGTCGGCCGACATGTCGCGTCGCAGGGTGCCGCCGAACGCGACATTGATCTCCTGGAAGCCCCGGCACACGCCGAACACCGGCCGGCCCAGGTCGAGCATGGCCTTGATCAGGTCGGCGGTCATGGTGTCGCGCCCGGCGTCGAACGGGCCCGGGGCGTCGGGGACGTCCTGGCCGTAGAGGGCCGGGTCCATGTTCGACGGGCTGCCGGTCAGCATCAGGCCGTCCAGGCGGGCGGCGACCTCGGAGGCCTTCATCAGCTCGGGCATCGACGGCACCAGCAGGGCCGCGGCGTCGGCGTACTTCATCGCGCCGGCGACATAGCGGTTCATCACCGCCTGGGCCGGTTCGATCCCGACGGTGCGGGTGCAGCAGATGATCCCGGCGACGGGTCTCATGCCGTGCCTCCCTGCTTGCCCCCTACGGACCGGTTCGCGGTCGTCTTCCCCCATAGGGGGAAGAGCCTCGCGGCGCAGGCTCCGCCCCCTATGGGGGCGGACAGGCGACGAAGTCGCCAGGTGGGGGCAAGTATGGACGCAGGGCCTGTCATGATCAGCTCAACAACACCGCCGGCGAGCACGCGTGCCAACCCAGCCACACGGCCTCGCCCAGCTTGAAGTCCTCCTGGTCCCAGCGGGTCAGGTTCTGGCGCGCCACCTTGATGCGGCGGCCGCTCTTGATCTCGACCTCGTAGAGGCTCTGGCCGCCCAGATAGGCCTCGTGCTTGATCACCCCGGCCACGGCGTTCTGGCCGACCGGGCAGTCGCCCATGTTCGGCGGCGGCGCGCCGTCGGGGCGCTTGTGCAGCTCGATCTTCTCGGGCCGCAGCGCCGCCCAGACCGTGCCGCCGCGCGCGCCGGTGACGCCGTGGTCCAGGAAGATGTCGCAGTCCAGGTCCGGCGATTTCACCACCGCGTGGCTGGGCTCGTCGACCGCCAGCACGCCCTCGAACAGGTTCACGCTGCCGATGAAGTCGGCCACGAAGCGGCTGTTGGGGAACTCGTAGAGGTCGCTGGGGCCGGCCACCTGCTGCAGCACGCCGCGGTTCATGACCGCGCAGCGGGACGCCAGGGCCAGGGCCTCGTCCTGGTCGTGGGTGACCATGATGAAGGTGATGCCCACCTTCTCCTGCAGGGTGCACAGCTCGGTGCGCATCTGCTCGCGCAGCTTGGCGTCCAGGGCCGACAGCGGCTCGTCCAGCAGCAGCACGCGGGGCCGCTTGACCAGGGCCCGGGCCAGGGCCACGCGTTGCCTCTGTCCGCCCGACAGCTGGTCGGGCTTGCGGCCGGCCAGGCCGTGCAGCTGGACCAAGTCCAGCGCCTCCTCCACCCGCCGGTCGCGCTCGGCCTTGCCGACGCGGTCCACCTTCAGGCCATAGGCGACGTTGTCGGCCACGCTCATGTGCGGGAACACGGCGTAGGACTGGAACACCATGTTCACCGGCCGCTTGTTGGGCGGGATGGTCGAGACGTCCTGGCCGTCGATCAGGATGCGGCCCTCCGTGGGCGTCTCGAACCCGGCCAGCATCCGCAGCAGGGTGGTCTTGCCGCAGCCCGACGGCCCCAGCAGGGCGAAGAACTCGCCCTCGGTGACCGTCAGCGACACGTCGTCCACCGCCGCCAGCTTGCCGAAGCGCTTGGTGACGTTCTCGAAGGTGATGATGGGTTGGCTGGTCACCCTCGGCTCCCCCTACTTCCGCTCATCCCCGCGAAAGCGGGGATCCAAGCGGCCTTGGCTTGCTGTGCGCTGAGCGAAATCACCAGCTCGGCTTGGGTCCCCGCTTTCGCGGGGATGATCGGCGTGAAGGCGGCGTTCATTTGCCGTCCCCGTGCGCGCCCGCCGTCGCCGCCGGGTCGCCCTGCAGCTTCAGCGCCACGGCCGTCAGGATCACGGTCAGCACGATCAGGACGGTCGAGGCGGCGTTGACCTCGGGCGTCACCGAGAAGCGGACCATCGAATAGACCTTCACCGGGAAGGTCACGGTGTCCGGGCCGGCCGTGAAGAAGGTGATGACGAAGTCGTCCAGGCTGAGCGTGAAGGCCAGCAGGGCGCCGGCCACCAGCGACGGGGCCATGTGCGGCAGGATCACGTCCTTGATCGTGCGCCATTCGCCGGCGCCGAGGTCGCGGGCGGCCTCCTCCATCTCGCGGTTGAAGCTGGCCATGCGGGCGCGGACCACCACCGCCACGAACGGGAACGAGAACGAGACGTGGGCGATGGTGATGGCCCCCAGGTTCAGCGGCCAGGGCAGGCCCACGGGCCAGGGCAGGACCTTGGCGAAGAACACCAGCATGGCCACGCCCATGCAGATCTCGGGCACCACGATCGGCAGGGCCAGGGCCCCGTCCAGCACGGTTTTGCCCGGGAAGCGGAACCGCCACAGCACCAGGGCGACCATGGCCCCCAGGGCCACGCTCAGCACCGTGCACAGGGCCGCGATGGTCAGGCTGTTGGCGAAGGCCTCGATCAGCGACGAGTTGTTGAAGGCCTTGTCGTAGTATTTGAGCGTGAAGCCCTTCCAGACGATGTTGCGCCGGCTGTCGTTGAAGCTGAAGGCCATCAGGGCGATCAGCGGCGCGTAGAGGAACACCCCCACGGCGGCCAGCCAGGCCTGCATCTGCCAGCGGCGGAGGTATTCGAGGGGGCCGGGGGGTGATCTCTTCGGCATCAGAAGTCCCCCAAACGGTTGTCATCCCGGAAGCCCCGCAGGGGCTGTCCGGGACCCAGGTGACCGGGCTGATGCGGTGCGGCTGCCCTGGGTCCCGGACAAGCGCTCCGCGCTTTCCGGGATGACAACAGGAGGTGCGGAAGTGAGGTGCTCATGCCCGTTCCCCCCCCTTCTTGCCGCGCGCCAGCAGCGCCTGCACCGCGATCGCGACAAACGTCAGGTACATCAGCAGGAACGACAGGGCCGCGCCGAAGGGCCAATCGTTGGCGCGCTTGAACTGGCGCTCGATGACGTTGGCGATCATCTGGCTGTCGGGGCCGCCCAGCAGGTCGGGCGTCAGATAGGCCCCGAGCGCCGGGATGAAGGTGATCAGCACGCCCGAGGCGATGCCCGGCAGGGCCAGGGGGACCACCACCTTGAACAGGGTGCGCATGTGGCCGGCGCCCAGGTCGAGGCTGGCCTCCAGCAGCGATTTGTCCAGGCGGTCCAGGGCCGAGTACAGCGGCAGCACCATGAACGGCAGGTGGACATAGACCAGGCCCACCACCACCGCGAAATTGGTGTGCATCATCTCCAGCGGCTGGAACGGCTGGAGCGGCATGATCTTGGCCGCCAGGGTCCAGATCGCCTCCAGCCCCTTGTTGATGTAGCCCTCGTTGCGCAGCACGGCGATCAGGGCGTAGGTGCGGATCAAGAGGTTCGTCCAGAACGGCAGCATGATCAGCAGCAGCAGCCAGGTCTTGGCCTTCTGCGAGGCGAAGGTGATGGCCAGGGCGACCGGGAAGCCGATCACCAGGCACAGGAAGGTGGTCAGGGCCGCCATCCAGGCCGACTTCAGGAAGATCTTCAGGTACAGCGGCTCGATCGCCCGGGCGTAGTTCTTGAACGTGCCGGTGATGGCGATCTGGGTCAGGCCCTCGTTGTGGCCGAAGCTGTAGGCCCAGACGATGGCCAGCGGGATCAGGAAGAACAGCACCAGCCACACCAGCGGCGCGCTGAGCGCCGTGGCGAAGACGGCCTTGGCCTGTTTCCAGCTTTGCTCCATCGCGTGGTCCTCGTTTCCCAAAAGCCTCCCCCCGTGGGGGAGGTGTCGGCGAAGCCGACGGTGGGGGGATTATTGGGATCACGACCACAGCCCGGATCGACGATCCTAAGACTCCCCCACCGATCGCTTCGCGATCGCCTCCCCCACAGGGGGAGGGTCTGTGTCGTGGCCCCTCTAGGCCGCCCGCACCTTGGTGATGACTTCCTCGTACAGGCTGGCCTTCTCGGCCCCCTCGAACGCCCCGTACTCGCACTTGGACATGATATCGGCCGGCGGGAAGATCACCTTGTTGTCGCGATAGGTCGGCGGCATCAGCGCCTTGGCCGCCGCGTTCGGCGTCGGGTAGAGGATGGTCTTGGAGATCTCGGCCCCGGCCTGGGCGTCCAGCAGGTAGTTGATGAACTTGTGGGCGTTGTCCGGCCGCGGCGCGCCCTTGGGGATGCACAGGGTGTCGGAATTGATCAGCGACCCCTCCTTGGGGATCACGAAGTCGATGTCCGGGTCGTCCTTCATCACCTGGGCGATGTCGCCGTTGTACTCCAGCACCAGGTCGACATCGCCGGCCACCAGCATGTCCTGGCCGTTGTCGTCGTGGAACGCCTTCACATAGGGCTTCTGGCGGATCAGCATCTGCTCGATCTTGGTGACCATGTCGGGCGGGATGTCGTTGACGCTGTGGCCCAGGTACTTGGCCGCCAGGCGCACCAGGTCGGCGCTTTCCGACAGCAGGGCGATGCGGCCGTTGTACTGGGCGCTGTCGAACAGGTACTTCCAGCTGTCGGGCACCCCCTGCACCTTGGACTTGCGATAGCCGATGCCCAGCACCAGCCAGGTGTAGGGCATCGAGAACTTGCGGCCCTTGTCGTAGTCGGGGTCGAGGAAGGCCGGGTCGATGTTCTTGATGTTGGGGATCTTGGCGTGGTCCAGGGGCTCCAGCATGCCGGCCTGGCTCATGCGGGTGACGAACTCGTTGGACGGCACGATCACGTCATAGCCGGCGTTGCCCGCCTTCAGCTTGGCGAACAGCTCGTCGTTGGTGGCGAACAGACTCATATTGACGTCGACGCCGGTGGCCTTCTTGAAGTCGGCCAGGGTCGTCTCGCCGATATAGGTGTCCCAGTTGTAGAAGTTCAGCTTGGGCTCCTCGCCGCCGGCCGACTTGGCCGCCTCGCCCTGGGGTTTCTGGCCGCAGGCGGTGAAGCTGATGCCGATGGCCGCCGCGCCCATGGCGGTCAGCAGCGAGCGGCGGGTGCCGAGAATGCGGTTGGTGCTCATGGCCCTTGGAGTCTCCCCAGAGGTTGTTTCCGATGCGGGATCAGGAACCGTCCCGATCCCGCGTTCAACTCAAGCCCTACTCGCCGCGCCCCGCCATCAGGCGTTGCGCAGATACCAGTCATAATCCAGCGCCGTGACCACCTCGGCGAAGCGCGCCTGTTCGGTGCGCTTGACCGAGACGAACATCTCCACGAACCGCGCGCCCAGATAGTCGCGCAGCACGTCGGACGCCTCGAACAGGTTGACCGCCGCGCACCAGTCGGTCGGCAGGCGGACCTTCTCCTTGGCCGCGGCCGCGTAGCCGTCGCCGACCACCGCCGGGCCCGGATCGATCCGGTGGGTGATCCCGTGGTGGGCGCAGGCCAGCAGCGCCGCCAGCACCAGGTACGGATTGGCGTCGGCCCCGGCCACGCGGTGCTCCACGTGCCGGGTCGGCGGCGGGCCGGCCGGCACGCGCAAGGACACCGTGCGGTTGTTGACGCCCCAGGTCGGGGCCACCGGCGCGTAGCTGTTGGCCTTGAAGCGGCGATAGCTGTTGGCGTTAGGCGCCAGGATCGCCATGCAGTCGGCCATCAGCGCCTTCATGCCGCCGATCGCGTGGCGCAGCAGGTCCGAGCCTTCCGGATCCTCGGCGGCGCAGAGGTTCTTGCCCTCGGCGTCGTTGAAGCTGACATGGACGTGGAAGCCGTTGCCGGCCTGGTCGGCCCAGGGCTTGGCCATGAAGGTGGCCTCGCAGCCGTGGCGCAGGGCCACGCCCTTGGCGGCCCGCTTGTAGCGCAGGGCGTCGTCGGCGGCCTCCAGGGCGTCGGGCTTGTGCTTGAGGGTCAGCTCGACCTGGCCCGGGGCGAACTCCGAGATCGCCCCCTCCAGCGGCACGCCCAGCACGTCGCAGGTGTCCCACAGCTCGCGCAGCAGGGGCGAGATCGCCTCCAGCTCCGGCAGGCCGTAGACCTGGATCCCCTGCGGCCGCTCGCCGGTCTGCAGCGACCGGGCGGGCAGCAGCTCGCCGCCAGGGCCGCGATGCTGGTCGACCAGGTAGTATTCCAGCTCGCAGGCCGCGACCGGGGTCAGGCCGTCGGCGGCGAAGCGGTCCAGCACGCGGGCCAGCACGTGGCGCGGGTCCAGGTCGTTGGGCGTTCCGTCCAGCTCGTACAGCGACAGCATGACCTGGGCCATGTCCGGACCCAGCCACGGCGCCAGGGTCAGGGTCCCCGGCACGGGCCGGGCGCGGCGGTCGGCGTCGCCATCCTCCCAGACCAGGCCGGTGTCCTCGCAGTCGGCCCCCTGGGTGTCGACCACCAGGATCGAGCCGGGCAGGAAGCGGCCGTAGTCGTAGATCGCCTGCAGCTCATGGACCCGCAGCCGCTTGCCGCGCGGCACGCCGGTCATGCTGGTGAAGAACACGTCGACGTACTTCACCTGCGGATGGGCGGCGAGGAAGTCGATGCATTCCTGGGGATCGGCGACCATGCTCATGCCCCCTCTCCCATGGGGAGAGGGAGGGACCCGCGCGAAGCGTGGGAGGGTGAGGGGCTAAGACGTCGGACGGCGTGCCGGCAGGGCGCGTCGCGAAGACGGCGAGAGTGTAACCCCTCACCCTCCCACCGCTTCGCGGCGGGCCCCTCCCTCTCCCTCTGGGAGAGGGTTTCAACAAGCGAACCCATCATAAGCTTACCCCCTCCAGCGCCGCCGCGAACCCGTCCACCGCCGCGACCAGTCGGTCCACGGCCGCGTCCTCGGTGACCGGCGACACCAGCATCATGGTGTGGAAGGGCGCGATCAGCACCCCTCGGTTGATCAGCCACAGATGAAGCGCATGCAGCAGCTGGGCGTCCAGCGCCTCGCGCATGGCGGCGGCGTTTTTCGGGGGCGAGGCGGCGAACACCAGCTCGACCCGCGCCCCGACATGGACCACCGACCAGGGCAGGCGCCGGGCGGCGATCACCGCCCGCAGGCCCGTCATCAGTCGCTCGGCCCCGGCCAGCATCCGCGCATAGGCCGCGTCGGTCATCACCTCGGACAGCATGGCCCGCATGGCCGCCAGGGCCAGGGCGTTGCCCGACAGGGTGGTGCCGATCCCCGACTGGCCGGGCCCGACCCGGGCGGCGGCGGCGTCCATCCGTGCGGAGAGCTCGGCGCTCACGCCCCAGACCGCGGCCGGCACGCCGCCGGCGATGGCCTTGCCGATCACCAGCATGTCGGGCGCCAGGCCGTGGGCGCGGGCGTAGCCGCCGGGGGCGGTCGAGATCGTGTGGGTCTCGTCGATGACCAGCAGGGTCCCGGCCCGGCGGGTCAGGTCGCGCAGCGCGTCGAGGAAGCCCGGCTGGGGCAGGATCATCCCGCAGTTGGTCATGGCCGGCTCGGCCAGGACGGCGGCGACGTCGCCCGGCGCCAGGGCGGCGGCCAGGGCCTCGGGGTCGTTGAAGGGCGCGACGCGGGTGGTGGCGGTCAGGTCGTGGACCTGGCCCAGCAGGCCGGGCTTCATGGCGGTGGCCCCGTCGCGCAGCACCACGAAGGCGTCGTCGACCATGCCGTGGTAGCAGCCGTCGAACACCAGGACCACCGGCCGGCCGGTCACCGCCCGGGCCCAGCGGATCGCGGCGCGGTTGGCGTCGCTGGCCGTGGTCGCCGCCTGCCACAGCGGCAGGCCGAAGCGCTCGGCCAGCAGCCGGCCGACGATCACCGCCGAGGCGGTCGGCAGCATGAAGCCGGTCCCGCGCCGGGCCTGGTCGGCGATCGCCCGGGCCACCGCCTCCTGGCCGTGGCCGAACATGGCCGGCGTGTCGGCCAGGCAGAAGTCGTCGTACAGCAGCCCGTCGACGTCGGTGACCTGGGCCCCGACGCCCTGGGCCGCGAACACCGGGCACGGACTGGCCCAGTCGCCCATCCAGTGCATCGGCGCCCCGCCCCGCCACACCTGCGCCGCCTGGCGCGACAGGGCGAGCGAGCGCGGGTGTTCGGCCACGAAGCGGTCGGTTTCGTCCTGGACCAGGCCGGCGAGGGTCGGGGCGATGGCGGCGGGATTGGGGGTCATGGGCGCGCCCCGACGCGCCGGACGCCCCCTCCGTCACGCCGCGTATCCGCGGCGCGCCACCTCCCCCGTTGCACGGGGGAGGTGCGGGTCGACGCGCCCTTCTCCTCACCCGCGAAGCGGGGGAGGTGGCGCGAGGCGCAGCCTCGTGACGGAGGGGGCGTCAGGGCCGCGGCCTCGCTCATCCCCCCACCCCGCCGAAGCACAGGTACTTGGTCTCCAGGTACTCGTCCAAGCCCTCCGAGGAGCCCTCGCGGCCGAGGCCCGAATCCTTGACCCCGCCGAACGGCGCCACCTCGGTGGAGATGATGCCCTCGTTGATGCCGACCATGCCCGCCTCGATGGCCTCGGCCACCCGCCAGCAGCGCCCGACGTCGCGGCTGTAGAAGTAGGAGGCCAGGCCGAACGGGGTGGCGTTGGCCAGGTCGATGGCGTCCTGCTCGGTGTCGAACTTCACGATCGGGGCGACGGGACCGAAGATCTCCTCCTGGAACAGCCGCATGTCGGGCGTCGCGCCGGTCAGGACCGTGGGCTGCCAGAACAGGCCGCCCAGGTCGTGGCGCCCGCCGCCGACCGTGGCCGTCGCGCCCTGCTCCACGGCTTCGCGCACCAGGGCCTCGACCTTGGCGATGGCCTTGTCGTTGATCAGCGGGCCGATGGTCACGCCCTCGCCGGTCCCCGGCCCCACCTTCATGGCCGCGACCTTTTCGGTCAGCCGGGCCACGAAGGCGTCGTGGACGCCCGACTGCACCAGCAGCCGGTTGGCGCAGACGCAGGTCTGGCCGGTGTTGCGGTACTTGCTGGCAATCGCCCCGTCGACGGCGGCCTCCAGATCGGCGTCGTCGAAGACGATGAACGGCGCATTGCCGCCCAGCTCCAGGCTGAGCTTCTTCATGGTGCCGGCGCATTGGGCGTAGAGCGTCTTGCCCACCGGGGTCGAGCCGGTGAACGACAGCTTGCGCACGCGGGGGTCGTCGCACAGGGCCTTGCCGATGCCGGCGCTGTCCTTGCCGGTGACGACGTTCAGCACGCCGGCCGGCACGCCCGCCTCGACCGCCAGCCGGG
>Ga0209758_1004534_pt1 | contig 11487 bp, 8 predicted proteins | sample AraplaMF_Col_mMF_FD_184258 | JGI IMG/M metagenome (GOLD analysis project Ga0209758, IMG submission 184258) | Arabidopsis root microbial communities from the University of North Carolina, USA - plate scrape MF_Col_mMF (SPAdes) (version 2) | ecosystem: Host-associated > Plants > Roots > Endosphere ... | reverse complement strand
CGCGCCGCGGGCCGGCGCCCGTCCCACCGACGGACGCCGGCCGCGGCGCATATGCCATCGCCGGGCACTTCCCGGCCAGGGCAGTACCCCCTTTCGGGTCGGATCGTTGTGCTCTTCGGGCCGGACCAGCCTTTGCGCGTGCAGGCTTGGGCAACCCCCGCGCCTGGAGGACTTCCCATGAGCCTGCCGCCCCTCGCCTCAGGACCAGATGGTCCGCACGCCCTGCGGCCACTGCTCGGTACCGTCCTCGACGCCCTCGAGGACGGCGCCCGGGCCCGGGGCGGACCCCTGCCCGCGGGTGGTCCCGAAGCGGTCGCCGCCCGACTGCGCGACGCCGTCGGGGACGTACTGCCGGCCAAGGGAGCCCCGGACGCCGTCCGAACAGTCGTACGCGCCCTCGCCGAAGGCGCCGCCGACCCCGCCGACCCCCTGTGCGCCGCCCACCTGCACTGCCCGCCCCTCGCGGTCGCCGCCGCCGCCGACCTGGCCGCCAGCGCGCTCAACCCCTCGCTCGACTCCTGGGACCAGGCACCCGCCGCCTCCGCCCTGGAAGCACTGGTGACGCGGGCCCTCGCCCAGGAGGCGGGCGCCGCCGACTCCCTGGTCACCACCGGCGGCACCGAGTCCAACCAACTGGCCCTGCTCCTCGCCCGGGAGATCCTCGGCAGAGTCCGGCTCGTCTGCGGCGCCGGCGCCCACCACTCCCTGAGGCGGGCCACCTGGCTCCTCGGGCTGCCCGAACCCGTCGTCGTCCCCGCCCCCGACGGCATCCTGCACGCGAAGGCCCTCGACGCCGCCCTCACCGGCCTCTCCGGGCCCCTGCTCGTCGCCGCCACCGCGGGCACCACCGACGCCGGGCTCATCGACCCGCTGCCGGAGATCGCCGACGTGTGCGCCGCGCACGGCGCCCGCCTGCACATCGACGCCGCCTACGGAGGCGGACTGCTCTTCAGCGACCTCCACCGCACCCGCCTCGCCGGCCTCGAGCGGGCCGACACCCTCACCCTCGACCTGCACAAACTCGGCTGGCAGCCCGTCGCCGCCGGGCTTCTCGCCGTCCGCGACCCCGGCGACCTGCACACCCTGCGGCATCGCGCCGACTACCTCAACGCCGACGACGACACCGACGCCGGACTGCCCGACCTGCTCGGCCGCTCCCTGCGCACCACCCGGCGCCCGGACATCCTCAAGATCGCCGTCACCCTCAAGAGCCTCGGCCGCAGCGGACTGGGCACCCTCGTCGACCACGTCTGCGCCCACGCACAGGAATTCGCCGGCCTCGTCCGGGCGCACCCCGCCTTCGAGCTCTACGCCCCGCCCACCATCAGCACCGTCCTGTTCAGGCCCGCGGCGGCCCCCGACGACACCGTCGCCGCCGTGCGCCGCACCCTCCTTCACGACGGCCGTGCCGTCCTCGGCCGCGCCCGGCTGGGCGGCCGACTCTGGCTCAAGGCCACCCTCCTCAACCCCCACACCCGGCCCGGCGATCTCGCCGCACTCCTGAACCTGGTGGAAGGAAGCACGCCCCGATGACCACCCCCCCACACCACGAGCCCCCAGCGCCCCGCGACCTGGTCGGCATCGGCATCGGCCCGTTCAACCTCTCCCTCGCCGCCCTCGCCCACCCGCTCGCCGAACTCGACACCGCGTTCTACGAGCAGCGCCCCGGCTTCGACTGGCACCCGGGTCTCCTCATCGACGGTGCCACCCTCCAGGTCCCCTTCCTGGCCGACCTGGTGACCCTCGCCGACCCCGCCAGCCCCTGGTCCTTCCTCAACTACCTCAAGAGCTGCGACCGGCTCTTCCCCTTCTACTTCGCCGAACGCTTCCACATCCAGCGCGCCGAGTACGACGCCTACTGCCGCTGGGTCTCCGGCAACCTCCCCGAACTGCACTTCGGCCACCAGGTCGACGCCGTCCGCTGGAACGCCGCCGACCAGGTCTTCGAGGTCGACTACACCCGGCTCGGCAAGGACGGCGCGGGCGAAGCCCTCGGCCGTACCCGCACGCGCAACATCGTCCTCGGCGTCGGCACCGAACCGTATGTGCCCGAACCCCTGCGACCCCTCGTCGAAGCCCCCGGGACACCCGTCATCCACGCCGCGGAGTACCTGCGGCACCGCACCGCCTTCCTGGCCGCCGACCACATCACCGTCGTCGGAGCGGGCCAGTCCGGCGCCGAGGTCTTCCTCGACCTCCTGCGCCACCGCCCCGTCGGCCGGGAGCGGATCCACTGGCTCGCACGGACCGAGGCCTTCGCCCCCATGGAGTACTCCAAACTCGGCCTGGAGCACTTCACCCCCGACTACACGCGCTACTTCCACGCGCTCGCCGAACCCGTGCGCGACGGTCTCGTCTCCGCCCAATGGCAGCTGCACAAGGGCATCGACGCCGACACCATCGCCGCCATCCACGACGAGCTCTACCGCCGCACCCTCCAGGGCGGCTGGCCCGACGCCGTCCTCACACCCGGCGTCCACGTCCGCACCGCCGGGCGCGCCGCCACCAGCGGGATCGAACTTCATCTCGAGCACGTCCAGCAGAACACCCGCTCGCGGCTCGCCACCGACGCCGTGGTCCTCGCCACCGGCTACCGCGAACGGCCCCTCGGCCGCATCCTCGCCGGACTGGAACACCGCCTCAGCCGCGACGGCAGCGGACGCCCTCGCATCGACGACCGGTTCCGCCTGGTCCTCGACCGCGCCGTCACCGGCTCCGTGTACGTACAGAACGCCGAACTCCACACCCACGGAGTCGGCACCCCCGACCTCGGCCTCGCCGCGTGGCGCAGCGCCACCATCCTCAACTCCCTGACGGGCAAAGAGCCCTACCCCCTGCCCCGGCGCACCGCCTTCACCACCTTCGGACTCCGGCAGCCGGGCCTGATCCCGCCGACCCGGCGCCCCATGGACCTCACCCCGCTGGGCGACGGACGCTAGGGCGGCCGGCGAGGGCCCGCACGCACGCCGACGGCGCCGGGGCACGGACCGCCCCGGCGCCGTCGCGCCGCCACTGCCGAAGTGTCAGAAGAGCGGCACTCCGTCACGGGTGAGCCGCCAGTCCGCCGAAGCGAAGTCCTTCGGGTCCAGAACACCCTTCGTGGTCGCCCACTCCGCGATCCGGGTCCGGATCTCCGTCGACTCCGACCACAGCTCCTTGGCCGAGGCCACGTGCGGGAAGGCACCCCCGCCGTTGGCACGGTAGTTGTTCACGGCGAACACGAACTGCTGTGCGTCGTCCAGCGCGGCACCGCCGTACGTCACGTTCTTGATGCGTGAACCCGCGGCCTGGGCGATGTCGATCTCGTACTGCAGCCCCGACACATAGTCGTAGTTGTAGTCCGGACGGCCGTTCGCGTTGGTCAGCTTCTCCACGTCCACCGGCGCGCCGGCGGCCGTCTGAACGAAGTACTCCGCCGAGTACTCCAGGTACGCCCTGACCTGGGCACCCGTCATCAACTTGGCGACCAGCGTGTTGTCGTACACGTACAGGCCCGACAGGTCCCGGATCGTCACATTGCCGGCCGGGATCTGCGAGGTGCGCGAGAACGGCGACGCCTGCGAGATCACCGGCAGGGCGGCGTACTCCGTGCCCGCGAGCGCCGCCTTGACCACGTCCTCCTGGACCTTGTTGATCAGGTCGATGATCGGGGCGTCCTTGTAACGGGCCTCCACCGTCGTCAACGTCTCGGTCGCCTTGCCGACGACCTGGTTGACGTACGCGACGACCTTCGTGTGCTCGTCGGCGAGCAGCCTCGTGATCTTCGGGTCGTCGGCGACCGTGCTGGAGTTCCGCAGCGAGGCGGAAACCGACTCGACCTGCCACTTCCCCTTCTCGAAGACCAGCGCGATGTCGAACAGCGTCAGCCGCTCGGCGAAGCACAGCGGCTCCGACAGCACGACCGTCCTGCCCGTCCGTTCGTTGGTGACCTTCAGCTCCGGGATCTCCTGGTGCGCGTGCCCCACGAGGATCGCGTCGATACCCGGCACCTGCCGGGCCACATTGGCGGCCGCGTCCTCCACATAGGGCAGCTGGTCACCGTACGACGACGTGCCCGAGGTGCCGGAGTGCGCCGACACGACGACCACGTCCGCGCCCATCGACCTCAGCTTCGGCACCCACTTGGCCGCCTGCTCCTCCAGGCCCGGGAAGGTCAGCTTGCCCTGCACATAGGCCTTGTCCCAGATCGCGATGCCGGGGTTGGTCAGACCGAGGACCGCGACCTTCACCGGCGGCGCGCCCGGCACATGGAACTTCTTCATGAAGTACGGAGGGAAGGCCGGCTTCTGCGTCCTGGCGTCCAGCGCGTTGGCGCCGAGCAGCGGGAAGCGGCACTGCGACTCGAACTTCCGCAGCGTCTCGATGCCGTAGTTGAACTCGTGGTTCCCGAGCGCCACCGCGTCGTACCCGATCGCGTTCATGGCCTGCGCCATCGGGTGCACCGGACCGTGCTTGGCCGTGATCGGGTCGACCTTCGCGTAGTAGTACGTCAGCGGGGTGCCCTGGATCGTGTCACCGGCGTCGAGCAGCAGCGTGTTGCAGCGGCCCTTCTCCTCGCGGACCTGGTCGACCAGGGTCGAGATCCGGGCCAGACCCTGCGAGTTGCCCGCCTTGTCGGAGTACTCCGCGTCCTTGAAGTAGTCCCAGTTGAAGACATGCCCGTGCAGATCGGTGGTGCCCATCACCGTCAGCGAGTACCGCTTGGGGCCCTTCGCCGCCGGCGCGGCCTGAGCCGCCGGAGCCGCCGCGGCCCCGGACAGAGCCACGCCCGCCCCCGTCACGGCGGATCTCTTCAGGAACTTCCGGCGGTTCAACGGCATGTCTCGCTCTCCTTCGGAATCGGTCAACGACGCGCGTAGATTCTGACTTGGGCATGACGCGTCGCAACAGACCCCGCAGGTTGCGATCTGATGACCGGTACATGCCTCCCGCGGAAACCGTGCGGTGACGGAGTGGAACCCCGCGCATCGCCGTCCGCGGAGAAGCCCGGCATCGGGGGTGTCGTAGGGGACGGCGGGCGGCTGAGGTCGTCACGGCCCGCGGCACCGGCCGGCCCACCGCCCTCGACGACCCCGCCCGCCGCAACACGGCCGCACTCGCCGCCCGGTCCACGAGCCGCCCGGCTCCTGACGGCACGGAAGCCGCGGGCGGCCCCGACCCCCTCGCGCTCGAATCCGGGCGCCGGCGCATCCACGCCCGTATCGACGCCCGGTTCACGATGGCGCCACCGCGACGGTGGACAATCCTCGTCACCCGCAGTGACGAGAAGTGACGAGAATTCCCGGCCTGCCCGAATTCGGCCCCTGCATTTCTCTCCGGGATGCTCATCGGAGCGCAGCACCGCACAATTCAACACTTGTCAATAGCGCTTCACTTAAAGGTTGTTGAGTAGTCACGCCGGACCAATTCTCTACCGGCGGGTAAGGCCTAGGCTCGAACCATGCGCCGAGCAAAGATCGTCTGTACATTGGGCCCCGCCACCGACTCGTACGACCAGATCAAGGCCCTGGTCGACGCCGGAATGGACGTCGCCCGCTTCAACCTCAGCCACGGCACCTACGCCGAACACGAGGAGCGCTACCAGCGCGTGCGAAAGGCCGCCGACGAGACCGGTCGCAGCGTCGGAATCCTCGCCGACCTTCAGGGCCCGAAGATCAGACTCGGACGATTCGTCGAAGGTCCCGTACTCCTTGAACGCGGCGACGTCTTCACGATCACCGTCGAGGACGGCGTCGAGGGTGACCGCCAGACCTGCGGAACCACCTACGCCGGACTGGCCGGCGACGTCACCACCGGTGAGCGCATCCTCGTCGACGACGGCAAGGTGTGCCTCGAGGTCACGGCCGTCGACGGCCCCCGGGTCCACACCGTCGTCGTCGAAGGCGGCATGGTCTCCGACCACAAGGGCCTCAATCTCCCCGGCGTCGCCGTCTCCGTCCCCGCACTCTCCAAGAAGGACGAGGACGACCTGCGCTGGGCGCTGCGCACCGGCTGCGACGTCATCGCACTCTCCTTCGTCCGCAGCGGCAGGGACATCAGGGACGTCCACCGCATCATGGACGAGGAAGGCCGCCGCCTTCCCGTGATCGCCAAGGTCGAGAAACCGCAGGCCGTCGAGAACATCGACGAGATCGTCGCCGCCTTCGACGGCATCATGGTCGCCCGCGGCGACCTCGGCGTGGAAATGCCCCTCGAGCAGGTCCCGATCGTCCAGAAGCGCGCGATCAAGCTCGCCAAGCGCAACGCCAAGCCGGTCATCGTCGCCACCCAGATGCTCGACTCGATGATCGAGAACTCCCGCCCCACCAGGGCGGAGGCCTCCGACGTCGCGAACGCGGTGATCGACGGTACCGACGCCGTCATGCTCTCCGGCGAGACCAGCGTCGGCAACTACCCCGTCGAGACGGTCAGGACGATGGCCCGCATCGTCGAGGCCGCCGAAGAGGACATCCTCGCCAAGGGCCTCCCGCCGCTCACCGAGAGCAACAAGCCCCGGACCCAGGGCGGAGCCGTCGCCCGCGCGGCGGCGGAGATGGGCGACTTCCTCGGCGCCAAGTTCCTGGTCGCCTTCACCCAGTCCGGCGACACCGTGCGCCGGCTCTCCCGCTACCGCTCACCGATCCCCCTGCTCGCCTTCACCCCCGAGCCGGCCACGCGTTCCCAGCTCAACCTGACCTGGGGCGTGGAGACCTTCCTCGGGCCGCACGTCGACTCCACCGACGCGATGGTCGACCAGGTCGACGAGCTGCTGCTGAAGTACGGCCGCTGCCGGCGGGGCGACATCGTGGTCATCACGGCGGGATCCCCGCCCGGGGTCTCGGGCTCGACGAACATGGTGCGGGTTCACCACATCGGCGAGGACGACAGCCCCAAGTAGCCGGCCCGCACACCAGGGGCCCCTCCCGCCGAGGGGCCCTTTCACGCGGTCAGTACTTGGGGCCGACGTGAACATCGAGAAGCGCGACGGAGGCTTTGCGGGCGACGGAGATGTTGCGCGGGTTCGCCTGCCGCCACTCGACGCCCACCCGGTCCAGGGTGTCCGTGAAGAGCCGGACGATGTCACGGGACAGATTGGTGAAGAAGTACCGCGGATATTCGTAAGCCCTGCGTTCACCGTCGACGAGACGGGTCGTCCGGTTGATGGTGCGGCAGCCGTCGGAGTGGATCAGGCCCCGGATCAGATCCCAGGGGTGGGCGTCGACGATGTCCTGCTGCCAGGGTTCGAGGACGATCCGGCGCTCGTGCTTCTTGCCCGGACCGTGCTGGGGGAAGAGGCAGGGCCAGTGTTTGCTGGAAGTGCTCACCGCCACGCACCCCTGTTTCCGGACGCGGACGACGCTGTTCGACGGGCGCACAGCGCGCATCGCCTCCTCGCACGCGTCGATGATGCCGGGCCAGGCGTTGTCCAGGACGACGCGCAGGAAGTAGACGCCTCTGCGGTGCGGGCTGATACATCCGTCGCCTAGATAGAGGCCGAGCAGGTAGGCGTACGCCGCGGGGCTTTCCGGGGTGCCGGGATCGTCCTGGCACCTCGGGCAGGGGCTGCTCGCGCGTTGGCCGGGTTCTATGCGTGTCTGCCAGGAGCGGATCGCGTACCGGGAAATCCCGGTTTCCTTACTGACGGAGTTCAGGCTCTGCCCCTGGGCGACCAGAGCCAGGGCTCGCTTACGTGTGCCCATGTCGTACATGAGGCCACCCTGAGCGACTTCTCATGGCCACACAGAGGAATAGCGGATATTCACGAGAACGTGGACATACGCTGGTGGATTCCGACCTTGGAACTGAAGGAAAAGTGCCCCGGGTCGGACTCGAACCGACACTGTATGGGTTTTGAATCCATTGCCTGCTGCCAATTGGGCTACCGGGGCCCAACGAATCGAAGGTCACTCTCGACCCGCTGCCTGACCACCTTACCGCAGCTAGGTAGGCTCTTGGGAGCAGTACCTGCCTGCCCTGGACAAGGAGCCCGAGTGACCTCCCCCGAGTCGCCCCAGCCCGTTGCCGACGACGACAAGTCGCACGTGCCTCCGCTGACGACCCGTGTCGTCATCGCCGAGGACGAGGCGCTCATCCGACTCGACCTCAAAGAGATGCTCGAGGAGGAGGGCTACCACGTCGTCGGTGAGGCCGGTGACGGTGAGCAGGCCGTCGAGCTGGCCCGTGAGCACAAGCCCGACCTGGTGATCCTCGATGTGAAGATGCCGAAGCTCGACGGCATCTCGGCGGCCGAGAAGATCGCCGAGGAGCGCATCGCCCCGGTCCTCATGCTGACCGCGTTCTCGCAGCGCGACCTCGTCGAGCGCGCCCGGGACGCGGGTGCGATGGCGTATCTGGTGAAGCCGTTCAGCAAGAGTGACGTGGTCCCGGCGATCGAGATGGCGGTCTCCCGGTTCAACGAGCTCAAGACGCTGGAGAAGGAGGTCGCGGACCTCACGCTGCGGCTGGAGACCCGGAAGCTGGTCGACCGGGCGAAGTCGATCCTGCAGACGGAGTACGGGCTGTCAGAGCCCGCCGCCTTCCGCTGGATCCAGAAGACGTCCATGGATCGCCGTATGTCGATGCAGCAGGTCGCGGAGGCCGTCATCCAGGACGCCGACGAGAAGAAGGCCGCGAAGGGCTGAGTCCCGGTATTCGTGTGTGAGGCCCGCGCCCCGAGGAGGGGTGCGGGCCTCACACATGTGCCGGGGAGGGCTCAGTCCTCGCCGAGGTAGGCCTTGCGCACGGATTCGTCGTGCAGCAGGTCCTGGCCGGTGCCGGAGAGGACGATGTTGCCGACCTCCATCACATGGCCGTGGTCGGCGAGCGACAACGCCGCCTGGGCGTTCTGCTCGACGAGGAGGATCGTCGTGCCCTGGGCCTTCAGTGCGGCGATGGTCGCCATGATCTTCTGCATCATGATCGGGGAGAGGCCCATGGAGGGCTCGTCGAGCATGAGCAGTTTCGGCTGGGACATCAGGGCCCGGCCCATCGCGAGCATCTGCTGTTCGCCGCCGGACAGGGTGCCGGCCGCCTGCTTCCTGCGTTCCCCGAGGATGGGGAAGAGGTCGTAGGCCCGCTGCATGTCCTTGTCGATGGCCTGCTTGTCGGAGCGCAGGAACGCGCCGAGGCGCAGGTTGTCCTCGATGGTCATGCGGGGGAAGATGTGCCGCCCCTCGGGGGAGTGGGCGAGTCCCAGGGAGACGACCTGGTGGGCCGGGGTCTTCTTGAGCGATCTGCCCTGGAACTTGATCTGGCCGCCCACCGGCCTGAGCAGGCCGGAGAGGGTGCGCAGGGTGGTGGTCTTGCCGGCGCCGTTGGTGCCGATGAGGGTGACGACCTCGCCGGCCTCGACCTTGAAGGAGATGCCCTTGACGGCTTCGATCTTGCCGTAGGCGACCCGGAGGTCCTCGACTTCGAGCAGTGCGGTCATCGGTCGTTCTCCTTGCCGGGCGCGGCGTCCGTCTGGGCTTCGGCCTGCGCCTCGGCGGCCTCCACCTCGGCGACCTCCGCGTCGCCGGGGGCGTCCTCGAAGGGTTCGCCGAGGTAGGCGGCGATGACTCGTTCGTCGCCCTGGACGGTCGCGCTGTCGCCCTCGACGAGCTTCTCGCCCTGGACGAGGACGGCGACGCGGTCGCAGAGGTTGAAGATGAAGCGCATGTCGTGCTCGATGACGAGGACGGCGATGCCCTTGTCGCGGATCGCGAAGACCAGTTCTTCGGTGGTCCGGGTCTCCTGCGGGTTCATGCCGGCGGTGGGCTCGTCGAGGAGCAGCAGTCCGGGTTCGCTGGCGAGGGCGCGGGCGATCTCGAGCTTGCGCTGTTCGCCGTAGGGCAGGTTGCGGGCGAGGTGTTCGGCCTTGGCGGCGAGGCCGACGAACTCGAGGAGTTCCATGGCCCGTTCGCGGGAGGCCGCTTCGGCGCGGTGGAAGCCGGGGCCGCGCAGGACGGCGGACCAGAAGCCTTCCTTGGTGCGGGTGTGGCGTCCGACCAGCACGTTCTCCAGGACCGTCATGTTGGAGAAGAGACGGATGTTCTGGAAGGTGCGGGCGATGCCGGCGGCGGTGACCTTGAAGGACTTGGGCGGCAGGACGTTGCCCTTGTAGCGGACTTCGCCCTCGGTGGGGACGTAGAGGCCGGTGAGGCAGTTGAAGAAGGTCGTCTTGCCGGCGCCGTTGGGGCCGATGAGTCCGACGATCTCGCCGCTGTTGACGGTGAGGTCGACGTTGCGTACGGCGGTGAGGCCGCCGAAGCGCATGGTGACGCCGCGTGCGTCCAGTACGACCTGGCCGGGTGCGGTGGCGTCCGGCGTGGCGTCCTTGGTGGTGGTGTCGGTGGTCATGGTGGTCAGGCCCCTGTCTTGCCGAGGACTGTGGGCGCTTCCGCCTCTTCGTGGAATTCCAGTTGGCGGCGCCGGTTCGGGATGAGGCCCTCCGGCCTGAAGCGCATCAGCAGGATGAGGGCGACACCGAAGGCGAAGAGCTGGTAGTCGCCGAGGAACTGGAGTTTGTTCGGGATGAGGAAGAGCAGTGCGGCGCCGATGAGCGGGCCGCTGATGGTGCCCATGCCGCCGAGGACGACCGCGGCGAGCAGGAAGGCCGAGTTGGGCGGGATGGCGCCGGCGAAGAGGTACTGCTCGGGCGTCACGGTGTAGGTCACATGGGCCTGGACGGTGCCGGCGAGGCCGGCGAGCGAGGCGCCGACGGCGAAGGCGATGAGCTTGACCCGGAAGCCGTTGATGCCCATGGCGAGGGCGGCGGTCTCGTCCTCGCGGATGGCCACCCAGGCGCGTCCGATGCGCGAGTTGCCGCTGCGCCGGAAGACGAGCACGACGACGGCGGTGATGATCAGCATCAGGAAGAAGTAGTTGGCGAAGCGTCCGATGGTGAAGCCGCCGACGTCGTGCTGGGCGCCGAAGTCCATGCCGAGGATGTCGAGGTTCGGGATCGACGCGATGCCGTTGGAGCCGTTGGTGAGGTCGGGTCCTGAGGTGCCGTCGAGGTTGTTGGCCGTGATGCGGAAGATCTCACCGAAGCCGAGGGTGACGATGGCGAGGTAGTCGCCGCGCAGACGGAGGGTGGGGGCGCCGATGAGGACGCCGAAGACGAGCGAGGCGGCGGCGCCGATGAGGACGGCGGCCCAGAAGGGGAAGTGCACGCCGAAGGGTGAGTTGGGGGATCCGGAGACCAGGGCCGCGGCGTAGGCGCCGACGCCGAGGAAGGCGACGTAGCCGAGGTCGAGGAGGCCGGCGAGGCCGACGACGATGTTCAGGCCGAGGGCGACGGTGGCGAAGATGAGGATGTAGACGCCGAGGGTCGCGTACTGGTCGCTGGTCTGGGTGAAGGGGAACAGCGCCGCCGCGACGAACGCGCCGCAGATGGTGATGTTCTGGTGCCGGGAGGTGAGTTCGGAGGCCTGGCTGATCAGGCCGGCCTTGGCGAGGGCGGCGAAGCCGAAGCCCGCGGTGATGAGGAAGCCGACGAAGAGTTCGTCGTACTCGGTGCCGATGCCG
>Ga0209758_1004527_pt1 | contig 11506 bp, 11 predicted proteins | sample AraplaMF_Col_mMF_FD_184258 | JGI IMG/M metagenome (GOLD analysis project Ga0209758, IMG submission 184258) | Arabidopsis root microbial communities from the University of North Carolina, USA - plate scrape MF_Col_mMF (SPAdes) (version 2) | ecosystem: Host-associated > Plants > Roots > Endosphere... | reverse complement strand
CCGGCTTGCAGCCACGTTAAATAAGTCGCTAAACAGGCCGGGGACCTCTGTGATCCCGGCCCGTGGAGATATCCAGGCCGGTTTTTTTGTGACCGTTTTGACGAGACGGTCATATCGGAGGGTCCTATGTCGAAGTCGCCTGCCAACTACCGCCCCGAAACTCGCCTGGTCCATTCCGGCACCCTGCGCTCGCAATATGGCGAGACGTCGGAGTCGCTGTTCCTGACGCAGGGCTATGTCTACAACAGCGCCGAGGAGTGCGAGGCGCGGTTCAAGGGCGAGGACCCCGGCTTCATTTACTCGCGCTATTCGAACCCGACGATCGCGATGTTCGAGCGCCGCATGATCGAGCTCGAAGGCGCCGAGGCCGCGCGATCGGCCGCGACCGGCATGGCCGCAGTGACGACGGCGATCCTGGCGCCGCTCAGGGCCGGCGATCACGTGGTGGCGTCGCGCGCGCTGTTCGGCTCCAATCTCTATGTGTTGCAGGACCTGCTGCCGCGCTACGGCATCGAGACCACGCTGGTCAATGGTGCCAATCTCGATGAATGGCAGCGCGCGGTGAAGCCCAACACCAAGACGTTCTTCCTGGAGAGCCCGACCAACCCGACGCTCGACGTGCTCGACATTCCCGGCATTGCCGAGATCGCGCACCAGGCTGGCGCACGGCTCATCGTCGACAACGTGTTCGCCACGCCGATCTGGCAGAGCCCGCTCGCACTCGGCGCCGACGTCGTCGTCTACTCCGCAACCAAGCATATCGACGGCCAGGGCCGCTGCCTCGGCGGCATCATCCTGTCGTCGGAAGCCTTCATTGCCGAGCACATCCACAATTTCATGCGCCAGACCGGCCCGTCGATCTCACCGTTCAACGCCTGGGTCCTGCTCAAGGGCCTGGAGACGCTCGGCGTGCGCGTGCGCGCGCAGACCGACACCGCCACGCGCATCGCCGATGTGCTGGCGAACCATCCGAAGATTGCGCGGCTGGTCTATCCCGGCCGCGAGGATCATCCGCAGGCGGCACTGGTCAGGAAGCAGATGCGCGGCGGCTCGACGCTGGTCGGCTTCGAAGTGAAGGGCGGCAAGGCCGCGGCGTTCCGGGTGCTCAACGAGCTCAAGCTTGCCAAGATCTCCAACAATCTCGGCGACGCCAAGAGCCTCGTCACGCATCCGGCGACGACAACGCATCAACGGCTGAAGCCGGAGGTGCGCGCGGAGCTCGGGATCGGCGAGGGTTTCATTCGCTTCTCGGCAGGGCTCGAGCACGCCGATGATTTGATCGAGGATCTCACCGCGGCGCTGGAGAAGGCGTGAGGTTGTAGGGTGGGTTAGCCGAAGGCGTAACCCACCACTGTTTATCTCCGTGGATGCAGAAGTGGTGGGTTACGCCGAGCAGATGCGCTTCGCACATCTGCAGGGCTAACCCACCCTACGAAGATACGACAGCGGAGTTACATCGGCCGATAGGTCCGCACGTCTGCCGGCACGTTCACACCCAGCTTGATCTGCCCCACCGAGCGGATGATGTCGTCGCCGAGTAGCTGAGCGAAGCAGGCATAGCCCCAATCGTTCATGTGCAGGCCGTCGGCGATGACGAAGCTCTCGACCGGGAGCGCCTGCTTCTCGTGCCAGTCGCGCATCACCTCGAAGCGCGGGAAAATGCCGACGTGACGAAGCTCGGCGACCTTGCCGAGCAGCTTCACCATCTTGCCTGCGCTCTCGGCGCGCTTGTTGACGGCAGGTGAATATTGCGGATCGACCAGAACGATGTCGGCCTCGTCGGACGCCTGGATGCGGCTGATGCCCTCTTCCACTGTTTTCGCAGTGTCGCCGGGATCGAGGTTACGCAGCACGGCATTGGTACCGACCTGCCAGATCACCATGTCCGGGTGCACGTCGATCACCGCCTTCTGGAGGCGCTTCATCATCTCGGGAGCGTCCTCGCCACCGACGCCGGCATTGACGACGGTGATATCTGCGGTCGGGTATTGCCGGCGCAGCTGTGCAGCGAGTCGGTTCGGATAGTTGAAGTCGGGCGAGCTGGCGCCATAGCCTGCAGTCGACGACGAGCCGAACGCGACGATCACGACGGGCTTGCCGGCAATCAGCTTGTTCGCGACATGCGGCAGCGAGCCCATGGTCTTCGAGACGCCCTTCGGCGACAGGCAAGGCACGCGGCTGAAAATGTCGCCGGCGGATTTCGCGACCTGCTTCACCTTGTCGATGGCGCGCGAGGTGAGACCGCGCTGCTCGCTTGCCGGCTGGCCGGTCACGGCGACCGTCATCTCGGATGGTAATGGCGGAGTGGGATTAGTCGCCTGCGGCGAAGCAGGTGTCGCTTGCGCGTGAGCGGGTGTCTGCACGAAGGACGTCAGCATCAGCAGCGCCGCCGCGGCGGGCGCCGCCAGCCATATCGACAGGCCAAAAGGGCGGAAAGAACTCATTAACGCTAGACCTCAATTTTGCTGCTCGGCCGGCCCCAGGTGAGCTGCGTCGATCACGAACTGTGCCAACGCCCGGCCGATGCAATCGTGGACCTGCTTCGCCAGCTCGGGGCCGCGGGACGGGCTGAACAGGTCGAACTGACCCTGATCATTCCACTGCCGCATCATCGCGAAACGGTCGAACAGCGGGATATCATGCTCCTGCGCCACCACCCGCATGTTATCGAGATAAGGCGGCGCCGAGATCATGGTTTCGGTGCGTGGGCTGTACTGCAAATTCATCAACACGACGTCAGCCCCTGCATTTTGCAACGCAGCGACCCCTTCGGTCACCGCGTTGCGAAACTCATCGGGATCGATGGATCGGATAGCATCCACGGTCCCGGTCTGCCAGATCACCAAAGTAGGTGTTTTTGCTTCCATCAGCTTAACGAAGCTTCCGGCAGTCTCCTCCGCGGTCTTCTTGCTCTGTATTTCTACGGAGACGTGCACGGCCTCCGACGGCGGCAGCTTCTCCTTGAGGATCGCCTCCATCCTGGCCGGATAGGAGCTGCTCTCCGACGACGGAATGGTCGTCGAGCGGCTTCCGACGACGAGGATTTCGAGCGGTTTGCCTGATTTGACGGTGTCGGCAACCTTGTGGAGCTGGCTTTCGCTCGTGAGCAGGTAGGACGGCAATTCGCAGGCCGCGGGCAGGGTCGGAGCAGCAGGCGCAGCATCCTCGGCGCGCGCCGATGGCGCGGCGAGACCACCGCACAGCAGGATCAGGCTCAGGAGTACCTTCGCCTTCATCAGCCCCCTCCCGCCAGATCGGCGTTGCCGACGGCGTTTTTGGTTTTCGCACCGCTCTTGTCAGCCACCCGCTTGTACCACGAAATCACCCAGGCCACCGCCCACATGATCAGGATTCCGGCGAGACTGATCAGCGCATGCATGGCCGGTCCACCCGAGACCTCGGCCAGGATGAAATGGCCCGCAAAGGCCAGGAAGACGCCGAGACAGAAGATCTCCAGGGAATGCTGGCCGCACAGGATCAGCGGCCGCAGCCACGGCGATTTCAGGCCCGGCCATTCCCGCGGCAGGAACCGCACCGTGAGCGCGGCCAGCGCCAGGAAATGCGTGAAGCGCAGCACGTCGAGGTCGGTCTTGTCGATCGGATACATCCACTGCTCGAGCCGCTTCGGCATGAAGTGCGACAGCTGCGGCACGTACCAGGTCAGCGTCACGCAGAACGCCGCGACGAGATAGGCGATCGATATCCACATCGTCACCGGGGAAGCCAGAATGCGCGACATGCGTCGCGCACCTCCGAGCGCACACCAGGCCCCGAACACGAACAACAATTGCCAAGCCAGCGGATTGAACGCCCAGAAGCCGTTCGGATAGGCCGAGAAGTAGAGGTCGAATTCCCACGTCGCCGCGTAGAGCAGGGCCGAGAGCGCGAGCGTGACGTCCGGCCTCCACTTCATCGACCACAGGATCAGCGGCAGCGCCAGCATCAACACGATGTAGAGCGGCAGCACGTCCATGTTGACGGGACGGAAGCGCAAGAGCAGCGCCTGCACGATGGTGACATCGGGCTGCTTGAGGAAATCCATGATCCCCATCTCTTCGGTGTAGAGCGGGTTCTCGAAGCTGGTCGCCACATAGGAGATCTCGGCGAGGAAGATCGTGAACAGGAAGACGTGGGCGACATAGATCTGCCAGACCCGGCGCAGGATGCGCGCGGTGGCGACCACGAAGCTGTTCTCCAGCATCGCGCGGCCGTAGACGAAGGCTGCGGTGTAGCCGGAGATGAAGATGAATATCTCGGTGGCGTCGCTGAAGCCGTAATTGCGGATCGTGAACCAGGTCAGCAAATTGGGCGGCAGATGATCGATGAAGATCAGCCACAGTGCGAGACCCCGGAACAGGTCGAGCCTGAGTTCGCGCTCGCCGATGGCGGGCAGCGTGATCGCCGGCGCACGCGGCTTGGCCTCCACAGGCTTGGCATCCGCGGGCTTGGCGCTTGCGGTTCCTGCGATTGATCCCGTCACTTGATCGGCAATGGTCATCGGGGCCCAAAAACCCTTCCGCAAATCGCGACGTTTCAAGGAGTGTACCGGTCCAGTCGCCGCCTCGCAAAGCGGCCGGATCACATACGAGTGTATTTGGGGGGTGTACTTCCCCGCCAATTCTGGCGGGACGATGTCGCGAAGGGCTCCGCGGCATTTGGTTCCGGGCGAGGATTTCGTTATGATGGCAACCATGTACCGCGCCGTGACCCGCCAGATCGAAGTGACCGTCGAGCCGAACTTTGTTCCGGAGCAGTCGTCGGCCGACCGCTCGCGCTATTTCTGGTCCTACACCATCGTCATCACCAATTCCGGCGACGAGACCGTGCAGCTCAAGACGCGGCACTGGATCATCACCGACGCCTCCGGCCGGCAGCAGGAGGTCAAGGGCGAAGGCGTCGTCGGCGAGCAGCCGACCCTCGCCCCGGGCGAGCGCTTCGAATACACCTCGGGCGTGCCGCTCTCGACCGCCTCCGGCTTCATGACCGGCCGCTACCAGATGGTCAGCGAGACCGGCGAGCGTTTCGAGATCGAGGTGCCGACGTTCTCGCTCGACAGCCCTGACAACAAGCGGGTGTTGAATTAGGGGCAGTGGCGCAGTGCCGTAGGGTGGATTAGCCGAAGGCGTAATCCACCATGTTTCAGCGGAGACAAAAGAGGTGGATTACGCTTCGCTAATCCACCCTACGATGCCGACGCCTACGCGTCTTCGACGCCGGCCTCGTGCGGTGTGAACTGGTACACCGACGAGCAGAACTCGCAGGTCACGACGACCTTGTCGTCCTTGACCATCGCGATGCGATCATCCGGCGAGAAGCTCTTCAGCATCGATGCGACGGCGTCGCGCGAGCAGGAGCATTGCGCCTTCAGCACAAGCGGGTTGAACACGCGCACGCCGCGTTCGTGGAAGAGGCGGTAGAGCAGCCGCTCGCCGGAGAGATCGGGATCGATCAGCTCGACGTCCTCGACCGTCTCGATCAGCGAGCGCGCCTCGACCCAGGCATCGTCTTCAGCAACGCTGTGCATCTCGGCGCCATCAGGCGCATCGCCGGGATGCAGGTCAGCCTGCCGCGCGCGCTCCGGCGCCTTCGGCAAGAACTGCATCAGCATGCCGCCGGCGCGCCAGCGATGCTTGCCGCCATCGCTACTGCGCCACTCCTCGCCGACTGCGAGACGCACACGCGTCGGGATCTGCTCGGAGCGCAGGAAATATTCGTGGGCGGCATCTTCCAGGCTGCCGCCGTCGAGCGCCACCAGGCCCTGATAGCGGCTCATGTCGGGCCCCTGGTCGATGGTCATGGCGAGATGGCCTCGACCGAGCAGCGCGCCGGAATCTTTGGCATCGCCGAGGCGCGCGGCATCGAAGCGCGCATAGGCGCGCAGGCGATCCGGCGCATTATAATCCACCACCAGGAACGACACCGGACCGTCGGTCTGGGCCTGAAGGATGAAGCGGCCCTCGAATTTCAGCGCCGAGCCGAGCAGCGTCGTCAGCACGATGGCCTCGCCGAGCAGCTTGCCGACCGGTGCAGGATAATCGTGCTTGGTCAGGATGTCGTCGAGCGCGGGACCAAGCCGCACCAGGCGACCGCGCACATCGAGCGCGTCGACCTCGTAGGGCACCACAGCGTCATCGATCGGAACCGCTGAAGGCGCGCGAACCGGGCCTTCATGCCCGGTCTTCATGTCAGGGGATTGGGAAACCATGGCGCTTTATCTGGGGTCGGAGGGGGCGAAATGGAAGGGGTGCGGGGCGTTCCGAATGCAACTCGAATTGTACGAAGCAACCTCAAACTCGGTGTCGTCCCGGGGCGCTGCGAAGCGCGAGCCCGGGACCCATAGCCACAGGATTGCGTCATGGCGCGAGATGACAACTCCGAGTCCTCGCCAAACCACCTCCTGTGGTTATGGATCCCGGATCTGCGCGCGCTTGAGGCGCTTGTCCGGGATGACGGCGGAGGGGAGCGGCGCGGGCACTCGCTCCACTGTCGCTCTACTTCACCGCGTCAAAGCACCAGGCCAGAATGCCTTTCTGCGCGTGCAGGCGGTTTTCGGCCTCGTCGAACACGACCGATTGCGGGCCATCGATCACCTCGTCGGTGACCTCCTCGCCGCGATGGGCGGGCAGGCAGTGCATGAACAGCGCATCGGGCTTCGCCAGCGACATCAGCTTGGAATTGACCTGATAGGGCTTGAGCACGTTGTGGCGGTGCTCGCCTTCCTTGTCGCCCATCGACACCCAGGTGTCGGTGACGACGCAATCGGCGCCCTTCACGGCGGCTTCCGGATCGGTACCGATCACGATCGATGCCCCGGTGGCCTTGATGAAGTCGCGCATCACCTTCTTCGGAGCAAGCTCCGGCGGTGTTGCGACGTTGAGCTTGAACTTGAATCGCTCGGCGGCATGCGCCCAGGACGCCAGCACGTTGTTGTCGTCGCCGGTCCAGGCCACGGTCCTGCCTTCGATCGGGCCGCGATGCTCCTCAAAGGTCAGGAGATCGGCCATCACCTGGCAGGGATGTGAGCGCCGCGTCAGGCCGTTGATGACGGGCACGGTCGCATTCGCCGCGAGCTCCAGCAGCGCCTCGTGGTTGAGGATCCGGATCATGATGGCATCGACATAGCGCGACAGCACACGTGCGGTGTCGGCGATGGTCTCGCCGCGGCCGAGCTGCATCTCGGCGCCGGTGAGCATGATGGGCTCGCCGCCGAGCTGGCGCATGGCGACGTCGAACGAGACGCGGGTGCGGGTGGACGGACGCTCGAAGATCATCGCCAGCGTCTTGCCTTCGAGCGGCCTGACCGGCTGATGCGCCTTCTGCTTCGCCTTCATGGCGGAGGAGGCCGCGAGCATGCTCTTGAGCTCCGACAGCGGCAGCTCGTTGATATCAAGGAAATGCTTGGGTTTCTTGCTCATCAGCTTGCCGCCCGCTTGTTGCTTGATAGCGCAGCACAGGCGCGTTCGAGCCTGATGACGCTGTCCTCGATCTCGGCTTCGGTGACGATCAAGGGCGGCAGGAAGCGCACGACATTGTCGCCGGCGCCGACGGTGAGCAGCTTTTCCTTGCGAAGCGCAGCGACCAGGTCGCCGGAGGGCACCACGGCCTTGATTCCGATCAGGAGGCCCTCGCCGCGCACTTCGCTGACGACATCTGGGTGACGGTCGATCACGGAGGCGAGCTTCTGCTTGAGCAGCAGCGACATCTTCTGCACATGATCGAAGAAGCCGGGCTTGAGCATGACGTCGAGCACGGCATTCGCGGCCGCGATCGCCAGCGGATTGCCGCCAAAAGTCGAGCCATGCGAGCCGGGACCCATGCCGGCCGCGGCATCGGCGGTCGCCAGTATCGCGCCGATCGGGAAGCCACCGCCGAGCGCCTTGGCCAGCGACATCACATCGGGCGTGACGCCGGTGCGCCGGTAAGCGAAAAGATCGCCGGTGCGGCCCATGCCGGTCTGCACCTCATCGAACGCAAGCAGCAGACCCTTCTCATCACAGAGTTGGCGCAGCGCCTTGAGAAAGCCTGATGGAGCCGAGCGCACGCCACCCTCGCCCTGGATCGGCTCGATCAGGATACCGGCGGTGTGCGGACTGATCGCCTTCTTGACGGCCTCGAGGTCGCCATGCGGCACCTGGTCGAAGCCATCCATCGGCGGACCGAAGCCTTCGAGATATTTGGCAGCGCCGGTCGCGGCGAGCGTTGCGAGCGTGCGGCCATGGAAGGCGCCCTCGAACGTAATGATGCGGTACCGCTCCGGATGCCCCTTGGAGAAATGATGATGGCGCACCAGCTTGATCACGCCCTCCAGCGCCTCGGCGCCGGAATTGCAGAAGAACACGAGATCCGCAAAGCTCTCGCTGCACAGGCGCGCGGCGAGCTTCTCGCCGTCAGGGCTCTGGAACAGGTTCGACATGTGCCAGAGCTTGGTCGCCTGCTCCTGCAACGCCTTGACCAGCGCAGGATGGGCATGGCCGAGTGCATTCACCGCGACGCCCGAGGTGAAATCGAGATAGCGATCGCCGTTGGTCGCGATCAACCAGACGCCTTCACCGCGCTCGAAACCGATGTCGGCTCTGGCGAAAACGGGGAGCAAATGCGGCGCTGCGCTGTTGGTCATGACGATCACTTGATTGTTGCGGACGGTGAAGGGTGCATTGCGCAACGCACCATTGACCGGCCCGGAAAACGAAACGTGCCGCCTTTTAAGGGCGGCACGCGCGACTATCTTAGGCTTGGTGAAACCGGTGTCAATGCCGCCCGGAAAGCCTCGCGAAACGCTGATTCCGTAGTCTTGCGGTGGCGTTTTTGCGGGAATTTCGCCACGGAACATGTGGAAGCGAGTCGGCGGACTCTTGCGCGTGAGTCGCGCCATATTGTAGCGTTTGGCTTGTCAGATACGACATCTCGTGCAGCAGTTCTGATCCCAGAAGTCCTCATGTACCGGCGTAAACGTTCGGGCGTCTCATTGCGCCCGGCGAGCCTTAAGGGATTCTGGCGGCACGGGTTTTTCGAGACTTAGGCATTCGTCGTGCCGCCCCAGGATGGCGGCGCGGCGAAGGAAAGGGTGCAATGACGGTTTTGACCTGGTCCGACGATCGCGTCGAGCAGCTGAAAAAGCTCTGGGAGGCCGGACTTTCGGCCAGCCAGATCGCCGCTGAGCTTGGGAATGTCACCCGCAACGCCGTGATCGGCAAGGTGCACAGGCTCGGCCTGTCCGGCCGCGCCAAGAGCCCATCTTCGGCGGCTCCGCGGCCGCGCAAGGCACGTCCCGCGCAGCACATGATGCGGGTGAGCCGACCGATGGCGCGCGGCAACACCGCACTGGCGCAGGCCTTCGAGGTCGAAGTCGAGGCTGAGCCTGTCACCTACGACAACGTGGTGCCGATGAGCCAGCGGCTGTCGCTGCTCGAGCTGAACGAGGCCACCTGCCACTGGCCGGTCGGCGATCCCTCGAGCCCCGATTTCTTCTTCTGCGGCGGCAAGGCGCTGTCCGGCCTGCCCTACTGCGCTCAGCACTCGCGGGTGGCGTATCAGCCGGCGGCCGATCGCCGGCGCGCCCCGGCGAAGCCGGGCGCGCGGTGAGCTAGCCATCTCGTTTTTGCAAAAACGGTAGCCGTCACACGATACGGCTCCAATTACTCGGTGTCGTCCCCCGCCTAGTGCGCAATTGCGCACGGGGGGCGGGGATCCATAACCAGAGAGCGCGGTTGTTGCGCGAGATGGTCACTCCGAGTCTTCGCCAATCCGCGTCCTGTGGTTATGGATCCAGGGCTCGCGCTACGCGCGCCCCGGGATGGCGGCTGAGATTGCCGTAGCTCGCCAAACCAACACCCGCAAAAATCCTACGTCTGCTCCGCCTTCGCAAAGCGATCGTCGAGCGCATAGCCGGCGCCGCGGACGGTGCGGATCGGATCCTGCTCGCGGCCGAGATTGAGCAGCTTGCGCAGGCGGCCGATATGCACGTCGACGGTGCGCTCGTCGATATAGATGTCGCGGCCCCAGACGCTGTCGAGCAGCTGCTCGCGCGAGAACACGCGGCCGGGATGCTCCAGGAAGAACTCCAAGAGGCGGTATTCGGTCGGGCCGAGATCGATCGGCCGGCCCGAGCGCGCCACGCGGCGCTTTTCGCGGTCGAGCTCGATGTCGCCGAAAGCCAGCACCGTTGCGAGCCGCTCCGGGCTTGCGCGCCGGAGCAGGCCCTTCACACGTGCCAAGAGCTCAGGCACCGAGAACGGCTTGACGATATAATCGTCGGCGCCGGTGGCAAGCCCTCGCACCCGCTCGCTCTCCTCGCCGCGCGCGGTGAGCATGATGATCGGCAGCTGCTTGGTGTCGGACCGCGTCCGCAGCCGGCGGCACAGTTCGATGCCTGAGAGACCCGGCAGCATCCAGTCGAGCACGATCAGATCCGGGATGTGCTCCTTGAGACGGGTGTCGGCGTCGTCGCCGCGCATCACCGTCTCGACGTCATAGCCGTCGCCTTCGAGGTTGTAGCGGAGAAGCTCGGTCAGAGCTTCCTCGTCCTCAACCACCATAATGCGTGCGCCCATCGGGTCGTCGCTCCTTGCGTAATCAGGTGTTCGGGACCGTCGTGGCGAACGTCGTCATGTCGCCCTTCGGCCGCTTGTCGGTGATTGCCTGGCCTTCGATCATGTAGAACACGGTCTCGGCGATGTTGGTGGCGTGGTCGCCGATCCGCTCGATGTTCTTGGCGCAGAACATCAGATGGATGCAGAAGGAGATGTTGCGCGGATCCTCCATCATGTAGGTGAGGAGCTCGCGGAACAGCGAGGTGCAGATGGCATCGACTTCCTCGTCGCCCTTCCACACCGCCATCGCCGCCGGCAGGTCGTGCGCAGCATAGGCGTCCAGCACCGACTTGACCTGCTGCTGCACGAGGTCGGTCATGTGCTCGAGGCCGCGGAACAGCTTGAGCGGATGGAAGTCGGTCTCCAGCGCCGCGACGCGCTTGCCCATGTTCTTGGCGAGGTCGCCGATGCGTTCGAGATCGGTCGCAACGCGCATGGCGCCGACGATCTCGCGCAGATCGATCGCCATCGGCTGGCGGCGCGCGATGGTGAGCACGGCGCGTTCTTCGATCTTCTTCTGCAGCGCGTCGAGCTCGGCATCGATGGTGACGACGCGCTGACCGAGCGCTACGTCGCGGCGGATCAGCGCGTCGACGGAATCGACGATCATGCGCTCGGCGATGCCGCCCATCTCGGCGACCAGGCGGGTGAGCTCCTGGAGGTCGGTGTCGAAGGCTTTTGCGGTATGTTCAGAACCCATGTCCCGTCTCCTCAGCCGAACCGGCCGGTGATGTAATCCTGCGTACGCCGGTCGGATGGCGACGTGAAGATCTTGCTGGTGTCGTCGAACTCGATCAGCTCGCCGAGATACATGAAGGCGGTCTTGTCGGAGACGCGGGCCGCCTGCTGCATGTTGTGGGTGACGATCGCGATCGTGTAGTTCTCGGAGAGTTCCTGGATCAGCTCCTCGACCTTGG
>Ga0209758_1004526_pt1 | contig 11514 bp, 7 predicted proteins | sample AraplaMF_Col_mMF_FD_184258 | JGI IMG/M metagenome (GOLD analysis project Ga0209758, IMG submission 184258) | Arabidopsis root microbial communities from the University of North Carolina, USA - plate scrape MF_Col_mMF (SPAdes) (version 2) | ecosystem: Host-associated > Plants > Roots > Endosphere ... | reverse complement strand
TCACCTGGGTGCCGATGAAGTTGCGCACGTTCTTGTTGAAGAAGCCGATCGAGACGAAGCTCGAAGGCTTGTAATACCACTCCAGCGATACGTCGAAATTGTCCGATTCGAGCGGCAACAGACCCGGATCCTGCACGGTTGCAGCCGCAGCCGCTGCGCCGAGGGCCGTCGGGCGGTTCGGCGCCCCTGCAGTCACCGACGCGAACAGATTGCCATAGTCCGCGCGGGCCAGCGTCTGGCTGAACGAGGCGCGTGCAACCACGTTGTCGAGCACTTCGATATTGAAATCCATCGACGGCAGCAGGTTGTCGTATTTCCCCTTTACGGTCACGGCACCGCCGGCAGGCCCGCCGTCGACGTAAAGATCGTTGTCCGCCGCCCAGCGAATTGCCTGCGGCACCGATTGGAGAGCGACCGAATTGACCCTCGTCTGTTCGTAGCGGACGCCGATCAATGCGTTCGCCTTGCGTCCCGCGATCTCGCCGGCCCAGGTCAGCTGGCCATAGACCGCCCAGGTCTTCTCGCCCACCGTGTCGTCCGCCGACCCTTGCAGCGCGATATTCCTGCCGGGTTGGTTCACGTAATAAGGCGAGAAGATGTTGAGCAGATCGACTGCGTTCCCACGGAACGCAACCAGCGCCGACCCGGTCGAATTTGGATTATATTTGTCGAACTTGCAGGTCATGCAGAAGGTTTTGACGAGATCGCCGGCCATCTGCTTGACCAGCCCGGTGTCGGTGATGCCCCAGTCGCCCAGCATCTGCTGGGTGTTGGAAGTCGCCGACCGCATCTTCGAATCGACATAGTCGCCACCGAAGTTGAAGCGGCTCCCCTCGCCCAGGTCCCAGGCGAATTCCGCTCCGAACTGGTTGATCCGGGCTTCCTGCTCCGAAGTGATCGTGCGCGCGATCTGGGTTCCCATATCGCCGATGTCGAGCTGGTTGTTGCAGTTGCCGCCGCGGCCGCCGTTCGTAGCAGGGCAGTCGTTGATCGTTTCCGACTGCTGCGGGAAGCCGGTGGTGTAGTCGACGCGGTGCGTCGCACGGACCGGCGCGCCGATCGAGATCGTCGTCGCGGACGAGCCGTTCGAATTGTCCGGATTGGTCGTCGACTTCGAATGGTTGGCGTCGAGCGTCAGCGAGAGATTGTCGGTGAAGTTCCATTTCAAATTGCCGCCGATCGAGTACAATTCGGTGTCGGTGGCGTATCGCTGCTGCTCGTAGCCCTTGTCCGCCTGGACGGCCTCGGCCAGGATGACGGCGCTCTGCATGTGCTTGTTGTCGTCGAAGGTGACGTCGGTGAACGGGCGCTGGAACCAGTTGGTCTGCTCGCTGCGCTCGTCGCTCAGCTTGTTCCGGGCGTAAAGGCCGTCGACCGTGATCTCGATAGCATCCGACGGCTTGAACTGGACGACGGCCTGGCCGTTAATGCGCTCGCGGCGATTCTCGGAGAACTGATAGCGGCTGTCGTTCGGGATCTGGACGTACGGCGTGGTCGGCCGGTTGGTGATGTTCGTGGTCGGGCTGATATATGGTCCCGCCGTGCTGAGGAAGGACGCCAGCGGCACGATGTTCCAATAATTCGGGTTCGACTGGATCGACGTCGATTCGCGCAGCTGATAGCTGCCGAACAGAGTGACGCCGAAGGTGCCGCTGTTATTCTTCCAGTTGATCAGGCCGGACACTTCGGGCGTGATCTTGCTCAGATCGGCCTCGGCATCCTCGACCGTGGTGTCATAGAGCGCCTTGGCGCCGATCGAGCCGGACAGGCCATCTTCCCGAGCATCGAGAGGCCGGCGAGTCACGATATTGATCGATGCGCCGATGCCGCCCGACGGGATGTTGGCGCGGCCGGTCTTGTAGACCTCCAGCGTGGCGACGCCTTCCGACGCCAGATTCTGGAAGTCGAACGAGCGGCCGGTGCCGCGCGCGAAAGCGTTGCCGGTGCTCGTGTCGATGCTGGTAGCCGGCAGCTGGCGGCCGTTCACCGTCACCAGATTAAAGCCGCCGCTGAAGCCGCGGACCGCGACCTGCGAACCTTCACCGTTGGCGCGGGTGATCGAGACGCCGGTGATCCGCTGCAGCGACTCGGCGAGGTTCGTGTCGGGGAACTTGCCGATGTCTTCGGCAGAGATCGCATCGACGACGCCGGCGGAATTGCGCTTGATCGCAATCGCCTGATCGAGCGAGGCGCGGATGCCGGTGACGACGATGTCCTCGCTGGTGTTCTCGTCCTGCGCGGCGGGATCGCTCGCGGCGGCGGCCGGAGCGGCCGCCTCCTGCGCATACGCCAGGCCCGGCATCATCAGGCAAGCCGTGATGGCGAGTGCGGAAGCCGAGCGCGCGAGCGCCGGCGAAAGCCGAATGCTGTTCATCTGTCCCCTCCTTGTCGGCGCGCAGGGCGCACCACATGGTTTTTATGTGAGCGGCCATGTTACCGCCCGATGTTAACGCTACCAAGTTGTCCTACGTTGTCAACATCTGTCAGCCATAAGATGGCGGAATGAATTATGCTTTATTATTAGATATTTATGTCGATCAACTCTCCCGAGTCGAACAAAACTTGGCGCCTGCGACAAAAATAGCACAGCATCGTCGGTAACCGTTTTGTCGGTCCAATCGTCCGGAACACCTCGGGGGAGGACCGCTTCGTTGATACGTGATCGCAATCATTCCGAACTCGTATCCGTTACGCCTTGCGCGCATCGTGCCGAGAGCCGAAGCTGGCTCGACAGCGGGTTCCACCTTATGGCACAGCATATCACGCGATGAGACAAGCAGCTTCCACCCTCGATTATCGCGAGCTCGCTCGGCGGCGCCTGCCGCATTTCCTGTTCGAATATATCGACGGCGGCTCTTATGCCGAGGTGACGCTCAAGCGGAACGTCGACGATCTCGCCCGGATCGCGCTGCGCCAGCGCATTTTGCGCGACGTCTCGTCGCTTGACCTCTCGGCCGAGTTGTTCGGACAAAAGCTGGCAATGCCGGTCGCATTGGCGCCGATCGGACTTGCCGGAATGAACGCACGGCGCGGCGAAGTGCAGGCGGCGCGGGCTGCCGAAAAGGCAGGCATTCCCTTTTGCCTTTCCACCGTCTCCGCGTGCCCGCTGGACGAAGTCGCGCGCGGCACCACTGCCCCCTTCTGGTTCCAGCTCTACATGATTCGCGATCGCGGGTTCATGCGCGAACTGCTCGACGCCGCGACGGCGGCGGGCTGCAATGCACTGGTGTTCACCGTCGACATGCCGGTACCCGGCTCGCGCTACCGCGACTATCGCTCGGGACTCGCCGGCGCGAGCGGCATGTCCGGCGGCCTGCGGCGGATGTGGCAGGCCGTGAAGCGCCCCGCCTGGGCGTGGGACGTCGGCGTGCACGGGCGGCCGCACCAGCTCGGCAACGTCGCGCCGGTGCTCGGCAAGAATACCGGGCTCGAGGATTTCTTCGCGTGGATGCGCAACAATTTCGACCCCACGGTGAGCTGGCGCGATCTCGACTTCATCCGCGAGCGCTGGAACGGGCCGCTGATCATCAAGGGCATCCTCGACGCCGAGGACGCCCGCGCCGCCGCCGAGTTGGGCGCCGACGGAATCGTCGTGTCCAACCATGGCGGACGCCAGCTCGACGGTGTGCCCTCGACCGCGCACGCGCTGCCGGCGATCGCCGACGCGGTCGGCGACAAGCTGACGGTGCTGGCCGATGGCGGCGTGCGATCGGGGCTCGACGTGGTCCGCATGCTCGCTTTGGGCGCGAAGGGCGTGCTGCTCGGCCGCGCCTGGGCGTTCGCGCTGCCGGCGATCGCCGACGCGGCCGGCGACAAGCTGACGGTGCTGGCCGATGGCGGCGTGCGATCGGGGCTCGACGTGGTCCGCATGCTCGCTTTGGGCGCGAAGGGCGTGCTGCTCGGCCGCGCCTGGGCGTTCGCGCTGGCGGCGCGCGGCGAAGCGGGCGTCAGCCACATGCTCAAGCTGGTCGAGGCCGAGATGCGCGTCGCGATGGCGCTGACCGGCTGCACCGGCGTGGACCAGATCACCCGCGACGCGCTGGTGGAGACGACTCGCCGCTGAAATTCGAAAACAGGGCGAAAGAACCGCCCGGCAGGAGAGGATTTAGGATGGATCGTAGCGAAGGACCCGCCGTCCGGCGGCGTGACGTTCTCGGCGGACTTGCTGCGGGTACCGCGCTCGCGACCGCACTCGACGCCAATGCGGCAGGCGTCGCCGCGGACAAGCGCAAGCGCTATGTCTCGGTGGGTGTCGGCAGTCGCAATCGCATGTACCAGGAAGCCTTGTGGGGGCCGCACAAGGCGCATGGCGAGCTGATCGCCGCCTGCGACACCAATCCCGGGCGCCTCGATTATGTCGCGCAACAGGCGATCAGGGCCGGCGCCAAGCCGCCCAAGCCGTACCTCGCCGCCGATTTCGACAAGATGCTGCGCGAGCTCAAGCCCGACGCGGTGATCGTCACCACCCCCGACGCCTTCCACGACGATTATGTCGTCCGCACGCTCGATGCCGGCTGCAACGTCATCACCGAAAAGCCGATGACCACCACCGCCGAAAAGGCGCAACGCATCCTCGATGCGGTCAAACGCAGCGGCCGGCACATCCGGGTGACCTTCAATTATCGCTACTCGCCGTTCCGCAGCCAGGTGAAGGAGCTGTTGATGTCGGGCGAGATCGGCGATGTGCTGTCGGTCGATTTCCAGTGGCTGCTCAACACCGTCCACGGCGCCGATTATTTCCGGCGCTGGCATTCGAACAAGGCCATTTCGGGCGGGCTGATGGTGCACAAGGCGACGCACCATTTCGACCTGGTCAACTGGTGGCTCTCGGACCTGCCGGTGAGCGTCGACGCCACCGGCAAGCGCGAATTCTACACCCCCGAAATGGCGCGCCGTTTCGGGCTGGATGGGCCGCACCAGCGCTGCCACACCTGTCCGGAAAAGGCCGAATGCAGCTTCTTCTTCGACATGGCCGCCGATCCGGGATTGAAGGCGCTCTATCTCGATAACGAGAAATATGACGGCTATTTCCGCGACCAGTGCGTCTGGCGCCCCGAGATCAACATCGAGGACACGATGAACGTGATCGTCGGCTATTCGGGCGGGACGACGCTCAGCTACAGCCTCAATGCGTTCAATGCGTGGGAGGGCTATCACATCGCCTTCAACGGCACGAAAGGCCGCCTCGAGCACAGCCTGGTCGAACAGGCGGGAGTCGCCGGCGCGAGCAATCAGGACGAGGGGGACCGGATCAAGACTCGAATCGTGCCGATGCGCGGCAATCCCCGCGACATCGTCCCCGCGACCGGCGCGGGCGGACATGGCGGCGGCGACGCGGTGATGCTCGCCGATATCTTCGATCCGAACGCACCGAAGGACCCGCTGCTGCGCTCGGCGGACGAGCGCGGCGGCGCCGCGTCGATCCTGATCGGAATCGCCGCCAATCGCTGTTTCGAGACGGGCAAGCCGGTGAAAATCGGCGAGCTGGTGACGGGGCTCGACTGGCCGGATTATCCGAAGATGCCGGGGCACAAGGATCCCGTGGCGCAGCCGCCACGGATGCAACGGGCCTAGGTTAGGCTTGGGCTGACCAGCCTGCGCATATGTCGTCACCCGCGAAGGCGGAGGGGAGGTGACGGTTCTTCATATGGCAGCCGCCATCACCTCCCCGGCCCGGCGCAGCCGATGGCCTCAGGGTGGGAAGGATCGTCCGGAACCACACCGGGATTTCCCCGCCGAGGCTGGAAAGTCCGCGCCAAGGAATCCGTCCGCTGCCCTAGATTGTCCCGTTACGGGGATTCTCCGTACTGGCCGCGAGACGCATTCAGGAGTATGCAGGTTAGGCTCCGGAGGGTTCCCCCCTAAGGGGTGCGGTCGGGCGGCGTTTAACTCCCTTTTCCGCCGCCCGGCCGTCCTTCGGCAGCCGACAAGCCCGTCCCGCATTGGCATGAAACTCCGCGTCCCGGACACTTCACCGGCGCGCGGTCGTGCGATTTCCAGCCATTCGCCGTAGCTTGCGGCAAGATCAACGGTCGACCAGTCGACTCCGCCCGAACGCTCGCCCATGCATCGGCGATCATCACAGTTTCGGTAATTCGCCTCGAACATCCGTAAGGCGCTATCGAGTCGATCGCCCGTTTCTGCGAGTCGAAATGATCCCAGTCGGGCCTTGGCGCATGACGGATCACATCCGCAGCGTCCTCGCCCGCAATGCGAACGCCATGACGACGAGGAAGCAGGTGGCCGGCACCAGCATCGCCCATAGGATCGAACCGCTCGTATCCGAGACATAGCCCATCGCCGCGGTCAGGACCGCCCCTCCGATGATCGCCATCACGAGCAAGGCCGCCGCCGATTTGGTGCGCGGCCCCAGCCCCGCCACCGATTCGGCGAAGATCGTCGGAAACATGATCGACATGAAGAAGCTGGTCGCGACGAGCGCCATGGTCCCGACGGTACCGCCCAGCGCAGTGGCGACGACGCACAAAAATGCCGAAATGCCGGCAAAGCCCGCGAGCAACGGCAGCGCCGCGATCCGGCCCATCAGCATGACACCGGTGAAGCGCCCGAGCATGAACAGCGCCAGCGAGATTGTGAGATAGCTGGCGGCGAGGTGCTCGTGGGTCCCCGGCACCGCGACCTGCGCATAGCGGATCAGATAGCTCCAGACCCCGACCTGCGCGCCCACATAGAAGAATTGCGCGACGACCCCGAACAGCAGCCGGCGTTCGCGCAGCAGCGAACGGAAATCCTCGAGTGCGCCGACGCCCTCGTCGACGTCGCTTTCGGTCGCCACGGGGGGAAATCGGACGACACGAATCAATATCGCCCAACCGATCACGATGAGGCCGATGATGAGATAGGGAACCTGTACCGAGGACGCCTCGCTCGCACGCCAGGCCGCCAGCGCGGCCGGCGCCATCGCCTGCTGCTGCTCGGGGGAGACCGTGACGCCCGACAGGATGAACTGGCTGCCGAGCACGACGCCGGTGATCGACCCCAGCGGATTGAAGGCCTGAGCCAGATTGAGACGCCGTGACGCGGTCTCTTCCCGCCCGAGCCGCGCGATCAGCGGGTTGGCCGAGGTCTCCAGAAAGGCGAGCCCGCTGGCGATCACGAACAATGCGGCGAGGAAGAAGGGATAGCTTTGTGCGCCGGCGGCCGGCCAGAACAGGAAAGCGCCGAGCGCGTAGAGTCCCAGCCCGGTCAGCACGGCAGCGCGATACCCCTTGGCGCGCATGAACAAGGCGGCGGGAATCGCGAGGCAGAAATAGCCGAGATAGAAAGCGGACTGGACGAGCCCCGCCTGCAGGTCGCTCAGCGTGAACAGTTTCTTGAAGTGCGCGATCAGCACGTCGTTCAGGTTGTTCGCGACGCCCCAGAGGAAGAACAAGGCGACGATCAATATCACCGGGAGCAGCCTGGCGACGGTGCGGCCGCCGAGCGGGAGTTCCGCCGACGCAGTAAGTGGAGCTTGGGCTTCCATGTGGCGCATTCTCTCCTGCAGGGCTCTCTCCGGAGCTTGCACATATAAAAACGCTTTCGCAGACGAATGCAACTTTCCAACGCGCCGCCTGTGCGCTCCGTCTTCATTCCGGAGCCCGCAACAGATACACGGTGCGGGCAAGAACGCCATGAGGGGGTGCCGTGAAGAAGGTCGCTGAAGAGAAAAGCGAGATCGACTCGCGTTATCGGGCCCCCGCGCTCGAAAAAGGGATCGACGTTCTCGAGTTGCTCGCGACCGAGGCGCGGCCGATGACCCTGACGGCGATCGTCAACCGGCTCGAGCGCTCGCACGGCGAGCTGTTCCGCATGGTCCAGGTGCTCGAATTCCGCGGCTATATCGAGCAGGATCCGTCGAACGAGGGCTATCGGCTGACCGACCGGCTCTTCTCGCTCGGCATGCAACAGCCGCGCACGCGCAACCTGATCGAGGCGGCGCTGCCGGTGATGCGCCAGCTCGCGTCGAGCGTGGGCCAATCGTGCCATCTGGCGCTGCATACGCAGGGCGAGATGGTGGTGGTGGCACGGATGGAGTCGAGCGAGCAGCTCGGCTTCTCGGTGCGCGTCGGCTATCGTCGGCCGCTGGTCCAGGCGGCGTCGGGGATGGTGCTCTATGCCTTCCAGCCCGAGGATGTGCGCCGCCGCTGGGAGAGCCTGCTCGACCCGCAGCTTCCGGAAACGGAGCTGGCGGCGTTCCGCGCGCATGCCGACGGGATCCGCGAGCGCAAGGTCGAGCTCACGCCGAGCAAGTTCGTCGCGGGAGTCACCGACATCTCGGCTCCGGTGATGCGCGGCGGGATGGCGGCGGCGGCGCTCACCGTGCCCTATCTCAAGAAGCTCCAGCCTTCGATTTCGCCGAAGGAGACCGGCGAGCTGGTCCGGGTGGCCGCGGCCCAAATCTCCGAGCAGCTCGTCGAAGGCGACAGCCGGGTCTGAGGGTCAGGCGGTCCCGCCGCGAGTTTCGGACGGGACCGGTGCGTCCATGCGCAGCAGCCCCTCCTGCTTGAGTTCGGCCCAGAGCTGCGCGGGTATCGGCGCGCCGTAACGCGCGACGGTTTCGGCGACCTCGGTCAGGCTCGCCAGCCCGGGTACCACGCTCGTAACCGCCGGGTGCGCGAGCACGAACTGGAGCGCCGCGGCACCGAGCGCGACTTGATGGCGCGCGCAGACCGCTTCGATCCGGCGGGCCTTTTCGAGCACCGGCGCCGGGGCCGCCGCATAGTCGTAACGCGTGCCGGCGCGCGGAGTCTGACCCGCCAGAATGCCGCTATTATAGGGACCACCGACGACCACGCCGGTGCCGGAGGCCGCGCATCGCGGCAACAACACATCGAGCGCGCCTTGTTCGAGCAACGTGTAGCGACCGGCGAGGAGGATCACATCGAGCGGGCCGCGGTCGAGCAACTCGAGTGCGACTTCGCATTCGTTGACGCCGATCCCGAACGCGGTGATCGTGCCTTCCGCGCGCAGCCGTTCGAGCGCGCGCAACCCGCCGCCGGCCAACTCGGCCATCCGATCCGCGTGACGATCGCCGTGGGTCAGTCGGCCGATGTCATGGACGAGCAGAATGTCGACCCGGTCCATGCCGAGCCGGGCAAGGCTTGCCTCGTGCGAGCGCAAGACGCCGTCGTACGAATAGTCATAGACCGGCTCATAGGGTTCGGCGGAGCGAAAGCCGTGGCGCTCCTCCGGGAGCGGCCCGTCCGCCGGTACGAGCAACCGGCCGACCTTGGTCGAGACGACCACCCCGTCGGCTGCGCGAAGCGCTGTCCCCAGCCGCTTCTCGGCGAGACCGAAGCCGTAATAGGGCGCCGTATCGGCATAACGCATGCCGGCCGCGAGCGCCGCAGCGACGGTGGCGGCGGCATCCTCGTCGGAGACCGCGCGATACAGGTTGCCGAGCGTCGCGGTGCCGAACCCCAGCTCGGAAAGCTGCATGCCGCTGCCCGGCAGGCGCCGGGTCGCGATCATTGTGTATCGCCGAATTCGAAGATGCGTTGCATCGGCACCCATTTCTCGCCCGGCGCGGCGTGCGGCAATGCCCGCTGAAAGCGCCACATCAGCGTCTCCCATTCGGCGATCTCGGCGGGGGCCTCGACTGCGCGGGGATAGTCGTCGGCGACTTCGGTGATCATCACCATGCGATCGCCGGTCCGCCAGATCTCCATCGACTCGATGCCTTGCGCACGGATATGATCGAGGACCACCGGCCAGACCGCGCCCGGGGCATGGCGCGCCTCGTAGTCGGCGATCAGCGCTGCGTCGTCGATCAGATCGAGCGCGAAACAGTGCCGCATTATCCTTATCCTCCCATTCGCCGATTTCAGTGTTCGGTTTCGTCTCCATGTCCCTTAACACAACAGGAAACTTGCGCCACACACAATTCCCACCTATGAAAATCATACTCATCTGCAAACACGCAGTGGCGTCGCTCGGACGATCGGGCCGCGCAGGAAAGGCAGCAAAACCGATGATCGAGAGGGCACGCACGACGAGCCGGCAGACGCCGCGGGAACCGGTTTCCGCGCGATGACCAGCATTCGTAGATTGCGCGTGCTCGACGTCCGCTTCCCGACGTCGCAGATGCTCGACGGGTCGGACGCGATGAACCCCGATCCGGACTATTCGGCGGCCTATTGCATCCTCGAGACCGACGATCCCGCTCTCGAAGGCCATGGCCTGACCTTCACGATCGGGCGCGGCAACGACGTGGTCTGCGCGGCGATCGAGGCGCTGGCCCCGCTGATCGAAGGGCTCGAGCTCGACTGGATCCGCGAAAACGGCGCGCGTTTTTGGCGGCACATCACGGGCGACAGCCAATTGCGCTGGATCGGCCCCGAAAAGGGCGTGATCCATCTCGCCACCGGTGCGGTGGTCAATGCGGTGTGGGACCTACTCGCCAAGGCGGCGGGCAAGCCGCTGTGGCAGCTGATCGGCGAGATGTCCCCGGCCGAGCTGATCGGGCTGATCGACTTTCGCTACATCACCGACTGCATCACTCCCGAGGAAGGACTGGCGCTGCTGGAGACGCGCGCGGCGGGCAAGGCGGAGCGCGTCGCGGCGCTGCGCGACAAAGGCTATCCGGCCTACACCACTTCGGCGGGCTGGCTGGGCTATTCGGACGCCAAGCTCGAACGGCTGTGCCGCGAGGCAGTGGCAGAGGGCTTCGATCATGTGAAGTTGAAGGTCGGGCAATCGGTCGAGGACGATATCCGCCGCGTGGCGATCGCGCGCCGGGTGCTGGGCCCCGAGCGAAAGCTGATGATCGACGCGAACCAGGTCTGGGAAGTCGACCAGGCGATCCGGCATCTCGGCGCCCTCGCTTTCGCCAATCCCTGGTTCATCGAAGAGCCGACCAGCCCCGACGATGTCGAGGGGCATCGCGCGATTCGCGAGGCAGTGGCGCCGCTCCGCGTCGCGACCGGCGAGATGTGCCAGAACCGGGTGGTCTTCAAGCAGTTCATCATGCGCGGCGCGATCGACGTGGTGCAGATCGACGCGTGCCGGCTGGGCGGCGTCAACGAAGTGCTGGCCGTTCTGCTGATGGCTGCGAAATACGATCTGCCGGTGTGCCCGCATGCCGGCGGCGTCGGGCTGTGCGAATATGTCCAGCACCTCGCGATGATCGACTATCTCTGCTTCGCGGGCACGACGGACGGGCGCGTGATCGAATTTGTCGACCACCTCCACGAACATTTCCTGCATCCGTGCATAGTGGAAAACGGCGCCTATCGCGCGCCGACCGCACCAGGCTTCTCGATCGAGATGAAGGCGTCGAGCCTCGCGACTTTCGACCATCGCAAGCAAGCGGCGCGGGCGCCGATGGCGGCGGACGCAGCCGAATAAGGGAAGATATCGATGAAGTAAGCGGCTGGCGGCGGGGCTTGGAAAGCCTCGTTGAAAGCGCCCTGGCATGCGTGTGTGACCTGGCTGCTAACGCTCCGATAGCGGACATACCGAAAGCCCCGCTGGTTTGGGCCAGGCTCGACCGCGCCGGCTCTTCTTCACGCG
>Ga0209758_1004525_pt1 | contig 11517 bp, 13 predicted proteins | sample AraplaMF_Col_mMF_FD_184258 | JGI IMG/M metagenome (GOLD analysis project Ga0209758, IMG submission 184258) | Arabidopsis root microbial communities from the University of North Carolina, USA - plate scrape MF_Col_mMF (SPAdes) (version 2) | ecosystem: Host-associated > Plants > Roots > Endosphere... | reverse complement strand
CTCGGGGATCAGGTAGGCGGTCTGGATCCAGCTGACCTGGTCGGCGCTGGCGCCCACCCCGGCCTGGATCTGCGGCAGCGAGGCCGCCACGATCTGGATGTCGAGGATGGCCATGAACTGGCCGATGACCATGGCCCCGAAGCCCAGGAACAGCTTGCCCCAGTCGACTTCAGGCGCCGCCGGCTTGGCGGCGGGCGAGGCTTGGGCGGGGAGGGCGGCGTCGGCCATGGCGGCGATCCTGCTACGGTCTTTGGCCAGGGCGCCTTAGCGCGCCTGGCCTCCCGTCTGGTCCTTCTGGGCGTACTGGCCCGCGTCCGGCAGGCCGGCCTGGGCGAAGGTCGGACCCGAGCGGTCGCGCACGTCGACCTTGACGTCGACCGACAGGCCGGGGCGCAGGGCCGAGCCCAGCTCCGACTTCTCGACGATGATCTTCACCGGCAGGCGCTGGGTGATCTTGGTGAAGTTGCCCACGGCGTTCTCGACCGGGATCAGGGCGAACTCCTGGCCGGTGGCCGGGGCGAAGCTGTCCAGCTTGCCGTGGATCACCGTCTTGCCGAAGGCGTCGGCCTTGATCTCGACCGGCTGGCCGACGCGCAGGCGGGCCACCTGGGTTTCCTTGAAGTTGGCGACGACATAGCCCTGGCCGACCGGGACGATCGACATCAGGGCCACGCCGGGCTGCACCAGCTGACCGGGGCGGACGCTGCGCGCGCCGACCACGCCGGCGGCGGGCGCGCGGATCACGGTGCGGTCCAGGTCGATGCGGGCCTGTTCGACGGCGGCGCGGGCCGCGGCGGCCTGGGCCACGGTCTGGGCGCGGGCCGAGCCCAGCGACTCCGCCGCGCGGCGCTCGGCTTCGAGGGCGGCCTGGGCGCTCTGGACGGCGGCGGCCGACTGGGCGGCGCTGGCCTGGGTGGTCTGGACCTTCTGGGTCGAGACCCAGCCCTGCTTGGCCAGGGCGTCGTAGCGGATCAGGTCGGCCTTGGCGCGGCCCTGGTCGGCCTGGGCGCTGGCGACGCCGGCGGCGCGCTGGGCGATCATCGCCTGCTCCAGGGCGGCCTTGTCGTCGACGCCCTTGATGGCGGCTTCCAGGGCCTGGGCGTTGGCGATGGCCTGGTCCAGCTTGGCTTGCAGCGGGGCCGGATCGATGCGCGCGACCACCTGGCCGGCCTCGACCCGCTGGTTGTCGGCCACCAGGACCTCGGCCACGTAGCCGGAAACCTGCGGGCTGACCTGCACGGTGTCGGCCTGGACGAAGGCGTTGTCGGTGCTCTCGTAGCGCTGCTTGTCGACGAACCACAGTCCGCCGCCCACGACCAGGGCGGTCAGGGCGACACCGCCCACGATCAGGGGAACAAGCTTCTTCTTCGACGCGACGGCCATGGACGTGATGATCCTGAAAACAACTTGATTGGCCGGGGCGATATATCGGCGCTTCGTCCCGGGCAAGGGATAAATGGACGCACCCGTCCAAAAATCAACCGGACCCGGCGCGAAAGTTCGAAGCCGCGTCAGCCTGTGGCGCCGCGGTCGCTATCGGCGTTGCCGGAGCGTGTCTTCACCGCCCTTTCTCGCGGAGGGCGAATCACCTCTTAATCTTCGGGCGCCGGCGCAACCGGGGGAGCCGCGCGCGCGTATTTCCAGGGACGGAGCCGTTCGCTCCGCCCGTCATCGAGGAAGCGCCCATGAACGCCCCGACGCACGATCGCGGCCCCTTGTCGATGTTCCGCCCCGTCCTGTGGCTGGCGGCCGCCGCCTTCGCGGCCGGCTTCGGCGGCTACCTGATGATGTCGCCCGCCCTGCACGCGGGCTGAACGCGCCTCTCGACCGACCTCAGCCGGCGGACTTGGGGAAGCGCGTGGTCCAGCCGGGCGGCGGCGGCCCGGCCGCCTCGGCGATCCGCTGGTTGAACGACCAGACATGACCCTCGTGATCGGCCGCGTCGTAGCTGCGGTCGCCGAAGAAGAACGTCTCGGGCTCCCGCAGGATCGTCGCGCCCGCCGCTCGCGCCCGGGAGCAGTGGGCGTCGATGTCCTGCAGGATCCTGAACCGCACGCCCTGGGTGGCGGCGCCGACCGTCCTGGGGCTGCGCAGCCATGGCCGCTCCGGCCCGACGGCGACGACGGTTTCGCCGAAGCCGATCTCGGCGAACATCACCCGCTGGGCGTCGTCCCGCACGACCATCCGGGTCTGGAACCCGAAGGCGGCCTCCAGCCAGGCCAGGGCCCGTTCGGGGTCCTCGTAGACCAGCTCGGCGGTGACTTCGATCTCCTCCGGTCCGGCCATCGCTTTCCCCGCCCTCGCCCTGTCCGGCCTAGCGTCCGCCGGTCGAGCCGAAGCCGCCCGCGCCGCGCGCCGTCTCGTCCAGGCTGGTCGTCAGGCCCCACGAGGCCTGGACCACGGGGGCGATCACCAGCTGGGCGATGCGGTCGCCGCGGCGGATGGTGAAGTCCTCCTCGCCCAGATTGATCAGGATCACCTTCACCTCCCCGCGATAGTCGCTGTCGATGGTGCCGGGGGTGTTCAGGCAGGTGACGCCGTTCTTGGCGGCCAGGCCCGAGCGCGGCCGCACCTGGGCCTCGAAGCCCAGCGGCACGGCGAAGGCCAGGCCCGTGGGCACCATGAAGCGCGAGCCCGGCTTCAGCACCAGGGGCGCGTCCTCGTCCACGGCCGCCCGCAGGTCCATGCCGGCCGCGCCGTTGGTCTCGTAAGCGGGCAGGGGCAGGCCCTGCGCGTGGGCCAGCTGGACGACGGGGATGTGCGGTGCGGTCATGAAAGGCTCGTTTCTAGAGGTATTGGGCTATGCGTTGGGCGAGGTCGTGGGCCACGGAGTCCTTGGCGGCCCGCGTCCAGCGTTCGGTCTTGTCCTTGGAGATCAGCAGGACGGCGTTCTCGTCGCCGCCCATCACGCCGGGCTCGGTGACGTCGTTGGCGATGATCCAGTCGCAGCCCTTGCGCGCCAGCTTGGCGCGGGCGTGGGCCTCGACGTCGTTGGTCTCGGCCGCGAAGCCGATCACCAGCCTGGGCCGGTTGGGGCCCGAGGCGGCCAGGGTGGCCAGGATGTCGGGGTTCTCGACGAAGGTCAGGGCCGGCGGCCCGCCCTTGTCCTTCTTCAGCTTGGTCCCGAAGACCTCGTCGATGCGCCAGTCGGCGACGGCGGCCACGAAGACGCCGACATCGGCGGGCAGGGCGGCCTGGCAGGCGGCCAGCATGTCGCGCGCGGTCTCGACGTCCACGCGGTCGACGCCCAGGGGCGTGGGCAGGGACACCGGTCCGCTGACCAGGGTGACCCGCGCGCCCAGCTTGGCCAGGGCGCCGGCGATGGCGTAGCCCTGCCGGCCGCTGGAGCGGTTGGTGATGCCGCGCACCGGGTCGATCGGCTCGAAGGTGGGGCCGGCGGTGACCAGGGCGTGCTTGCCGGCCAGCGGCTTCGCGGCCGGCCCTTCGAGGGCGGCCATGATCGCTTCGAAGATCACCGGGGGCTCGGCCAGGCGGCCCGGACCGAACTCGCCGCAGGCCATGGCGCCCTCGTCGGGCCCGACGAACAGCACGCCGTCCGTCTTCAGGGTCTCGATGTTGCGCTGGGTGGCGGGGTGCAGCCACATCCGCACGTTCATGGCGGGGGCCATCAGCACCGGCTTGTCGGTGGCCAGCAGGGTGGTGGACGCCAGGTCGCCGGCCAGGCCGTTGGCGCACTTGGCGATCAGGTCGGCCGTCGCGGGGGCCACCACCACCAGGTCGGCCGAGCGCGACAGTTCGATATGGCCCATCTCGGCCTCGTCGGTCAGCGAGAACAGGTCGCTGTAGACCTTGTCCTCGGCCAGGGCCGACAGGGAGAGGGCGGTGACGAACTCGGCGCCCGCCTTGGTCAGGATCGGCCGCACGCCGACGCCGGCCTTGCGCAGCAGGCGCGTCAGCTCCAGCGCCTTGTAGGCGGCGACGCCGCCGCCGACGATCAGAAGAACGCGCTTCTCGGTCATGTCATCGGCCTCCGGGCGTCTCGCCCTCAGGCGCATAGAGCGACGCGGCGCTCAGCGTAAGCCCCCTCGCGCAAAAACCTTAACAGGGACTCGACATCCGTTCCGTCTTCGTTCTTAATCGTCAAAGTAGAGGAAAAGCTCGGAGATCGATCATGACGGTACGGTGCGCGTCCTGGTTTTCCGCCCTGGCGGCCGCGGGCCTCGCCCTGGCGCTCGCGGCCTGCGACGGCGGCGCTTCGGCGGTGAAGGCGCCCAAGGGGGGCGGTGTCGCCTCGGCGGCCGAACCCGCGTCCGACCGCGACGCGCCGTCCTTCAATAGCGGAGCCTATGAAAGCGGGTCCACCCGGCCGGACCCGCGCGACGCTCCGGTCCGCAAGGTGGCGGGCAAGCCGATGTGGGCCGCCAACCGCACGCGGACGGCGGAGGAGAACGCCCAGCGCGGCTTCGAGCGCTACGGCGCCGACTTCGCCGCCGCCGATGTCGACGACTATGTCCGCAAGACCCACGCCTTCGTCGGCCATCCGCCGGCGGGGGCGGAGACCTTGCAACGGGCGAACGGCGACACCCTGATCTACGACCCGAAGGGCAATGTCTTCGCGGTGGTCACCAAGGCCGGGGCGCCGCGCACCATGTTCAAGCCCGACGACGGCGCGGCCTACTGGGCCACGCAGAAGTCCAACCAGACCCGACGGACCGCCGCCGCGCGCGACCGGACGTCCGGCCCCAGCGACAGCTAAGTCATCGCCATCGCTCAGGCGCGCCTTGGGGGAGGCGCAAGGGGAGGGCGGCGCCTGGCGCGTCTTCCCCGCCACCCGGTCGGCCCGGCGGCGATCGGGACCCACGGGCGGTGCGGGCCGCCCCTGGGCGCTTGGCGTTGACGCCCTCTCCCAGAGGGAGAGGGAGGGGCCCGCGCGAAGCGGGGGAGGGTGAGGGGGCTATGGCGTCGGCTAGGCGTGCGGTAGGGCGTCGGCGAGTAGGCAAGGTGAGCCGCCCCTAGCCCAGCCAGACGCCCGCCGCGAACGCCAGGCTCGCCACCGCGGCCCCGGCCAGGAACCACAGCAGCGGTCGGGCCGGACGGGGTTCGACCACGGCGACCGTCGGGGCGGGGGGCGCCTCGGCCAGGCGGGCCAGGGCCCTGATCGCCCGGGCGGCCTCGTCGGCGAACTCGCGGACCTTGGCGGCGGGCGACAGTTCGCGGGCGATCCAGCGGCGCACCACCGGGTCGGCGGCGGCCCACAGGTCGTGGGTCGGGTCGATGCGGCGGGCCACGCCCTCGACCGTGACCATGGTCTTCTGCAGCAGCACCAGTTCGGGGCGCAGGGCCATGTCGAACAGGGCGGTGATCTCGAACAGTTGGGCCAGCAGCCTGCCCATCGAGACGTCGCTGGCGTCGCGGCCGAACACCGGCTCTCCCACCGCCCGCAGGGCCTGGGCGAAGGCGTCGCGGTCCTGGTGGGCGGGCACGTAGCCGGCGTCGAAATGGATGGCGGCCACGCGCGGATAGTCGCGGTTGAGGAAGCCGTACAGGATTTCGGCCAGGTACTTGCGTTCGGCGGGACCCAGGCGGCCAAGGATGCCGTAGTCGACCGCGACGATGGAGGCGGGCGCGCTGACGAACAGGTTGCCCTCGTGCAGGTCGGCGTGGAACAGGCCGTGGTCCAGGGCCTGGGCCAGGAAGCCCCGGGTGACGGCCTCGGCCAGGGCCTTGCGGTCCAGGCCCGGCTGTTCCAGGGCGGCGGCGTCCGATAGCGGCAGGCCCGCGGCCCAGGTCAGGGTCAGGAACCGCTTGCCGACCCCGTCCCAGACGACGTCCGGGGCGCGCATGTAGGGATCGGCCTTCATGGCCTCGCCCAGCTCGGCGCAGCCGGCGGCCTCGAAGCGCAGGTCCAGCTCCAGGTCCAGGGCCCGGATCACCACCTCGACGAACTCGCGGGGCCGCAGGCGACGGCTGGCCGGGACCAGGCGCTCGGCCAGGGCGGCGGCCAGGCGCAGGGCGGCGGTGTCCTGGGCGACCTGGCGTTCGACGCCCGGCCGCAGGACCTTCACGGCCACCTTCGTCCCGTCCGCCAGGGTCGCCGCGTGGGCCTGGGCCAGGGAGGCGGCGGCGATCGAGGGCTCGACGTCGGCGAACAGGGTGTCGACCGGCCGGCCCAGGCCCCGGGCGATCTCGGCCTTGGCCACGTCCAGCGGGAAGGCTGGCAGGCGATCCTTCAGGTGCGACAGGTCCTCGGCGAAGGCGGTCCCGAAGATGTCGGCCCGGGTCGACAGGAACTGGCCCATCTTGATCGCGGCCGGACCCTGGCGCTCCAGCACACGCGCCAGCCGCTCGCCCGGCCGGCCCTTGCGCGCCGCGCCGCCCGCGAACAGCCGCAAGGCCCGCCCGGCCAGGCGCGCCGACGGCGGCAGGATGGGCTCCAGCTCGCGCGGGACCAGGGCGTCGGCCCGGATCAGGGCCCAGCCGGCGGCGATCAGGCGCAGGGACGCGGCGACCCGGCTCATGCGGCGGAGGTCTCGATCGACAGGCGGCGGGGCGAAGGCGGGATGGATCTCATGTCCCGGCCTGAAAGCCCGCTCCGCGCGCTCCGGTCAAGGCCGCTTTCGCCACCGGCCCGGCGCGAGCCACGAAAAGCGGCGCTGGAGACCGCTTTCGGCTTTGGCGGAGCCCGGCGCGGATCGCTGGAGCGACCAACCCGCGGCGACGCATTCGATGGTTTCGTCGCGAAAATAGAAGAGGAAGTGTCGCGCCTCCGACGTGTCGGGAGCGATGATTTCCCAGTCCAGGGCGTCGGCGCGCGGCTCGACCGGCGTGATCTCGTAGAATTCGCCCCAGCTGGGGGCCTGGCCGCTGAAACGACCTCGGCCGGCGAACCACGCGTGATCGTTCGTCGCGTCCCAGCGCCAGCGACAGCAGCCCTCGAACCGGAGCGTCGCCGTTTCCCCGTCTTCCGCCTCGTGGGCCTGGGCGTTCAGGAGGAAGCGGAGCTCCAGGGCGTCGCCGGCGACCGTGGCCTGCAGGCTCGGCGCATTGGGATCGGCGTTCCAGTCGGGATTGAGATGCCGGAAGGACAGGGATGTCATGCCGGAAGACTGCCCGGGATGGGATCGGCGATCCACCCCGCCCCGAGCGCCTAGCCCTTGGCGTCCGGCGCCGGGTCGAGCGGCCAGACCTCGACGACGCCCTGCGCCACCGCGCAGGGGCTGCGGGCCGCGATCGCGATGGCGGCATCCAGGTCCGGCGCCTCGATCAGGGCGAAGCCGGCGATGGGCAGGGCGGCGGACAGGAACGGACCCGGCGTCACCTCCACCCCGGCGGCGTCGGGGTTGCGCACCTGCACGGGCGCGCCGGCCATGCCCATGACGTCGCCTTCGCGCACCCGTTCGGCGTCGGCCGCGTGGGCCGCGTCCCGCACGGCCTTCGGCGTCCGGTCGTAGCCGGACCTGTCGCCATAGCCGATGGTGATGAACCGGGGCATGCGGGTCTGAACGCGAAGGTCCGCCGACGGTTCTCGACGAGCGTCCGTTCGCCGCCGCCCGATCAGCGCGGGTCGAGGGAAAACGGCGGCGCGCCCAGCTTCTCGACGCGCGGCCCGTGGCGGCCGCCGGCGAACGCGGTCGCGAGGAACGCCGCGATGCAGGCCTTGGCCGTCTCGAGCTCGACCAGGCGGGCGCCCAGGGCGATGACGTTGGCGTCGTTGTGCTCGCGGCTGAGCGCCGCGGACACCGGCTCGCTGACCAGGGCGCAGCGGCAGGCCGGATGGCGATTGACCGCGATGGACACGCCCACGCCCGAGCCGCACAAGGCGACGCCCCGTTCGGAGCGGCCGCTGGCGACCTGCTCGGCCAGCCGGTAGCCGAAATCGGGATAGTCGGCCGGCGCGTCGTCCTGGGGACCCAGGTCGGCCACCTCGTGGCCTTCGCCCGCCAGCCACGCGGCCAGATCGGCCTTGAGCGCGATCGCGGCGTGGTCCGAGGCGATGGCGATGCGCATGGGTCCCGCTCCTCGAGGCGTTCGCCCGGCCCTCGTGTCGATCCCGACCGCCCTAGAGCGCCCAGCCCTGGTGCATGGCCGCGACGCCGCCGGTGAAGTTGGTGACCGTCACCCGCTTGAAGCCGGCGTTCTCCATCATCCCCGCGAAGGTCTTCTGGTCGGGGAAGCGGCGGATGCTCTCGACCAGGTACTGGTAGGCGTCGCGATCCTTGGCCAGCCACTCGCCGAACTGCGGGATCAGCTTGAAGGAATAGGTGTCGTAGATCTTCGCCAGGGCCTCGGTCGTCGGCTTGGAGAACTCCAGGCAGATGAACCGGCCGCCGGGCTTCAGCACCCGCCGCGCCTCGCGCAGGGCCGCGTCGATGTCGGTGACGTTGCGGATGCCGAACGAGATCACATAGGCGTCGGCATAGGCGTCGGGCAGCGGCAGGCGCTGGGCGTCGCCGACGGTCCAGGTGATCTCGGGCGCGCCGCCCTTCTCGATGCCGGCGCCGATCATCTCGGCGTTGTAGTCGATGATGTTGATCAGGGCGTCCGGGCCGCCCCGGCGCTCCTGGGCCTGGCGCGCCATCTTGGCGAAGCGGCGGGCCATGTCGCCGGTGCCGCCGGCGCAGTCGATGATGATCTCGCCCGGCTGCGGGTTCAGGCGCGCGGCGACCGCGTCCTTCCAGAGCCGGTGCACGCCGCCGCTCATCACGTCGTTCATCAGGTCGTAGTTCTTGGCGACCCGGTCGAACACCCCGCGCACCAGCCCGGCCTTGGCCGAGGCGTCGACGTCCTTGAATCCGAAGGTGGCGGAGGCCCTGGTCATGCGTTCGCTCGATATCGTCCGGCTTGTGTCGTCCGGCTCTTATAACCGTCAGCGCCTGCCCGTCACCGGTTTTGCTTGGGCCGGGCCTAGGAACCGGGCGCGCGATGGCCGATATCTGGCGCCCCCCACCGCCTTTGAAGCCTTCCCAGCCGAGGTCCCCTTGCCCGAACTGCCCGAAGTCGAGACCGTGCGCCGGGGCCTCGAGCCCGTGCTGGGCGGCGCGCGCCTGGCCCGCGTGCGCGCCAACCGCCCCGACCTGCGCTTCCCCCTGCCCGAAGGCTTCGTCCAGCGCCTGACCGGGGCGAAGATCCTGCGGCTGGATCGCCGGGCCAAGTACCTGCTGGCCCCGCTGGACCGAGGCGACACCCTGGTGATGCACCTGGGCATGACGGGGCGGTTCGAGATCGCCGCCCCGGAGGGGGCGACCCGCCCCGGGGACTTCGCCCGCCAGGTCACGCCCGACGACAAGCACGCCCACGTCGTCTTCGAGACCGAGGCCGGCGCGACCGTCACCTATTACGACCCGCGCCGCTTCGGCTTCATGGACCTGGTCGCCACCGACCGGCTGGACCGCCACCCCTGGTTCGCGACCATGGGCCCCGAACCGCTGGGCGAGGCGTTCGACGCCAAGACCCTGGTCGCCGCCTTCAACGGCCGCAAGCAGGGGCCCAAGACCCTGCTGCTGGATCAGAAGACCGTCGGGGGCCTGGGCAACATCTATGTGTGCGAGGCCCTGCACCGGGCCCGCATCTCGCCGTTCAAGCCGGCCGGGATGATCGCCGGCAAGCGGCTGGGTCCCCTGACCACGGCGATCAAGGACGTGCTGGCCGAGGCGGTCGAGGTCGGCGGCTCGTCCCTGAAGGACTTCGCGGCCGCCGACGGGGCCCTGGGCTATTTCCAGCACCGCTTCCGGGTCTACGACCGCGAGGGCCAGCCCTGCCCGACGCCCGGCTGCAAGGGGACGATCGCCCGCGAGGTCCAGGCGGGACGGTCGACGTTCTTCTGTCCGGCGTGCCAGGTTTGAGGGCCCTTTTCTAAGGTTTCGGTGCGCGGACCCCCTCCGGTCCTTCGGGCCACCTCCCCCTCCGGGGGAGCTGTCGCGAAGCGACTGAGGGGGTCTTCACGCACGGCCTCTCAGCCTCACGCCAAATGGCTGTGAGCTGGTGGAAAGGGACGCGGAGCGCCGGACGACGTCCGGAGTTCTTTGAGTTGTAACCGTTTCGACGAAGCCGACCGCTCCGCGCGTTCGTTATCCGCCAGCGTCCGGTAGGCAGCCCTGTTGAGGCTTAGCCGGACACCGGGTCCGTCGTTTCCGACGGAGCCCGGCGCTGGGGGACGCGGATCATGAAGACGCACGCGCCGATTCCCAGCCACGCCGACGGCGGGCGGGCTCCCCAACGATGGAGGTCCCCGGACACGCTGGAGTAACCCCCTCCAGCCCAGCCCCGCTCGATCGCCCCCCGCCGCCGCATCGGTCGCTGGCCTTGCGCCCTTTCCCTGCGACGAGGTGCTTGTGAGTCTACGGGAGGTTTCAGCGCGGCGGCGGATGTGACGCTGCTTTTTCCGCGAGGCGTTGCGGACGTTGGGGTTGCGAGCGTGCGGCGCGGGGATAGAGGCGTATCGATCCCCGCCGGGGACGCGAACTCACGCCCGAGCCTTGGGGGTGATCCGCCGAGCGCAGGGTGAGTGCGTGTCCCCTCCTTCGCCCACGACGTCGCGGGACCAATCCCAAGCTCGGTGGACGACTTGGGGGACACGCACTCACCCCACGCTTCGGGCGGACCCTGCCCGCGTCTCGCCGTGAGTGCGCGTCCCCGGCTTCCGCCATCTCTCCGGCCGCGCCCGGGCAAGAGGGCTCCCCAACGCCGCGCGCGCCTCTATAAAGGCGGCGCTCAACAGGAGACCGTCGATGGCCGAGTACCAGACCCTGATCGTGGAAGCGCCGCAGAGCGCGCCCGGCGTGACCCTGATCCGCCTGAACCGGCCCGAGGCCCTGAACGCCCTGAACACCGCCCTGCTGGCCGAGCTGGCGGCCGCCCTGGCCGCGGCCCAGGCCGACGAGGCCGTGGGCTGCGTCGTCGTCACCGGCTCGGCCAAGGCCTTCGCGGCCGGCGCCGACATCAAGGAGATGTCCGACAAGTCCTACGCCCAGATGTTCAAGGACGACTTCTTCGCCGCCGGCGCCCGCGCCATCGAGGGGACCCGCAAGCCGATCATCGCCGCGGTGGCGGGCTACGCCCTGGGCGGGGGCTGCGAGCTGGCCATGATGTGCGACTTCATCCTGGCCGCCGACACGGCCAAGTTCGGCCAGCCCGAGATCAACCTCGGCGTCGCGCCCGGCATCGGCGGCACCCAGCGCCTGACCCGCCTGGTCGGCAAGTCCAAGGCCATGGACATGATCCTGACCGGCCGGATGATGGGCGCCGAGGAAGCCGAGCGCGCGGGCCTGGTCTCGCGGATCTTCCCGGCCGACACCCTGGTCGACGAGGCCCTGGCGGTGGCCGCCAAGATCGCCGCCCAGTCGCCCCTGGCCACGGCCATGAACAAGGAGCTGGTCAACGCCGCCTACGAGACGACCCTGAGCACGGGCGTCCAGCTGGAGCGGCGCCTGTTCCACTCGCTGTTCGCCTTCGAAGACCAGAAGGAAGGCATGGCGGCCTTCGTCGAGAAGCGCAAACCGGCGTTCAAGGGGTCGTGAACGGCCGTTTGAGGCGCGCGCGAGATTATGGCCCGTCTGT
>Ga0209758_1004520_pt1 | contig 11527 bp, 9 predicted proteins | sample AraplaMF_Col_mMF_FD_184258 | JGI IMG/M metagenome (GOLD analysis project Ga0209758, IMG submission 184258) | Arabidopsis root microbial communities from the University of North Carolina, USA - plate scrape MF_Col_mMF (SPAdes) (version 2) | ecosystem: Host-associated > Plants > Roots > Endosphere ... | reverse complement strand
AGAAACCGCGACAGAGTGCCCTGTTCGAGGAAGCGCAGCGTGCCCCGGCTGATCCGCGGGCGTTCCCACGCGGTGCCGTCGAAGGTCGAGGTGTACGTGACCCGGTCTCCGCGCACCGGCGTCTCCACGTCGTGCCGGACGCTCACGACACCCCTGTCGCCGAACTCCGCCTCGTGGACGTGGTCCGAGGTCCACGACTCCCAGGCGCGGGCCCCCGGGTTGCGGGTCTCGAAGACGAACCGCCCGTCGGGGGCGAGGGCTTCGCGCACCCCGTCGAGACAGCTCTCCAACTCCCCGTCGGGGACGAGCTCCTGAAAGGCGTGCCCGGTCATCACCACCAGATCGAAGGCGTTGTGCCACCGATGCGAGCGGAAGTCGCCGAGCACCCATTCGACGCCGGGTACCCGTCGGCGTGCCTGGACGAGCATCGCGGCGGCGGGATCGAGTCCGCACAGCCGCCCGTCGTGCCCGTCTTCCCGGGCCCGCGCCAGCAGCACGCCGGTCCCGCACCCGACGTCCAGAACACGCCGCGCGGACATCACAAGTCCCAGATAGAAGTCATGACTTGGGCCCCACGGATTGAGGGCGTCGTACAGTCCGGCGAGGGCGGCATCGGAGAACGCGCGGTCGGCCATTCTGACAGCTTCTCAGCTACGGGCCGGGTTCGGGCGGACTGTACGCGATCTTTATCGATCGTGAGCAGTTACGTGGTCCTCGTGTCAACCGGGCGCAAACATGCTTCCGGATCCGCGTCACCGGGCCCGGCGGACGGGGTGTCGGGCGGTGGTCCCGGTCGGCCCCCGGACGCGCCTGCCGGTCGGCCGTCGGTTCGCCACCGATGTGCCGCGCCGGCCGGGGCGGCACGGGGGGCCACCACCGGTCGGGCCGGCGTGCGGTGACACCGGCGGTTCGGGCACGCCCAGGTGCCCATCGGGGCGTGCCTGCCATCCGGATGACGTCCGGTCCTCAGGGGTGGCGTGCGGGAGTGATATGTCGGCCGAATGCTGATATGGACCGATGACGGGCAGCGCTATGGCGCTGGAGGTACGGCCCACTTCGAGGAGGCACCCCATGCGTGGAGCCAGGCACGCACTGTGGGCGGCGTGTGCGGCCGCGGCGGTCCTCCCGGCGGCCGGCTGCGGCGGTGGCGGGAGCGGCGCCGGTGGTCCCGGGGTGTTCAGCGCCTCCTGGGGTGATCCGCAGAACCCGCTGGAGCCCGCCAACACCAACGAGGTCCAGGGCGGCAAGGTCCTCGACATGCTCTTCCGCGGGCTGATGCGCTACAACCCGAGGACCGGTGCGGCCGAGAACATGCTCGCGCAGCGCATCGAGACCTCGGACTCGCAGAATTTCACCGTCACGGTCAAGGACGGCTGGACGTTCAGCAACGGGGAGCCCGTCACGGCCAGGTCCTTCGTCGATGCCTGGAACTACGGCGCCGATCTGAGGAACAACCAGAAGAACGCCTACTTCTTCGGATACATCGAGGGATACGCCAAGGTGCACCCGGAGACCGGCACCCCGACGGCCCACACCCTCTCCGGGCTCAAGGTGACCGGCCCCCGAACCTTCACGGTCAGACTCAACCAGAAGTTCTCGACATTCCCGGACACTCTGGGCTATGCGGCTTTCGCCCCGCTGCCCAGGGCGTTCTTCGACGACCACACGGCCTGGGTGAAGAGACCGGTCGGCAACGGCCCGTATCTGATCAAGTCCTACACCAGGGGCTTCATGATGTCGCTCAGGAAGTGGAACAGGTACCCGGGCCAGGACAAGGCGCAGAACAACGGGGTGGACCTACAGGTCTACACCGACAGCAACACCGCCTACACGGATCTGCTGGCCGGGAACCTGGACCTCGTCGACGACGTGCCCGCCCCGCAGCTGAAGTTCATCAGGACCGATCTGGACGGCCGGTACATCAACGCCCCGGCCGGCATCATCCAGACCCTCGCCTTCCCGTACTACGACCCCCGGTGGAACAAGCCCGGGACGGCGAAGGTCCGTACGGGCCTGTCCATGGCGATCAACCGGGACCAGATCACGGACACGATCTTCCAGAAGACCCGTACGCCGGCCACCGACTGGACCTCCCCGGTGCTCGGCACGGAAGGCGGCTTCCAGGACGGTCTGTGCGGTGACGCCTGCCGGTACGACCCGGTCCGGGCCAGGAAGCTGGTCCGGGAGGGCGGCGGGCTGCCCGGCGGCCAGGTCAGGATCACCTACAACGCGGACAGCGGCTCGCACAAGGAGTGGGTGGACGCCGTGTGCAACTCCATCAACAACGCCCTCGGCAACGACAGGGCCTGCGTCGGCAACCCGGTCGGCACCTTCGCCGACTTCCGCAACCAGATCGGCCGGCACAGGATGCCGGGGCCGTTCCGGGCGGGCTGGCAGATGGACTACCCGCTGATCCAGAACTTCCTGCAGCCGCTCTACTACACCAACGCCTCCTCCAACGACGGCGCGTGGTCGAACAAGGACTTCGACAAGCTCGTCGACCGGGCGAACGCGGAGAGCGACCGGGCCGCGGCCGTGAAGCTGTTCCAGCAGGCCGAGGGGGTCGTACGGGACAACATGGCCGCCATTCCGCTCTGGTACCAGAACGGCAGCGCGGGCTATTCGCCGCGCCTGTCCCATGTGGCGCTCAACCCGTTCAGCGTGCCCGTCTACAACGAGATCAAGGTCGGCTGAGCCACCCGCTGCCCGCTACCTCCGGAGGCCTCCATGGGACGGTACGTCGTCCGGCGTCTGCTGCAGATGATTCCGGTCTTCGTCGGCGCCACACTGCTGATCTTCCTGATGGTGAACGTGATGGGAGACCCCATCGCGGGCCTGTGCGGTGAGCGTCGGTGCGACCCGGCCACAGCGGCCCAGCTGCGCCACGAGTTCGGCCTCGACAGGCCCGTGTGGCAGCAATACGCGACCTACATGGGGAACGTCTTCACCGGTGACTTCGGCACGGCCTTCAACGGTCAGCGGGTCACCGAGCTCATGGCGACCGCCTTCCCCGTCACCATCAGGCTCACCGTCGTGGCGATCCTCTTCGAGATCGTCGTCGGGATCGTGCTCGGGGTGGTCACCGGGCTGCGCCGCGGGCGGCCCGTCGACACGACGGTGCTGCTGCTGACCCTCGTCGTGATCTCGGTGCCGACGTTCGTCACCGGTCTGCTGCTCCAGTTGCTGCTGGGCGTCACATGGGGCTGGATCCGGCCCTCCGTCTCGCCGCAGGCCGCCTTCGGCGAGCTGATCGTGCCCGGTCTGGTGCTGGCGTCCGTCTCCCTCGCCTACGTCACCCGGCTGACCCGGACCTCCATCGCCGAGAACAAGCGCTCCGACTACGTCCGTACGGCCGTCGCCAAGGGGCTGCCGCGTCATCGGGTGATCACCCGGCATCTGCTGCGCAACTCGCTCATCCCCGTCGTCACCTTCATCGGAACGGACATCGGCGCCCTCATGGGCGGCGCCATCGTCACCGAGCGGATCTTCAACATCCACGGGGTGGGCTACCAGCTCTACCAGGGGATCCTCCGGCAGAACACACAGACGGTGGTCGGCTTCGTGACCGTCCTCGTGCTCGTCTTCCTGATCGCCAACCTGCTCGTCGACCTCCTGTACGCCGTACTCGACCCGAGGATCCGCTATGCCTGAACAGTCCCACGAGCCCGAGGGAGCCATCGCCGGGACCGGTATGGGCGGCGGGATGGACCTCGCCACGAGTGAGGCGGCCACCCTCGAGAAGACACCGGGAGGCCCTCAGGGCACGGGCCCGGCGGCCAAGCCGCGCAGTCTGTGGTCCGACGCCTGGCTGGACCTGCGCCGCAATCCGGTCTTCGTCGTCTCCGCCCTGGTGATCCTCTTTCTCCTCGTCATCTCGGTCCGGCCGTCCCTGATCACCTCGGGCAACCCGCTCCAGTGCGAACTCGCCCGGTCCCAGGAGGGCGCCCGGGCCGGGCACCCGTTCGGCTTCGACGGCCAGGGGTGCGACGTCTACACCCGCACCGTGTACGGTGCCCGCGCCTCGGTCACCGTCGGGGTCTGCGCCACGCTCGGCGTGGCGCTGCTGGGCTCGGTCCTGGGCGGGCTCGCCGGTTTCTTCGGCGGCGCATGGGATGCGATCCTGTCCCGGACCACCGACGTCTTCTTCGCCATCCCGGTCGTCCTCGGCGGTCTGGTCCTCCTCTCCGTGGTGACCAGCAACACGGTCTGGCCGGTCGTCGGGTTCATGGTGCTGCTCGGCTGGCCGCAGATCTCCCGTATCGCCCGCGGGTCGGTCATCACCGTCAAGCAGAACGACTACGTCCAGGCGGCGCGAGCCCTCGGCGCCTCCAACTCCCGCATCCTTCTGCGCCACATCGCGCCCAACGCGGTCGCGCCCGTGATCGTCGTGGCGACCATCGCGCTCGGCACCTACATCGCGCTCGAGGCGACCTTGTCGTACCTGGGCGTCGGGCTGAAACCGCCGAGCGTGTCGTGGGGGATCGACATCTCCGCCGCATCGCCCTACATCCGCAACGCCCCCCACGCGCTGCTGTGGCCGTCCGGCGCCCTCGCCGTCACCGTGCTCGCGTTCATCATGCTCGGCGACGCCGTGCGCGACGCCCTCGACCCCAAGCTGAGGTGAGCGCCGTGCTGCTCGAAGTGCGCGATCTGCACGTGGAGTTCCGGACCAGGGACGGGATCGCCAAAGCGGTCAACGGCGTCAGCTACGCCGTGGACGCCGGCGAGACCCTGGCCGTGCTCGGCGAGTCCGGCTCCGGGAAGTCCGTCACCGCACAGGCCGTCATGGGCATCCTCGACTCGCCGCCGGGCCGGATCACCGGCGGCGAAGTCCTCTTCCAGGGGCGGGATCTGCTCACCCTGAGGGAAGACGAGCGGCGCAGGATCCGCGGCGCCCGGATGGCCATGATCTTCCAGGACGCGCTGTCCGCCCTCAACCCCGTGCTCACCGTGGGCGCCCAGCTCGGCGAGATGTTCGTCGTGCACCGGGGGATGTCCGCGAAGGACGCCCGCGCCAGGGCCGTGGAGCTGATGGACCGGGTGCGGATCCCGGCCGCCGCGCAGCGCGTGCGCGACTATCCCCACCAGTTCTCCGGCGGCATGCGCCAGCGCATCATGATCGCCATGGCGCTGGCGCTCGAGCCCGCGCTGATCATCGCGGACGAGCCCACCACCGCCCTGGACGTCACCGTCCAGGCCCAGGTCATGGATCTGCTCGCCGAGTTGCAGCGCGAGTACCGCATGGGGCTGATCCTCATCACCCACGACCTCGGTGTCGTCGCGGACGTCGCGGACCGGATCGCCGTCATGTACGCGGGCCGGATCGTGGAGTCGGCTCCCGTGCACGACATCTACAAGGCACCGGCGCACCCCTACACCCGGGGACTGCTCGACTCCATCCCGCGGCTCGACCAGAAGGGCAGACAGCTCTACGCGATCAAGGGCCTGCCGCCGAACCTGATGGCCATCCCGCCCGGCTGCGCCTTCAATCCCCGCTGCCCCATGGCCCAGGACGTGTGCCGCACCGATGTGCCGCCGCTCTACGAGGTGGCCGGCGACCACGGGGGCGAGCGGGTGAGCGCCTGCCACTTCTGGAGGGAGTGCCTGCGTGACCGGTCCTGAGCCGATCCTCGAGGTGAGCGGGCTGCTGAAGCACTACCCGCTCACCCGCGGAATCCTGTTCAAGAAACAGGTGGGTGCCGTCAAGGCGGTCGACGGGGTCGACTTCACCCTGGGCCGGGGGGAGACCCTGGGCATCGTCGGCGAGTCCGGCTGCGGGAAGTCGACGCTGGCCAGGTTGCTGGTCAACCTGGAGGCGCCGACCGCCGGTTCGATCCGTCACCGGGGCGAGGACATCACCAGGCTGTCCGGGCGGGCCCTGAAGGCCGTGCGGCGCAACATCCAGATGGTCTTCCAGGACCCTTACACCTCCCTCAACCCCCGGATGACCGTGGGGGACATCATCGGGGAGCCGTACGAGATCCATCCCGAGGCGGCGCCCAAGGGGGACCGGCGGCGGCGGGTGCGGGAACTGCTCGACGTGGTGGGGCTCAATCCCGAGTACATCAACCGCTACCCGCACCAGTTCTCCGGCGGCCAGCGCCAGCGCATCGGCATCGCGCGGGGGCTGGCGCTGCGTCCGGAGATCATCGTCGCCGACGAGCCGGTCTCCGCGCTGGACGTGTCCGTGCAGGCGCAGGTGATCAACCTGCTGGCGACGCTCCAGGCCGAGTTCGGGCTGTCGTACGTCTTCATCGCGCACGACCTGTCGATCGTGCGGCACATCTCCGACCGGGTCGGGGTGATGTACCTCGGGCGGATCGTGGAGACCGGCAGGGACGCGGAGATCTACGACCACCCGACGCACCCCTACACACAGGCCCTGCTGTCCGCCGTCCCGGTGCCCGACCCCCGGGCGCGGGAGCACCGGGAGCGGATCATCCTGAGCGGAGACGTGCCGTCCCCGACGGACATCCCCTCCGGCTGCCGCTTCCGCACCCGCTGCTGGAAGGCCCGGGAGCGCTGCACGCTGGAGGTACCGCCGCTCGCGGTCCCCGAGGAGTTCCGGCTGACGACGGGACCGGCCGCACACGACTCGGCGTGCCACTTCGCGGAGGAGAAGCGGGTGGTGCCCCCCGAGGGACCGGCGGCGTCCGGCGACGAGCCGCACACTGAGCCCGCATAGGCGGGCAAATGCGTACAAAGGTCGTTAACAAGCAGGCAACTTCGCCGACGCCGTTCCGATATACGGACGCAGGACAGTGAACGTCGTACGGCCGTGCGGGTGCCGTCAACGGGCCGGGGTGTACATGTCACCCCGGCCCGTTCTGCCGCGGCCGGTCCCTGTGCGCCGGGCCGGCGTCCCTTCGGCCCCCGGTGGCGTTGCGTCGCGGAGCCCGGTCAGCGGTCCCCGTGCTCCCGGGAGTTCCCGTCGCCCGGCACGAGTCCCAGTGCGCGGCGCAGGAAGTCCAGTTGGAGCAGCAGCAGGTTCTCGGCGACGGTCTCCTGCGGGGTCATGTGGGTCACGCCGGACAGCGGCAGCACCTCGTGCGGGCGGCCCGCGGCCAGCAGGGCGGAGGACAGCCGCAGGGAGTGGGCCACCACCACGTTGTCGTCCGCCAGGCCATGGATGATCATCATCGGGCGCACCGGCTCCGCGGCTTCCACCAGGCCCGCGTCGTCGATCAGGGAGTTGCGGCGGTAAACCTCGGGCTGCCGTGCCGGGTGCCCCAGATAGCGCTCCTGGTAGTGGGTGTCGTACAGCCGCAGATCGGTGACCGGTGCGCCGACCACCGCCGCGTGGAACACATCGGGGCGGCGCAGGGCCGCGAGCGCCGCCAGATAGCCGCCGAAGGACCAGCCGCGGATCGCGACACGGCTCAGATCGAGGGGGAAGTCGCCGGCGAGGGCGTGCAGCGCGTCGACCTGATCCTCGAGCACGACCGCCGCCAGGTCTTCGTGCACCGACTTCTCCCAGGCGGGGGAGTGGCCCGGAGTGCCCCGCCCGTCCGCCACGATCACTGCGAAACCCTGGTCGGCGAACCACTGCGAGGTGAGGTGCGGGTTGTGTGCGGCCACGACACGCTGCCCGTGCGGGCCCCCGTACGGATCCAGGAGGACGGGGAGGGGGGTGTCACCGGAGTAGTCCGTAGGCATAAGCACGGCGCATGGGATTCGGCGTGCGCCCCCCTGTGTGAGCGTCACGCGCGGGGACAGACCGGGATGTTCCGCATGCGACGTCACGATCGCCGCCCTCTTGCCGTCGTGCAGCACCTGCGCCTGGGCGCCCGCACGGTCGAGTGTCGAGGAGACGAGCACGGTCACGCCGCCCGAACGTACCGCCGTGTGCACACCGGGCTCCTGCGAGACGCGTTCCATGCCGAGCTCGTTGACCCGGTACACATGGACCTCGCCGATCTCCGGATCGGTCGCCGCCTCGCCGGCCGACGCGGCCACCAGTACGTCGTCGGCCGTCACGTCGAGCACGGCCCTTACATGCAACTGGCCTCCCGTGAGCGGGCGTTCGCCCACCGTGAGCACCCGTGCGCCGCCCTCGTCGGCGATGCGCACCAGCTGCCCCGAGGGGCTCCAGCACGGGACACCGGGGAAAAGTTCCAGCCAATGTGGATCTTCATCCGCGTGCACCATCCGGGTCGCCCCGGTGTCCGGATCGACGGCCAGGAACAGCTGGCTGTGCTGGTCCCGCGCCTGCACCAGGATCAGCGGTGCACCGGCCGCTGACCAGTGCACTCGCGCCAGATACGGGTAGTGCGCCCGGTCCCAGACGACCTCCGTGCGTGCTCCGTCGAGGTCCACGACGAACAGGCGCACCTCCGCGTTGTCGGTGCCCGCCGCCGGATATGCGACCGGTTGCGGCTCCCTCTCCGGACGGGCCGGATCGGAGATCCACCACCGGCGGACCGGGGTGTCGTCCGCGCGCGCGACGAGCAGCCGATCGGACGCGGGCGACCACCAGAAGCCCCGCGAACGCCCCATCTCCTCGGCCGCGACGAACTCGGCCAGCCCGTAGGTGACCGACTCCGACTCCGGTTCGGCCAGCGCCCGGTCGCCCTCGCCCTCGGCGCCGACGACGCGCAGGGCGCCCCGGGCGACGTACGCGACGTGCCTTCCGTCGGGAGCCGGCCGCGGGTCGACCACCGGTCCGGGCACGGGCAGTTCCGTTGCGGTGCCGACCCGGAGTTCCGCCGTGAAAAGCCGCCCTGACAAGGCGAAAGACGCCAACTCGACGGCGTTGTCGGTGGCGTAGTCGACGATGCCGGCACCGCCCTCGCGGCTGCGTTCCCGGCGGGCTCGCTCCTCCGGCGGCAACTCCTCCTCGGCGCCGCTGAGGAGCGCGCCGGGATCGGCTGCGGGGCGTTCCGTGCCGCTCGCGAGGTCGAGGACCCACAGCTGGTGGGTGCGGTCCGTGCCGGACGCGGAGCGCAGGAACACGACGCGGGAACCGTCGGGTGCGACGGTGAAGGCACGCGGCGCGCCGAGCGTGAACCGCTGGGTCCGCGCGTGCCGTCGGGGGAAGGAAGCAGGCTCGGTCGTCATGCCCCGACCATATTGGCCATGCGCCCCCTTGTGCGGCCGTGCGCCGATCGATGCGCACGTACGGATAGTTATGATCACTACCGCATAGTGGGTATGAACCCGCTGGCATCCAGGTGGATTTATCTGCGTGGATTTGTCCGTACGGTTCGCTGCCCCGACAGTCCGACTCCCGCGCCCCTGTGGATCTTTGGAGGTGAGCCGCCGTGGCACTCTCGATTTCGGCGGTGGTGCTGCTGGCGATCGTCGTCTTCCTACTGATCAAGAAGTCGGGGCTGAAGGCAGGGCACGCGATCGTGTGCATGCTGCTCGGGTTCTATCTCGCCTCCTCGACCGTCGCCCCGACGATCAGCGAGTTGACGACGAACATCGCGGGGATGATCGGGAGCATCAAGTTCTGACCCGCTGACCCACCGATCCGCTGACCCACCGATCCGCTGCCCGCGCACCCGCTGACCTCGGCCGGGGGAGGTGCGCGCCGGGCCGCCTCGTAGGGTGGAGGCCATGACGGATCTGCCCGACCGGCGTCTGCTCCTGGTGCACGCGCACCCGGACGACGAGTCGATCAACAACGGCGCGACCATGGCCAGGTACGCGGCCGAGGGCGCCCACGTGACGCTGGTGACCTGCACCCTCGGTGAGGAGGGTGAGGTCGTCCCGCCCTCGCTCGCCCGGCTCGCGTCCGACCGGGACGACGCGCTGGGTCCGCACCGCGCCGGCGAACTGGCCGCCGCCATGGCCGAGCTCGGCGTCACCGACCACCGCTTCCTCGGCGGGTCCGGCCGCTACCGCGACTCCGGGATGATGGGCGCCCCGCAGAACCACCGGCCCACCGCCTTCTGGGCCGCCGACCGCGACGAGGCGGCCGGTCATCTGGTGGCGGTCGTCCGGGAGGTGCGGCCCCAGGTCCTCGTCACCTACGATCCGAACGGCGGCTACGGCCACCCGGACCACATCCAGGCCCACCGCGTCGCCATGCGCGCCGCGGAGCTTGCCGCCGACCCCGGCTTCGGGCCGGACCTCGGCGCTCCCTGGGACATCGCCAGGATCTACTGGAACCGTGTGCCCCGGCCGGTCGCGGAGGCCGCCTTCGCCCGGCTCGGCGAGGCGCTCGACAAGACACCCTTCGCCAAGGCGGGGACCGTCGAGGACATCCCCGGCGTGGTCGACGAGGCGGTGGTCACCACGGAGATCGACGGCGCGGCCTTCGCCGCCGCGAAGGCCGCGGCGATGCGGGCGCACGCCACCCAGATCGAGGTCGCCGAACCGTGGTTCGCCCTCTCCAACGCCCTCGCGCAGCCCCTGTTCACGACCGAGTACTACGAGTTGGCGCGCGGCGGGCGGCGTGAAACGGTGCTTCCATCGGCCGGGAACCGGAGAAGTGCCGGGGCCCGCGAGACGGACCTGTTCCAGGGAGTGACCCCATGATGTCCGACGGCAAGCAGACGAGTGCGCTCGCCCAGCCGCTGAGGCCGCCCTCGATCGGCCGGACCGCCGCCTGTCTGGGCCTGTTCCTGCTCGGTGCGCTGGCCGGGGCGGCGGGTGCGCTCGTGCAGTCCGGGTGGTTCCCCGGCGGGTTGCTGCTCGCGCTCGTGGGCGCGGCCGGGGTCTTCGTCGGCGGCGGGAAGGCCATCGGGACGCGTGCGGGGGCCGTCGCGCCCGCCGCGGGCTGGGTGGTCGCCGTCATCCTGCTCACCGCCAGCCGTCCCGAGGGGGACTTCCTGTTCGGTGCCGGCGTCGGATCGTATCTCTTCCTGCTCGGCGGAATGGCCGTCGCTGTGATCTGCGCCACCCTGGCCCAGGGGCGGCAAACGGGCGGACCGGGCGTCCGACTTGGCAAGTGACGTACCGGTTCGTCGTCCGGGGCGCGGGATGCCCCCCGGGAAAACGGTGGGCGCGCGTGGGGGTCCCGTGCGGGTTTCCCCAGCGGGCGCGGTATGCGGGCGACGCGCGGCCAGTATGGTGGTGCGCGCCGCCGCGCCTTCCCCGAGCCCTCGGCTTCGCCCGAGCAGGGGGATCCCACCTGTTGAGGTCGAAACAGGCGGTGGAGCCAACCGGGAGAACCTGCCTTGAGTCGTGAAACTGACAGTTCGTCCGCCGGACCCAACGGGCGCGGCGGAGCCGCCTACCCGTCCGGGACGCCGCCGTACGGGACCCCCATGGTTTCCGAGGACGGTCTCGCCCCGGGCCGTCCGGCCGCCCAGCCGGAAGAACGCAAGACCGAGACCACACTGACGACGCGGATCCGGATCAACATCCCCGGGTCGCGGCCGATCCCGCCGGTCGTCGTGCGCACGCCCGTCGCGGGCGGCGACACCGCGGACGAGCCGAGCGTCGACACCCCGCCGCCGAGCCCCGTGAGCCCGCCCGGCAACGACACCCCCGCTCAGCCCCCGGCACCGGCCGAGGAGAAGGCCAGCGACTGGTTCGCGCCCCGCAAGCCCTCGGCGGCCAAGGGCCCCCAGGGCGGTGG
>Ga0209758_1004518_pt1 | contig 11532 bp, 9 predicted proteins | sample AraplaMF_Col_mMF_FD_184258 | JGI IMG/M metagenome (GOLD analysis project Ga0209758, IMG submission 184258) | Arabidopsis root microbial communities from the University of North Carolina, USA - plate scrape MF_Col_mMF (SPAdes) (version 2) | ecosystem: Host-associated > Plants > Roots > Endosphere ... | reverse complement strand
CGACCTCCCCCATATAATGGTGCAGCAGCACATAGGCGGTGCCGGGCGACATCGGGCCGAGAGCGGTGCCGATGATGCCGGAAAGCGCGAAATTCGCTTTGATCACGTCGGTCTCGAAATACTCGTCGAGGAAGTCGGCGATCGACATCGTCCAGAAGCGCAAGGTCAGCGCCATTTCCTCGGCGGTGAGGCCAGCAAATTTCTTGCCAAGATAAAGCAGCTCGCCGAGGTCGCGCGGCTTGAGGCTGGTCGGGTCGGGCGCGGTGCGCATCAAGAGCGGCTGGATGAAGCGGCACTGCCTCGTGACGTCGCGCGAATAGCGGTCATAGGCCTCCGCGTCGCGCCTGGAAAAGCGGGCGAACTCGCGGCGATGCGCGTCGTGGTCGCGGTAGTTGGCGAGATAATCGCCGTCGCGCGTGAACACCGCGCCGCCTTCGTAAGAGATCACCTGCAGGCCGAAGCGCGGCAGCTCGAGATCGCGCATGATCTCGGGCCGGAACAGCGAGCAGACATAGGAGCAGTTCGAATAGAGGAAGCCCGGCGTCAGCTCGCGGCTGGTGGCCGCACCGCCGACCCAGTCGTTCTTCTCGACCACCAGTACGTCCAGGCCGGCGCGCTGCAGATAGCAGGCGTTGACCAGCCCGTTATGTCCGCCGCCGATGACGATCGCGTCCCATGCCTTCATGCGCGTGCCCTATCTTCTTGTTTTTACGCAATTCCGGACGGAAAGTTACGGCGAAGTCGCCGAACCTAACCACTTCACGCTTTTCCTGGAATTGCCTGGTGCATTTTGCTCCTTGATTGCCCGAATTTGGCACGGATCACAGTTTTTTGTCCAGCCATATTGAATGAATGTTCAACAAATGGTGTTGCGTTTTCCCGTTGATGCGCTAGGCTTTGCTTGCGTTCTGGACTGATCCGCATCGGCATTTGGGGTTGAACATCCGATGATCGAAACGGCTGTCGCCGAGCCGGAATATGACGACACCGCCATTCGCTTCCTCGAAGCGCTGTGGGGCGAGGGCTACCTGTCGCCGGGCGGTCCGGACGAGGTCGACCGCGTGGTCGAAGGCCTCGCGCTCAAGGGCAAGACGATCCTCGATCTCGGCTGCGGCGCCGGCGGCATCACGTTGCATTTGGCCGGGCGGCACGGTGCGGCCCGTGCCACCGGCTTCGACGTCGAAAAACCGGTGATCGAGACGGCGAGGCGAGGGGCGGCCAGGCAAGGCCTCGAGGACCGCGTCAGCTTCGTCCAAGGGCCGCCAGGACCGCTGCCGTTCACGGACGCCTCCTTCGAAATCGTCTTCTCCAAGGACGCGCTGCTGCATGTGCCGGACAAGGACGCGCTGTTCGCCGAAATCTTTCGCGTGCTGAAGCCCGGCGGGGTGTTTGCCGCGTCGAACTGGATGATCTCGCATGACGGCGAGCCGTCGCCTCAGATGAAGGCCTATATCGCAGCCGAGGGGCTCTCCTTCACCATGGCTTCGCCGTCGCGCTATGCCGAAGCGATGCGGCGCGCCGGCTTCACCCACATCACGGTGCGCGACCGCAATCCATGGTACCGCGAGGTCGCGCGGGAGGAGCTGGCGCGGCTCAAGGGGCCGCTTTACGCGCAGGCTGCCAAGGCGGTCGGCGCGGCCTATGTCGACAAGAACATCAACACCTGGGAGGCGATGCAGAAGGTGCTTGACAGTGGCGAGCACCGCCCCACTCATCTGCGCGGTTGGAAGCCGGTTGGATAGCCGGCGATGCTGGAGACCGTCACACCCATGAAGACTGAAGAGGCGAGCGACGCTCTCCCCGAAACGGCGCGGAAAGGCGAGGCCGAGAAGCGCGGCCGCAAGGCCTCGAAAGAGGTCAGGCAGCTGCAGCTGATCGAGGCGACGATCGATTCACTGGCCAAGCGCGGCTATGCCGAAACGACGATGGCGGACGTGGCCGACGGCGCCGGCCTGTCGCGCGGCATCGTCAACTTCCATTTCGAGAGCAAGGAAAAGCTGCTGATCGCCACGCTGCAGCATATGTATGACGAATATTCGGCGCATTGGCGCACCGCCTTGCAGAAGGCGGGCGACGATCCTGCGCGACAGCTGCAGCATCTGGTGTGGGCCGATTTCGACCGCTCGATCTGCAACAAGCGCAAGCTCGCCGCCTGGCTCGCCTTCTGGGGCGAGGCCAAGTCGCGGCCGACCTACCAGGCGCTGAGCAGCTCGCGCGACGCCTATTACCAGCAGGTCTTCATCGATCTCTGCACGACGCTCAAACAGAGCGGCGGCTACGACTACGACCCCCAGGTCATCGCCCTGGCGCTCAGCGCCATGCTCGAAGGCCTGTGGCTGCGGCTGATGATGGGAACGGAGGACACGACCCGCGAAACCGCACTGCAGTCGGCCAATGCATTTTTGGCCGCCGCCTTCCCGAAACACTATGGCTAGCAAAAACCGGGGTTAGCAACAGCCGGCCAACAAGACCGGCAAAACCAAAAGAGGATGGAACAGCATGAAAAATCTTGGCCGACGCCTGACTTTGACCTTGGCGCTTGGCGGCGCGCTTGCGGCCTCGGCGGCCGCGTTCGCCGTCGCCGCAGACAAGGACCTGATCGTGTTCGACTGGTCCGGCTACGAGGATCCGAGCTTCCACGGCAAATATGTCGAGAAGAACGGCGACTCGCCGACCTTCGCCTTCTTCGGCGACGAGGACGAGGCGTTCGAGAAGATCCGCTCCGGCTTCAAGTCCGATCTCGGCCATCCCTGCTCGCAGAGCGTGGTGAAGTGGCGCGAAGCGGGCCTGCTGCAGCCGCTCGACACTTCCAAGATCGCCGGCTGGAAGGATCTCAACCCCGGCATCATGGCGATGAAGGATCTCGCCACCACTCCCGACGGCAAGGCGTGGTTTATGCCGTGGGACTGGGGCGATACCCAGCTCACCTACAATTCCGACAAGATCGCCGAGAAGGACGTGCAGTCGCTGAAGGCCTTCGCCGACCCGAAATACAAGGGCAAGGTTTCGATCGGCGACAATGTCGACGACGCCTACGCGCTGGCCAGTCTTGCCATCGGGCTCAAGGACTGGACCAAGATGACGGATGAGCAGTTCAAGCAGGCGTCCGATTTCCTGCGCCAGGTGCACAAGAATGTCCGCTCCTACTGGACCGACACCACCGACATCGTGCAGCTGCTCTCGGGCGGCGAGGTCGATCTCGCCTGGGCCTGGAACGACGCCGCGGTGCAGTCGCAGGCCGCCGGCGTGCCGATCAAGTCCAAGAAAGACACGGACGAGGGCATCTCGACCTGGGTGTGCGGCTACGTGCTGTTCAAGGATGCGCCCGGCAACGTCGACAAGGCCTATGACTATCTCAATGCCGTCAACGATCCGGAAGTCGCCAAGGTGCTGGTCAAGGATTGGGGCTACGGCCAGGCCAATGCCAAGGGCATGGCGGGCGTAGACCCGGCGATCCTGAAGGATAAGGGCTACGACAATGTCGAGAAGTTCGTCGACAAGACGCTGTTCCAGCAGCCGCTGCCCTCGGAGCTCAAGCTCAAGATGATCGCCGAATTCGAGAAGATCAAGGCCGGCTATTGAGCTTTGACCCAGGAGCGCCTGCGTCCCCTCAAACCGAAGCAGGGGGCTCGCCAAAGGTTCTGCACTCTCCTCCTGCGCCGCGCGGCGCAGGAGGATTTTTGTTTGGCGCGTGATTCCGTTCCGAAAACCGCTTTCCGGTTTTCGGGGTCATGCGCTAACCTTCCCTCACACATTCGCGATGGGGGAGTTTCTCGCGCCATGACATTCATGCTTCGCCGTCTTGCGCTTGCCGCCGTCGTCGCCGTCGGCGCGGGCTCCGCCTATGCGCTTGCCGAAGGCGGCGGCGACCTCGTCGTCTTCGACTGGTCCGGTTACGAGGACCCGCTGCTGCATCCGGCTTATACCGCCAAACACGGCGCCGAGCCGACCTTCTCCTTCTTCGGCGACGAGGACGAGGCCTTCGAGAAGATGCGCGCCGGCTTCAAGGCCGATATCGCGCATCCCTGCTCGCAAAGCGTGGTGAAATGGCGCGAGGCCGGCCTCTTGCAGCCGCTCGACACTTCGAAGATCGCCGGCTGGAAGGACCTCAATCCAGGCATCATGGCGATGAAGGATCTCGCCACCACCGCCGACGGCAAGGCCTGGTTCATGCCTTTCGACTGGGGCAACACCTCGCTGCTCTACCGTACCGACAAGGTGACGGCGGACGAGGCGCGGTCGCTGAAAATCTTCGCCGATCCGAAGTTCAAGGGCCGCGTCACCATCGGCGACAACGTCGATGATGCCTATGCGCTGGCGAGCCTGGTCATCGGGCTCAAGGACTGGACCAAGATGACCGACGAGCAGTTCAAACAGGCTTCGGCCTTCCTGCGCGACGTGCACAGGAACATCCGCTTCTACTGGACCGACGACACCGACCTCAACCAGGCTTTCACGGGCAACGAAGTCGATCTGGTCTGGGGCTGGAACGAGACCTATGTGACGTTGAAAGGACAGGACCAGCCGATCGCCATGAACCGCGACACCAAGGAAGGCATCTCGACCTGGGTGTGCGGCTATGTGCTGCTCAAGGATGCGCCGGGCAAGCTCGACCAGGCCTATGATTTCCTCAGCGCCGTCAACGCGCCGGACGTTTCGGAGTATATGGTGAAGACCTTCGGCTACGGTCACGGCAACAGCGCGGGCATGGCGGCGATGGACCAGAAGCTGCTCACCGAACGCGGCTTCGACAACCTCGACAAGTTCCTCGACAAGACGCTGTTCCAACAGCCGGTTGCGCCGGACCTCAAGCAGCGCATGGTCGCCGAGTTCGAGAAGATCAAGGCCGGCTATTGAGCAGCATCATCGAAAGGACGGACGTCGTCATCGTCGGCGCCGGCTTCACCGGGCTGTCCGCCGCGCTCGAGTTGAAGCGGGCCGGCATCGATTTCCTTGTGCTGGAAGCGCGCGACCGTGTCGGCGGCAGGGTGGAGGCTGTCTGCAATGGGCTCGGCGAGCTTATCGACAGCGGCGGCCAGTTCCTGTGTCAGGACATGCCTGAGCTGATGGCGCTGGCCAAGGCGCGCGGCAAGACTTTCGTCGAGACCTATATCGAAGGCGAGTTCATCACCCATCCGTGGATGTCGGCCGAGGAGGCCGAGCGGACCTATCAGGTCGCGATGGCGATCCGCGAGCGCATGAACGGGATCGAGCCGGACGATGCCTCCATCGCCGGACTGACCGTCGCGGCATGGCTCGAGCTACAGAAAGACACGGCCGAGGCCAAGGCGGCCTTCCGGTCGATGATCGAAGGCCTGTGGTGCCTGGCGCTGGACAAGGTGCCGCTGTGGTACCTGATCGACAATGATCGCCGCATCACCAATGAGGTGTTCGAGCTGCAGTATTTTCTGCGCGAGACCATGCAGTCGCTGGCCGACGATCTGGCGGCAGATCTCGGCGACCGGCTGCGGCTGAATGAGCCGGTTGCGCGCATCGAGCATGGGCAGCGAGGCGTTCGCGTCGTCTCGACCGGCGGCGTCATCGAGGCGGGCGCGGCGCTGGTCGCCTTGCCGCCGGCGACGGCCGCGAAGCTAGACTTCGCGCCTGCCTTGCCTGCCGAACTTGCAAAGGCGCTCAGCGTCTGGGAAAGCGGCGCGGTGATCAAGATCCTGGTGCGCTATGCCAGTCCATTCTGGCGCGAGCGGGACCTGTGCGGCATGGTCATGTGGCGCGACCAGCCGGGGCTGTTTGCCTGCGACGCCAGCACGGATGCCGGTCATGCCGCGCTTGTCGTGTTTGTCGGCGGGCCGCTGGCGCTGCGCTGGCACCCGCTCGGGGAAGCGGCATTGCGCGCGGAAGTCGCGGCGAGGCTGGTCGAGGCGATCGGCCCGCGGGCCGCCGACATCGTCGATTTCAGCTCGCGCGACTGGACGCATGACCGCCGGAGCGGCGGCGCCTATAGCGATCTCATCGTCGACGTGACCGCGCGAGATGCCGAACAGGCAATTCTCACCGGCGCGCCGCCCGTCTATTTCGCCGCTTCTGAAGTGTCGCCGTCTTTCCCGGGCTATGTCGAAGGCGCGATCGTCGCCGGCCGCATCGCGGCCGGGAAGATTCAGTCGGCCATCGCCACCAAAGCCTCGGGGTCGTAGGCGAGGCGGATCGGCGCGCCGACCGGAATGTCGTCGGCGCCGAAATCGTTGGTCTCGGTCACCGAGAGCGGCTTTTCCAGTCCGGGGATCTCGACGATCAGGTGCGTGATCTCGCCGAAATAGTGGCGCTCCACCACTTTGCCCGCGACTTCGAATTTCGCCGTCGCGTTGTCCCACAAAACACGCAGCCGCTCCGGCCGGATGCCAAGCGTGGCGGCGCCGCCGTTGCGCACGAAAGCCCTCGGCTTGTCGGTCTTGACGCGGCCGAAACCCAGCGTGTCTAGCACCAATGAAGCGCCGTTCTCCTCGACGATCTCGGCCTTGACGAAGTTCATGCCGCCGAGGAAATCGGCGACCTGACGGTTGACCGGGCGCTGGTAGATCTCCTTCGGCGATGCGACCTGCGCGATGCGGCCGCCGAACATCACGGCGATGCGGTCCGACATCGCCAGCGCTTCGTACTGGTCGTGCGTGACCAGCACGAAGGTGATGCCGACGGCCTGCTGCAGGCGACGCAGTTCGACCTGCATCTGCTCGCGCAGTTTCTTGTCCAGCGCCGAAAGCGGCTCATCGAGCAGCAGCACCTTGGGCCGCATGACCAGCGCGCGGGCCAAGGCCACACGCTGGCGCTGGCCGCCGGAAAGCTCGGTGGCGCGGCGCTTGCCGAGGCCGGTCAGCGATACCTGCGCCAGCGCTTCCTCGACGCGGCGCTTCTCCTGCCCGGCTTCGAGCCTCAGCCGCTTCAATCCATAGGCGACATTCTGCTCGACATTGAGATGTGGGAAGATCGCATAGCTCTGGAAGACCATGTTGGTCGGCCGGCGGTTGGCGGGAATGCCGTCCATCGGCTGGCCGTCGACGGCGATGGAGCCGCTGGTCGGCGTGTCGAAACCGGCGATCATGCGCAACAGCGTGGTCTTGCCGCAGCCGGAAGGCCCGAGCAGCGAGAAGAATTCGCCCTCGCGGATGGCCAGCGAGGCATTGTCCAGCGCCTTGAACGACCCGTAGCTGCGCGTGACGTCGCGGATCTCGATCATGGTGCGATCCGATTGCGTGCGCTCCGACTGGACCCGCTCAAGCATAGAGGCCTCCCTCATTCTGGGTGCGTCTCGCCGCGCGGCGGCGCAGGATTTCGGCAATCGTCATCAGCAGGAAGGACGCAAAGAGCAGCAAGGTGCCGAGCGCCAGCACGCCGGGAAGCTTGGCTGCAAACCGCAACTGGCCCCAGATGTAGATCGGCAGCGTCGCCTCGGTGCCGGTGAGGAAGAAGGCGATGATGAATTCGTCGAGCGAGATGGTGAAGCAGACGAGCAGGCTGGAGATGATCGCCGGCGCTACCATAGGCAGCGTCACGCGCCGGAAGGTGCCGAACGCGCTCTCGCCGAGATCGGCGGAAGCCTCCTCGAGGCTGCGGTCGAAACCCTCGAAGCCGGAGGTCAGCACGGTCATCGAATAGGGAATGCAGACCAGCACATGGCCGAGCACGACGGTGAACAGCGACAGGCTCAAGCCGAGCTGCAGCATCACCAGCAGCATGGAGATGGCGACGATCACCTCCGGCAGCACCAGCGGCGCCATGATCAGCCCATTGATGGCGCGGCGGCCCGGGTAGCGGTAGCGGGTGATCGAGCGGGCGGCGAGGATGCCCAGCACCGTCGACAGGATCGAGGCGGAGACGCCGACGATCAGGCTGTTCCAGGTGGCGTCGATCAGCGCCGGCGTGCGCGGCAGGTCCTCATACCAGTGCAGCGTGACGCCCGAGAGCGGGAATTTCGGCGTCGCTGCCGTGTTGATCGAGAAGATCGGCAGGAAGATCACAGGCAGATAAAGGAAAAGCAGATAGAGGATGGCGTAACTTGAGAGCCAGCCGGGCAGGAAACGTCTTATCGCCGTCATCGTGCCAGCCTCTGCAGGGCGCGGAAGACCAGTACTGTGGCGCCGGCCATCAGCGAGACGATGATCATGGTGGTGACGGAGAGTGCGGCACCCAGCGGCCAGTTCGACGCCTTGCCGAACTGCGCCTGGATCGCGTTGGCGATCATGACGCCGTCCTTGCCGCCGACCAGTTTCGGCGTGACATAATCGCCAACGGTCGGGATCATGACGATCAGCGCCGCGGAGATGACGCCGGGCGCCGACAGCGGCAGGGTCACGCGCAGGAAGGAGCGCAGCGGCCCGTCGCCGAGGTCGGTCGCCGCTTCGACCAGGGTCCGGTCGACCTTCTCCAGCGAAACGAAGATCGGCAGGATGGCGAAGGTCGCCCAGGCATGGGTGAGCGTGATGATGACGGCAGTGGAATTATAGAGCAGCGCCGTCGACGGCTCGTCGATGATGCCGAGGCCCATCAGGCCGGAATTGAGCACGCCGTTATAGCCGAGGATCACCTTCCACGACATCACGCGCAGCAGGTAGCTCGTCCAGAACGGTATGGTGATGAGGAACAGCCACAGGCTCTTGTGGCGGCCGCCGTGGAAGGAAATGAAATAGGCGATCGGATAGGCCAGGGCCACGGTGAGCAGGCTGACCGTCAGCGAGATGTAGAGCGAGCGCCACAGCAGGTCGCGGTAGATCGGCTCGGTCAGCGCGATCCGATAGTTCTCCAATGTGAATGTGTGGTCGATGGTGAGATAGTTCTGCGTCCAGAAGGAATGCGCGATGACGACCAGGATCGGCAGGACGAGGAGAATAAGGGCATAAACGAAGGTCGGGCTGATCAGCGCAAAGCCCTGGACGGCTTCCGATTGCAGAAGGGGACTTCGTCTCAATCCCGCCACGCACAGCGGGGGCGACCCTTCCGCCGCCGCGGTCATTGCAGCGCTCCGGGCGTGATTTCAGTAGCTGGCTCGGACTGTCCCGCCATGCGGCCTTCCCATTCGCAGCGCCGGCCGCCTGTTCCCGATTTATGCTTGGAGCGCGATCGCTCCCTGGCTTGCCGGCTTTCTTTCATCATGAGCGCATCCGCCGATTGAAATCAAGCGCTATTTCTGCGATATTGATTGAACGGATATTCAAAATGAAGTGATGAAAAGCCTAATTTCCATGGTTTTCCACGCCGTTCGATATCCAACGAAAATTCGATAACCCTGGCGATGCGAGGCGAAAATGGCGGCCCAAAGCAAGATCAACGCAAGCGAACTCATCGAACCCGGCGATGACGACGCGGTCGAGCTCGCCAAGCGCCATCTCGTGCAGCCCTGGCCCTATGCCGGCTCGGTCGGCAACGAGGCGCGCGCGCTGATCGGCGAGGGCGACGGCATCTACATCACCGACGCTTCCGGCAAGCGCCTGATCGACGGTCCGGCCGGCATGTGGTGCATCAATGTCGGCCATCGCCGCGAGGAACTGGCCAAGGTCATGTACGACCAGGCGATGGCGCTCTCCTACAACACGCCATGGTACACGATGAACGCGCCCTCGGCCGAGCTTGCCCGGCGCATCGCCGATGCCGCACCTGGCGACCTCAGCCACACCTTCTTCACCACCGGCGGCTCTTCGGCGGTGGAGACGGCGCTGCGCTTCATGCAGTTCTACAACAATGTGCGCGGGCGGCCGGAGAAGAAGCTGATCCTCAGCCGCGGCGCGGCCTATCACGGCTCGACCTATCTGTCGGCCTCGCTCAACGGCCGGCCGCGCGACCGCGACTGGATGGACGGCGCCGACGAGCTGGTCGTCAAGCTGTCCTCGCCCGACCCGTTCCGGCGCCCGAAAGACATGAGCGTTGCCGCCTTCACCGATTTCCTGGTCGACCAGCTCCGCGACACCGTCGCGCGCGTCGGCGCTGACCGGATCGGCGCCTTTGTCGGCGAGCCGGTGCAGGCTTCCGGAGGCGTCATCGTGCCGCCGGACGGCTATCTGAAGCGTATCCGCGAGATCTGCCGCGAGAACGACATCCTCTATGTCTCGGACGAGGTGGTGACCGGCTTCGGGCGGCTCGGCCACGTCTTTGCCTCCGGCGACGTGTTCGGCATCGAGCCGGATATGATCACTTTCGCCAAAGGCGTCACATCGGGCTATTTCCCGCTCGGCGGCGTCGTCATCTCCGAGCGGCTGCTGGAAGAACTGCGCCGTTCGAACCATCCCGACGCGCTGTTCGGTCATGGTCTCACCTACACCAGCCATCCGATCGGCTGCGCGGTAGCGCTGAAGAATCTCGACCTGCTGGAAGAGGGCGTGCTCGCCCACACGCGCGAGATCGCGCCCTATTTCCAGGCGCGGCTGAAGACGCTGGAAGAGCTGCCGCTGGTCGGAGAGGTGCGCGGCGTCGGCCTGATGGCTTGCGTCGAATGCGTCGCCGATCGCGAAAGCAAGGACCCGCTGCAGCTCGACAAGGATGTGGGAAAGCGCATCGACGCGCACTGCCACGAACTCGGCCTTCTGGTGCGGCCGCTGATCAACATGTGCGTGATGTCGCCACCGCTGATCATCACCAAAGAGCAGGTCGACGACATGGTGGCGATCCTGCGCGAAGGCATTTCGCGGACCATGGATGATTTGCGGAAAGAGGGTGTCTGGCGGGGGTGATTAGTCCAATCTCCCCCCCTTGTGGAGGAGATGCCCGGCAGGGCAGAGGGGGGCGCTGTCCCGCCGGCCTGTCAGTCCTAGCGATGATACGCTTCTCGTCAGTTCATGGGTGAGTATAAGCAACGGAGAGGCCGCGTTCCTTCGCGCCCCTCTCTGTCCTGCCGGACATCTCCCCCACGAGGGGGGAGATTGGCAGCTTCGCCGTCTCCGCCCCTACCCCCTCGACCTTAGCGCCTCGTTCAGCGCCCACATGTCCTTCTCTTCCGGTGCGGTTTCCAGATTGAGCACCGGGATCTGCTTGCGCAGGTGGTCGTGGTGGGTGCGCACGCCATATTCGAGGTCGGAGAGGTAGAAACCCTCGAAAGCCTCCGACAGCATGGATTCGTTCGACCACACGGAAAGCTGAACGTCCTCGTTCATCGTGTCGCGGTCGATGCGGTAGGCGAGGTAGCGGGCGGCCGCCTGCTCGCGCGTCTCGTCCTTGTAGCGGTAGATGGCGCCGCGCAGCAGCGTCTCGCCGGTCGACAGCGGGAACTCCTGATAGAACTGGACGGATTCCGGCATGATCGACAGCGCGTTGTTGGGGAAGATGCCGTAGTAGATCCAGGCCCTGCGCAGATGCTCCGGCAGGTGCGTCGGCTCGGGCGAGAGCTTGATATACTGGTTGACGCTCCAGCGCCGTCCGGCATGCGGATTATAGGTGGCGAAGGACCGCGACACGCCGTTGATGAAGGGTTCGTCGAAATAGGTCGCGCCATAGAGGTCCTGCAGCGCCGGATGGGCCATGGCGACGTGATAACCTTCATTGTCGACGTCGCGCACCGACTTCCAGTTGACCGGCGATTTCTGCGTCCAGATG
>Ga0209758_1004513_pt1 | contig 11540 bp, 10 predicted proteins | sample AraplaMF_Col_mMF_FD_184258 | JGI IMG/M metagenome (GOLD analysis project Ga0209758, IMG submission 184258) | Arabidopsis root microbial communities from the University of North Carolina, USA - plate scrape MF_Col_mMF (SPAdes) (version 2) | ecosystem: Host-associated > Plants > Roots > Endosphere... | reverse complement strand
CTGCATGGTGGCGGCAGCCCCGAAGATGCGCGCCAGCCGCTCGCGCACATGGGTCAGCCCCAGGCCGGAGCCGCCCTTGCTGCCCTGGCAGAAGCCCACGCCGGTGTCTGCAATGCTCACCTGCAACTGGCCCTCGGCCACTTCGCGCGCCGACAGCACGATCTTGCCACCGCGCATGCACGGCTCGATGCCATGGGTCACGGCGTTTTCCACCAGCGGCTGGATCAGCATCGGCGGAATCTCGGCGTCGGCCAGCGCCGGCGGCAGGTCCACCTCATGGTCGAGCCGCGATCCGAAGCGCATGCCCTGGATATCGAGATAGCTGCGCAGCAGTTCAAACTCCTGCGCCAGCGTGCAGTGCTCGGCCCGGGTGTGCGACAGCGACATGCGCAGGAAGCCGATCAGGCGCTGCAGCAGCTGGCGCGCCGCGCGCGGGTCGGTGGCAATCAGGCCGTCGAGGTTGGCCAGCGAGTTGAACAGGAAGTGCGGTTCGATCTGCGCCTGCAGCGCCATCAGTTGCGCGCGCACAAGCTGCTTCTCGGCTTCCTCGCGCTGCAGGGCGTCGAGCGCGGCCTGGCGTTCCAGGTAAGCCAGCTTCTCGCGTGACCAGTAGAAATAGATCATGCTGGCCGACGCCAGCATGCCGACGATCAGGCACATGCGCAGCATGTCGCCCGTGGCGGCCGCCGATTTCTCGGGCAGGCTCAGCAGTTCGCGCGTGGCCCAGCTACCCAGCACCACGCCCATCGGCACGGCCACCACGGCCAGGCACATGAACGGCCAGCGGCGCGGCCGGTCGTTCCACCAGATCAGCACGCGCGGCACGTCGATCAGCACCCAGATCGACAAGCCGATCAGCTGGCTGTAAACAAAGTTCTGCACCAGCGTACCGCCGGTCTGGAAGCCATAGTTGAGGCTGACGGCAATCACCGTGTTCATGCAGAGCACGAACAGCAGGTCTCGCGCCAGTATGTTGAGCCGCGACGGCACCGCGCACGACATGCGCATATCTCTCCCTCCGTTTGCTCCACAAGCCGCGTGTCATTCTGTGATGCACTGCAGCAATACCACTCGCCCGTGCATTCGGTCGGTACGTGACGGTGGCTTCGATGGGCACTTTACGCCGGAGAGAGTCGCGAGGAAAGCGCCGTGCGACGAAGGGGTGCCGGACGGCGCGAGAGGCGTGGTTGCGCGACCGGAAAGCGGAACGCGCGTTTGAAAGCACAGGGGCCCGGCGGCGCCCAGGCCGCCACGGCCTTCCGGTTCAGGCGGCCACGGCCACCCGGTTGGTGGCTTCGGCCAGCGCCGTCGACACCGTGTCGCGCGACAGATGCGGCGCGAACATGTTGATGAACGCGTGGGCGTAGCCGCGCAGGTAGGCGCCCCGGCGCACCGCCACGCTGGTGGTGTTGGGCGAGAACAGGTGGTCGGCCGAAATCCGCACCAGCCCGGCGTCCTTGCGTTCGTCGTAGGCCATCGACGCGATGATGCCCACGCCCAGGTCCAGCTCGGCGTAGGTCTTGATCACGTCGGCGTCCATGGCGGTCAGCACGATCTCGGGCTGCAGGCCCGCTTCGGCAAACGCGCCGTCGATCTTGCGCCGGCCCGTGAAACCGGCATCGTAGGTGATGATCGGGAAATTGCTCAGGTCCTCGAGCGTGGGCTCGGGCAGCCGCGTGAGCGGGTGATCGGGCGACACCACGATCACGTGCTGCCAGCTGTAGGCTTCGAACGAGGTCAGCCCCGCCTCGCTGGCCACGGCCTCGGTGGCAATGCCGATGTCGGCCTGGCCCGTCAGCAGCAGCTCCACGATGTGCGACGGCGACGCCTCCTGCAGCGCCAGCGTCACGTGCGGATACTCGCGGCGGAAGCTCTGCACCACCTTCGGCAGCGCGTAGCGGGCTTGCGTGTGCGTGGTGGCCACGGTCAGCCGGCCCGTGTGGCGGCCCGCGAACTCGTCGCCGGCCTGGCGCAGGTTCTCGGCCTCCAGCAGCAGCCGTTCGACGATCCGCACGATCTCGCGGCCCGGCTCGGTCAGCCCGGTCAGGCGCTTGCCGTACCGCTCGAAGATTTCCACGCCCAGTTCTTCCTCGAGCTCGCGGATCTGGCGCGACACGCCCGGCTGCGACGTGTACAGCGCGTTGGCCACCTCGGTCAGATTGAACTGGCGGCGCACCGCCTCGCGAATCGATCGCAGTTGCTGGAAGTTCATCGTGCCGCCCCTGTCTCGTTTGTGGTTGTCTGGTTGCGGTTGAACACGCGCAGCTGCCGCGGACGCACCGCCAGCAGTTCGCCTTCGCGGAAACCCTGATGGCGGAAGCGCTCAAGCGGCAGCGCCACCTCGATCACGTCCTGGTTGTCTTCGCGTTCGAGTTCGAGCTGGGCCACCGGGCCCAGCGTCAGCGCGCGGCGCAGCGTGACGGCGATGCCGTCGGTGCCGGGCGCATAGCGCTCCAGCTCCAGGTCGTGCGGGCGCACATAGGCCACGGCGTCGCCGGCGGTTTCGTGGCCGCTGCCCACCACCGGCAGCACCGCCGCGCCCGTGTGCAGCAGGCCGCCGCTGTCGCCTACTTCAAGCCGGCCGTGGAACAGGTTCACGTTGCCCAGGAAGCCGAACACGAACGGCGTGGCCGGATGGTTGTACACCGCCTCGGGCGTGCCGAACTGCTCCACGCTGCCGCGATTCATCAGCACCACCTGGTCGGCCACCTCCAGCGCTTCTTCCTGGTCGTGCGTGACGAAGACGCTGGTCACGTGCAGTTCGTCGTGCAGGCGGCGCAGCCAGCGGCGCAGTTCCTTGCGCACCTTGGCATCGAGCGCGCCAAACGGTTCGTCCAGCAGCAGCACACGGGGCTCCACGGCCAGCGCGCGGGCCAGCGCGATACGCTGGCGCTGGCCGCCCGACAGCTGCGCGGGGAAGCGGTCGCCGAGCCAGTCCAGCTGCACCAGTTCCAGCAGCGACTTCACCTTCTCGCGGATCTTCGCCTCGGAGGGTCGCTCGCCGCGCGGCTTCACGCGCAGGCCGAAGGCCACGTTCTCGAACACGGTCATGTGCTTGAACAGCGCGTAGTGCTGGAACACGAAGCCCACGTTGCGCTGGCGCACGTGCTGCGTGGAGGCATCCTGCCCGGCCAGCACCACCTGGCCCGCGTCGGCGCGCTCCAGGCCGGCGATGATGCGCAGCAGCGTGGTCTTGCCGCAGCCCGAGGGGCCCAGCAGGGCCGTCAGCTCGCCTTCGGCGAAGTCCAGCGAAACGTCGTTGAGTGCCACGAAGTCGCCGAAGCGCTTCTGCACGTTCCTGACCTGAATACTCATGATGGCTGTCCTTCCGATGCGTGTTCACGGCTGGCGCGAATCTCCACCAGCGTCTTGATGCCAAGCGTGACCAGCGCCAGCAGCGTCAGCAGCGACGCTACGGCGAAGGCGGCCGCGAAGTTGTATTCGTTGTAAAGAATTTCCACGTGCAGCGGCATCGTGTTGGTCAGGCCGCGGATATGGCCGGACACCACCGACACGGCGCCGAATTCGCCCATGGCCCGCGCGTTGCACAGAATCACGCCGTACAGCAGGCCCCAGCGGATGTTGGGCAGCGTCACGTGCCAGAACGTCTGCCAGCCCGACGCACCCAGCACGATGGCGGCCTCTTCCTCCTCGCTGCCCTGCGCCTGCATCAGCGGAATCAGCTCGCGCGCCACGAACGGGAAGGTCACGAAGATCGTGACCAGCACGATGCCCGGCACCGCGAACATGATCTTGATGTCGTGTGCCTCCAGCCACGGGCCGAACCAGCCCTGCGCGCCGAACATCAGCACGTAGATCAGGCCCGAGATCACCGGCGAGACCGAGAACGGCAGGTCGATCAGCGTGATCAGCAGGTTCTTGCCGCGAAACTCGAACTTGGCGATGGCCCAGGCCGCCGCCACGCCGAACACCACGTTCAGCGGCACTGCGATGGCCGCCACCGTCAGCGTCAGCTTGATGGCTTCCACGGCGTCGGGCTCGGCCAGCGCGGCCAGGTAGGTATCGAACCCCTTGCGCAGCGCCTCGTAGAAGACCGACACGAGCGGAATGAACAGGAACAGCGCCAGGAACAGCACTGCCACGGTAATCAGCGCATAGCGCACCCACGGCGACTCGCCCGTGGCGTCATGCGGATGCTGGACGGCGGATGCGCCCAGCCGAGAAACGGCGCCGGCCATGTCAGTTCACCTCCGGGTTGCCGTCGGGCAGCGCGGCCGCACGGGCACCAGACTGGTGGCGGCGCGTCCAGGCCTGCAGCAGGTTGATCAGCAGCAGCAGCACGAAGGAGATCACCAGCATCACCACCGCCACGGCCGTGGCGCCGGCATAGTCGTACTGCTCCAGCTTCGAATAGATCATCAGCGGCGCGATCTCGGAGACCATCGGCATGTTGCCGGAGATGAACACCACCGAGCCGTACTCGCCGGTGGCGCGCGCGAACGACAGCGCAAACCCGGTAAGCAGCGCCGGCAGGATGGCCGGCAGGATCACCCGCCCGAATGTCTGCAGGCGCGTGGCGCCCAGGCTGGCCGCGGCCTCTTCCAGCTCGCGCTCCACATCCTCCAGCACCGGCTGCACCGTGCGCACCACGAACGGCAGGCCGATGAACGTCAGCGCCACCACCACCCCCAGCGGCGTGAAGGCAACCTTGATGCCGTGCGGCTCCAGCCAGCGGCCGAGCCTGCCATTGCCGGCGAACAGCGCGGTCAGCGCAATGCCGGCCACGGCGGTGGGCAGCGCGAAGGGCAGGTCCACCAGCGCATCGATGAAGCGCTTGCCAAAGAACCGGTAGCGCACCAGCACCCAGGCCACGATCAAGCCGAACACCGTGTTGATGATGGCCGCCACGAACGAGGCGCCGAAGCTCAGTTCCAGCGATGCCACCACGCGCGGATTGCTGACCGTTGCCCAGAACGCGTCCCAGGTCATCGTGAACGTCTTCAGGAAGACCGCCGACAGCGGAATCAGGACGATCAGCGTCAGGTAGAAGATGGTGAAGCCCAGCGACAGCCCGAAGCCCGGCAGCACCGTGAACCGCTGGCTGGCGGGAAGGCTTTGCTGCACAACTGGCGCGGTGGGCGGGGGCGCGTCCGCCAGGGAAATCGTCGGGGGCATGTTGTCTCGCTTATGAAGCCGGCGCATAACGCGCCGGGGTACGAGACAAATTTTGCAGATGCGTCCTTATAAACAGAACGAATCTTTCCGAATTTTCTTAGACGGTTTAGATATAAGGCGTGGACTGCGCCACCTCGGCGGAGGCTTCCCAGGTGTCCGACCCGTCACCCATCTGAAGAATGCGGCCCTCCGAGTCGATCCGCTGCAGCAATGTGGCGAGCAAGGCCTGCCCTTCGTGCCACATGTCGAGGTGGGAGTCGGCATTGATATGGCCCAGCGCCCCGGCATCCACCAGTTCGCTGCCCCACAGCGTGCCCCAGCTGAACGCCGTGCGCTGGGTCATCCAGGGATCGTTGGTGCTGGCCACCAGCACGGTGGGGAACGGCAGGCGCCAGGTCGGGAGCAAGTCGCCCACGCCGAACTTGTCGGGGTCCGCCGGTGCCACCAGCAGCGCGCCGGCGATGCCGACCGGATCGAGCGCGGCCTGGCGCAGCGTGGCCAGGCAACCAAAGCTGTGCGCCACCAGCACGGCCCCGCGCGACGCCACGCGCAGCGCGCGCGACACCCCTTCGGACACGCGCTCGGCCCAGAGCGGCAGGCTGGGCCGGCTCCAGTCATGCTGCTCGATGCGCTGCCAGTCTGGATACTGCGCCTCCCACCGGCTTTGCCAGTGACCCGGCCCGCTGCCATGCAGGCCCGGAATCGTCAGGATCTGCAGGCCGCGCGGCACTTCCAGCCGTGCGATGCCGCCCGATAGCGTCGATGCCGTCATACGCGCTCTCCTTCTCTCTTATTCAGATCTTCTTGTCACTGCCGGCCCGCAAGCCTGGCTCGCCGGGCCTTTCCCGCCGGTCTCAGGCGGCGCTGCCGCCCGACCACCCTTCACGCAATTGCCGTGCCGGCACCGGGCCGCCGGCCACGGCCTCGCCCTGCCCCAGCACGATGCCCGCGTTCTGCAGCCGTTCCACGGCTTCGTCGTTCTGCAGACGCCGGCCAATCAGCGTGACGCCGGCGCCGTCGGCGCTGGCGCGCAGCCCGGCGAGCTGGCGGTCGGTCCAGATGCGCCGCATGTCGAGCTTGAGCCAGTCAGGCAGCGCATGGGCCATCAGCGCGCCGGCCTCGGCCGGGTCCGACGCCTGCAGGCTCACCGCAAACCCGTTGCGGCGATAGTTGCCCACCACGTGCAGCAGCAGCGGCAGATCGTCATTGGCGCTGGCAGGCACCTGGATGACGAACCGGTCGACCGGCAGGCCGAGCGATTCCAGCGCGCGCCGGAACGCCGCGCCGTGGTCGTCGGCCACCGCCGCCAGCAGGCGGTTGTGCACGTTCAGCACGAGCTTGTGCTCGCCGTGCGCGGCAAAGTAGTTCATCGCGTGCACCAGCCGCGACAGGCGGTCCAGCGACACCAGCGACGCATCGTCGGCCGCCATCGCGAACAGCTTCCACGCGGCCAACCCAACGCCATCTTCCGCATAGGTGCGGATCGACCCTTCGTGGGCCACCACCTCGCGCCCGGCCAGCGTGACGAGCGGGTCGAACGCGCTGGTCAGCGAGCAGTTGAAATACTGGCCCTGCACCTGCCCACGGGCATCGCGCCACAGTTCGCGGCCCGGTACGGGCTCGCGTGGCAGCGTTTCAAGATAGCGTTCGAGTGCGGAAGCAATGGTCATGTGTGACGTCCATGTCGGTGCGCGCGCATCGCCTGATTGCTCATGATAGAAGCTCCTCGGCAAGCGGGGCATGAAGATTGTTTGAAGCTGTTACCGGCAGCGATGGCTGCTGCATCACGCGGCGCAGCACCGCGTCCTCGAGTTGCGCGAACGCCGCCGAACCGCGCTGGCGCGGCCGCTCCAGCGGCACACGCTGGTCCAGCGCGATACGGCCGTCCTCGATCAGCACCACGCGGTCGGCCAGTGCGATGGCTTCGGACACATCGTGGGTGACGAGTAGCGCGGTGAAACCGAGTCGGCGCCATAGCGCCTCGATCAGCGCCTGCATGTCGATGCGCGTCAGCGCGTCGAGCGCGCCCAGCGGTTCGTCCAGCAACAGCAGGCGCGGATGATGGACCAGCGCGCGCGCCAGGGCCACGCGCTGACGCTGCCCGCCGGACAGTCGCGCCGGCCACTCGCCGGCGCGATCGGCCAGCCCCACCTGGGCCAGCACGGCCGCGGCATCGGCACGCCGTTGGCGCGGCAAGCCGAGTGCGACGTTGTCGAGTACACGTTTCCACGGTAACAGTCGCGCATCCTGGAACATCACCCGGATGCTGTCCCGGATGCTGTCCCCGATGCGGTCCCTGATGCTGTCGCGATTGTCATCCACCGTGGCATGTCTGGCCGCCCTGCCCGCCTCGCGGTCCAGCGTGACGGCGCCGTCATCAACCGGCTCAAGTCCCGCCACCAGCCGCAGCAGCGTGCTCTTGCCGCAGCCGCTGCGCCCGACGATGGCGACGAACTCGCCCGGCGCCACGTCGAGATCGATGCCATGCAGCACCTCGCGGCCGTTATAGCGCTTGACCACCTGCTGCACGTGCAGCGCGATGCCGCCGGGCGCGTGCCCCGGCGCCTCGTCGGTACGCTCCTTGTGCCGCTCCTTGTGCCGCGCTGCCTCGCGCGCGGCCAGATCGTTCTCCAGCCACGCAAGCGCGGCGGCTTCCACCGGATATAGCGGTTGCATGCGATGTCTCCTTAAGGGGTCTGGTAGCCCGGATGCCAGCGCAGCCAGAAGCGCTCCAGCGCGCGCGACAGCACGTCGGCCAGCTTGCCCAGCAGCGCGTAGAGCAGAATGCCCACGAGCACCACGTCGGTTTGCAGGAATTCACGCGCGTTCATCGTCATGTAGCCGATGCCCGACTGCGCGGAGATGGTCTCGGCCACGATCAGGATCACCCACATCAGGCCCAGCGAGAACCGCACGCCCACCAGGATGTTTGGCAGCGCGCCGGGCAGGATCACCTCGCGATACAGCCGCCAGCCAGACAGGCCATAGCTGCGCGCCATCTCCACCAGGGCCGGGTCCACCGCGCGGATGCCGTGGTACGTGTTCAGGTAGACCGGAAAGAACACGCCCAGCGACACCAGAAACAGCTTGGCCGTCTCGTCGATGCCGAACCACAGGATCACGAGCGGAATCAGGGCCAGCGTGGGAATGTTGCGCACCATCTGCAACGTGCTGTCGAGCAGCGTGGCGGCGGTGCGGAAGGTGCCGGTCAGCAGGCCCAGCAGCAGCCCCAGGCCGCCGCCGATGGCCAGGCCCACCACCGCGCGCCAGGTGCTCACCCAGACATGGCGCCACAGTTCGCCCGAGGCGGCCAGCGACCACGCGGCCTCCACCACCGCCAGCGGCGCCGGCAGGACGCGGTTCGACAGCCAGCCGAACTGCGACGCCGCCTGCCACGCCAGGATCAGCAACACCGGCACCACCCACGGCGCCACGGCCTGCGCCACGCCGCGCACGCTCGCCTTCGAGGTAGCCGGCCTTGCGGTGTCCGGTTTCAATGCAGCCTTGGACGCAGGCGCTGAAGACAGGCCCGCCTTCGATGCGATATCCGCCATGGCGCCCCCCGTCAGCTCTGCGCGGCACGCGGCACGATGCCGGTGGCCATGACTTCACCAAACGGCCCGGACAGCACCTGACCGGGCAGCTTCTCGCGCACCGCGCGCGGCAGCAGCGGGAATACCAGCTCAGCGAAGCGGTAGGCCTCCTCCAGATGCGGATAGCCGGACAGCACGAACGTGTCGATGCCCAGCGCCGCGTACTCTTCCATGCGCGCCGCCACGGTCTTGGGGTCGCCCACCAGCGCCGTGCCGGCGCCGCCGCGCACCAGGCCCACGCCGGCCCACAGGTTCGGGCTGACTTCGAGCGCCTCGCGCGTGCGCCGGGTGCCGCCCGCGTGCAGCGCGGCCATGCGCCGCTGCCCTTCCGAATCCATCTTGGCGAAGACGGCCTGGGCGCGCGCCACGGTGTCGTCGTCGAGCCGGCTGATCAGGTCTTCGGCGGCGGCCCAGGCGGCCGCGTCGGTCTCGCGCACGATCACGTGCAGCCGGATGCCGAAACGCACCGTGCGCCCATGCCGCGCGGCGCGCTCGCGCACGTCGGCGATCTTCTTCGCCACTTCGGCCGGCGGCTCGCCCCAGGTCAGGTAGGTCTCCACCTGTTCGGCGGCCAGGTCATGGGCGGCGGCAGACGATCCCCCGAAATACACGGGCGGGTGCGGACGCTGCACGGGCGGATACAGCACGCGCGCGCCCTTCACGGTCAGGTGCTTGCCCTCGAACGAGATTTCGCCGTTCTGGTGGCTGGCGGCCAGCACGTCGCGCCAGATGCGGATGAATTCTGACGACGCCTCGTAGCGCGCCGCGTGATCGAGAAACAGGCCGTCGCCTTCCAGCTCCGCCACGTCGCCGCCGGTCACCAGGTTCACCAGCAGGCGGCCACCGGAGATGCGGTCGAACGTGGCGGCCATGCGCGCCGCCAGCGTCGGCGTCATCAGGCCCGGCCGCACCGCCACCAGGAACTTCAGGCGGCGCGTAACCGCGGCCAGCGCCGAGGCGGCCACCCACGGGTCTTCGCACGAGCGGCCGGTCGGAATCAGCACGCCTTCGTAGCCGAGCGTATCGGCGGCCACGGCAATCTGCTTCAGATAGTCGAAACCAACTTCGCGCGCGCCCTCGGAGGTGCCCAGGTAGCGGCTGTCGCCATGGGTGGGGATGAACCAGAAAACTTGCATGTCGGGCCTCTGCTCTTGTTGTCGGGGTCGGGGAGTCACCGTTGCGCGGTGGCGGCGGTAGCTGCGGGCGGCTGCCAGGCGGCGTCGGCCACCTTGATCGGCTTCGGAATCAGTTTCAGCGTCACGAATGCGTCGGCAATCCGTTGCTGCTCGGCCAGCACCTCGGCCGTGACCGGCTTGGCGCCATAGGCAAATCGGGACACGGCGAGGGCCAGCACCTGCGTATCGAGGCCGGTTTCCTTCGCCAGGAACTGCGTGGCGTCCTGCGGGTGCTTCTCGGCCCACTGGCCCAGTTGCGCCAGTTCGTCGAGGATCACCGCCACCACGTCGGGCCGGGCATTCGCATAGGGGCGCGATGCCAGGTAGAACTGGTGGTTGCTGACGAGGTGCTTGCCGCTGGCGTCGCGGCCATCGGCCAGCACGCGCACGCCCAGTTGTTTCTCGGCAGCGGCCAGGAACGGATCCCAGATCACCCAGGCGTCGACCGCACCACGCTCGAACGCCGCGCGCGCATCGGCGGGCGGCAGGTACACGGGCTGGATCTCGCTCCACGGAATGCCCGCCTTCTCCAGCTGGCGCACCAGCAGGTAATGCACGTTCGAGCCCTTGTTCAGCGCCACGCGCTTGCCGCGCAGGTCGGCAACCGATTTCAGCGTCGACGTCTTCGGCACCACGATGGCTTCCGAGGTGGGCGCTGGCGGCTCATTGCCGATATAGGCCAGCTGCGCGCCCGCGGCCTGCGCAAAGATCGGCGGCGCCTCGCCCACGGTGCCAAAGTCGATGGCACCGACATTCAGCCCTTCCAGCAACTGCGGGCCGGCCGGGAATTCGGTCCACTTGACCGTGATGCCCTGCGGCGCCAGCCGCTTCTCCAGCGTGCCGCGCGCCTTGAGCAGCGTCAGCGTGCCGTATTTCTGATAACCGATGCGCAGCGTCTTGGCGTTGACGGTCTGCGACTGCGCGCCGGCCGGCGTGGCCACCAGCGCATAGGCCAGGCCGGTGGCCACCACCAGCGCGCCCAGCAGCAGGCGCCGGCGCAGCGAGTGGGGACGGAAGGAAACGGGAACGAACGATGTCATGTCTGGAGTCCTGAACGGTGATGTTTGCGGTGATCTTTGGGGTGGTCGGCGTGTCGGAATACGGCACCGAATGCAAAACGCGCGGCCGCACGACGCCCTGCCGGCGCCCAGGGCGCGGCATGCGCAAACGTCATGCGTGGGAAATCAGGTCAGGCGGGACATCGCCCCATGGCGATGCGGGAGGCAACTGCGGGGTGAAAAGCGGGCATTGCGGACTCCTTCATCTGGCGTGCCGGGGCGGCGGCAGGCGCCTCTCCGCCCCGGCATCGGTGATTACCGCTTGCCAGGCTGGTAGACCTGGTCAAACGAACCGCCGTCGGCAAAGTGCGCCTTCTGGGCCTTGGCCCAGCCGCCGAACACTTCGTCGATCGTGAACAGCTTCACCTTCGGGAAGTTGGCCGCGTACTTGGCCGCCACCTTTTCGGAAATCGGACGGTAGTAGTTCTTTGCCGCAATCTCCTGGCCCTCGTCGGTGTACAGGAACTGCAGATAGGCTTCGGCCGCCTTGCGGGTGCCCTTCTTGTCGACCACCTTGTCCACCACGGCCACCGGCGGCTCTGCCAGGATCGAGACCGACGGCGCGACGATGTCGAACT
>Ga0209758_1004511_pt1 | contig 11542 bp, 9 predicted proteins | sample AraplaMF_Col_mMF_FD_184258 | JGI IMG/M metagenome (GOLD analysis project Ga0209758, IMG submission 184258) | Arabidopsis root microbial communities from the University of North Carolina, USA - plate scrape MF_Col_mMF (SPAdes) (version 2) | ecosystem: Host-associated > Plants > Roots > Endosphere ... | reverse complement strand
CATCTGCATGGCTGCACTGCGATTTAAGCGCTGGCGGTCGCGGCAGCCTTTGGTATTTTGAGATCAATGAAGCAATGCACCTCCTCCCGCAGAGCTTCGTGTTTCAGGCGACCCACTCCTCCTCCCAAGGGCGCCTGACGGAACAGCGGCACTCCTCCTCCCAGCCGTTGTTCGATATTTCGAGAAGCCTGCCGCACTCCTCCCGCGGCAGGCCTTTTCGTTTTCCGATTCAAGTCCGGAATTCAGGCGTCAAAGCAGACTGCCCTGTTCCACCGGTTCTCCGGATTTCGAGACAATCGTGGATCCGTAAGGTTCATGAGACGAGATGATCAGCGCATCATTGGGTAGCGGACGGGCCAAATCCTTGGCCTCCTCCCATGGTGCCCGCATCCAGACGTCCGTCTCTTCCTTCGACAGCAACAGGACCGGCATGGCCTTCTCATGGATCGGCTTCACCAGGTCGTTGGGATCTGTGGTCAAGAACCCGTAGAGATCATCGGTGGTCAGGCCATCCCTGACCTTTCGGACACTCTGCCATTGCGGCACATGGATGCCGGCAAAGAACATCAGCGACTTCTGCTCATCGCGGGCGAACCAGGCATTCGGCACGTTGCCGCCATCTTGCCGGCTGGCCGGATCCGGTTCCGCGAAACTGGTGACCGGGGCGAGGCATCTGTTCTCGACACCGAACCACCGCTTCCAGTGCGGAAAACTGAGCTTGCGCACGTTCGTTGTGCCGCGGTCGGCCTCCATGCGGATTAGTTCTTCAAGATCGAATGGCTTGCCTTTCGCCGCAAGTTTCTCGGCCTTGGCTCTGGCCGCCTTCTCAAGCGCGAAGCGCGGCGAAGGCAGTCCCCAGCGCGCATGGACCAGTTGCTTCTTGCCGTCGGCGGTGTTGCGGACGACCGGCCCCATCTGATCAGGGTTCATCTGGTAGGCCGGCATCAGATTGATCAGGCTTTCAGCATCCTGCGCCCACTTCGCGACCCAGTCCCTGTCTTCCATACGATAAAGATTGCACATAGCAGGCCATCTACTCCGATTGAGCTCGAATGGACGACAATCTAGCGCATGGCGCTGATTTCGCTAGTCGAGCTGGAAGACGTCGGCATTGTCCTGCCATTCTCGCAAGCCCTTGTAGGATGGATGGCGGAGTTTCCAATCCGACGTCCAGGCGCGAAACTCGATCTCAGCAATCAGGGTCGGCTGGACCCAGACAAGATCGGCGCTTCCGGAATAGGCCAGGGGCGGCTGCTTTCGCTTCCATCGCAGCGTGTCCAGCATCTTCCGTAATCTGATCGCCTCAGCTTCTTTGAAGCCCGTGCCGACGCTTCCGACGTGGACGAGCTCATCACCACGATACGCTGCGAGCACCAGCGAGCCGAAGCCGGCAGGGGATGCCGTCGACCTCTCATAGCCGACGATGAAGAAGGCCTCGCTCTGGACGCATTTGACTTTCACCCAATCGCCGGTCCGGCCGGAACGATAAGGCCGGTCGAGGTGCTTGCCGACGATGCCTTCCAGGCCGAGGCGGCAGACGTGCTCAAGCAGGACAGTTGGGTCACTATCGAGTGTTTCCGATAGCCTGACGGCGCCGACTTGATCATTCCTGAGGCCGTGTAACGTGTCTTCGAGAAGGTGTCGTCGAGACCGGTATTCGACACCGCGCAAATCGTGGCCATCCAGGTACATGAGATCGAAAGCGTAGAGGACAGCGTCCGATGCTCGGTTACCGGCTTGTTTGCCGGATGCGCCCAGCGATTGCTGCAGCAGCCCGAAATCCGGCCGCCCCTCTTCGTCGAGCACGACGGCTTCGCCATCGATGATCATCATCGCCGGCCCGAGCGCTCGGGCCGCCTGCTCAATGGCCGGAAACCGATGCGTCCAGTCATGGCCGCCACGCGTGAGGATCCTGATCCCCTGCGGCTCGATGTGAACGGCGAGGCGGTAGCCATCCCATTTCAGCTCCCAGCTCCACTCGCTTCCCTTTGGCGGATGAGACTTCAATTCCGCCAGCGCAGGCTCGACACGCTCGGGCATGGGATCAAACAGCAGCTGCGGTTGAGCTGGATTTCGCTTCTTGCGCGGCCGGGAACGGATCGGGGCCTCGCTGTCGCGAAGGAGGGGTTTTGATCTCGGAGGCTTCGTCATGCCGACAGTTCAGCAGAAAAATCTTAAAGACACTGTGACAATGCCGATTTGTCCCCGCAATTCACACAAAGGGATTAGCGCTCGCAAACGCCCGGAAAAAAATCGGCTGGCCGCTATTCCGCTGATTCCCTTCGGTATTCTGCCGATTCCTAATGTTCAGGATAATATTCCCATCCCTCCGGTTGCTTGACTCTTTTATTGGGGCGGAACAGAAAGAGAACATCAGCATTTTGTTCGACATGATGTCGGCCGCCAACACGACCTTGAAGGGAGCCGTGAACGATGACTGCTGCCCGCGAACGGGTGATTATCGACCTGCGCGAGCGCATCGCTTCGCTGGAGGGTGTGTCGGTCAGAAAGGCCGGCTGTCTTTCCTTCGGCGTGCCGGAAATAGACGCGGTGCTTCCGGGCGGCGGTCTGGCCTATGGCGCCTTGCACGAATTCGCAGGTGGCGGGTCCGGAACGGTCGATGGTGCGGCGGCGGCCCTCTGCGTTGCTGGGATCGCGGCGCGAACCAAGGGGCAGATCCTTTGGTGCATGACGCGTCCGGACCTGTTTTTCCCGGCCCTGGCTTTGGCGGGTCTTCATCCCGATCGTGTGGTCTTTGCCGAAGCCGATAGGGAAGAGGATGTCCTGGCGACCATGGAGGAAGGTCTTGGTTACGGTGGCCTGGGCGCCGTGGTCGGTGAGCTCGTCCGTCTTCCGATGACCGCGTCTCGCCGGCTTCAGCTTGCGGCTGAGAAGACCGGAACGATGGGGCTGGTCGTGCGACGATGGCGACGGCAGACCGAGGCTTCGGATTTTGGCCAGCCGACGGCGTCGACATCAAGGTGGCGCGTCAGCGTACTGCCATCGGAAGAGCTGCCGGTTCCGGGTGTTGGGCGGCCGCGATGGCTCCTGGAGCTGATGAGAGTGAAAGCGGGTGAGTGCGCAGAGTTTATTGTAGGAGCGTGCGATGCCACGGGTCGTATCCATTTATCTTCCGGATCTCGCGATCGACAGGATCAGGCGGGCAGACGGCGCGGGAATGCTGTCCGCTGACCGGCCGCTCGTCGTCGTCGCAAAGAGCGGTTCCAAACGCTGGATCGCGGCGGCGGATGAAACAGCCCGATCCGCGGGTCTTCATATTGGCATGCCGGCAGCCAAGGCGCAGGCCATCGTCCAGGGCCTGCAGATGGTCGACGCCGATCCGATCGCGGACGCTGCGGCCCTCGAACGCCTCACGCTCTGGGCGTTGACGCAGTACACGCCGATTGTCGCAATGGATGCGCCCGACGGCATCGTCATGGACACCGAAGGCGCCGATCATCTCCAGGGCGGCGAGGATCTGATGCTGTCCGGCATCGTCAATCGCTTCCGTGCCAAGGGGCTGACCGCGCGGGTTGCTGTTGCCGACAGTTGGGGGGCGGCGTATGCGCTGGCACGGGTGAGCCCGCGCGATACTGTGATCGCGGCGCGGGGCGAGACATCACGCTTCGTCGAGCGGCTGCCGATATCATCAATACGGTTGCCTTGCGAAATCGTCGTCGGCCTGCGGACCCTCGGGTTTCAGACGATCGGCGAGCTGTCGGCCACACCGCGCGCGCCGCTTGCCCTTCGCTTCGGTCCCGAAATCGGCCGTCGTCTCGACCAGATGTATGGGCGGTTGCCGGAGCCGATCGATCCGATCCGTCCAATGGATGTCATCGAGGTCAGCCGTGCCTTCGCCGAGCCGATCGGCGCTCCCGAGACCATCGCCAAATATCTCTCCCGGCTGGTCGTTGAACTCTGCCAAGCGCTCCAGCAAAAGGGCCTCGGTGTTCGCCGCGCGGATCTTCTCGTCCACAAGGTCGACAACACCATGCAGGCGATCCGCGCCGGAACCGCGAAACCCGCTCGCGATGTGGCCTGGCTGACAAAGCTCTTCAAGGACCGGATCGAAAAGATCGAGCCGGGCTTCGGGATCGAGAAACTCTCGCTGGTGGCTGTCATCGCCGAACCGCTCACTGAGGTGCAGAAAGCGTCCTCCCTGATCGAGGAGGAGATCGTGGATATCGCACCGCTGATCGACGTGATCGGCAATCGCGGCCAGCGTGTCTATCGGATAGTGCCTGTGGCGAGCGATGTGCCCGAGCGCAGCGTCCAGCGCGTGAGTGCGGTTGCCGAGGAGAATGGGTCGTCATGGACCTTGCACTGGCCTCGACCCGTTCGCCTCCTCTCCCGCCCGGAGCTCATCGAGGTGATCGCGCTTCTCCCGGATCATCCACCCGTCTCTATGACCTGGCGCGGCAAGCGCCGCCGGGTGAAACGTGCCGATGGCCCGGAGCGGATTTTTGGCGAGTGGTGGACGAGGGGCGCCGAGTTCGACGCGGTGCGCGACTATTTCGTGATCGAAGACGAGGGCGGTGAACGGTTCTGGATCTTCAGGTCGGGCGATGGCATCGATGCTGCAACCGGCTCGCACAAATGGTTCCTGCACGGGATTTTCGCATGAGGTATGCCGAGCTCCAGGTCACGACACATTTCTCATTCCTGCGCGGGGCATCGTCGGCAGATGAGCTGTTTGCGACCGCTAAGGAGCTCGGCATCGAGGCGCTCGGCGTCGTCGATAGAAACTCGCTCGCCGGCATCGTCCGGGCTCTCGAGGCGTCGCGTGCCACAGGCGTCCGCCTGCTGGTCGGTTGCCGTCTCGATCTGCAGGACGGCATGTCGATCCTGGTCTATCCGATCGATCGTGCCGCCTATTCGCGCCTGACCCGGTTGCTGACGCTCGGCAAAGGCAGGGGCGGCAAGGCCAACTGCATCCTGCATCTCGACGACCTTGCCCTCTATGCCGAAGGCCTGATCGGTATTCTGGTGCCCGATCTGCCCGACGAGACCTGCGCCGTGCAGCTCAGAAAGATGGCGGAGATGTTCGGGGACCGGGCCTATCTGGCCCTTTCCCTTCGCCGGCGGCCGAACGACCAGATGCGGCTGCACGAGCTGTCGAACATGGCCACACGCTTCAAGGTGAAGACCGTTGTGACGAATGACGTTCTTTTCCACGAACCGTCGCGCCGTCAGCTGCAGGACGTCGTCACCTGTATTCGCACCAGAACCACGATCGACGATGTCGGTTTTGCGAGGGAGCGTCATGCGGATAGATTCCTCAAACCGCCGGAAGAGATGGAGCGGCTGTTCCCACGCTACCCGGAAGCGCTGGCCCGGACGATGGAAATCGCCGATCGCTGTCGGTTCTCGCTCGAGGAACTGACCTATCAATATCCTGAGGAGGCGATCGTCCCAGGCAAGGACGCGCAAGCGTCTCTTGAGCATTATGTCTGGGAATGCGTGCCTACGCGCTATCCGGAAGGTCTGCCGCAGAACGTTCTGAAAATCATTCGGCATGAGCTCGACCTCATCCGGGCCATGAAATACGCACCCTACTTTCTGACCGTGTTTTCGATCGTCCGATATGCCCGCAGCCAAGGCATTCTCTGTCAGGGGCGGGGCTCGGCGGCAAACTCGGCCGTCTGTTATATCCTCGGGATCACGTCGATCGATCCCGAGACGAACGATCTCCTCTTCGAGCGCTTCGTTTCCCAGGAGCGCGACGAGCCGCCGGATATCGACGTCGACTTCGAGCACGAGCGCCGCGAGGAAGTCATCCAGTGGATCTACAAGACCTACACACACCGGAAGGCAGCGCTCTGCGCGACCGTGACACGATATCGTGCGAAAGGCGCGATCCGTGATGTCGGCAAGGCACTCGGTCTGCCGGAGGATATGATCAAGGCGCTGTCATCTGGCATGTGGTCCTGGTCGGCCGAGCTGGCCGGAGACCGGAACCTGCGCGAACTCAACCTCAACCCCGACGATCGCCGCCTCGCATTGACGCTGAAACTTGCGCAGCAGCTGATGGGGGCACCCCGGCATCTCGGGCAGCATCCAGGTGGATTCGTGTTGACGCATGATCGGCTAGACGATCTCGTCCCCATCGAGCCAGCATCGATGGCCGACCGGCAGGTGATCGAATGGGACAAGGACGATGTCGAAGCCCTGAAGTTCATGAAGGTCGATGTTCTGGCGTTGGGGATGCTGACCTGCATGGCAAAAGCATTCAAGCTGATTGAGGAGCATAAGGGCGAAACGATCGATCTGGCGAATATCGAACAGGAAGACTCTGAGACCTATGCGATGATCCGCAAGGCCGACACGCTCGGCACCTTCCAGATCGAAAGCCGGGCTCAGATGGCAATGTTGCCTCGGCTGAGGCCGCGTACATTCTATGATCTCGTCATTCAGGTGGCGATCGTCCGGCCCGGGCCGATCCAGGGTGACATGGTGCATCCCTATCTGCGCCGTCGCGAAGGCAAGGAACCGGTCGTCTATCCGACGCCCGAACTGGAAGCGGTGCTTGGAAAGACACTCGGCGTGCCTCTCTTCCAGGAGTCGGCCATGAAGGTGGCAATGGTCTGCGCCGGCTTTACCGGCGGCGAGGCCGATCAGCTTCGTAAATCGATGGCGACGTTCAAGTTCACCGGTGGCGTCTCGAAATTCAAGGACAAGCTGGTTTCCGGCATGGTGAAGAATGGATACTCGCCGGAGTTTGCTGAAAAGACCTTTTCGCAGCTCGAAGGCTTCGGCTCCTACGGATTTCCGGAAAGCCATGCGGCAAGCTTCGCGCTCATCGCCTACGCCTCAAGCTTCGTGAAATGCCATTACGCCGACGCGTTCTGCGCGGCCTTGATCAACAGCCAACCGATGGGGTTCTACGCGGCCGCCCAGATCGTCGGCGACGCCCGCAACCATGGTGTGGAGATCCGGCCGGTCTGCATCAATCGCTCTCGCTGGGACTGCACGCTCGAACCGGTCGTGGGTGACGAGCGCCGCCATGCTGTCCGCCTGGGTATGCGTCTGGTGCGTGGGTTGGCCTCAGTCGATGCGGCACGCATCGTGGCCGCCCGTGCCGATGAGCCCTTCGACAGCGTCGATGACCTGTGGCGGCGCGCGAGCGTTCCGGCAGCATCGTTGGTCGAACTGGCGGAGGCCGATGCTTTCCTGCCATCGCTCGAACTTCAGCGACGAGATGCGCTGTGGGCGATCAAAGCCTTGCGCGATGAGCCATTGCCGCTCTTTGTTGCTGCGGCCGAGCGCGAGATGAAGACGATCGCCGAGCAGCAGGAGCCTGACGTCCAACTCCGGCAGATGACAGATGGGCACAACGTGATCCAGGACTACAGCCATACAGGTCTGACCCTGCGCAAGCACCCGATCGCGTTCCTACGCACGGACCTTGCCGCTCGAAGCATCGTCACCTGCGGGGAAGCGATGTCGGCCCCCGATGGCCGTTGGTTGATGACCGCAGGCCTCGTTCTCGTCCGTCAGATGCCGGGTTCGGCCAAAGGCGTGATGTTCCTGACGATCGAGGATGAGACCGGTCCGGCAAACGTCGTCGTCTGGCCGAAGCTCTTCGAGCGGCGCCGGCGCGTCGTGCTCGGGTCAAGCATGATGGCGATCAATGGCCGAATCCAGCGGGAAGGGGAGGTCGTGCACCTCATCGCCCAACAACTGTTCGATCTCTCGGGCGAGCTGTCAGCCTTGGCGGATCGTGACGGGGAGTTCAAACTGCCGACGGGTCGCGGCGACGAGTTTGCTCACGGATCGCCGGGAAGTTCGGATTCGCGAGATCGAGTGCCAGCGGTCAAGCCGAGGGATATTTTCATTCCGGATTTGCACATCGATACGCTGAAGGTGAAAAGCCGGAATTTTCACTAAGAATCCAGTGTGACAGCTTTCTTCGACGGAGAATGCGGCGGTTCGAATCCCATCAACAGCGAGGTTGTGACAGCAATAGTCAAGGACAACCATTCGCCCATGGTCATGCTGCCTCCCGCTGGCACTTTAGACCCTGGAAAAGGCATCCCACCGGCGTCAGTAAACCAATCGAGCCCGTATCGTTCCTTGAATCTGGCGGAGTGCATCAAGTATATCATTTGCAGTTTGGCCAACGCCTTCGACTTCAATAACCACGTAACCCGTTTCGCCGTGCGTCTGCAGGAACTCGCCCACAATATTAAGTCCACGAGACGAAAAAACCGTATTCAGATTGTTGAGAATGCCAGGGCGATTTTCATGAACATGGATGAAACGCGTGCCGTTTGGACGTGGCGGCAGTTGAACCTGGGGAAAGTTGACAGCGCCTAGGGTCGAGCCGATGTCCGAATATTCGACAAGCTTCCTCGAGACTTCTCTTCCAATACGTTCTTGGGCTTCTTCGGTCGACCCTCCAATATGCGGGGTCAGAATGACATTATCCAAACCTTGCAGCGGTGTTTCAAAACGCTCTTTGTTTGATGCCGGTTCCCTCGGGAATACGTCCACAGCCGCGCCTGCGAGATGTCCTTCTTTCAAAACCTTCGCGAGCGCTTCAAGATCCACCACGGTTCCGCGGGCATTATTGATGAAAATGGCTCCCTTTTTCATCCTGCGCAGTTCAGTTTCGGTTATCATGTTTTGCGTCGAGCTGGTCTCTGGAACATGCATCGTCACAAAATCTGAGATTTCGAGGAGCTCGCCAAGCGTTGCCATCGATTCTGAATTGCCGTGGCGAAGCTTGTCCGAAGGATCAAAATAGCGAACGTTCATACCCATGCTTTCGGCAAGAACGCTTAGCTGCGAACCGATATTGCCATAGCCCACGATGCCCAGCGTTTTCCCGCGCACCTCACGACTACCTTCGGCGGTTTTGTCCCATCCGCCGTCATGAGCGGAAGCCGAACGCGGGAAAATCCGCCTGGTCAGCATTATGATCTCGCCGATCACAAGCTCGGCGACCGAGCGCGTATTCGAATAAGGGGCGTTGAATACCGGGATCCCGCGTCGACGGGCCGCATCCAGGTCGACCTGATTTGTCCCCACAGAGAAACAACCGACGGCCATCAGCTTCTTGGCGGAGCTGAAAATCTCCTCAGTCAGCTGCGTGCGTGAACGAATTCCGACAATATGGGCCTCGGCTATATGACTTTTGAGATCTTTGTCATCCAGAGCCTTCGGCAAATGGGTCAGGTTGACGTAGCCGGATAAAGCGAAGTAGTCCACCGCGCTCTGACTGATCCCTTCCATCAGAAGCACGGAAATTCGATCGCGAGGAAGAGAAAGTTGTTCGGTCATTGAATTGCCTCGGAGTCTCGAATTCTATCTGGCCGAAGTAGCTCGTCCGACACCAAGACGCACTGCTATGGCAGCATGACTTAGCGACCATCCGATGAGCAGCGCAATAACAAACTCAGCTCTGTCGGCAGGCATAAGGCTCCGTTGCCGCAATTCAGCATATGCCGACAGTCATGAAGAGCGAACGGCGGCTGTCAAAAAACAGCGGTTGCTATTTCTCTACAATAATCTGCACATCTTTCATCATCAAAGGCCAGCTCGTGTTTGGTCCGCAAGCCGCGAGTATGAGTTCTCCATCTGGAGAGCCGCCTTCAGCGTCTGCTACCGAGCACTTGCAATCGAAAGAAGGGTGGCAAACCGGGCCGTCTTCGATGATTATTCTCAAGCCAATTGATTGACGAGGTCATTGAGCAGCCGGCTTGAATGATCTCCTCCGGGCCTTAAGCCGCTCAGCGCAGCGGGGTCACTCCACCTTCTCGATGTCCCCTGGGACCCAGCTCTTGTCGATGGCCGCTTCGGTCGGGCCGTAGAGCCTGAGGATGACGAAGTACCCCTTGCCCGGCACCGTCGCGAGCCAATTGCCGGCCTTGCCCTCGGGCGCTTTTGGCGCGAGGTAAAGCTCCGTGCTGCCATCAGCGTTCTGCGCCGGCCTGTCCTTTGAACCCAACGATGGGAAAGGCTGCCCATTGGCGAGACCCGAAGCATTCTCAGCCTCGTAGAGCGTCACCGACCAGAAGTTGGCGGCTGGAATGTTGGCGGGCAGGTTCAGGCGGTAGTTGCTACCGCCCGACAAGGGCACGCCTTCGCTATCGATGAAGCCTATCATGTACTTCGCGCCCTTGCCCGGGGTTTGGGACATCATCCCCGGGCTGATCGAGTAGTAGTCGGTGAACATCCAGATTCGGGCATCGAGGGCGAGATATGGATACGCTCCGGCGACATTCTCCCAGTCCGGATTCTTCGACCCACCCGGATTCGCGGGAGTCCCGTCGGAGAAAGGATTGAGCCAGCGGCGGTCTGGATAGACGAGCAACGAGAGACCACTTGCCTTGTCGGCAAAGCCAATGACACGGCTCATTTTGTAGCCGGTCTTCGCGGCACGATCGAGGATCTCGCGTGTGTGCGCATCAGGATTGAACGGCTGGCCCTTGACGATGCCGATGGCCGCCAGCATGCCGAGCCAATCGGGACCTGCAAGATTGTCACCCTCCCTGTCCACCAGCAGCTTGAGTTGATCGAAGGCGCTGCCGTCGCTGATCGGCAGCATGTTGACCGGGACGCCGGAGCCATCGGGGAATTCCATCGGCTTGGCGCCAGCCTCGCCGTTAAGCGGATAGATCTTTGTCTTCTCCAGGTGCGCGACAGCAGGTGTCAGATTCTTCGGGTCCTTGTAGAACCCGCGCAGGAAGATAAAGACGCTGTTGGTGCCTGACCGGTAAACGTAATAACCTTCCGGCACCGCTCCCGTGTAGCCGGGTGGCAACAGGAGGAACTTGCCCCCCTTGCCGCCATCCGGTCCAAACAGACCGACGTCACCAAAGAACTTGCCGCCATCCACCGGGATGGGGCGCTGCCAGTAATCCAGCAGGATGGCTTGCAACTCAGACGGCGCTTCCATCACCAGCGGACCATCCTTGCCCAGGTCAACGTAGCTCATGGCGTAGAGGACGTCGGAGTTGGGAGTAGTCACCAGGGTCTTGGCGTCGAGCCGCTTCTTCCAGATCGGCAGGACGTTGTAGCCGGCGCCGAATGTCTTTTCCGATCCGACCTGCATCCCGAGGGTGTTGATCAACGGCAGCGCCCAGAGATAGGTCTGCGTCGCCCGTTGGAAGAGCAGTTCGTCGCGCAAGGTCTGCGCTGTCTCTTTTGTGGGCCGGCCTTCCGCGAACGGGAGGTTGGCCAACTTATCGAAGGAGGTCTCCTGAGCGAAAGCCTGCGTAGCAAGGCCGTTCATTGCCAAACCGCCAACCAGCGCGGCGGCGATAAGGCTGAGGGTGCGAGTGGTTGTCATGTTCATGTTCCTTCCGCGCTTGATCGACTTATTCACTGCACCATCGCGATGGTCGGCGGCGTCCAAGTGCCGTCGAGGATAGGCTTGTCGGGCCAATAGGCGCGGATGTAGAGCGAGAACGAACCTTCGGGCGCGGGCAGCCAGTTGCTTTCCTTGTCCGCGCCCGGCGACTTGGCGCTGGCGTAAAGCGTCAGCGAGCCGTCCGCGTTGTATTTGATGGTCTTGTTCTTCGTGCCCAGCGAATAGCGC
>Ga0209758_1004507_pt1 | contig 11550 bp, 8 predicted proteins | sample AraplaMF_Col_mMF_FD_184258 | JGI IMG/M metagenome (GOLD analysis project Ga0209758, IMG submission 184258) | Arabidopsis root microbial communities from the University of North Carolina, USA - plate scrape MF_Col_mMF (SPAdes) (version 2) | ecosystem: Host-associated > Plants > Roots > Endosphere ... | reverse complement strand
CCGGTGAAGTCGGTGATGAGGAACGACACCGACGCGGCCCCGAGCTGCTCCTCGAGCATGCGCGTCACCACGTCGAGTGACTGCACGGGCGCTGCGGTCTCCGCCGCCGCCAACGTCCTCCCAAGGTGGAGAACATCCGTTGAACGGTGGGTTTTCGCGCCTCCTGTCCTTGGGACGTGTTCGCGATGACTCATCATGTGGAGTGCGTTGCCACCACGGCCTGCTGGGGCGGCCGCTGACTCCGTGCCCGGCCTCGATGCCGGCGTGGGCCAGGGCCGGAACCGGGATCGTACGGCAGGGGTGTGGTTCAGGCGTCGATGATGACGGGGATGATGAGGGGCTTGCGGCGGTGGGTGCGGAACGCCCAGTTCGCCACGGCGCGGGCGAGGAGTTGTTCGAGTTGGCGCGCGTCCCCGACGCCTTCCTCGGCGGCGGTGGCCAGGGTCTTCTCGATGACGGGGATGACCGGTTCGAAGGTGGTGTCGTCGTGGACGAAGCCCCGGGCCAGGAAGTCGGGGGCTTCGGCGAGGGTGCCGGTGTCCGCGTCGACGATCGCCACCACCGTGACCACGCCTTCGGCGGCGAGGGTGAGGCGGTCCTTGAGGGACGCTTCGGTGGCGCCGCCGACTTCCATGCCGTCCACGTAGACGTTGCCGGCGGGGACCTTGCCGGTGATGGACGCGCGCCCGTCGACGAGGTCGACGACGACGCCGTCCTCGGCGATGACGACCCGGTCGGGGTCGACACCGGTACGGATGGCGAGGTCGGCGTTGGCCCGCAGGTGGCGCCATTCGCCGTGCACGGGCATGACGTTGCGGGGTTTGACGATGTTGTAGCAGTAGACGAGTTCGCCGGCGCTGGCGTGCCCGGAGACGTGCACCTTGGCGTTGCCCTTGTGGACCACGTGGGCGCCCCACCGGGTGAGTCCGTTGATCACCCGGTAGATGGCGTTCTCGTTGCCGGGGATGAGGGAGCTGGCGAGCAGGACGGTGTCGTCCTTGCCGATGCGGATGATGTGGTCGCGGTTGGCCATCCGTGACAGCGCGGCCATCGGTTCGCCCTGGGAGCCGGTGCACACCAGAGTGATCTTGTGGTCCGGGAGCTTCTCCAGCTCCTTGGTGCTCATGACCAGACCGGAGGGGACCTTCAGATAGCCCAGGTCACGGGCGATGCCCATGTTGCGGACCATCGACCGGCCGACGAAGGCGACCTTGCGGCCGTGCTGGTGGGCGGCGTCCAGGACCTGCTGGATGCGGTGCACGTGGCTGGCGAAGCTGGAGACGATGACCCGGCGCGGCGCGGTGCGCATCACCTGCTCGATGGCCGGGTTCAGCTCCCGCTCGGAGGTGGTGAAGCCGGGTACTTCGGCGTTGGTGGAGTCGGTGAGGAACAGGTCCACGCCCTCCTCGCCGAGGCGGGCGAAGGCGCGCAGATCGGTGATGCGGTCGTCGAGAGGGAACTGGTCCATCTTGAAGTCGCCGGTGTGCAGCACCATCCCGGCCCGGGTGCGGATCGCGACCGCGAGGCTGTCGGGGATGGAGTGGTTGACCGCCACGAACTCGCAGTCGAAGGGCCCGAAGCCACGCCGGTCGCCCTCCCGCACCCGCACCGTGCGCGGCCGGATTCCGTGTTCCTTGAGCTTGGCCTCCAGGAACGCCAGCGTCAGCTTGGAGCCGACGACCGGGATGTCGGACCGCTCGCGCAGCAGGTACGGCACGCCGCCGATGTGGTCCTCATGGCCGTGGGTGAGGACCACGGCCACGATGTCGTCCAGCCGGTCCCGGATCGAGGTGAAGTCCGGCAGGATCACGTCCACGCCGGGCTGGGTCTCCTCGGGGAACAGCACGCCGCAGTCGACGATGAGCAGCTTGCCCGCGTGCTCGAAGACGGTCATGTTGCGGCCGATCTCACCCAGGCCGCCCAGGGCAATGACCCGCAGCCCTCCTTCGGGAAGGGGAGGGGCGGCTTTCAGCTCGGGGTGCGGATGACTCATACCCTGACGGTACCCGGAGAGCGGGACAGGGTGATCCATTGCCCGTGTGATCCAGCGGGCGCTCGATACGACCCGCCGCCGGAGACATACTGGCGCTCAGGTCGACATCCGTCTCGTCTGCCCGCTGCCCAGGCCCCAAGACAAGAGGCAACCGCAGCGGCCGCCGCGTGTGCCGGGGTGGCGTCGCGCATCGGGGGCCAGTAGCTGCGAGGTGAGACGTTCGGCAAAGACCGTTTTCAGGCCGTGCCGACAGTACGTGGTCGCCGACCTTGTCCGTGCTCAGGCATAGGGAGCAGACGACGGCGTCCGCCGTGGTAGCCGACGAAGCCCTTCTCCTTCGCGAGCGCGTCATGGAGCCCACGGAGAAGCACAGGTCAGGATAGGCGCTTCGGGCCAGGTCCGCAGCCGATTGCGCAGGCTCATTGCGCACGCCGACCGCCTCGGATGCGCACTCAAGCTCGCGCACCGAAAGACAGGCCGGGCCGCCCTTGGTCGGCCCGACCATCAGCCCGACCAAGGGCGGTCCAGCGGGCGTCTAGCCACGTCTAGCCGGAGTGGGACCGTCGACTGGGGTGCGGCAGTCCCGACCAGTGGCATGGGGGAGGACACGCGGGCACGCCCCGGCAGGCAGCCTGGGCTGGAGGATAGGAATGCGGGCTTCTGGCGTCGAGTAACCCCCGAGCCGGCGCCAGAGGCCCGCGTTGTCAAACTCCGCGAGATGGAGCGCCCAGGCGACGCAGGCCCCGCCGGGGCAGAAGCGCACGTGGTTGGCTCGGCCACGAGGGGACCCGCGGCAGTGCACAGGCTTGTTGCCTGATCGTGACTGCTGGTCGGGGGTTGTGGCCGACGGTCTGGTCGGGGGGGCCGCGTGAGCTGACGGCATGAAACCCACGCCTGTTTCCTCACCCGCCCAAACCGGCTGCCTCCTCATCGCGCGGGCGGCTCGCTGCCCTCACCGCCGCGCACGGCTCATGCCCGCGGTGGCGTGATGAGCGGCTATGGCGCGGGGATCCGCCGCGGGGGCCCTGTCTCACTTTCGGTGGTGACGGAGAGTTGTGAGGGTCGTTGACCTTCATGTGATGGATGCCAACGAGCTTGTGCAGACGGTGTTTTCGGGTCTGTCCCCGCTGGTCACGGAGGACGTGGCCGACGAGGGTGAGCGGATCGTAATGCGGGCGCGAACGCCGCAGGACATGGCGCCGTGTCCGGTGTGCGGGGTGTCGTCGGGGCGGGTGCACGGCTATCACTGGCGGACTGTGGCTGACGTACCGGTCGACGGGCGGCGGGTGGTGGTCCGTGTGCGGGTGCGGCGTCTGGTGTGCTCCACGCGCGGCTGCTGACATACCTTCCCGAGCGGGTGCCCGGATTCCTGGACCGATACCAGCGACGCACCACCCGTCTGACCAGGCAAGTCAAGGCGGTGGTCAAGGAGTTAGCAGGCCGGGCGGGGGCACGTTTGTTAGCGATACTCGCGGCGGGCGTCTCGCGTCACACGGCTCTGCGTATCCCGCTGCCCGCAGGGCAGACGCCCCGCGTGATCGGCGTCGACGACTTCGCTCTGCGCCGGCGGCACCGCTACGCCACCGTGATCATCGATGCCGAGACGCATGAGCGGATCGACGTGCTGCCCGACCGCACGGCCGACACCCTGGAGGCGTGGCTACGCGAACATCCGGCCATCGAGGTCGTGTGCCGCGACGGATCCGCGACCTACGCCGAGGCCATCCGCCGCGCCCTGCCCCGTGCGACGCAGGTCGTTGATTGGTGGCATCTGTGGCACAACCCTGTGCGAAGCCGCTCTGAGCGAGGTCAAGGCGCACAGCACCTGCTGGGCCACCGCAAAAGGGCGGACGCGCTCTTCGAGCTCACCGACGCGGTGCTGTGTGCGGACGGGCCGGTGACGTCGCTGGTCGAGCTGACACTCACGGCCGAGCACCGGCGCGGGCACGGCGCGATATACGACGCGGTCAACCACGGATGGCTGGAACCGCGCCGCCTGCGCCGCCTGCTTGCCTCCACCCCGCTGCCACGTGCCGCCGACGGGCGAATCGTCCTCGGGGTCGACGTCAGCAACTGGTTGCGTCCCGACGCCCCGACCAGCCCGGACCGGTTGTTCTGCCACGTCTACGGCCGCGGCCGCAGCGCCGACCAGTTCATCCCGGGCTGGCCCTACTCCTTCGTCGCCGCCCTGGAGACCGGGCGGACATCATGGACCGCTGTGCTGGACGCGATCCGGCTGGGCCCGGCCGACGACGCCACCGCGGTCACTGCCCACCAACTCCGCTCTGTGGTCGAGCGATTGGCAGAAGCCGAACAGTGGAAGCCCGGCGACCCGGACATTCTCATCGTCATGGACACCGGCTACGACGTCACCCGCCTCGCCTACGTGCTGTCCGACCTGCCTGTCGAGCTGGTCGGCCGGCTGCGCTCGGACCGGGTCATGCTCCGCGACGCCGGCCCGCGCCGCTCGACTCCGCGCGGCGGTCAGCCTCGCAAACACGGCGGCGTCCTCACCTTCGCCAAACCCGACACGTGGCACACCCCCGATCAGACCATCACCACCGTCACCACCCGCTACGGCACCGCCGAAGCCCTGGCATGGGACCGGATGCACCCCCGTCTGCAGGCTCGAGGTCCCTGGCTCGACCACTGCGGCGAACTCCCCCTCATTCACGGCACGTTGATTCGGCTCAAGGTCGAGCACCTGCCCGGCGACCGCGATCCCAAGCCGGTGTGGCTGTGGTCCTCACACACTGGCATGACCGACGCTGACGTCGACCTTCGCTGGCAGGCGTTCCTCCGGCGCTTCGACCTGGAACACACCTTCCGCCTGTTCAAACAGACCCTCGGCTGGATCGTCCCGAAGGTTCGCGACCCACACACCGCCGACCTGTGGACCTGGCTGATCATCGCCGCCCACACCCAGCTCCGTCTCGCCCGCCCCCTCGCCGAGGACCTCCGCCGCCCCTGGGAACGACCTGCCGAACCTCGCCGGCTCACACCTGCACGCGTCCGCCGGGGGTTCCGGCACCTCCGCGCGAAGACGCTCCGCCCGGCAGCGGTGCCGAAACCCTCGAAGCCCGGCCCCGGACGCCCACGGGATCGAAAAACCGCAGGCCAGCACCACACCACGAGCCCGGCAAGACCGTGAAACGAGTCGCAACCCTCACCGAACACGTCCGCTCGAAACAGCAGCAGGGTTAAAGATCAAGCTCAGCCCATGCACAAGCGTCGTCCGCGTCTGTACCTGCCTCTTCAGCCACGCACGGGATCATCTCCTAACGCAGTCAGCTCACTCCACCCGACGGTGCGAGAGACACAAGGGCTCCGGGGCGCTAATGGGCATGAGCAGGAACCGCCCGCTCTCCCTCTCGTCATCTCAAGTGATCACGAAACGGACGCCCGCCGACTACGCCGAAGCCCTGGTTGCGGGGTAGGTATCCGCGCAGTGACAGCTTTGTCTTACTGCTGTCCCTCGTGGGCTCGGTGCGCTGTGCTGAAGCGGCGCTGATAGGCGGCGGGGCTGAGCGACAATGCCCTCACGAAAACTCTCCGCATACTCTCGTAATTCGGGAATCCGGCAAGGGATGCCGTCTGCGTCGCGGTATGCCCCTGGTCGAGTAGAGCTTTCGCCATGTCGAACCGGATCATCTCCACATACCTGGCCGGCGTGGTGGACAGCTCTTCGCGAAAGAGCCGCGTGAGATGCCGGGGGCTCACATTGAGGTGCTTGGCGAGTTCGCCGAGCGAGTGGTTTCCCCCGGGATTCGCCGTGATCACGTCGGTGATTCTGCGGATAGCCGGAGATCGAGGCGGCGGTCCCTGGAGTGGTGCGGAGAACTGTGACTGGCCGCCCGAACGCTGCAGATAGACCACCAGGGCGCGGGCGACGTCGCGGGTCAGATCGGGGCCGTGGTCCTCCTCGACGAGTGCCAGGGCCAGGTCGATGCCGGCGGTCACGCCCGCCGAGGTGTAGGTGGTGCCATCACGGACGTAGATCGCGTCGGGTTCGACGCGGCTGGCCCGGCAGCGGGCGGCGAGCTCGTGCGCGACCTTCCAGTGCGTGGTCGCGCGCTTGCCGTCCAGGAGGCCGGCGGCGCCGAGGATGAAGGCTCCGGTGCAGATGGACGCGACCCGGCCGGCTCGGCCCGCCAGCGTTCGCGTGGCCTCGATCAGGTCACGGGGCACAGGTGTGCGCGGGTAGAGGTCTGCGCCGGCCACCAGGAACGTGTCAGGGGCAGGCTCGGTGGCGGCGGCGTCGACCGCGATCCGGATCCCGATGGAGGAGGTGACATCGGCACCGGTCGGTGACACCAGCACGATCTCGTAGTCGGCGCCGAGCCGGTTCGCTTCCCCGAATACCTCCGCGGGGCCGACGACGTCCAGGAGTTTGACCCCGTCGTAGACGAGGATCGCGACCCGATGCGTGGCGGAGCCCGCAACCCCGCTGCCCGCCTGTCTGTATTCGGGTGACTCATGGCCGGACCGAGGGAGCGCCGGACGCCGGGTGGTTGGCAGTGTGGAAGACGGACGCACCGTCCATTCGTAACACACCGAAATCGGAAGGAGCAGAGGTCATGAGCGAGATTATCGCGGGGGTGGAGATTCCTGAGACCGCGGCGGTCGCCGAGGCCACCCGCTTCGTGCAGGGGATGACCAGCCCCCTCATCTACCACCACTCCCGGCGCGTTTTCGTTTTCGGCGCCCTGCATGCTCACAGGCTCGGCCTGAAGCCCGACCCGGAGCTTCTCTACCTGTCCGCCATGTTTCATGACACCGGTCTTTTGACGCCGTTTTCCGGCGTGGAGCAGCGCTTCGAGGTCGATGGGGCTGACCATGCACGTAAATTCATGCTCGATCGCGGTTTTCCGGCCGCGGCCGCCGATGTGGTGTGGACGGCGATCGCGCTGCACACGACCCCGGGTATTCCCAACCGGATGGGCCCGGAGATCGCCATCACGTACTTCGGGGTTCTGACCGACGTGCTCGGCTTCGGTCTGGACGAGCTGGATCGCAGCCAGGTGGACGAGATCACCGCCGTCCATCCGCGGGGCGACTTCAAGAGCGAGTTCCTGCAGGCCTATGTCGACGGACTCAAGCACCGCCCCGAGACGACGAACGGAACCGTGAATTCCGATGTGCTGGAGCACTTCGTTCCCGGTTTCCGCCGCACCACCACCGTCGAGCGCATGCTGGGCGCTCCCTGGCCGAGCTGATCAGGACGCCATAAAGGCAACGTGATGAAACGTGTGAGTCGCTATCACGACGGGCGTCATCTCGGACGAGGTGCGGCCTTCGCCGTTCTGGTCTGCGCCAATGTGGTGATGATGGCCACGGCAAGCGCACCGTCACCGATCTACCCGCTGTACCGGGAGCGCTGGGGCCTGTCGGTCACCATGCTGACGGTGGTCTTCGCGGTGTACGTCGTCGGTCTGCTCGGCGCGTTGCTGACGGTCGGATCGCTGAGCGACCACCTGGGGCGCCGCCCCGTGCTGGTCGTCGCCCTTTTGGTGGCGGCGGCCAGCACGGCGATCTTCTGGACGGCCGACGGTATCGTCTCCCTGCTGATCGCCCGGGTGGTGCAGGGCATCGCCACGGGGACGGCCACGGGCGCTCTTGCCGCCGGACTGGTCGACCTCTCACCCGAGCGACGTCCTCAGCTGGGGCCGACGATGACAGCGGTGGGCACGAGTATCGGCATGGCCACCGGTGCTGGAGTCGTGGGGGTGCTGGTTCAGTTGACTTCACGTCCCGATGCATATGTCTTTCCGGTCCTTACGCTGACCTTCGTCGTTCTGGCCGCGGTCATCCTCAGGATCCCTGAGACACGCGCCCCGCGAGCGTTTCGGCTGGCGTCGTTGCGACCGAGAGTCCGGGTTCCTCGAGAGGTCCGGCCGACGTTCCTCGCCTCGGTTCCCGCCCTCGTCGCGGGGTGGGCCGTCACGGGTCTGTTCCTCTCACTCACTCCCTCCCTGGTGAGCAACGTTCTGCATGTGCGGTTCGGCGCTGCGGGCGGGCTCAGCATCGCGGCGCTGTTTCTGGCCAACAGCGTGGGCGGCTTCTGCTCCGTTCGGAATACGGCACGGCTCGCCACCTTGCTGGGGGCGGTTCTCCTGACTCTGGGTGCGTTCGGGCTGGCGGTGGCCATCGTTGTCGCGTCGCCAGCCGTATACGTGGGCGGATCAGTCGTCGCAGGGCTGGGCGTCGGCCTGACGTTCAACGGGAGCCTCCGCGCCATCAGCGCGGTCACCACCGCGAAGTCGCGCTCGGAGGTCTTCTCGGCCGTCTACGTGATCAGCTATGCGGCGTTGAGTCTTCCGTCCCTGGCGGCCGGGGTCGCGGCGCCCTCATGGGGACTGGAGACCACGGGCTACCTGTACGTCGGCTTCGTCGGGGCGCTGTCCGTGGCTGCGGCCCTCCAGGCCGGACGATCGCGTGCTCATCGGCCGACCGGCGACCCGATGCGGACGGCCCGGGAATGCGAGCCTCACAGCGAACGGACCCGCTGCTGAGCGTGCCGCATCGAGTCGGTTCCGGCTGCGGTTGGCCCAGGGAGAGTGGCCCCAGCATGAAACACCCCCGTACGCCCGCACCAGCCTCAGAGCAACTTGATCACGGCCTACGGCCGCCGTGTCAACGGCGTCTGTGCCGGGATCGCCCGGGATGCGGCGGCTGACCGTGCAGGGCGACGACCGCCCGCTGCGAGACGGTCACACCCGCACCCCCCGAGGCACTGGCCGCTCTGGCCGAGCGTGCCGCCCGCCCACCACCGGAACGTGCTCACCGCGGCGGTGCCCCGGTTTCCTGGCCGGTTGAGTGGACCACTGAATCGCTGCGAGCCCTGCCGACGACCCCTTACCTAATCGCCATCCACGGTGATCTGGTCCCGTCCAACGTCCACGTCGTCGACGCCGCAGGCCCGGCGGCGATCTTGGACTTCGGCTCCTTCCCCAAAGCCGGTGACCCTGCGCTCGAGGCAGCAGTGACGGCGGCCATCTGGCGACATGTACGGACCCGACGCGGAGCACCACACGGCCGAGCTGACCAACCTCCTTTACCGCGGCCGCCATCCGCATGGTCGTCGACCGCGTGCCGGAGGAGTCCGCGACCTGTGGCATCCGGGCCGAGGCGGTGTCGCCCGGACCGGTCCGCACGCCGGGCTGCACAGACGACGGCCGACAAGGTACTCGCCGAGGGCGTGCCAAAAGCATAGGTGTCGCGCTCAGAGGATGGGCGAGGCCGACGAGATCGCCGCAGCCGTCGCATTTCTGCTCGGGCCTGATGCCCGGTGGCTCACCGGAAAAGCGTATTCAGATCAGTTCGAGGCCTCCGTCGATCGTGAGAACCTGCCCCGTCAGCCACGTTGCGGTGGGATCTGCGAAGCGGACGATCCAGGACGCGACTTCCCCCGGCTCTCCCCTCCGTCCCAGAGGGATCCGGGATGCCTGCTCCTTCTTGACCTTCATCACCTCCTCCTCGGTTAGCCCGCTGACGGACAGAGCCTCGCTCTCGGTCGGACCGGGGGCAATGGCATTCACTCTGATCCCGTCCTTGGCCAGCTCGACCGCCCAGGTCCGCGTCAGCTGTTCCAGGGCGGCCTTGGTCGCCCCGTAGTGGGCACCGCCCGGGTGGGGGCGATGGCCGTAGGTGCTGGAGATGTTGATGATCGAGCCCTTGCTGCGGCGCAGGTGAGGCAACGCTGCCTGGGCGAGCATGGTGGGGGCGATGACGTTGAGGTCGAACAGGTCGGTGATGCGCGAGCGTGTCACCTCGTCGAACGAGACACGTGCGGTGGCGCCAGCGTTGTTCACCACCACGTCAAGCTGGTTCCATCGGTCGATCGCCGTACCGATGATCAGCTCAGGGGCATGCTCCAAGCGCAGGTCCGTGGCCAGAGTCGCGATGCCGGGGTGCATGGCGGCGGTCTCCTCCAGGACCACTTGGCGTCGTCCGACACCAAGGACGTGCGCCCCCGCTTCGGCCATCGCGACCGCCGTTGCCCGGCCGATCCCCGTACCGGCTCCGGTGACGATGACGACGCGGTCATGAAGGGGTCGGGCGTGCTGGTGTTCCATCATGCGTCTTCCTCTTGCTGTACGACTGGCGTCAGGACACGACCGCCCGGCAAACATCGGCACAGTCGGTTGTCCACGATGGGACGTCCAGGACTTTCATCCGCCATGGACGAGGATCGCACCCGATGCGTGGCGGAGCCCACAACCCCGCTGCCCGCCTGTCTGTATTCGGGTGACTCATGGCCGGACCGAGGGAGCGCCGGACGCCGGGTGGTGGGCAGTGTGGAAGACGGATGCACTGTCCAACTGATACCGGGAGGAGCAGAGGTCATGAGCGAGATCATCGCGGGGGTTGAGATTCCTGAAACGGCGGCGGTCGCCGAGGCCACCCGCCTCATACAGGGCCTCCCCGAGCACACGCGCTGATTGACCGCACCGCACCCAGGCCCCGTTAGCGTCCCGCCGAAGCACGTCTGACGGGTTGGGATCACCGCCGCAGCCACCGTCGGGGGCGGTATGAACGGACTGCTGGCCGCCGTGCCTGGTAGCTCGATCACTCCCCTGCTCTGGATTTGTCCATCCACCAGACAGCCGAGCAGTTGGGGGGCCACATCGCCCGGGGACATAGAAGGGAGAAACGGTGGGCAGTTCCGCAGCGACAGCAGTCTCCGAGGCTCAGACGGCCATCGAGAGGGTCCGCCCAGCGATAGCTCTCCTGGACGAGCAGGGGACGGTGGTCGGATGGTCGCAGGCCGCTCAGTGGCTCGTGGGCTATTCGGCCGTGGAGGTGGTGGGGCGGTCCGCCGGTTTCCTGTTGGTGGCCGCTGACGACCGAGCAAGGGCTTCACAAGCCGCACAAGAGAGCACCCTCCGGGGTTGCTGGTCCGACCTTGCGCAGGTGCGCCACCGCGACGGCCACATCATCGACGTGCGCCTGTGCGTGTCATCGCTGTCCGGGCATGACGGCCGGGACTGGTGGGTGCTCTGCGCGGCCGACAAGGCCTCGCTTCCCGCGTGGCCGGCCAAGGCCACAGCGGCGGAGCCGCTCCACGCCAGGCTGCCGCTGCCGAGCCGCCTGCCGATCGGCGTCGTCATACGGGACACGCACCTACGCTGCATCCAGGCGAACGACACCCAGGGCTCCAAGGACGGCATCCCTCTCCACAAGCGGCTGGGCCGCAGGCTGACGGAGGCGGCGCCTGGGGCGAAGGCCGAAATGCTGGAAGCAGTGATGCAGCAGGTGCTGGAGAGCGGCGACCCGGCGATCAACGTGGACTACCAGGCCTTCCTGCCGGCCAATGTGGGAAGCAACCGGATGTTGACAGCGTCCTACGTACGCCTCGACGACGCGCAGGGGCGCGCGCTGGGCGTGTGCGTCGTGAGCGTGGACGTCACCGACAGCCGGCGGGCGCGAGAGCGTCTGGCAATCCTCGGCGAGGCCAGCAGGCGCATCGGCACCACGTTGGATGTCATGCAGAGCGGGCAGGAACTGGCCGACCTGGCCGTGCCGTTGCTCGCGGACTATGTCACCGTCGATCTGGC
>Ga0209758_1004506_pt1 | contig 11554 bp, 10 predicted proteins | sample AraplaMF_Col_mMF_FD_184258 | JGI IMG/M metagenome (GOLD analysis project Ga0209758, IMG submission 184258) | Arabidopsis root microbial communities from the University of North Carolina, USA - plate scrape MF_Col_mMF (SPAdes) (version 2) | ecosystem: Host-associated > Plants > Roots > Endosphere... | reverse complement strand
GCAATTGTCGAAATTCCCGGCCGCCTCGCGGATCGCCGCCGCCGTCATCAGGGGATGGCCGGAGGCGCCGTCCTCGCCGCTCCAGGCCGGCGCGCCACCGGTGCCGGGCGCCGGCGCGGGAGCCGCGGGCTGGTTGCCCTTCGACGGGCTGAAAATGCTGTCCAGGAAGTTCAGCGGCCCGCCGCCGGACGACGACTGCGCCGGCGCCGGGCCGGACCACAGCGCGACGCCAAGTGCCGCGGCGATCACCGTCCCGCTGCGCCGAACCACCCTTGTTCCCGTCACTTGCATCGCTGATCCGACCTCAAGACTGCCGACCACAGGAGCCTTCTTGTGGTTTCCATCAGCTTAACAGCGCCGCAATTTTTAACGACGAAATCAAGGCAGGCCCGGCGAAACCCTCACACCGGCGGCGGATTGCGCTCGCTGTAGGTGGAGCGCTGATGCCAGTAGGGATAGGCCACCGGGACCGTGCTCGCGGCATCGAGCTTCGCCACCTGCTCTTTGGAAAGCGACCATCCGACCGCGCCGAGATTGTCGCGCAACTGCTCTTCGTTGCGGGCGCCGATGATCAGGGTGGCGACGGTGGGCCGCTGCAGCAGCCAGTTCAGCGCGATCTGGGCGACGGTCCTGCCGGTCTCCCTGGCCACCTCGTCCAGGGCATCGACCACCCGATAGAGATGCTCGTCGGACACCTGCGGCCCGCGGTCCCTGGTGCCGGGCAGACGGCTGGTCTGCGGCAACGGCTGGCCGCGGCGAAGCTTGCCGGTCAGCCGGCCCCAGCCGAGCGGGCTCCACACCACCGCCCCGAGCCCCTGGTCGATGCCCAGCGGCATCAGCTCCCACTCGTAGTCGCGGCCGACCAGCGAGTAATAGGTCTGGTTGGCAACGTAGCGCGGATAGCCGTATTTGTCGGCGACCGCGAGTGACTTCATGATGTGCCAGCCGGAAAAATTCGAGACGCCGACGTAGCGGATCTTGCCGTCGCGAACCAGGCTGTCGAGGGTCGACAACACCTCGTCGACCGGCGTCATGGCGTCGAAGCCGTGCAGCTGGAACAGGTCGATGTAATCGGTGCCGAGCCGCTTCAGCGCGGCATCGATCGCGGTGATCAGATGATAGCGCGACGAGCCGACGTCGTTGGGCGCATCGCTGAAACGGAACGTGGCCTTGGTCGAGATCAGCACCTTGTCGCGCCGGCCCTTGATCGCTGCGCCCAGCACGTTTTCCGCCTCGCCCTTGGAATAGCCGTCGGCGGTGTCGAACATGGTGACGCCGGCATCGAGGCAGACGTCGAGCAGGCGACGGGCGCCTGTCGCATCGGTGTTGCCCCAGGCGGCGAAGAAGTCGCCCTTGCCGCCAAAAGTGCCGGTGCCGAAGCTGAGCGCAGGAACGGTGAGGCCGGAAGCCCCGAGACGCCGATATTCCATGATCGAAACTCTCCCGGAATGAAACTTTCGTGACGCCGGAAGAGCCGGCGCCCGGCGGGCACCGTGCAAGTGCCGCCATCAGCCCATAGCAGCGCCGGTTCCGCCGCACCACCGCCCAGCCAGCGGATCAGCCATCGCAACCATACATCCGCCTTTGTTCCCGGCTGCAAAACGGCTACCAAGATGCCAGCCTTGCTCTCGCAAGCGGTCCCTCCAGCTTTGAAAAAGTCCCGATGAAAATACGCAAAGCCGTCTTCCCGGTCGCCGGCCTCGGCACCCGCGTCCTGCCCGCCACCAAGGCGATGCCGAAGGAAATGCTCACCATCGTCGACCGGCCGCTGATCCAGTACGTGGTCGACGAGGCCAGGGAAGCCGGCATCGAGCACTTCATCTTCGTCACCGGCCGCAACAAGGGCGTGATCGAGGACCACTTCGACCGCATGTTCGAGCTCGACGAAACGCTCAAGAGCCGCGGCAAGAAGGCCGAGCAGGACTTGCTGGCGCAATTCCAGCCGGAAGCCGGCGCCATGAGCTTTACCCGCCAGCAGGCGCCGCACGGCCTCGGCCACGCGGTGTGGTGCGCCCGCGACATCGTCGGCGACGAGCCCTTCGCGGTGGTGTTGCCGGACGAACTGGTGCTGAACAACCCGGGCTGCCTCGCCCAGATGATCGCCGTCGCCGAAGCGTTGGGTGAGAAATCCAACCTGCTGGCGGTGGAAGAAGTGCCGCACGACATGACGCATAATTACGGCATCTGCGGCGTCGGCGAGCGCCATGCGAGCGGCAACATGTTCAAGGTCGACGGCATGGTCGAGAAGCCGCCGAAGGGCACCGCACCGTCGAACTTCTCGATCACCGGCCGCTACATCCTGCAGCCGGAGATCTTCAAGATCCTGGAAACCCAGGAGCGCGGCTCCGGCGGCGAAATCCAGCTCACCGACGCCATGATCGGGCTATCGAAAACCCAGGCTTTCTACGGTGTCGAATTCGAAGGCGAGCGTCACGACTGCGGCTCGAAAGCCGGCTTCCTGCGCGCCAACATCGCCTACGGCATGGCGCGCAAGGATTTGCGCGATGGGTTGCGGGCGGAGATGAAGCGGTATTTGGGAGACTAGGCGCCCTCCTCATCGCACCGAACTCTCTCGGCATTAGTCATCAGCTTGAGCACGCGCTGATCAAGGCTAGCTTTTATTCGCGCGCTCTCTTGAATGTAGCAATGTATCTACATATTGTTCCAGAGAGAGGTGCTTTTTATTGAGACAGTTTGAGGCGCACATGACGGTGACCACCCTGACCAGCCGAGAGTTCAATCAGGACACCAGCGGCGCGAAAAAAGCCGCGTCACAAGGGCCGGTCTTTATTACGGATCGCGGTCGACCTGCCCATGTCCTGCTGACGATCGAGGACTATCTGCGTCTGACCGGCGGGCACATGAGCCTTGCGGAAGCGCTGGCGCAGACCGACGCTGACTTTGATTTCAATCCGCCGCGGGTGGGCAGCGGGATCTTCAAGCCGGCCGACCTGGGCTGATGTTTCTGCTCGATACCAATGTGATTTCCGAACTAAGACGGCCGGACAAAGCCGATCGGAATGTCACCGCTTGGGCGAAAGAAATCCCCGCAGCGAGCTTCTTCATCTCCGCAATCTCGGTTCTCGAAATCGAGCTTGGCGCGCTGCTGATCGCGCGAAGGGATGCGGCGCAAGGTGCTGTCCTGCGCGCCTGGATCGATCATCAGATTCTCGCCCGGTTCGAAGGTCGCGTCCTGGCCGTCGATACGGCGGTGGCGCAGCGGTGCGCGCGACTTCATGTCCCCGATCCGCGCGCCGAACGCGATGCCCTGATTGCAGCGACCGCGTTGGTTCATGGCTTGACGGTCGTTACTCGTAACGTCGGAGATTTCGAACCCACGGGGGTCGCACTCATCAACCCGTGGGTAACGCCGGGATGAAGCAGGCGAACGCCGGCTTGACAAGTCCCGGCGTTCGCCGGGCCGACTGGCAGAGACCTACGCCACCAGCGCCAGTTGCGCGGCGCTGGCGACCACCGAGCGGTTGCGGCCGGCGGCCTTGGCGGCGTACAGCGCCTTGTCGGCGGCTTCCACCAGGCGCCCAAAACCCATGGCGTCCGCCGGTGTCATGCTGGCGATGCCGACGCTCACGGTCAGCGCGATCGGATCGGGCGGCAATTGCTCGACACGGCCGCGAATTTTTTCCGCCACGATCAGCGCTTCGTCGGCCGACAGCCCGGGCAACAGCACCGCGAATTCCTCGCCGCCGTAGCGCGCCGCGCAGTCGCCGGCGCGGCGCACCGAACTTTCGATGCAGCGTCCGATGGCGATCAGCGCCTGATCCCCGGGCTGATGCCCGAAGGCGTCGTTGAAGGCCTTGAAATGATCGGCATCGATCAAGAGCAGCGCCAGCGGCGTATGCTGCCGGACCGCGCGCCGCCACTCGGCGTCGATGACGTCATCGAATTTGCGCCGGTTCTTCAGCCCGGTCAGCGCGTCGGTGGTCGCGAGCTGCTCGAGGCTGTGCTCGGCGCGGGCACGGCGGCCGATTTCGCGGGCCAGGAACAAGGTGACGCAGATCATGAAGGCGGCCAGCATCAGCATGATCGCGCCGATCCGGATCGCCTGCTGCTGCCAGATCTGGAATACGCCACTCCAGGGCGTTCCGACGATCACCACCAGCGGCCGCATGCCGTCGACCCAGACATAGAGCCGGGGCACCTCGTCGATGGCGCCGGCGTCCGAGAAGGTGCCGCTGGGTTCGGCCATCACCTGCATGATGCCCGGCACGTGGCTGAGATCGCGGCCGATGACGTCGAGATCGAACGGCGTCCGCATGATCAGGACGCCGTCCCGCCGGATCACCGTAATGGAATCGTCGTGGCCGAGCCGCAGCCGTCCGAACAGGTCGTGGAAATAGCTGAAGCGGATCGAGCCGGCGACCACGCCGAGAAACCGGCCGTCGGCATCCGAGAGGCGCCGGCTCAGCACGATGGCGTAAGCGCCGTGATGCAACGTCGGGCGGCTGATGAACAGCCCGGCATCGGGCCGCTCGCGATGAACGCGGAACCAGGCTTCATCGGCGCGATTTTCAGGCGGCGGGGCGAGGGTCGAGGCGTCGATGGTGACGTTGCCGGCGGCATCGAACACCTGGAGCGGGCCGAAATACTTGGCGCTGGCGGCATGATCGAACAGGATCATCTGCCGGACCTGCTTGCTGACCTCCGTGATCTCCGGCATCGCCACGGCATTGATCACGTTGCGCAACGACAGATCGTAAAGCTCGACGGTGCGGCTGATATCGGAATCGATGCTCGAGGCGAGGTTTTCGATGGTACGGCGCGCCAGTTCTTCCTCGCTGTGCCGCATGTCGAGCATGATGCCGGCGCACACCGCGGAAAAGCCGATGATCGTCACCACCGACGAGACGATCAGCAATTTAGCCGACATCCGCCAGGGTTTGGAGACCGCTTGTTTTTGCCGTGTCAGCCGCATTGCCGTCCCCTAACACAATCGATGGCCCGAAATCGTTGCCGCAGGCGCCAATCGAGACAGTCGTGCAACAATGAGTTAATGAGGCGTTTCGGAAATCGTCGCAGATTTGCGCGTGGCGCGCGGCTGGGCGGGTTTTGCCCGCTCGTCGCGCCAGGCGGCGGCGAAAGGCCTCCCCTTTACGACGATCGACGCATGGCGACCTGCGTACGACGTCCGCAGACGATGACGAGGAGAAGACGTGAACGACTACGATCCGCTGCGCGATTACCTGAAGAAGCAGACCGTCCCCGAACTGGTGCTGAGCTTCGAGCAGATCGAGGAGATCCTCGACGCCGCACTGCCGCGCGCGGCGCACCGCGCGTCATGGTGGGAAACGCTGCGCAGCCCGCAGGAGAAGATGCCGCAGCGCGAGGCCTGCCTCGCCGCGGGCTATGTCGCCACCCGACAGGCCGACGGCAAGAGCGTCCGGTTCAAGCGGATGAAGGCGAAATAGGCTAGGCCGCTTTGCAGAAAACAATGACCGAGCCGGCATTCGAAAAAATCAAATCCGGTCTCGCGAAGGCCGCCAAATACCTTGGCGGTGGTCGCGAGGCCCGTACGTTTCGCGCCCGTGTCACGACGCCGGCCGAGGAACAATCCGGCCCTCAAAATAGGGAATTGACAGCACCCGTGACGAAGGGCTGATACCCGAAGGCAAGCCTCGGAGTTCCCGGGACCGGCTCCAAACCGCTGGCTCCCCCCCGGCCCGAGGGCTACAATCATCAGGGAAACGTCTTCTAAGGAATCCATCATGCGCAAGCTTCTCGCCGCCTTGGTATTTACCGCGCTGTCCGCTTCGCCGGTGCTGGCCCAGACCCCGGTCAAGATCATGGTCGGCGGCATCGACAAGCAGATCTATCTGCCGGCCAAGCTCGCCGAACGGCTCGGCCTGTTCAAGGAGCAGGGGCTCGACGTCGAACTGTTCAACTCGACCTCCGGCTCGCAGGCTGCCACCGCGCTTTTGGCGCGCGAAGTGCAGGCCGTGGTCGGGTTCTACGATCACACCATCGACCTGCAGTCGAAAGGCAAGTTCATCACCGACGTGGTGCAATTCGCCGTCGCCCCCGGCGAGGTGGTGCTGGTCAAGGCGGCCGACGCCGACAAGCTGAAGGACCCGGCCAACTGGAAGGGCCAGGCGCTCGGCGTCACCGGCCTCGGCTCGGCGACCGACTTCCTGACCCGCGCGCTCGCCGCCAAGGCCGGGCTGAAGGTGCAGGACTATTCGCTGGTGCCGGTCGGCGCCGGCGACACGTTCCTGGCCGCGATGCAGCAGGGCAAGATCGTTTCCGGCATGACCACCGAGCCGACGGTGGCGCGCGCGGTGAAGAACGGCACCGCCAAGGTCGGCATCGACCTGCGCACCGTGGAGGCGACCCGCGCCGCGCTCGGCGGCGACTATCCCGCCGCCTGCGTCTACATGGACCGCGCCTGGATGGAGGCCAACAAGGAGATCGCGCAGAAGGTCGTCAACGCCTTCGTCAAGACGCTGAAATGGATGAACGCGCACTCGCCCGAGGAGATCGCCGCCCAGATGCCGAAGGACTATTACGCCGGCGAGCTCGACCTCTATGTGCAGGGCCTCAAGGAAGGCAAGGCGCAGTACTCGCCCGACGGCATGATGCCGCAAGGCGCACCGGAATCGGTGCTGAAGGTGCTGTCGAGCTTCTCGCCCAACGTCCAGGGCAAGACGATCGATTTGAGCAAGACGTATACGACGGAGTTCGTGATCAAGGCCAACGCCACGCATTGATGGAGGCTGCTTCTGCTCCCCTCCCCCTTCAGTGGGGAGGGGTCGGGGGTGGGGGCGCCGCGCTCACTGACTCGGTGCCTGGAGCACCCCCCACCCCAGCCCTCCCCACCAAGGGGGGAGGGAGTGCGCCGACTTCGCTGAGAACTTTACTCTCACAGGTTTAGACATGGACGCCATCTCCCCCACCGCCGTCGCGCTGAAAAACGTCGCCCGGCGCTTCGTCACGCCGAACGGCGAGGTGCTGTCCGCGCTGGAGGAATTCGACCTCTCGATCGCACCGGGCGAGTTCTGCGCCATCGTCGGTCCGACCGGATGCGGCAAGTCGACGACGCTGGGGCTGATCGCCGGCCTGGCGCGGCCGCAGGGCGGCAGCGTCACGCTGTTCGACGCGCCGGTCAACGGCGTCGATTCCCGGGTCGGCTTCGTGTTCCAGCAGGACGCGGTGTTTCCATGGCGCAACGTGCTCGGCAACGTGATGGCCGGGCCGCTGTTTCGCGGCGTGCCGAAGGACAAGGCGGAAGCCGATGCGCGCGACTGGATCGTCCGCGTCGGCCTGAAAGGCTTCGAGGGCCACCATCCGCACCAATTGTCCGGCGGCATGCGCAAGCGCGTGGCGCTGGCGCAGACCTTCATCAACAATCCGCAGGTGCTGTTGATGGACGAGCCGTTCTCGGCGCTCGACGTCCAGACCCGCGAGCTGATGCAGGAGGAATTGCTGCAGCTGTGGGCGCAGGCGAAGTCCGCGGTGCTGTTCGTCACCCACGACCTCGACGAGGCGATCCTGCTGGCCGACCGCGTCGCGGTGCTGACCACCCGGCCGGCGCGGGTCAAGTCGGTGCACACCATCGACCTGCCGCGGCCGCGCGACGTCGCCAAGCTGCGCTATGACGAGCGCTTCATCGCCATCGCGCGCCGGATTTCCGACGATCTGCGCGAGGAAGTGTTGCGCGCACGGGCGGGGCACTGACATGACCGAAGCCACAATCCCATCAGCTCCCGCCACCGACGGCCGCATCGAGACGCTGGCCGCCCGGATGCGCCGCCGGGCGCGCCTGGTGCTGGCGTTGCGGCTGGCCGTGCTGGTGTTCCTGATCGGCGGCTGGGAGCTCGGCGTCCGCCTCTCGCTGATCGATCCGTTCTTCTTCGGCCAGCCCAGCGGCATCGTGGTCAAGCTGATCGACTGGACCGAGAACGGCACCTCGATCGGCCCGCTGTGGAAGCAGATCTGGGTGACGATCTACGAGGCCGGCGCCGGCTTCCTGATCGGTGCCGTCATGGGCGTGCTGTGCGGCATCGCGCTCGGCCGCAACCAGCTGTTGTCCGACGTGTTCTCGATCTACATCAAGGTGGCGAACTCGATTCCGCGCGTGGTGCTCGGCTCGATCTTCATCGTGGCGCTGGGGCTGGGCGCCGCCTCCAAGATCGCGCTGGCGGTGGTGATGGTGTTCTTCGTGGTGTTCGCCAACGCCTTCCAGGGCGTCCGCGAGGCCGACAAGAACCTGATCGCCAACGCCCGCATCCTCGGCGCCTCGAACTGGCAGATGACCCGCGCCGTGGTGATCCCCTCGGCGCTGTCGTGGATCCTGGCCAGCCTGCATGTCAGTTTCGGCTTCGCGCTGGTCGGCGCCATCGTCGGCGAATTTCTGGGTGCCCGCGAGGGCATGGGGCTGTTGATCGCCACCGCGCAGGGCTCGTTCGATTCCAACGGCGTGTTCGCGGCGATGATCGTGATCGCGGTGGTGGCGCTGCTCGCCGAGTGGCTGTTGACCATGCTCGAGGACCGGCTGCTGACCTGGCGGCCGGAGACCACCAGCAACGATTAGTTTCACTGGATTGGGAGTCGGGGCATTCGCTCCGTCGTCGACGTCATCACCGCGCTTGACCCGAAGATCGATCCGCCTGCGAGACTCTCACGAAGTTTGATGGATACGCGGGTCAAGCCCGCGCATGACGGCGTCAGCGCTGCAGCCGCACGCCCAGCATCACCACGGTGGAAGCGGTGCTGTTGCCGGGGATGTTGGAGTCCAGGATGTCGCGGCGCACCGTGCCCTTGACCCAGAACTCGCGGTTCAGCTTGTAGACCAGGTCGCCCGAGATCGACATGATCTTGTCGAGCCGGCCGGAGCCCTGATAGTCGAGGGTACCCCAGGTGAACTTGCCGACGCCGGTCAGCCAGCGGCGGAAATCGTGATCGACTTCGGCGGTGTAGGTGCGGGTCAGCACGCCGGCGACGCCCGGCACGGTGGTTTCATCGACCGAGGTGTTGGCGATGAATTTCGCCGTGGTCAGCGGCGTCGCCGCCCACACCAGCGAGCCCGAGATCAGCAGGCCGGTCAGGTTGTCCAGCCGGGAATCGTTGTAGGTGCGCATGGCGTAGCCGATCGAGGCCTCGCCGGTCAGAAGCCGGGTGAATTCGAAGGTGGTGCCGGCCTTGACGTAGCCGCCGCTGGAATCGCGGGCAAAGCCGTTGCGGTCGAGACGGGTGTCGTGAACCCGGCTGTCGCCTTCGATCTCGCCGAACGGCCGCAGCCCCGGCAACAGGTCGTAGCTGACCCGGCCGACGCCGCCGAACTGGTTGAAGTTGCGGTCGTCATTGGTGGTCCGCTCGCCGTTGGTGAGTTCGGATTCCGTATAGACGGTGCGGTCGGCGTTGCCGGTCGCGGTCAGGCGCAAGCGGTTGAAATCCTGCTCGACCCCGAGCGAGCCGCCCGTCGTGGTGTAGGTCGGATACTTGCTCAAGCCGGCCTGGATGTTCGGACTGCCGGGATTGTCGGTGCCGAGGCGCAGGCGGAATTCCGAATTGATCCGGGTGTCGCGGGAGACATCGACTCGGCCGTCGACCTTGCCGGTGAATTCAGGCCTGTCGACGTTGGTCGGCACCCCGGAGATCTGGCCGGCCGGCGACGGAAAGGTGCTGCCATAGCCGGTGAACGAACCACGCAGATCGACCACCACCGAATGCCTCGTCCAGTCGGACGTCGCCAGCATTTCCGGCGCGATCATGTAGAACGCCGAACCGCGCGGCGAGGTGAAGCGGCCGGGATTGGTGTCGTAGCCGCCGGTGAGTTCGACGGCGCTCTTCACCAGAAAGCTGCCGGCATAGATCCCGACCGCGCCGAACGGATCGTCGTCGAACTTCAGCCGCCGGCGCTGCGGCTGCCCGGGGACGGTGCCGGCCATCGCCGGCGGGATCGGCGCCTTGTTGGCGGTGGACGACGGCGCCACCGTCAACGGTCGCGGCGGCTGCACCGGCAACGTGCTGCCGGGGCCGGCGGGCTTTTTCGGCTTCGGCGCGCCGGGATAGAGTTTTGCTTGCTTGCGTTTGCGATTGAGCGAGTCGTAACCCATGTCGGTCGGGCCCGCGCCATTGGCCGGCGCCACGCCATAGGTCGGGATCCTGCCGACGCGCGACGGCGCCATGGGATCGGCGGGATTGAGCGGCGTGACGGCATTGCCGTTGTCGTCGACCTTGCGCAGCGGCGAATCCTGCGGCGGCAGGAAGCCGTCGCGCACCGGGCGCATCAGGTCGGAGGTCAGGGTCTGGGCCGGCGCGCTCTGGTTCAGGCCGATCAGCACCAGACATGCCGAAAACGCACGCAAAAGCCCTGCGCGCTTGCGGCGGCCCGTGGCGGGACCTGACTTCACGATTGGAAAACTCCAACACAATCAAAATCTTGGCGGCGGGGCCCCGAGCCGTTGCGGAACCGCGTCGTTAATGGAGTTAAAACAATTATGGTTAATGAGGCGTTGAGACCCGGCCCCCCGCGTCGCATCGGCGGCGGCACCGTGCTAAGCAGGCCCGCTTGAAGGGACCGTGGGTCCCGCCCCTGGATTGACGCATGGCCATATCGAAACCGCGCACGGCGAAATCCCACATGAGTGACCAGGCCACCGCCGCCGTACAATCGGCACTGCGTACCCTCGATGCGGAAGCCAGCGGCGTCACCGCGCTGGCCGCGGCGCTGCAGTCCGATCTCGGGCCGGCGTTTTCCCGTGCCGCCGAACTGATCCGCAACGCCAGGGGACGCCTGATCATCACCGGGCTCGGCAAGTCGGGCCATATCGGCCGCAAGATCGCCGCGACCTTCGCCTCCACCGGCACGCCGGCGTTCTTCGTGCATGCCGCCGAGGCCAGCCACGGCGACCTCGGCATGATCACCGCCGACGATGTCATCCTGGCGCTGTCGTGGTCCGGCGAGCAGCCGGAGATGCGGAACCTGATCACCTACGCCAAGCGTTTCCGCATCGCCGTGGTGGCGATGACCGCGGACGCATCCTCGACGCTGGCGCAGGCCGCCGACGTGGCGCTGACGCTGCCCAAGGCGCGCGAGGCCTGCCCGCACAATCTGGCGCCGACCACCTCATCGCTGATGATGCTGGCCCTGGGCGACGCGCTGGCGATCGCGCTGCTGGAAGGCCGCGGCTTCACCTCGGTGGATTTCAGCGTGCTGCATCCCGGCGGCAAGCTCGGCGCCATGCTGAAATACACCCGCGACCTGATGCATGGCGGCGACAAGGTGCCGCTGAAACCGCTCGGCACGAAAATGTCCGATGCGCTGGTCGAGATGTCGTCGAAGGGCTTTGGCTGCGTCGGCATCGTCGACGGCGGCGGCCATGTCGTCGGCATCGTCACCGACGGCGATCTGCGCCGCCACATGCGGCCCGACCTGATGACGGCGCTGGTCGACGAGGTGATGACCAAGGGCCCGAAGACCATCGGCGTCGATCTGCTGGCCAGCGAGGCGCTGGAGATCCTCAACTCATCGAAGATCACCGCGTTGATCGTGACGGACGCGAGGAAGCCGGTGGGGATCGTGCACCTGCATGATCTG
>Ga0209758_1004503_pt1 | contig 11559 bp, 10 predicted proteins | sample AraplaMF_Col_mMF_FD_184258 | JGI IMG/M metagenome (GOLD analysis project Ga0209758, IMG submission 184258) | Arabidopsis root microbial communities from the University of North Carolina, USA - plate scrape MF_Col_mMF (SPAdes) (version 2) | ecosystem: Host-associated > Plants > Roots > Endosphere... | reverse complement strand
TTCCCAGATGTGGAGATCGCTGTGGCAGACGCCGGCGGCTTTGACCTTGATCAGCACCTGCGTGCCCGACGGCTGCGGCGTCGCCTCGTCGAACTCCTGCAGCGGCGCCTTGAAATCGGCAACCTTGAAACTCTTCATCGGCGTCCTCCCGGCATTCGTCTTGTTATCGCATCACCTTGCCACGCCTGGCCGGGCGCGACAAACCCGAACCTGTCTAGTTGACGTCGCTGGAGGCCGGCAAGCCGAGCGCGCGCAAGACCGCATTGCTTGCCGCGCGATGCCGTTCATCAGCCCTGCACGGCTGTTTTGCCTGTCGGAATTGGCGCGTCGGTGAGAAGGCCGATCTCGTCGCGCAGCACATCGGTATGCTCACCAAGCACGGCGATCGTTTTGGCCGGCGTGGTATCGGCACCCGTCATCCGGAACGGCAGGTTGAGTACCCTAAAGGAGCCGCCCTCGTCCCGCACCTCGGAGAGCGCCTTCCGGTGCGCGAGCTGCGGATCGTCCAGCGCCTCGGCCACGGTGCGATACGCCGAGGCCGGCACACCGGCCGCCCCGAGCACCGCAAGACACGCGTCGGTTGCGAGCTGCCGCGACCAGGCTTCAACGCCATCCATCACCTCCGCCCAGTTCTCGCGGCGCGCGCCGTAGTCGGAGAAGCGCGGATCGGAGATCCATTCGGAACGACCGATCGCGCCCATCAAAGCCTGGAACGTCTTCTCGCTCGCGACTGTGATCATGACATACCCGTTGGCGGTCTCGGTCGGCCCGAACATCGGACGCGGCGGCGGCTTCACAGCGAATTGGGAGGTCTGCAATTCGGTCAGCGTCAGCGACAACATCGATTCCAGCATCGAGACGTCGATGTGCTGACCGAGCCCGGTCACGCTGCGCTGATAGAGCGCGGAGGCGATCGCACCGAAACCGTAGGTGCCGGTGACGACGTCGGCATGATAGATGCCGCAATAGTCCGGTCTGTTGCGGCCGGGCTGATAAGCGAGATGCGCCATGTCATAGCCGGAGGCGGCATGGATCACCGGCGCGTAGGCCGGTAGCTCGGCCGAGGGGCCGCTCTGACCGTAGCCGGAGATCGAGCAGTAGATTAGCCTGGGATTGACCGGGCGGAGGCCGTCGTAGTCGAGCTGCAGGCGGCGCATCACGCCGGGGCGAAAATTCTCGACCAGGATGTCTGCTGTCGCGGCCAGCCGGCGGACCGCCTCCTTCCCATCCTCGGATTTGAGATCGAGCACCACGCTCTTCTTGCCGACATTGAGCTGGCCGAACACGGTGCTGCAGCCCTTGCGCAACGGTGGCCGGGTGCGCATCGTCTCGCCGCCATCGGTCTCGATCTTGATGACCTCGGCGCCCATGTCGGCTAACATCCGCGCGCAATGGGGACCTGCGATGGTGGTCGAAAAATCCAGCACCCTGAGGCCCGCAAAGGCCTTTGTCGTCGTCCCCTCATGCTTATCTGCTAGCTGCATCCCCGAAGCCCCCTTTGGAACCTTCATTGTTCTCTCTTGTTGATGCGGCGACCCTAGAGGGCGGCGGCTACGTAGGAAAGTATTTACCGAACGGATGCGCCGCGTGGGCGGGCTTTGAGAATTCCTGGACAACTGGACCCGTTCTTGCATAGCAGCAAAACGGGATCGGAAGAGGGCAGCTGTTCTTGAGGGTCTTGTTCGTCACCACGGAGATGGACGACTTCGTCCGCGTCGGCGGACTTGGTGCCGTTTCCGCTGCCCTCCCCCGAGCGCTCCGCCCCTTCGCCGATATCCGGATCATGCTGCCCGGCTATCGGGATATCATCGAACAACTCACGCATATTCAGATCGTTGGCCGCTGTCCGGCTTTTGCGGAAATGCCGGCCTGCTCGCTCGGCCGGGCCGCGACCAAGGACGGAATGCCGGTCTATGTGCTGCTGTGCTCGCAGCTCTACGACCGGCCCGGCAATCCCTACGGCGACGAGTCCGGACGCGACTGGCCTGATAACGACATCCGCTTCGCGCGGTTTGCATCGGCGGCCGCTGAGCTTGCCATGGGCATGCTGGACAAGAATTGGGCAGCAGACTTGATCCATGCCAACGACTGGCAGGCCTCGCTCGTGCCGGCCTATCTCGCCTGGCGCGGCGCCAAGCTGCCGTCGATCCTGACCATCCACAACCTCGCCTATCAGGGTCTCTTCCCGAAGGAGTCGTTGCGTCGGATCGGCGTCCCCGAAAGCTCCTTCCACATCGACGGCGTCGAGTTCTACGACCAGCTCTCCTTCCTGAAGGCGGGGCTGGTCTACGCCTCGCATCTCACCACCGTCAGCGGCACCTATGCGCGCGAGATCACGACCGAAGAGTTCGGCTGCGGACTGGAAGGCTTGTTGCGCGTCCGCTCCGAGGCGTCCGAGCTCACCGGCATCCTCAACGGCATCGACGAGAGCTGGGATCCGCGCTCCTGCGCCCAACTCGCGCAACAATTCGGTGCCGGCGACTGGGTCGGCAAGAAGGCCAATGCCGATTACGTGCGCAAGCAGTTCGGGCTGGCAGTCTCGCGCGGGCCGATGTTCGGCATCGTCGCTCGCCTCGTGCACCAGAAGGGGATTGACCTCGTGCTCGCAGCCGCCGACGAGATCGTCGATGCCGGCGGGCAGATCGTCGTCACAGGCTCCGGCGAACCCGCGCTCGAGCAGGCGCTGATCGATGCCCACCGCCGCCGTCCTGACGCCATCGGCGTCACCATCGGCTTCAACGAAGCCCAGGCGCGGCGCATCTTCGCCGGCAGCGATTTCACCTTGATGCCGTCGCGGTTCGAACCGTGCGGGCTGAGCCAGATGTACGCCCAGCGCTTCGGCTCGCTGCCGATCGGGCACCAGACCGGCGGCCTCGCCGAGACCATTACCGACGGCGAGACGGGCTTCCTGTTCTCGAGACCGTCGCATGATTCTTTCCTCGGCGGCGTCCGCCGCGCCTTCTCCGCCTTCATGGCCCAGGACCAGCTCGACACCATGCGCCGCAGCGCCATGGGCCGAACATTCTCCTGGAGCATCTCGGCGGGAAGTTACAACAAGCTGTACCGGAAACTTGCGACGGCGTGAGCTGCGCACTCTCTCGTGCCCCGGACGCAGCGCAGCATCTGTTCGACGATGCGCTGCTGAGACGAGGCCCATGTCGCACCGGATTTCGAGGCTCCTGGATCCCGGCTCTGCACCGCAACGCTCACGCGTTGCAGCTTGTCCGGGACACGGAGATCATTCCTCACCCCTTCCCGCGCACGTCCATCTGCGACCGCCCGATCCAGGCGCGGTTGAGGCAGCGGGTCATCCAGTCCGGCTGCGGCTCACCACGCAAGCGCGCCAGCGCTTCCTGGTAAGGACCGACATAACGCAGCCGGTCGGGCAATTTCGGATAGAGGCGCTTGATCCACCGCAGCGCATTGTCGGCGGATCTCTTGTCGCGCGCGTCGAGCTCAAACCCGAAACCTAAGCGCAGGCGCTCCGGCAGCAGGCTTGCCGTGAGCGCGCGGTACCATCGCGGCGGCCGCAGCCACGGACGTGCGCCATCAAAAATCTGCGCAGCAATCGTACGCGCAGCGGGGCTGACGGTGAGCGTCTCCGACTGCACCATTGCGGTCGTGTAGGCCGCAAAGCCGGACCAGTCGGCCGGCAGATCGTCCGCCGTCAATCCGAACAGCGCGCCGAACGTCCTGCTCTCGATCCAGTAGCGCTCGCGCTCCTCCACCGAGAACGGCGGCAGAACCAGATCGTGCGCCATCAACGCAGTCTCGACCAGCGTGGCATGAACCCAGCGCAGCGAAGGGATGTCATTGGCACAGTAATGCGAGCCTGCCGCGAACGGGCCAACGGTCTCCGGCATCTCGCCGACGATCATGCTATGACGCCGGTGCAGTTGGCGGGATGACAACAGCGCCCGGTCGAGCGAGCCGAACACCATGGCAAAGACGATGTCGAAGGTGCGATGGAAGCGCCCTATCGGATCGGCAAGGGTGTTGGAATGCTCGGCGATGGCGGCCGCGACCCAGGGATGCGCGAGCTGAAGCAGCAACGCCCGGCCGGCGCCGAGAAAGATGACGGCCTCCCGGTCGATCCGCCAGGTCAGCGTGTCAGGACCGAACACGCCGGCGACCGGTCCCGCCGCGTGGGCGCGGACCTGGTCGAGCGCCAATTCCAGATCGTTTCCGGACACCACTTGCAGGGACCTCATCGACTGCGGATTGGTACGATCCGCAACGCCTGTGGCAATTCGATGAAGCAAATGACCGCCTGCGCCGCTATTCCGCGGCCATCGGCATCTCGTCCAGATGCTCGTGCAACACCACGCCCGACAGCGGATCGAATTCGCCGACCCACGGCGCACGCGCCAGCACCGAGCGGGTATGCGCATAGCCCGCACCCCACCGCTGCATGATCCCGGACGGACTGAAGTCGATGTCCTTGGTGTGGCTTTCGCGGTCGAGCTGGGGGGCGAGCAGCCGCACCACATGCATCCGGGTCGGACAGCCATAGCTGGTCAATTCCCTCACCGCGGGATCGGCGCGCTCGCTTTCGGGTAGACGCGCGGCGAGCTGGTTGATGACATGGCGGAGACGATGGGCCTGCTGCTGGCGGACGATCTGGCTCGCGATGCGGCTGGAGTACTGCACGTCCTTGTGACGGTTCAGCACCTCCGCCATCGTGGTCGGCTCGGCGCCGACGGGATTCCACAAATGCACCGCGAAGATCAGCGAATTCTTGCGCGGATTGTCGTCGAAAACAGCCTCGGTTGGCGTGTTCGACAGGATGCCGCCGTCCCAATAGAGCTCGCCATCGATGCGCACCGCCGGAAACGCCGGTGGAAGCGCGCCCGAGGCCATGACGTGCTTCACCGTCAGCTCGCCGTCGCGGCTGTCGAAATAACGCATCTGGCTGGTACGGACATGAGCCGCGCCGACCGTCAGCCGCGGCACGCAGCGATTGACCAGGCTGAAATCGACGAGCTCGCGCAACGTCTTCTCCAGCGGTGCGGTCGAATAGAAGCCGGCGTGATCGGCCCCCAGCGGATAGGAATCGCCCGCATGCGCCAGCGGATTGGGACGGAAGAAGCCGGGAATGCCGTTGGTGACCGTCGACCAATAGGCCAGCTTGTCGTTGAAGCCGGGAAACGCGCTGCGCAGATTCCAGACCGGGTTCTGCTCCATCCGCTTCCAGAATTCCTTCAGCCGCGCCAGCCGCTGGCCGGGCTCGTTACCTGCAATGAGGCTCGCATTGATCGCACCGATCGAGGTGCCGATGATCCAATCGGGCTCGATGCCGGCCTCGTGCAAGGCCTGGTACACCCCGGCCTGGTAGGAGCCGAGCGCTCCACCGCCCTGAAGGACCAGCACGACCTGGCCCGGCAGGCCCTTGCCCTTTGCGTTGTCCTGTGTGCCGTTCATGGTTCGCTCCTGATGAGCCTGCATCGGTCGAATATTCGTTGGCGGTCGCGACTTGTTACGCAGGCCCGCGCGATGCCGTTTCATCTCAATGCGCGGTCCAGCCGCCATCGACGGGAAGCGCAATGCCGGTGATCGAGGCGGCTGCGTCGGTTGCCAGGAACACCGTGAGTGCGCCAAGCTCCTCGACAGTGGCGAAGCGCTTGTTCGGCTGCTGCGCGAGCAGCACGTCGCGGATCACCTGATCGCGAGAAATCCCGTGCGCCGTGGCCTGTCCGTCGATCTGCGCTTCGACCAGCGGCGTGTAGACATAACCGGGGCAGATCGCATTGCAGGTAATGCCGTCTTCCGCCGTCTCCAGCGCCGTCACTTTGGTCAGACCGACGATACCGTGCTTGGCCGCGACATAGGCTGACTTGAACGGTGAGCCGACCAGGCCGTGCGCGGATGCGACGTTGACGATACGGCCAAAGCCGTTCCGGCGCATCGCAGGCAGCGCGAGCCGTGTCGTGTGGAAAGCCGAAGACAGGTTGATCGCGAGGATCTGGTCCCATTTTTCGGCCGGAAACTGGTCGAGCGGCGCGACGTGCTGGATGCCGGCATTGTTGATGAGGATGTCGAGCCGGCCGGATTCCGCGATGGTGGCCGCGATCATCTCGGCGATCGATTTCGGGCTCGTCATGTCGGCCGGCGAATAGCTTGTCTTGACACCGAACTCGGCGGCGATCTGCTCGCGCGTCCGACCGATCTCGCTGGCCATGCCAAGGCCGTTGAGCACGATGTCGGCGCCGGCGGCGGCCAGCGCACGCGCGATCCCAAGGCCGATCCCGCTGGTCGATCCGGTGACCAATGCCACCTTGCCGGCGAGCACATGCGACGGAACGGACGCCTGCGTTTTGATGGGAATATTCATGATCCAACCTCTTTCGGAGCAAACAGCGGGCGCAGGGTCAGCGCCGTGGCCGGGGCGAAATGTGCCTGACCATCCCATCTTGCGGAAATGCCGGTTGGCTTCCGAGTCCATACGTCCGGGCTATCGCAGGTGGGATGTCATTTGCTGCCCTGATCCGCTAGATTTCGGGTCGGTCTTGCTGGGAGCCGATCCATGGAAATGCACCAGGTCCGCTATTTTCTCGCGGTGGCGCAACTGCTCAACTTCACGCGCGCCGCCGAGGAGTGCAACGTGACGCAGCCGTCGCTGACGCGCGCGATCAAGCAGCTCGAGGCCGAGCTTGGCGGCGACCTGTTTCGCCGCGAGCGTCCGGCGGCCCAATTGACCGAGCTCGGCCAGCGCATGCATCCGCTGCTCAAACAGTGCTATGACGCCGCCGCCGGCGCACGCTCGCTCGCCTCCTCCTTCAAGAGCGGCGAAATCGGCGCGTTGCGAATTGCGCTGACGCATTCGGTCGACCTTGCGCTGCTGATTCCGCACCTCAACGAGATCAAACGACAGTTCAACCGGCTCGAATTTCGCTTCCTGCGCGGCTCGAGCAAAGAGGTCGGCGACTTCCTGAAGAAGGGCGAGGCAGAGCTCGGCATTGCGGCTGAGATCGACGAGGCCTGGGACCGGCTCGACACCTGGCCATTGTTCACCGAAGGCTTCGAACTCGTCGTCAGCAGCGGACACCGCTTGGCAGGTCGCAGCAGCATATCGCTGGATGATTTGCGCTCCGAACAACTGCTAAGCCGAACCTTCTGCGAGCATTCCGGCCGTATTTCCGCCAGCCTGCATGAGCACGGTATCGATTGTGGTCACGAGATCTCGAGCGAGCGCGACCTGATCGAGCTGGTCGAAGCCAACGTCGGCATCGCCATGGTCCCCCACACTTCACCCGTGCCGGAAACACTGACGCGCGCCGCAGTCGCAGGGCTCGACGCCCGCCGTACCGTGAGCCTCTACGGCGTGGCCGGCCGCCAGCGCACAGCGGTCGCCAACGCCGTGATGCGGATGCTGCGCGGCGCGGACTGGCGAGCGGTTGCGGGCTGAATTCGCTTAAAGACGTACAGGCCGCGTTAGCGATCAACGCTTGCGCTTTCGAGCGCAGCAAGCAGATCGTCGATCTCCATGCGCTTGCGGAAATCCGGATCGACGAAGCGAGCCTTGACGATGCCGTCGCGGCCGACCACGAACACGGCCGGGATCGGCAGCATCCAGCCGTCATTGCCGTGAAACCTGGCCATGTCCTGATACGACAACAAGCTCTGGATTTCTGCGCCGAGCCAGATCGCCAGATTCAACGACAGCGCGTAGCCATTGTCGAGGTCGGTCAGCACCGGGAACGGCGCCCCCGATTCGGCCTTGAACTTCTCCGTGAACTCCTGCGTTTCCGGCATGATCGCGACAATCTGGGCGCCCATTGCCTTGATGTCGTCTTGGGCCTGGATCACCGCGCGCACGTTCAGTCGGCAATAAGGGCACCAATGGCCTCGAAAGAACATGACCGCTACCGGGCCGCGCGAAGTCAGCGAAGGCAGTGTGACCAGATGCCCATTCTCGTCCGGCAACATGAAGGGCGGCATCATCTCGCCCGGCCGGGGCGCGTTTTCCCCACCGCCATTCCCGGCTAGTCTTGCCACGAGCCGATCGACAGCCTCGCCGTAAGCCGGAAAGATCTCACGACCGGCATTCGCGTACGCCCGAAGCTGTTCGTTCAGGGTCCCCTCCATGTCACGGCAGCGCTGGAAGGCAAGCTTGAGCCGCTCGGCATCGGCTGTGGAAAGGGATGTCATTTTCCGCTCCGGCATTGGTGAACCTATTATTTGGCATTTCAGCCGCCCCGCAAGGGCTGCCGGTCCATCGAATGCTTGATCCCTGTCAAACGGAAATGCCGATCCACAATCGGTTCGATAGCCGCCACGCATCAACATAGCGCTCGGCTATCGCATCGAGAGCAAGCCGGCATTTCAGGGCCGACGCGGTTTCGGCGACACTCCTGCCATAGCCGGCAACCAGCGGGGTTGCGGCCAACACAGGAGACCTCCCCATGTCGACGAGCCACACCTTGTCACGCCTGATCTGGCCCGGGCTTGCCGTGTTCGGCGCTCTCACTCTCTCGGCGCAGCCGGTGCTCGCCGGCGAATGCCCGGCCGATAAGATCAAGCCGAACGCGCGGCAGATGGTTGACTATAAGCCGGCCGGCGTCACTGACGTCACGCTCGGCGCGATCGACCTCGGCAAGCAGCCGGCGCATCTGGAAGGCCGCGAGCTGCGTTTCCGCAAGCTGACGATCGCGCCCGGCGGCATCGTGCCGTGGCACAGCCATGATGACCGCCCGGCCCTCATCTTCGTGCAGCAGGGCGAAATCGTCGAATACGCCTCCAATTGCATCGATCCGATCGTGCACAAGGCCGGCGATATCCGCCCGGAAGTGTTCGGCACCTCGCATTGGTGGAAGAACCTCGGCAAGGAGACGGTCGTTCTCTATGTCGGCGATGTCCGCAAGGACCCGCACGATCACAACATGTGACGGTACCGAATGTGCAGTCGTTCCGGGGCGCGAAGCGAACCGGAACCTCGAGATCCGGGGCTGGTGCTCCGGACCACCTTGCGGTCCCGTTCGCACCAGCCCGGAAATGACAGACCGAGGAGGGCCATGCCATGACCGATCTTTCCACACCGATCAAGCCGTCCGCAATGGCGATGGACGCGCATTTGTCCGGTCTCGTGCTTCGCTCGGTCGTGATCGGCCTCACCGCATTCCTGACCGTCGTCGACTTGTTCGCGACTCAGGCGATCCTGCCAGCGTTGACGCGCCACTATGGCGTCACGCCTGCGGCGATGGGCTTCGCCGTCAATGCGAGCACCTTCGGCATGGCCGTCGCAGGTCTGGCGGTCGGCCTCTTCAGCCCGCACATCGACCGGCGAACCGGCATCTTGCTCAGCCTCGCGCTCCTCGCCATTCCGACGAGCCTATTGGCGACTGCACCGAATCTTGCCGTCTTCACAACCTTGCGGATTGCGCAGGGTCTGTGCATGGCGTCGGCCTTTGCCTTGACGCTTGCTTATCTCGGTGAACAATGCAGTGCCACCGATGCCGGCGGCGCCTTTGCCGCCTACATCACCGGAAACGTCGCCAGCAACCTCGTCGGCCGTCTGGTTTCGGCAGCGCTCGCCGACGGCCTCGGCCTCGCCTGGAATTTCTACGTATTCGCCGCGCTCAATTTGGCGGGAGCGGCGCTAGTCTTTTTCACGATCAAGCGGGTCGAGCCGATGCGTCCGACGATGTCTGCACCGTCGCCGCTGATCGCCGCGCTCGCGCACTGGCGCAATCCGCCGCTGCGGGCCGCATATGGCATCGGTTTTTGCATCCTGTTCGCGTTCATCGGCACCTTCACATTCGTCAATTTCGTGCTGGTTCGGCCACCGCTGTCGCTCGGCATGATGCACCTCGGTCTCGTCTATTTCGTCTTTCTGCCCTCCATCGTCACAACGTTGCTGGCCGGCAGGATGACAGCCCGCCTCGGCACCCGGCCGACGATCTGGGGCGCGCTTGCGGTCGCCGCAATCGGCCTGCCGCTGATGCTGGGAACGCATCTGGCTGAGGTACTCACCGGCATGGTCCTGGTCGGCGTCGGCACCTTCTTCGCCCAAGCCGCTGCGACCGCCTTCGTGGGACAAGCGGCGACCGACAACCGCGGCATCGCCAGCGGCACCTATCTCGCCTGCTACTTCTGCGGCGGCCTCGTCGGCACGGCCGTGCTCGGACGTCTGTTCGACGCGTATGGTTGGCATGCCTGCGTCGCCGGTGTCGGCGGGGCCCTCGCCGCAGCGGCCCTGCTGACGCTCAGCCTGAAACGTTAGCGCCTGGCCTTCACCATCTCCGCCGGCGCTTCCTGCGGCGGCGGGTCGTCATCGGCGATGGCCCGCCAGGCGGCGCCGTCGAGATCGTCGTACTGGCCGCTGCGGAGCGACCAGAGGAAGGCGGCGAGGCCGGCGCCTCCGAGCAACAAGGCCAGCGGCACCAGGTAAACCAGGATCTCCATCACACGATCTCCCGCGAGGCGCTGCGGGCGCGCAGCGAATTGAGCATCACCAGGATCGACGATCCGCTCATGGCGGCAGCCGCGATCAGGGGGGTGACGACGCCGCTGATCGCGACCGGCACGGCAAGCACATTATAACCGATCGCAAGCCAGAGGTTCTGCCGCATCAGATACAGCGCCTTGCGCGCGGAATCGATCGCCGCGACGACCGGAGCCAGGGGCCGCCCGAGGAAGACGAGATCGGCAGTCGCCTGGCTGAGATGCGCGGCCGAGATCGGCGACATCGAGACATGGGCGGCCGCCAGCGACGGCGCATCGTTCATGCCGTCGCCGACCATCAGCACCTTTGCACCGCGCCGCTTCAGCTCCTCGATCCGCGCGATCTTGTCGGCGGGCGTGACGCCGGCCCGCCATTCGGCGATGCCAAGCGCGTGGGCCGCTGCAATCACGGCGGGTTCACGGTCGCCGGAGAGGATCTCGATGCCGATATTGCGTGCCTTCAGTGCCGCGATCACGGCCTGCGCGTCCGGACGCAGGCCCTGGCGCACGGAGAGGATGAACTTTTCCTCTCCCCTGCTGAAGGCCACGATGGACGCCTCAGGATCGAAACGGGTCGCATCAGCGACCAGCGCCTCGGCGCCGCAGAAGGACGGCCGGCCGAGGCGGAGCTCGACGCCATCGACCATGGCGCGGACGCCCTGCCCGGCCTCCTCGGCTGCGCTGAGGATCGGCGACGTCGCGCGCGCGGCCTGCGCGACCGCAGCGGCGACCGGGTGATGGCTCGACAACGCGAGGCGGCCGGCGAGCTCGAAAACGTCGGAGGGGATATCGTCGGCGTTCGTGACCTCGAGATCCGGGAGCGTCAGCGTGCCGGTCTTGTCGAAGATGACATGGTCGGCTTCGGCCAGCCGCTCGATGGCATCGCCGGAATTGAGCAGCACGCCCGCCTTGAACATCGTACCCGAGGCCACCGTCTGCACGGTCGGAATCGCAAGGCCGAGCGCGCAGGGACAGGTGATGATCAAGACGGCGATTCCGGTGACAACAGCGTCATGCCAGGTGGCGCCCGCGATGACCCAGCCCAAAATGGTGATGAGCGCGGTCGCATGAACCACCGGCGCATAGAGCCGCGAGGCGCGGTCGGCGAGCCGCATGTAA
>Ga0209758_1004498_pt1 | contig 11570 bp, 11 predicted proteins | sample AraplaMF_Col_mMF_FD_184258 | JGI IMG/M metagenome (GOLD analysis project Ga0209758, IMG submission 184258) | Arabidopsis root microbial communities from the University of North Carolina, USA - plate scrape MF_Col_mMF (SPAdes) (version 2) | ecosystem: Host-associated > Plants > Roots > Endosphere... | reverse complement strand
CGAGGGCGTCGAGGAGCCGCTCGCCCGCATCGTCGCCACCGCCTATCAGCTCGACGCCGCTCGAAGGCTCACCTGCGCGGCGCTCAACGCCGGCGTCCATCCCGCGGTGATCTCGGGTATCATGAAGCTGCACGCGACGGAGCGGATGCGCATCGCGATCGACGACGCCATGGACATCCATGGCGGCAAGGCCGTGATCGATGGTCCGCAAAACTATCTCGGCAATCTGCACCGCGCCGTGCCCGTCGGCATCACGGTCGAGGGCGCCAACATCCTCACCCGCAATCTCATCGTGTTCGGGCAGGGCGCGATCCGCGCGCATCCTTACCTGCTCGACGAGATGAACGCGCTCGCGGATACCGACCGCGAGCGCGGGCTCTCGGCCTTTGACAGGGCGTTCTGGAAACATGTCGGCCACAGCTTCCGGACGCTGTTCCGGGCCTTTGGCCGGAGCTGGACCTTTGGCGCCTTCGCCCTGACGCCCGACGCGGGCGAGGCCACGCCATTCTATCGCCAGCTCTCGCGTTACTCCGCGGCGTTCGCGCTCTGCGCCGACATGGCGCTGCTCACGCTCGGCGGCGCGCTCAAGCGCAAGGAAATGCTGTCGGCGCGCTTCGGCGACATCCTGTCCGAACTGTATTTGCTCTCGGCGGCGCTAAAGCGCTGGCAGGACGAGGGCCGCCAGAAAGAGGATTTTGCCGCGCTGGAATGGTGCATGGCGACCGGCTTCAAGACCATCGAGATCAGGCTGGCTGAAATCCTAGCCAATCTGCCCAATCGATTTGTTGCCGGCTTCCTCAAGCTCGTGGTGCAGCCCTTCGGCGCCCGCGTGCTCGGCCCGTCCGATCGCGTGGTGCACCAATGCGCAAGCCTCGTGCTCGAGCCATCGCCGGCGCGCGAGCGGCTGACGCCGGATCTCGCTTATGTCGACGACGACAGCGGCTTTGCGCGGCTTGAGCGCGCGTTCAAGCTGGTGGCAGCGGCCGACGCCATCGCCAGGCGGCTGCGTGCCGCGCATATCCGCAATTGGAAGGACGCCGTCACCAAGGGGGTGATCACGCAGGCCGAAGGCGAGCAGCTGGCTGCGTCTCAGGAAGCCGTTGCAAAGGTCATCGAGGTCGACGATTTTGCGCCGGAAGCGCTGTCGCCGATTTACAAGAAATCCGGCGACGTGCATCAGTTCTTCCAGGAGCTCGGTGAACAGAGGGCGGCAGGCTGATGGCACGACCGGTTTTCATTGTCGACGGCAGCCGTACGCCGTTCTTGAAGGCACGCTCGGGACCGGGGCCATTCACGCCGGTCGATCTGGCCGTGCAATGCGGACGGCCGCTGCTGGCGCGTCAACCGTTTTCGCCTGATGATTTCGACCAGGTCATTCTCGGCTGCGTCAACGTCATCGCGGACGAGATGAACCCGGCCCGCGTCGCCGCGCTCCGGCTCGGTATGGGCGAGGATATGGTCGCCTTCACCGTGCAGATCAATTGCGGCTCCGGCATGCAGTCGATCGATACCGCTTATCGGTACATTCGCGAAGGTCATGCCGATATGATCCTGGCCGGCGGCACCGAGGCGCTGAGCCACGCGCCGCTGGTCTGGCCGAATTCCGGCGTGCGCTGGTTTGCCGGCCTTGCCACTGCCAAGGGCGTGGCCGCGAAACTCGCCGCCGCGTTCAAGCTGCGGCCGCGCGATCTCAAGCCGATCATTGGCCTCGAGCGAGGACTGACCGATCCCGTCACCGAATTGAACATGGGCCAGACCGCGGAGGTGGTCGGCCATCTCTTCGGCATCACCCGCGCGCAATCCGACGCCTACGCGGCCGAGAGCCATCGCCGTCTTGCGCACGCGCAAGCCGAGGGCTTTCTGAAAGGCGAGGTCGAGACGGCGTTCTCCCGCGACGGAAAATTCTTCGACCATGACGACGGCGTGCGGCCGGATTCGACAGCCGAGTCGCTGGCAAAACTCCGGCCGGTGTTCGAGCGTCCCTGGGGGCAGGTCACGGCCGGCAATTCCTCGCAGATCACCGACGGTGCCTCCTGGGTGATCCTCGCCTCCGACGCCGCGGTGGCCAAGCACAAGCTGACGCCGAAGGCTGCGATCGTCGACAGCAATTGGGCTGCGCTCGATCCCAGCATCATGGGACTCGGCCCTGTCATGTCAGTCACGCCGCTGCTTCAGCGCAACGATCTCACCATCAAGGACGTCGAGACCTGGGAGCTGAACGAGGCTTTTGCCACCCAGGTGCTCGGCTGCCTCGCCGCCTGGAACGACGAAAAGTTCTGCCGCGAGATTTTGGGGCTCGACGGCCCAGCCGGCGAGATCGAGCGTGAAAAGCTCAATGTCGACGGCGGCGCGATCTCGCTCGGTCATCCCGTCGGTACGTCAGGCAATCGCATCGTGCTGCATCTCGTCAACGCGATGAAGCGGCTCGGCACGCGGCGCGGGATTGCCACCGAGTGCATCGGCGGCGGGCTCGGCGGTGCCATGCTGATCGAGGCGGTGTGACATGGATTCAAGGATCATGACCGCGCTCGGCGACCGCGTGCTCTCGCTCGGGCCCCAACCCGCAGCCGATGGTCCCTACCGGCACTTCAAGCTGACGCGCGATGCCGACGGCGTCGCGTGGCTGCTGTTCGATCGCGCCGATGCCAGCGCCAATACGCTATCCTCCGACGTGATGGAGGAATTTGATGCCGTGCTTGCGGCGATCGAGACCGAGCGGCCTGCAGGCCTCGTGATCCGCTCCGCAAAACCGTCCGGCTTCATCGCCGGCGCCGACGTCAACGAATTCCGCGGCGCGAGCGACGCCGAGATGGTGGAGACACGCATCCGCGCCGCGCATGCGGTGGTCGACCATTTGGAAGCGTTGAAGCTGCCGACGGTCGCGGTCATCCACGGCTTTTGCCTCGGCGGCGGGCTCGAAGTCGCGCTGGCCTGCCAGTCGCGCATCGCCATCGATGGCGCGCGCTTCGGCTTCCCGGAGGTGATGCTGGGCCTGCATCCCGGGCTCGGCGGCACCGCGCGCTTCACCGCGCTGGTCAATCCGACCCAGTCGATGTCCCTGATGCTGACCGGGCGCACCATCGACGCGCGACGCGCCAAAGCGCTCGGCCTCGTCGACACCGTGACGCAGGAGCGCCACGTCCGCAATGCCGTGAAGGACGTGCTGTTCGGCCGCCTGAAGCGGGCCAAGCCCGGGCTGCTCGCACGCGCGGCCAATCTCGGCCCGGTGCGCGGGCTGCTTGCCAAGCGCATGCGAAGCGAGGCGGCGAAGGCTGCGCCGCGCCGGAATTATCCGGCACCTTACGCGCTGATCGATCTCTGGGAAACGCATGGTGGCAGCAAGGCTGCGATGCTGAAGGCGGAGCAGACGTCGTTCGCCAAATTGATGGTGACCCCGACCGCGCAAAATCTGATCCGCGTGTTCTTCCTGCGCGAACAGATGAAGAAGGCCGCAGGCTCCGGCAACACGATCAGGCACGTCCATGTCATCGGCGCCGGCGCCATGGGCGGCGACATAGCGGCTTGGGTAGCCGGGCAGGGACTGCGCGTCTCGCTCGCCGATATGAAGGCCGCGCCGATCGCGGGCGCGATCAAGCGCGCCGCCGATCTCTACAGTAAGATCATTCGCAAGCCGACCGAGGTGCGCGATGCGCTCGATCGCCTCATCCCGGACATGGACGGCGAGGGCGTTCGCAATGCCGATCTCATTATCGAGGCGGTGCCGGAAAAGCTCGACCTGAAGCAGAAGGTCTATGCCGGCCTTGAGCCGCGGATGAAGCCGGCGGCGATCCTCGCCACCAACACATCGAGCATTCCGCTGCAGGATCTGCGCACGACCCTGACGCGGCCGGAGCGTCTCGTCGGCCTGCACTTCTTCAATCCGGTGTCGCGGCTGCAGCTGGTTGAGGTCGTCAGCCATGATGGCAACGATCCGCAGGTGCTGAAACAAGCGCTCGCCTTCGTCGGCGCGATCGACCGTTTGCCGCTATCGGTGAAGAGCTCGCCGGGCTTCCTCGTCAACCGCGCGCTGACGCCCTACATGCTTGAGGCGATGGTGATGCTGGACGAGAAGACCGACCAGCGTCTGATCGACGCTGCGGCCGAGCAGTTCGGCATGCCGATGGGGCCGATCGAGCTGGCCGATCAGGTCGGTCTCGACATCTGCCTCGACGTCGGCGACATGCTGCGCACCAAGTTCGGTGACCTGCTGCCGCCCACGCCCGCCTGGTTGCGCGAAAAGGTCGCAAGGGGCGAACTCGGCCGCAAGACCGGCAAGGGCTTTTACACCTGGAAGAACGGCAAGGCGGAGAAGGCGCCGCTGCCCGAGACCGGTCCTGGTGTCACCGACCAGATGATCGACCGCCTGGTGCTGCCGATGTCCAATGTCTGCCTCGCGGCTCTGCGCGAAGGCATCGTTGACGATGCCGATGCGGTGGATGGCGCCATGATCTTCGGCACCGGCTACGCGCCGTTCCGCGGCGGTCCCCTGAACCATGCGCGTGCACGCGGCGTGGAGAATGTCGTATCGACCTTGCGCGCGTTGGCCGATCGATTCGGCGAGCGTTTCGCGCCCGACCCGGGCTGGGACAATTTCAAGTGAGAGAAGCATGAGCGAAAAGTCCGACATCGAGCCGAGCGGCGATCTCTGCATCCGCACGCTGGCGATGCCCGCAGACACCAACGCCAATGGCGATATCTTTGGCGGCTGGCTGCTCAGCCAGATGGACGTCGGCGGCGGCGTGTTTGCATCAAAGGTCGCGAAGTCGCGCACTGTGACGGTTGCGATCGAGGCAATGAATTTTCGCAAAGCCGTCTATGTCGGTGATCTCGTCTCGGTTTACGCCAATCTCGTGCGGGTCGGCCGCACCTCGATGACAGTGCATTTGGAAGCCTGGGCGCTGCGGCGCGGGGAAGAGCATCCGTTCCTCGTCACCGATGGAAATTTTACCTACGTCTCGATCGACGAGCATGGTCGACCGCAAGAGGTGCGTTCGGCCGCCGCGCCGATCGCGACCTGATCGCGCGCGGCACTCTGTCCCATCTCGGCAAGATGTGCGGCGACGATGAGTCCACGCGTCGCGTCTTCGCCAACAACGGGTCATAAAACGGATGAGGTCCCGGCGTACCAATAGCGCGTCGATTCGGGGTCGAAACCGGTTGATTTGCCCTCAGGAACCTTTGGGCAGACTGGCCGTTATTTGCCCGCACTGAGGAATCCACGGGACATGCCGGACAGCTACATCATCGAAGTGAATTCAGAGACCGCGGGCATCGTGGTCCGCGGTCAGGGAGGCTACCGCTTCTTCGCCTCATCCCAGCAATTCAATCGTCTTGAAGGCCAGCTCTTTCGCAACGCCCGCGAGGCCGAGCGAGCTGCCCGCAAGCTGGTGAACGGCGACGTGAAGGAGGCGGCGTAACAGCCGCGCTCATTCCGGGGCGTGCGAAGCGCGAGCCCGGAATCCATCTTGCTGCAGAAAATTGCCGATCAATGGATTCCGGGCCCGCGCCTGGCGCGTCCCGGAATGACACTGTCGATCACAACTTCGTCGCGGAGCGCGACAACAGCTTCCACTCGTCGCCCTGCTTCTGCCAGTTCATCAGGATGTGGAGGCTGTTTGCCACTTTCTTTCCGTCGGTCATCATCTCGGCCATCCAGTGGAAGCGCACGATCGCGGCAGGGCCGACGATCTTGATGGTCGGATCCTCGTACGCAATCGACAGGAATTTCGTCTTGCCGTCTGTGGCATTGGCGACGAAGGCTTCCTTGTCCTCGAGGAAGCCGTTGGAATGGCTGTAGCTCAGATCGTCCGCGCACAGCGCGCTGAGCGCCTTTTGATCGGCCGCGATCTGGGCGAGGCGAAAGGCCTCGACGTTTTTTGCCACCGCCTCATGGTCGGCTGCATGATCGCGATTGAGTGTCATCGTATCCTCCGTTCTTGATCTTGCGGCCACTGTTGCAGCAGCATTCGACTTTGTCGAGTGTCACGTCCCGCAATGGGCCGCATTGCGTCACCTCGCGCGAATTGATACCTCTCACGCGTCATTGCGCCGAGCGCGAGAGGGAACACGACATGATCCAGGGCCTGGGCAGGGCGTTGCTGTTCGACATCGACGGCACGCTCGCCAACACTGACCCGCTGCACCTGAAGGCGTTCAACCAGGTGCTCGGTCCGCACGGCCATGTTTTCGACCACGCGCGCTTCTCCAGGGAGCTGCAAGGCTTTGCGAATGTGTCTATCGGGGAGCGTTTTCTGTCCGACGAGACCTTGGAGCGGCGTGCCGCGATCCTCGACGAGAAGGAAGAAGTGTTTCGCAACCTGGTTGCGGGGCAGATCGAACCGCTGCCGGGCCTGATGGCGCTGCTCGACCGCGCAGACGAGGCCGGCATTCCCATGGTCGCCGTCACCAACGCGCCGCGTCTCAATGCCGAGTTGCTGCTGTCCGGCCTCGGCATCACGGATCGTTTCAAGGCGCTCGTGATCGGCGAGGAGCTGCCGCACGGCAAGCCGCATCCGCTGCCCTATCAGGAGGGCCTGCGCTTCGTTGGCGCCAGCGCGGCCGCCTCGATCGCGTTCGAGGATTCCCGCTCGGGCGTGCAGTCGGCCACCGCCGCCGGGATTCCGACCATCGGCATCCGGACCAGCCTTAGCGATGCTGACCTCGTTGGCGCAGGCGCCGTCGCCTCCGCAAGCGCCTTTGACGATCCCGAACTGCTCGCGCGGCTCGTGCGCGCGATGGCATGGTGAGGGGCGCCCATCCATTAACCGTGATCGGCATCCGCATTGACCGCGCGGGCGAGAAGCCGCACCATGTATCGTTCTGATTTGAGGCCGTTGCCGTGACCGGATTGACCCATCGCCAAGCTGAAATCCTCAACATCGCCCGCGCTTCCGGCCGCGTCATGGTGGAGGAGCTGGCGCGGCGCTTCGAAGTCTCGGCGCAGACCATCCGCAAGGACCTCAATGATCTCTGTGAGCGCCGCTCGCTGACCCGCATCCATGGCGGCGCCATCATCGCCTCCGGTGTAGAAAATCTCGCCTACGAGGCCCGCCGCTTCGTCGCCGCCGACGAGAAGAAGGCGATTGGAGCCGCCGCCGCCTCGCTGATCCCGAACGGCTGTTCGCTCTTCATCAATATCGGCACCACGACGGAAGAGGTCGCGAGCGCGCTGACTTCGCATGAGGATTTGTTGGTCATCACCAACAATCTCAACGTCGCCATGCTGCTCTACCGCCACCCCCGCATCGAGGTGGTGGTGGCCGGCGGCACGGTGCGGCGCGCTGATGGTGCCGTGGTCGGCTCGACCGCGACACAGCTGATCGGTCAGTTCAAGGTCGACTACGCCATCATCGGCGCGTCCGCGATCGACGAGGAAGGCGCGCTGCTCGACTTCGACTATCGCGAGGTGCAGGTGGCGCAGGCCATCATCGCCAACGCCCGTAGCGTGATGCTGGTCGCCGATTCCACGAAGCTTCGCCGCAGCGCGCCAGTCCGGATCGCGCATATGACGCAGATCCAGACCTTCGTGACCGATCAGGAGCTGCCCGAGCGCCTCGCCACCATTTGCCACAGCAAGGGCATCGAAGTGGTGGAGGCGATGCCGAAGGGCGCCGACGTCGACGAGACCCAGGCCGAGGCGCAGGATACCGCGCCGGAAGCCGCGCCAGTGGTGCGGCTGCGATAAAAGACTAGGCGCCGTCCCACGGGTTGAGCAGCGGCACGCCGAATGGCGTAAAACCCTTCACGTTGCGTGTGACGAGTGTGAGAGTGTGCGCCAGCGCGGTTGCCGCGAAGAACCCGTCCATCACTGACAATGCAATGCCGCTGCGGCGGCTCTGTGCCATCAGATCGCCCCAGCGCTCAGCCACCGCGTGATCGATCGGCAGGATGCGCTCTGCAAACCGGGCCGGTAGATCGTGGGTGAGCCAGGCGGTCAGCGCCGTCCGCCGACGGCCGTCATCGAGCAATGCAATCCCGCGGCGAAGCTCGGCGATGGACGTGACGCTGATGAAAGCGCGATCCTCATCGACCGTGTCGAGCCAGGCCAACACTTTCGGAGAAGGTGCCGGGCGCTGAACCTCCGAGAGCACATTGGTGTCGAGAAGCAGGTTCACGGCATCTCGTCGCGTGGTTCGTCCTGTACGCGTTCAAGTTCGAGATCGGCGCCGCGCAGTGGTGAGGCCAGCAGGAATTCAGCGAGCGTGCCTTTGCGCGCAGTCTTTCGCGCCCATTCTTCGGCGGACACGATTACGGCGTTCGGCCTGCCGTGACGGGTGATGATCTGGGGGCCAGTCTGGGCGCGGTCGATCACTTCAGACAGGCGTGCCTTGGCGTTGGCAAGCGTCCATGTGTCGGTGGGGTGTGGGCCGGGAACGGAGCTGTGATCCGTCATGTTAACGAGAACCAATCTGACTATTTTGACTATATAGCCCCTGAAGTGTCTATTCAAGCGTAAGGCTGCGCTTCGCGTCGCCATCCGAGATGCCCATTTGGACGGCGAATTGCCCCACAAAAAGTTCCACTTTCGCTTCCTTTCGTCTCTCTTTCATCTTGCTTTCGTTTTCCGGTGTGATCTAATCAAAAACGAAAGTAGCCGCGCGACTGAACGGGCGGTTTTCGGGGGATGCGTCTGTTGGAGCGTATTTTCGACCTCGCCATCATTGGAGGCGGTGTTAACGGTTGCGGCATCGCGCGGGACGCGGTCGGCCGCGGCAACACTGTTTTCCTGTGCGAAATGAACGATTTGGCGAGCGGGACGTCGTCCTGGTCGACCAAGCTGGTGCATGGCGGCCTGCGCTATCTCGAATATTACGAGTTCCGGCTGGTCCGCGAGGCGCTGATCGAGCGCGAGATTCTCTGGGGCATCGCGCCCCACATCATCCGCCCCCTGCGTTTCGTTTTGCCGCATCACGCCGGCCTGCGCCCGGCTTGGCTGCTGCGCCTCGGCCTCTTTCTCTACGATCACATCGGCGGCCGTCATTTGCTACCGGCGACCCGCTCGCTCGATCTCAGGCGCGACGAGGTCGGCAAGCCGCTGATCCCGAATCGCTATGCCCGCGCGTTCGAATATTCCGACTGCTTCGTCGATGATGCCCGCCTCGTCGTGCTCAATGCGCGCGATGCCGCCGACAAGGGTGCGGAGATCCGCACCCGCACCCGCGCGACGGATATCAAGCAGTCCGACGGCGTCTGGACCGTCAGCATGGTCGACACCCTCACCGGTGCGCGCACACAGATCCAAGCCCGCGCGCTGGTCAATGCCGGCGGTCCCTGGGTCGAGGACGTGCTCGGCCGCGGCGCCGGCGTCAATGCCAAAGCAAAGGTGCGCCTGGTGCAGGGCTCGCACATCGTGGTCAAGAAGCTCTATGACCACGACCGCGCCTACATGTTCCAGAACGCCGACGGTCGCATCATCTTCGTCATTCCCTATCAGGACGACTTCACGCTGATCGGCACTACCGATCGCGACTATGACGGCGACCCTTCCAAGGTGAAGGCGACGCCGGAGGAGATCCAATATCTCTGCGCGGCCGCCAGCGAATATCTCGCCAAGCCGGTGACATCAGAGGACGTGGTCTGGACCTATTCCGGCGTGCGGCCGCTTTATGACGACGGCGCCAGCGAGGCCAAGGCCGCGACCCGCGATTACGTGTTCGAGCTCGACACGCCGGGCGGGGTGCCGCTGCTGTCGATCTATGGCGGCAAGATCACCACCTATCGCCGTCTTGCCGAAGAGGCGCTGGAACGGCTCGCCCCCTATCTTCGCAGTGCGAAAGCGCGCGAGGGCTGGACCGGCAAATGGCCGCTGCCCGGCGGCGACATGGACGTATCGGCCGTCGATGGCTTGATCGCCGAGCTCCAGCGCGGCTACCCTTTCCTGAGCCATGAGCATGCGCGGCGGCTCGCACGCGCCTACGGCACCCGCGCCATCAAACTGCTTGGCGACGCCAAGTCGGCCGCCGATCTCGGCCAGGCCTTTGGCGCAACACTGACGGAACGCGAGGTTCGCTACCTGATGACCAATGAATGGGCGGTGACCGCCGAGGATATCGTCTGGCGCCGCTCCAAGCTCGGTCTGCGACTATCTGCCGACGAAATTGCGTCCCTGGACGACTGGATCAGGACCCACGCCGTATCGCAAAGTCCACTGCTCGAAGCAGGAGGACGCTCATGAGCGTGACACTCGATCACGTGACCCGGACCGTCGACGGGGTCCAGCACATCCGCGACGTTTCGCTGACGCTGGAGAGCGGCACGCTCAACGTGCTGCTCGGGCCGACGCTGTCGGGCAAGACCTCGATCATGCGGCTGCTCGCCGGTCTCGACAAGCCGAGCACGGGCAAGGTGCTCGTCAACGGCAAGGACGTCACCGGCGCCGACGTGCGCCAGCGTTCGGTTGCGATGGTCTATCAGCAATTCATCAACTATCCCTCGCTCACGGTCTACGAGAACATCGCTTCGCCCCTGCGTGTGCAGGGCAAGCCGCGCGAGGAGATCGAGACGCGGGTGGCGGAAGCCGCGAAACTGCTGCGGCTCGAGCCGTTCCTGAAGCGCACGCCGCTGCAGCTCTCGGGCGGCCAGCAGCAGCGCGCTGCGATCGCGCGCGCGCTGGTCAAGGACGCCGATCTCGTGCTGCTCGATGAGCCGCTCGCCAATCTCGACTACAAGCTGCGTGAGGAGCTGCGCGCCGAGCTGCCGCGCATCTTCGAAGCCTCCGGCGCGATCTTCGTTTATGCCACCACCGAGCCGACCGAGGCGCTGCTGCTCGGCGGCAACACGGTGTGCATGTGGGAAGGCCAGGCGCTCCAGATGGGCGAGACCACCAATGTCTACCGCCGGCCGCAGACCCTGCGCGTCGCCCAGGTATTCTCCGATCCGCCGCTCAATCTCGTCGGCATCGAGAAGAAGAACGGCTCCGTGCAATATGCCGGCGGCACGTCGTCGCCGGCCTCGGGCCTCTATTCGTCGCTCGCCGACGGCGCCTATCGCGTCGGCTTCCGCGCGCATCAGCTTGGACTTGCCAATGGCGAGGCCGATCGTCACGCCTTCCACGCCACGGTGACGGTGACCGAGATCACCGGTTCGGAGAGTTTCGTGCATTTGACCCGCGCCGGATCGAACTGGGTTGCGGTGCTACACGGCGTGCACGAGTTCGAGCCCGGCCAGACCCTGGACGCCGTGCTCGATCCCAATGATGTCTTCGTCTTCGACGCGGCTGATCGCCTCGTCGCGGCGCCCGGTTCTTGAGGGAGGTGCGCCATGGCTCGCATTGACCTCGTCGATCTCGCCCATTCCTACGGCGGCAACGATGCGCCGCAGGAGACCTTTGCGCTGAAGCCGGTCACCATGACCTGGCGGCAGGGCGGCGCCTATGCGCTGCTCGGCCCGTCCGGCTGCGGCAAGACCACGCTGCTCAACGTCATTTCCGGCATCATCACGCCGTCGCGGGGTAAAATCCTGTTCGACGGCGAGGACATCACACCGCTGTCAACCCAGAAGCGCAACATCGCCCAGGTGTTCCAGTTTCCGGTGATCTACGACACCATGACGGTGGGGCAGAACCTGGCATT
>Ga0209758_1004496_pt1 | contig 11575 bp, 10 predicted proteins | sample AraplaMF_Col_mMF_FD_184258 | JGI IMG/M metagenome (GOLD analysis project Ga0209758, IMG submission 184258) | Arabidopsis root microbial communities from the University of North Carolina, USA - plate scrape MF_Col_mMF (SPAdes) (version 2) | ecosystem: Host-associated > Plants > Roots > Endosphere... | reverse complement strand
GCTCGACGCTCTACCGCATCCACGGCTCCAACGAGCCCTGGACCATCGGCACCAACGTCTCCTCCGGCTGCATCCGCATGCGCAACGAGGACGTCATCGACCTCTACGGCCGCGTCAATGTCGGCACCAAGGTCGTGGTGATGTGAGACGTCGCGCAATCGATGACGGTGTCAATTTCCTGCGCAGCACCGTCTGGCGACGCTCGCCATCGAAGGGGTCGCGTGCCGCCGGTTGCGGCGTACCTTCCCCAGCTATGGTCAACGCGACCTGACAAAGCCGCCTCGACCGGGCCGGGGCGCAACGGAGCGGCGGTGACCAGTTGAGGCACGGGAATGCGGTGCACGCGCGGAGCGGCTCGATCGCTGCCGCGATAGCTCCGCCCTCCTGACGCGTTCCTGCAGTCCGTCCAACTCGTTCAAGTCGCTGATGAGACTCGTCGTCACGTCGCTTAAGGTCGCGATGCGTTGCTGAAGTGGACTCATTTTTTTAGATCCCGCCGACGGTCAAGGAATGGCAACACGTGTGTGGCATGAGGAACGTGTTCTTCCAGTTGAACACCCATGTCCGAATTTGGAAATCCGGGAGTCTACGGCTGCACGTCTCAGACAGTGGTTTCGTCTCTCATGTTTAACTCACGCGCATCGTCTCGGCGCGATGCAACAACCAAGCGCAATAGTCATATTGTATTCGAAAGCTTCTCTGCGCGATGCGCAGTTGCAGCGAACGGGTGAGCTCTGCAGCAAAAAAAGCGGCCGCCGAGAGGCGGCCGCTTTGCATTTACCGGGCGGATTGCTCAAGCGTAATCGCTGCCGCCGTCGTCGCCGCCGCCGAAATCGCTGTCGTCGGCCATGTCCACGCTGTCGTCGCTATCGTTGTCGTAGTTCTGGTCGTTATCGTCGCGATCGTTCGAAGCCTGGTCGAAGAAGCCCTGGCGCGAGTCGTCGCGGTTCGAGCCGATGTCATTGAGGCCGGCATCGCGGGCGAGCGAGTTGCCGGACTGGTCGCCGCCCCAGGGGCTACCGCGCTCCTCGATGATGGTGGTGTCGCCAAAAGCCTGATGCGATCCGCCGCCGCCCATCATGCCGCGGATGCTGGAGAGCAGCAGCGAGCCGCCGACCACACCGGCCGCGGCCGCTGCCGCCGTGCCCAGGAACGAGCCTCCGCCACCGCCGACCGGCGGAGCGCCGTAGCCCTGACCATATCCCTGGCCTTGCCCGTAAGCCTGACCATAAGGCGGCTGGCCGTAGCCGGGCTGGGCCTGCTGCATCGCCTGGCCGCTATTCCAGACCGGTCGCTGGTCGCGCGGCGGCACGTTCGGAACCGAGCCGCGCGATTGGCCTCCGCCGAACAGGGTGTCGCGCATGGTATCCAGGAAGCCGCCGGACTGGGCTTTCTCGGGCGCCTGCGCCGCTTCCAGCTCCTGGATGCGGTTGTGGGCCCGCCTCAGCGCCTCGTCCTGCAGCAGCGTGGTTTGCACCAGCGCATAGACCGCGCCCGGCGCCTTGCGTAAGCCGTCCGAAATCGCGGCGATCGCGTCGGGATCGCGCGGTGCATTTTCCAGTTTCGAAAGCCGGTCGAAAAGCTCGTCGACGAGTTGGCGTTCCTGCGGCGTCATGGTCAGTCTCCCTCGCGCGAAACAAGCGCAAGCGGGATGTAGGGTTCCATTGTGGCCCCAACAGTGGCGGCTGGATTAAATTTCGGTATGCGACAGACTGTCCCGCAAGGCTTGTCTTCAAGGCTGGCTTTCGCCGGTTTCATGCCAATGTCACCTTGCTGGTCGCGAGAAGCCGCGCGAAGGCGTCGCTGGCGAGATAGGCATGCTCGCGCTCGCGGACATCGGTCATGGGATCGAGGCCGGTGAGCACCTCGTCGACGTAGCCGGGATGGCACATCACGAGGCCACCCTCGGGAAGGCCCTCCAGGAATTGCCGCATCAACTCGCCGAAATCGGCTGCGCGCGTGAAATCATAGGCGCCGGCAAAGGCGGGATTGAATGCGAGACCGGCGCGCGCCGCGCGGCGGCGGAATTGCGCGCTGAGGACATCGAGCACCATGGCTTTTGGCGAAGCCAGCCGCTGCGCCAGAGGCAGGTCGCGTCCGCCCTGCCGAACCCAGGCTTTGGGCGCGATCTCGCTGACGGCCTCGACGAAGCCGTCGCGCACTTGCGGAAACAGCTGCACGTGCTGATGGCCGTCGACGAAGTCGGGCGCCCGGCCGAAGGCTTCCGCGAACGCCAAAAGCTGCGCTCGCACTTCGTTGCGAAAGAATTCGCTGTCGAGGCGCCGCAGCAATCCTGCACGCAGCAGCTTTGGAAACGCCATGAACATGTCGCCGTCCAAGGGGCGAAAATGCATGGTGAGAGGGCGGAACGGCGCCGACAGCGTCACATGCAGTCCGATCGCGCAGCGCGGGCTTGCTTTCGCGGAGGCCTGAAGCGCCTCGATCTCGCGCTGCTCGATCGCGGGGCCGACCATCATCACAGACGTCGCATTGAGGCGGGCGCGTTCGATCAGGTCGCGGATGGCGCGATTGACGCCGGGGCTGATGCCGTAATCGTCGGCGCAAAGCCAGATCCGCCGCGGCGTCGCCGCCGCGCTCATTCGGCCGCGGTCCTGTTGGATGCGTCGCCGACGGTGTCGGCGTCAAAATGCTTTTCGCTGTGCTCGGCGACGAAGTAGATCGGACGCGCCTTCAGCTCGGAGAGGATCTTGCCGATATATTCGCCGACGATGCCGATCATGATGAGCTGCACGCCGCCGATCGTCATCAGGCCGACCACGAGCGAAGGATAGCCCGGCACCTGCTTGCCGGTCGTGAAAACCTCCCAGAGGATCGAGAGGCCGAACAGGAAGGCGACGCCGGCGAGAACGACGCCAAGCAGGCTGGCGAGGCGCAGTGGCGCCACCGAGAACGAGGTCAGGCCCTCGATCGACAGGCCGAGCAGACGTGCGGCATTGAAGGTGGTCACACCATGGGCGCGCGCCGCAGGCTCGTAGTCGACACGGATCTGCCGGAAGCCGATCCAGCTTGCCAGTCCTTTGAAGAAGCGGTTGCGCTCCGGCAACTGCCTGAGCGCGGTGACCGCGCGCGGCGAGAGCAGGCGGAAGTCGCCGGCGTCTTCCGGAATCTTCTGACGGGCGCCCCAATTGATCAGCGCGTAAAAGCCGTGCACGGCGACCCGGCGCAGGAACGTCTCGTTGTCGCGATGTGCCTTGGCGGTATAGACGACGTCATAACCGTCATCGATCCAGTGCCGCACCAACTGCTCGATCAGCGCCGGTGGATGCTGACCGTCGCCGTCCATGAACATCACCGCGCCGAGACGCGCATGGTCGAGTCCGGCCATCAGTGCGGCTTCCTTGCCGAAATTGCGCGACAGCGAGACCACCTGGACGTCGACGGCGTCGGCCGGCAGGCTGCGTGCGATCGACAGCGTCGCGTCCGCGCTGCCGTCGTCGACATAGACGACCTCGCAACCGAGCCGATAGCGCTGCCGCAAGGTCTTGGCGAGATCGCAGATGCGCTGGTGCAGGGCGGCGAGGCCTGCCGCCTCGTTGTAAACCGGGACGACAATCGACAGCCCTTTCGCCGCGGCATTCGCCGCGGTGGTCGTCAGGGCGGAAACGTCAGAGCCCAGCGTCATCGATCAAGGTTCCCGAGGCGTTCAAGGTCATCTCAACAGCATATGGTAGCTGCCGTTTGCTGTCGCTACGCTGAACGGAACAGCTCAACAACTTTGGGGTTCACCGCCGCAGGAACGCCTCGAGCTTGGCGAACAGCGGATTCTCCCGGTCGAACACGTAGTCGAGCGAGACCACCGAGACGGTCTCGGCGCCATGCTCGCGCAGGAAGCTCGCCAGCGCATAGAGCTGGCCCGGCGGGCAGTGCAGCGTCAGCATGCCCGACGAGGTCGGTCCGCCGAACGGGGCTTCGACGCCGAACCGGCTGTGCGCTTCGCCAAGAAGGGCGGCGTCGCATTGCCGGAATCGGGTTCGCACTTCGCGATATTTGTTGGCGCGCGCCCGTGCCGCGATGTGGTCGAGGATCACACGCGCGGTTTCCATCGCCTGCGGCGACCAGTCGGCGTGCTTTGAGGCGACCAGGTTGGCCTGGCTGCGCAACATCACGCCGTCGTCGAGCACGCGCAAGCCGTTGGCGGCGAGCGTCGCGCCCGTGGTGGTGATGTCGACGATCAGCTCGGCGCTGCCGGCCGCCGGCGCGCCCTCGGTGGCACCCGCGCTCTCGACAATGCGGTAATCGGTGATGCCGTGGGTCTGGAAGAAGGTGCGGGTCAGGTTGACGAACTTGGTCGCGACCCGCATCCGCATGTGATGCTGCTCGCGGAAGCCGGTGGTGACGTCGTCGAGATCCGCCATGGTGCGAACGTCGATCCACGCTTGCGGTACCGCGACCACGACGTCGGCATAGCCGAAGCCGAGCCCGTCGATCAGGGACACGTGCTTGTCGGCATCCGCGATGGTCTCTCGCACCAGATCTTCGCCGGTGACGCCGAGATGCGCAAAGCCGCGGGACAGTTGCGAGGCGATCTCGCTCGCCGAGAGATAGGCAACCTCGACATTGTCGAGACCCGCGATCGTGCCGCGATAGTCGCGGGCGCCGCCGGCCTTCGACAGCTTGAGCCCTGCGCGGGCGAAGAACCCTTCCGCGTTTTCCTGAAGGCGGCCCTTGGAGGGAACGGCCAGAACGAATGGCGCGCTCATGGCTTAAGCTCCCACCTTGCGCCCGATCCGGGTCAGCGCGTCGACCCAGACCGAGAAGCCGACCGCCGGAATCGGAGCCGGCGATCCGAGCTGGGTCATCAATCCATCATAGCGGCCGCCGGCGACCAGCGGTTCGGCGCCGTTGCCCCTGTGATGCAGCTCGAATTCAAAGCCGGTGTAATAGTCGAGCCCGCGGCCGAACGCGGTCGAGAAACGCGTGGTCTTCACCTCGATGCCGCGCGCCGCCATGAAGCCGACCCGGCTTTCGAACTGGTCGATCGCGCCGGCAAGGTCGAGCTTTGCGTCAGTGGTGAGCGCGCGCAGCTCCGCGACTGCCTCGTCCGGATTGCCCGTGATCGAGAGGAAGCGCTTCAGCACCGCGATTGCTTCGCGCGGCAGCGCGCCGCCCTTCAGCGTCGACTGTTCGAGGAAGCGGTCCGCGATCTCGGCCGTGGTGCGGCCGCCGACATTGGTGGTGCCGGCGATCGACATCAGATCGGTGACGAAAGCCAGCGCCGCCTTGCGGTCGGAGCCGGCGAGCGCGGCCAGCACGCCCTCATATTCGCTGCGGGTCGCAGTGGTCGCAGCCGCCAGCCGCTCCAGATCCTGCTCCAGGCTGATCTTGCGGTTGAAGTCCTTGACCAAACGGCGGCGCCAGACCGGATAAAGGTTGAGCGCGTCGAGCAGGGCGTTGAACAGCGCCACATCCCCGGTGCGGATCTCGACGTCGCGCACGCCGAAGGCAGCGGTCGCTTCCAGCGCCAGCGCCAGGGTCTCGGCATCGGCGGCGGCACGGTCCTGGCGGCCGAACGATTCGATGCCGGCCTGGAGGAATTCGCTGGGCTGGCCACCGCGGTAGCGGAACACGGGACCCAGATAGCTGAATCCGGCCGGCTCGCCGGCGCGGCCGGAGGCGAGGTAGTCGCGCGCCACCGGGATCGTCAGGTCGGGGCGCAGGCAGAGCTCCTCGCCGGACAGGTCGGTCGTCAAATAGAGGCTCTTGCGGATATCCTCGCCGGACAGGTCGAGGAACGGCTCGGCTGGCTGCAGGATCGCCGGTTCGGCCCTGACGTAGCCGGCCTGCGCAAACGACAACAGCAGCGTATCCGCCCAGGCGGAGCCGGCAGCATTTGAGGTGGCAGTCGCGGTCATCACAGGGGTCCATCGTCCCGGTGGAACCGGGCAGGGGGAAGGGGAGACGAGTTGGCGCAGCCCTTAGCATGGCCCGAAACCGGTTTCGACCTCCAAAGGATCAATCGCTTAACGGCGGGGCAACGCACGGGATCAGGCGGTTTTGCCGCCCCAATCGCCCAGCACCGCCTGCACCAGCGCCAGCGCCGCCACAGCGGCGGTGTCAGCCCGCATGATCCGCGGGCCGAGCGCCAGCCGCAGGATCTTCGGCTGGCGCAGCAGCAGGGCCCGTTCGTCCTCGGCGAAGCCGCCCTCGGGTCCGATCAGGACGTCGATACCTTGTCCGGGCTCACGGGCGCTTTGCAGGCTCTGGATCGGGTTTTCGAGCTCGGCTGCCTCATCGCAGAAGATCAGCAGGCGGTCGGCCGGGCGCTGGCTGAGGTAACGCTCCAGCGGCATGGGTTCGGCGACAGTGGCGATGCTCAAAATGCCACATTGCTCGGCCGCCTCGACCACATTGGCGCGCATTCGCTCGGTGTTGACCCGGGAGGCTTGCGTGAACCGGGTCAGGACCGGCCGCAAGCTGGCAGCGCCCATCTCGATGGCCTTCTGGACCATGTAGTCGAGCCGGGCATGCTTGAGCGGGGCGAAGACGTAGGCGAGGTCGGGCAGGCGGTCCTGGGGCCGGGTCTGCTGCAGGATGACGAGGCCATCCGGCCGCTTGCGGCCTTCGATTGCGGCCTGCCATTCGCCGTCGCGGCCATTGAAGGCCAGCACCTCGGCCCCGGCGGAAAGCCGCAGCACATTGCCGAGATAGTTGCTCTGGTCGCGGTCGAGGGCGATCCTGGCGTCCTGGGCCAGGGGGGCGTCGACGAACAGGCGGGGGGCGCGAAAATCGTGGGAGGGCATTGGTCAAAAGTCCGATTTGCCGCCGTTCTTAACCGAAAGCGGTCGGTTCGGGGGCAAATATTGCCGAAATGCTGCGTCGGCGCGCCGCGCTCTTGCCCTATTCAACGGGTTGTTAAGCCTCGGCGGGAATCGTAAAATCGCGCGCACGCTGGTTGCGCTTCAATTGGAAGACGCCGAACCCCGTAAGCTCCTGCCGGAGAGACTATCTTGATAATCCGTCGTTTGATGGTTCCGATTACTGCCGCCATGGTCGTCATGGGGGCCGCGGGCGCGCATGCCCAGGGATTCCCGGCGCCGCTGCCGGGCCAGGCCGCAGCCGATCCCGCATTTCCGCCTGTGAACGGCCGCGCGCCGGTCGCCTCCGTCGGCGCCCCGCCACAGGCCTCGTTCCCGGTCAACGGCGCAGCGCCCCTCGGTGGCGCCGGCGCTTTCAGCGCTGCCCCGCCGACGCAGGCCGGCCCGGGTGAAGATTGTATGAAGGCGTTCACGCCCCTCCGCGAGGAAGCCGAGAAGCGCGGCAAGTTGATCAAGGCCGCGAGCGACCGCCACGCTTCACCTGACGAAGCTTGCAAGTTGATCAAGAACTTCGGCCAAGCCGAGCTCAAGATGATCAAATACGTCGAGTCCCATGCCGCCAAATGCGGAATCCCGCCCAGTGTCGGCGAGCAGTTGAAGGGCGGTCACAAGAATACCGAGGCTATGCAGACAAAGGTCTGCAACGTCGCCCAGCAGATGGCGAGCCAGCCGCGCGGCCCGGCGGGCCCGTCGCTGAGCGAGGTGGTGGGTTCGGGCTCGGCGCCGGAAGTCAATGTCGGCAAGAAGGGCGGCAGCACCTTCGACACGCTCAACGGCAACGTCCTCACCCGATGAGCCACGTGCCCGCCGATTTGAAGTTCCTGCAGCGCCTGCCGTGAACTCCTTCCAGGAACTTCAAATCGATAAACGGCACGTGAGCTGTGATTCATAGCTAATGCCCTTATAGTTTTCGAAGTTCGTACCGGAATCGCAGCGATGGAATACGAACTTCGAAAAGTGGGCACTGGCGCATCAGCCCGTGTTGCCGATTCGACCGGCAACTGGGTCGATACGCTCGCGCCGCAATGGGCCAGGCCGTATCTGCGCCTGGCCCGCTTCGACCGCCCGATCGGATCCTGGCTTCTGTTGATGCCGTGCTGGTGGTCGGCCGCTCTCGCGAGCGCCATGGCGCATGATGTCCGCGGCCTGCCGCTGATGATCGTGTTGTTCTTCATCGGCGCGTTCGTCATGCGCGGCGCTGGCTGCACCTGGAACGACATCACCGACCGCGACCTCGACGACAAGGTCGAGCGCACCCGCTCGCGGCCGCTGCCGTCGGGGCAGGTGACCACGAAACAGGCGCTGACCTTCATGGTCGCGCAGGCCCTGATAGGGCTCGTTGTGCTGCTTCAGTTCAATCGCTTCGCGGTCTTGACCGGCATTGCTTCGCTTCTGATCGTCGCGATCTATCCCTTCATGAAGCGCATCACCTGGTGGCCGCAGATCGTGCTCGGGCTCGCCTTTTCCTGGGGCGCATTGATGGGCTTCGCGGTCACCTTCGGACGCATCGACGTCACTGCGCTCGTGCTCTATGCCGGCGCGATTTCCTGGGTGATCGGCTATGACACCATCTATGCGCATCAAGATGCCGAGGACGACGCGCTGATTGGCATCAAGTCCACCGCGCGCCTGTTCGGCGCACACACGCACCAGGCGCTGATCCTGTTCTACGGCTTGTCGGTGATACTGATCGGTGTCGCGCTGGCGTCAGGCGATGCGCGCTGGCCGGCCTGGTTCGGGCTTGCGGCTTTCGCCGTGCATCTGGGGTCACAGATCATGCGCCTCAGGATCGACGATCCCGAGCTGTGCAAGCGCCTGTTCTATTCGAACAAATATGCGGGCTCGTTGCTCTTTGCGGGATTGCTGGCCGACGCGGTGATGCGGGCGGCCTAGCTTCGCTCAATTCCTTGCGATGATCTCGCGTTCTTCGCGATGAACCGGCAGCTCGCGGGTCATGGCGGTGCGGCGGCGCATCAGGAATTTCGGACGGCGGGCGCGGATCGCATTGGCGCGGCGGCGGCGGGCTGCCGGTTTGCGGGCGCCTTCGTCGAGCTGCGGCAGCGCAAAGATCTCGCTCCAGATCGCCCAGGCTTGCGTGAGTTCGTCGCCATCGACGCCGACCAGCAGCGGAACGGACAAGGAGGGATCGCGATGGACCAGCACGAGGGCCTGCGCCTCGTCGTTGCCGCGCAGCGCGACGCCGGTGAAGTCGCTGACGCGCACGTTGATCGCCATCTGCATGCCGCGAACGGCACGGCGCAGCACGACGCGTTCGCGATGAAGCTCGATCTGTCTCGTGTAGCCGTCGGCGCGCGGATCATGCGCGTCGAAGCGGACCGGAAGGGAAAGAGGGTCGAGCCGCAGGTTGCGGCTCGACCCGGCGGGGTTGACCCCGCATGTTGATGTTTGACGCCTCACGGCTTTCATTCTCCCCGCCAGGATTATGTTCCCGGTCGATGCGAGGACCTTAGCGCAGGGCTTTCCGAAACCGCTTAAAAAGGCTGGTTAATCCAGCGTCACCGGGCCGCATGATTGACAAGACCTTGGCGCACATGATTGACGAGACGTTGCGCGAGAGCTGCGAATCTGAGCTTTCTGCGGGCGGAAAATGCTTGAAGTCCGCGCCATCAGGGCACATCTGTGGGTTCCGGTCCCGAACCCCCGCCTCAACAGGATTTCGTTTGTGAACCCTTCACCAAGCTCGACGCTTTCGCCCAAAGCCAACCGCGACCTGTTCGATCAGTCCGCCCTCTCGGATCTCGCTCAGCGTCTGGTCGAGGCGGCGAAGCGCGCCGGCGCGGATGCCGCCGATGCGGTCGCGGTGCGCGGCATCTCGCAAGGAGTCGAAGTGCGCGACGGCCGCGTCGAGGAGTCCGAGCGGTCCGAAGGCGACGATGTCGGCCTGCGCGTGCTGGTCGGCCAGCGCCAGGCCGTGGTCTCGACCAACGATGTCAGCGGCGATGCCGTCACCAAGCTGGCCGAGCGCGCCGTCGCGATGGCACGTGTCGCTCCATCCGACAAATATGTCGGCCTTGCCGACCCCGCGCTGCTCGCGCGCGATTTCCCCGATCTCGATCTGCTCGATCCCAACGTGCCCGCAACCGCCGAGCTCGAACGCCGCGCGCTGGAGGCCGAGGCTGCTGCGCTTGCCGTGAAGGGCGTGTCGAAATCCGGCGGCGCCTCGGCGTCATCAGGCATCGGCGGCATGGTGCTCGTCACCTCCACAGGTTTCCACGGCTCGTACCTGCGCTCCAGCCAGGGTATTTCGGCGACCGCAATCGCCGGCGAAGGCACCAGCATGGAGCGCGACTACGACTTCACTTCGGCACCGCACGGCGCCGATCTGCTGTCGCCACAAGCCGTCGGCCGTTCCGCCGGCGAACGCACGGTGGCGCGCTATAATCCGCGCAAGGTCGAGACCTGCAAGGTGCCCGTGGTGTTCGACCCGCGCGTTGCGGGCTCGCTGGTCGGCCATCTCGTCGGGGCGATCAACGGCGCCTCGATCGCGCGCAAGACCAGCTTCCTCAAGGACAAGCTCGGCCAGCAGCTGTTCGCCAAGAACATCCGCATCATCGACGATCCCCTGCGCAAGCGCGGCCTGCGCTCGCAGACGTTCGATGCCGAGGGCGTTGCGGTGAAAACAATCGCGCTGGTCGACGAAGGCGTGCTGACGACCTGGCTGTTGGATTGCGCCACCGCGCGCGAACTCGGGCTCACCACCACCGGCCACGCCCATCGCGGCGTCTCGTCATCGCCCTCGCCAGGACCCTACAATCTGCATCTCGAAGCCGGCACACCGACGCCGGCCGAGCTGATCGCCGACATCAGCCAGGGCTTCTACGTTACCGATCTGATCGGCTCCGGGGTCAACGGCGTCACCGGCGACTACAGCCGCGGCGCCTCCGGCTTCTGGATCGAGAATGGCGAGCTCACCTATCCCGTCAGCGAGGTGACGATCGCCGGCCACCTGTTCGAGATCTTCAAGTCGATGCAGCCGGCCAACAATCTCGAGTTCCGCTACGGCATCAATGCGCCGACGGTGCGCATCGAGGGATTGACGCTTGGCGGACGCTGACTTTTCCGACGCAAACGTTCTGACGCGCGACGCAGCGCTGCTGCAAGACACGGTGCGGGAGGCCGGCGCACTGGCGCAGTCGATGTTCCGCACCGAGTTGAAGAAGTGGACCAAGGGCGCGTCCTCGCCGGTCTCGGAGGCCGACATCGCCGTCAATGACCTGCTCGAAGCACGCCTGCGCGGTGCCACGCCGGATTATGGCTGGCTGTCGGAGGAGAGCGCCGACGATTCCACGCGGTTGTCGCGGCGGCTGACCTGGGTGGTCGATCCCATCGACGGCACCCGCAATTATCTCAACGGCCATGACGACTGGTGCGTCAGCGTCGCGCTGGTCGAGGATACCTCGCCGATTCTCGCCGCGGTGTTCGCGCCTGTTACCAATGAGTTCTTCTTCGCCGCCCGCGGCCGGGGCACGCTGCTCAACGACATCCCGGTCCGGGCGACGCAAGGCGCCGCGCTCGATTTCTCGCGCGTCGCGGGCCCGAAACCGCTGGTCGAGCGGCTGAAGCCGTCACTGGGCGAGATCAAGCTGCATCCGCGAATCGGCTCGCTGGCGCTCCGCCTGTGCCGGGTCGCCCATGGCGGGCTGGATGCGGCTTTTGCGGGGGGCAACAGCCATGATTGGGACCTTGCGGCGGCCGATTTGATCGTGCAGGAAGCGGAT
>Ga0209758_1004495_pt1 | contig 11578 bp, 10 predicted proteins | sample AraplaMF_Col_mMF_FD_184258 | JGI IMG/M metagenome (GOLD analysis project Ga0209758, IMG submission 184258) | Arabidopsis root microbial communities from the University of North Carolina, USA - plate scrape MF_Col_mMF (SPAdes) (version 2) | ecosystem: Host-associated > Plants > Roots > Endosphere... | reverse complement strand
CGCGGGCGGCGAGATCGATTTTCCGATCGACCGGGTCGGACGAGCCTATCCCGGCGTGGAAATCTCCATTCGCGACCCCGATGAAAAGGATGTCGGGATCGATGTGGCGGGAACCATATTCGTCAGCAGCGACCTGATCGCGGATGGATATCTCTGGGGCGATGACGGTCAGGCCTTCCGGGTCACACAAGCCGGAGCGACGGTTGGAGATCTCGGCGAACTCGATGCCAATGGCATGCTGCGGGTGATCGGCAGGGCGGGCGGCATGATGATATCAGGCGGCAACAACGTTTATCCCGCCGAAGTCGAGAGTGCGCTCAAGGCCTGCCCCGGTGTAGAGGATGCCGTTGTCTTCGGGCTGCCGGACGCCTATTTCGGCCAACGGATCGTCGCCGTTGTCTCGGGAGAGACGATGGACCCGAAAATCCTGGCCGATCATTGCGCGCAGATGCTCGGGAAGTACAAGATCCCCAAGCAATTCTACCATATAAGGTCCTGGCCGATGACGAGCAGCGGGAAAATCTCGAGGGGGCAAGTGGAGCGGGCCGTGGTTTCTGGAGACGATCTTGTCCTACGCCTTTCAGCCTGACGAGGATTGGCAGCCAGTCGTGGTTGCCGCCTACCGGTCGCCGATCGGCCGGGCTTTCGGATCGCTTGCGACTGTCGCGGCGGAAGACCTGCTTGCGCCGATCATTCATCGGATCCTTTCCGAAACGGGAATTGCCCCCGACACCATAGACGACGTTCTGGTGGGCAACGCCGCAGGTGGCGGTGGAAACATCGCGCGGCTGGCAGCCCTCACCGCAGGTCTGCCCATGGCGGTTCCGGGCGTGACTATCGATCGGCAATGCGGCTCGGGTCTGGAAGCGATCATCACCGCAGCCCGTCTGATCCAGGCGAAAGCTGGGTCGTGCTTTCTGGCCGGCGGCGTGGAGAGTGTAAGCACCGCGCCATGGCGCGTCGAAAGACCAAAGGCGAATGGGATGCCGCCGCGATTTTACGGGCGCGCCCGGTTTTCGCCTGAAACGATCGGCGATCCGGAAATGGGAATTGCCGCCGAAAACGTCGCGCGGCAGTTCGGCATAACGCGCCAGAGACAGGATGAATTCGCCCTGCGCAGCCACCGGCTCGCCGTGCAGGCGGCCGAGGCGGGCATCTTTCGGCCCGAGATCGTTGAAATTCCCACCAGCCATGGTCAGATCGAACGGGACGAATGCCCACGTGCCTCCACATCCCTCCCGGCGCTCGCAAACCTCCGGCCGGTCTTCCTGGCCGATGGTTCGGTGACAGCAGGCAATGCCTGCCCGCTGAACGACGGCGCCTGCCTGGTACTTGTCATGAGCCGCGCAATGGCGAGAAGCATGGGCATCGAAAAGGGCCTTGCCTTCATCGATAGCGCCGCTGCCGGTGTGGATCCCAATCTGCTTGGTATCGGGCCGGTCGCCTCGACCAGGAAGCTGCTGCAGCGTCAGTCCGGGCTCTCGCTCTCCGACATCGATGCCATCGAATTCAACGAGGCCTTCGCGGCCCAGGTTCTGGCATCGCTGGATCAGCTCGATATTCCTGCCGATACGATCAACAGGAACGGCGGAGCGATTGCCTTGGGCCACCCGTTCGGGGCGTCCGGCGCAATCCTCGTTACCCGACTATACAGCCAGCTGATCCGCGACCTCAGCGGATGGGCGCCGGGCGCGACCGGCCTGGCCATGATCGGTATCGGCGGAGGCATTGGGCTGACCGCCATGTTCGAGGCTACCCAGCTTTCCTGACCAAAATAGGGTAACGGCATCCGGCGCGCGACCATACGACGGTATTGCTTTCCCTCACCCTTGAACCAATCGACTACAACCCCGCTCGCGTCATAGCCTCCATTTGCTCGGGAACGACATGTCTGTTGCTGGAGCGGATGAGGAGCAAAGCATGTCGCAGTCAGATACCAACATCCTCGCTGATGAAGCTTACTTTTCCCACACTCGACCGGATGCGATTGCCTTCGATGCAAATTCTGCCGACGGCATATTCGGCGTCGTCCACGATCTGGGCAATCTGATCCAGGTCGCCACCTCCGCGCTGAACATGATTTCACGCAGTCCGGACATCGAGATGGCCCCTACCCTCCTGCCGATCTTCGCCAGTGCCAGGATTTCGCTTCAGCGTGCAGGAACGCTCGTTCAGCAGACGATGCGCCTTGCGAGCGACGGCAATGCCGCCGCCGAGCCGGTCGACATCAGGGCTTGCCTGATGGAGATCGAAGCCCTGGCCAAAGCGACCTGGGATCGCAATATCGCGTTCGAGATATATGCCAGCGAGACGCTTCCGATCTTCCGATGCAGCCGCGTAGGGCTGCAAAGCGCCATTATGAACCTGCTGCTCAACGCGCGCGACGCCATGCCGGATGGCGGCGTGATTTCAATCATAGCCACCTCCATCGACGACGAACGCGCCGCAGCCGGGATCGAATTGCGGATTTCGGACAATGGTCTCGGGATGACAGAAGATGTGCTACGCAGGGCGAGCGATCCGTTCTTCACGACGAAAGCATCGGGGCTTGGCGGCCTCGGATTGCCGATGGTGAATCGATTCGTTCGGGAAGCACGGGGCCATCTCCGTCTGGAAAGCGAGCTCGGCCGAGGCACGGTGGTGACACTGCGATTGCCCGTCGAAGGCTGAGGCCCAGCAATCCCGGGCCAAATTCAGTGCATAGCCGGGCGAAGCTTTTCGCCAGGCTCATTCCTAACGCAGCTGTCAGGCGGCGGCGCGTTTGTGATCTGCCGGATGCTGAAGCCGAAAGCCGATCGCCAGCCTGTTCCAGGCGTTGATCATCGCAACACCGATCGAAAGGGCCACGAGCTCGTCATCCGCGAAGTTGGCGTGTGCCTCTTCATAAACATCATCCGGCGCATGGCTTTTCGCGATCTGAGTGAGAGCCTCGGCCCAGGCGAGTGCGGCCCGCTCCCGAGTGGTGAAAAGCTGCGACTCCCGCCACGCGTTCAGAAGCAGCAGCCGGTCATCCGTTTCGCCGAGCTTCAGCGCGTCCTGGCGGTGCATGTGCAGGCAGTGAGCGCATCCGTTCATCTGGGAAACGCGCACCTTGACGAGTTCGAGCAACTTCGGATCGAAGCTTTTGGCAATCCAGCCTTCAACGGCCACGAGGCCGTCGATGCCGCTGTTCTTATGGGCCATGAAGTTCAGACGCTTGATCATTCTTATCTCCATCGTGAGAGCATTGATGACGCAAGCCTCGGCTTGCAGGCCAGTGAATACGCCTTGCCTTCCGGGTCGACCATCTGCCCCAACGGTTTATCAAGCCGATGCCTGTTGACGTGATGTTCCGCCATTTCGGCCAGCTGGCCTACTGCGTTGGCATAGGGTGACAGCGACCGAGGAAGAATAGTTTGGGACCGCGATCCGGCGCATCCTCCTGCCCATCGGTTACCGGCCGCACCGGCGACGGTCCCTATGAAGTCGCTTCGCTCATTGGGGACGCGGTGGGCATGCCGAGCAGTTGCCCACCTTCAGGTCACCAGAGGACATCCTCGTAAAGGACAAGGAGACTAAACATGAAAATCGTCGTTATCGGCGGCACTGGCCTCATCGGCTCCAAGACCGTGGAAAGATTGCGTAACAAGGGGCACGAGGTGTTGGCGGCTTCGCCGAACTCGGGTGTGGACACGATTACCGGCAAAGGCCTGGCGGATGCGCTCGCTGGAGCACAGGTGGTGCTCGATCTCGCAAACTCACCCTCGTTCGAGGACAAGGCCGTCCTGGAATTCTTCCAGACGTCGGGCCGCAATCTGCTCAAGGCAGGGGCTGCCGCCGGCGTCAAGCATCACATCGCGCTGTCGATTGTCGGCATGGAGCGGCTGCAGGGCAGTGGCTACATGCGCGCCAAGATGGCCCAGGAAGAGCTGATCAAGACTTCCGGCATACCCTACACCATCGTGCACTCCACCCAGTTCCATGAATTCATGGCTGGCATCGCCCAGTCGGGTACCGTCGGCCAGACCGTGCATCTGTCGCCGGCCTATGTGCAGCCGATCGCCTCGGACGACGTCGCCGACGTCATGGCCGAGGTGGCGCTCGGCACGCCTCTGAACGGCACGATCGAGATCGGCGGGCCCGAGAAAGTCCGCCTCACCGAAATCGTGACGCGTCTCTTCAAGGCGACGAATGATCCGCGGCAAGTGGTGGCGGATCCGCATGCCCGCTACTTCGGCGTGGAGCTCGAGGATAATTCGCTCGTGACCGGCGCCAAGGCGCGGCTTGGCCAGATCCGCTTTGACGATTGGCTGAGCCGGCAGCCGCCCCAGAAGAAGAGCGCCTGACACCGGGCGCCAAGCGACCCATTCCCATCAACTGAGGAGACCAGACATGCTCAAAAAAATGATCTCGGCAGCAGCGCTTGCGATTGTCCTTGCCGCCGGCACTCAGGCTTATGCCGCAGGCGGCGACGCGAAGGTTCGCGTCGTTTTCGACCAGAAGCTTCCCAATGTTCCCGGCAAGAGCATGCGGGCGGTGCTCGTCGAATATGCACCGGGCGGCTCGTCGCCCGGTCATACGCACCCGGCCTCGGCCTTCATCTACGCCACCGTTCTCGAAGGGGCGATCACCAGCAAGGTGAATGACGGGCCGGAGAAGGTCTATAAAGCAGGCGAAAGCTTTCCCGAATTTCCGGGCGATCATCACGCCGTCAGCAAGAACGCCAGCAAGACAAAGCCGGCGCGCCTGCTTGCGGTCTTCGTGCTGAATACCGACGAGACGGAACTGACGACCGACGACAAGTGACGTGACCCACGATGCCCGGCGCCGCCGGGCATCGATTTCTCCCGCCCCATCAGGCGCCCTGCAGCGCCAGTTCCAGATCCGCCACCAGATCATCCGGATGTTCGATGCCAATCGACAGCCGGATCGTCGATTCCAGAACGCCGATCCGCTCCCGGATATCGGCGGGCACGCCGGAATGCGTCATCGTTGCCGGGTGGCTTGCGAGCGATTCCGTGCCGCCGAGGCTGACCGCGAGCTTGAAGATCTGCAGCGCGTTCAGGAATTTGAACGAGGCTGGCTGACCGCCGCGAATGTCGAAAGAGAAGGTGGAGCCGGCGCCGCTGCATTGCGCGATGAAGGTCCGGCCGGCCGGCGATTCCGGATCGTGGTAGGGCAGGTAGTGAACCTTCTCGACCTTCGGGTGATCACGCAGAAAGTCGGCAACGGCCCGGGCATTGCTGTTGGCCCGTTCCATACGAAGCTGCAGCGTTTCCAGCGACCGGCCGAGCATCCAGCAGGAATGCGGATCGAGCTGCGTGCCGATCGCGCCGCGCAGGGCCTTGATCTGCTTGATCACCGCCTTGCGACCAAGAACGGCGCCGGCGATCAGATCCGAATGACCACCGACATATTTGGTCAGCGAATAGAGCGAGATATCGGCGCCGTGCTCGATCGGCCGCTGGAAGACCGGTCCGAGCAGGGTGTTGTCGCAGACAATGATCGGCATATGGCCCTGTCTTGCACCAATCATGTCGGCCACGCGTCGGATCATCGCGACATCGACCAGACTGTTGGTCGGATTGGCAGGCGTCTCGATCAGGATGACGGAGACGCGGCCCTTGGCCATCGCCTCTTCCGCCGCCTTTTGCACCGATCCTTCGCTGACGCCGTCGGCAAATCCAATGGCGGCGACGCTGAAGTTCAGAAAGGTCTTGGCCAGCAATGTTTCGGTTCCCCCGTAGAGCGGCTGCGAATGCAGGATCGCATCCCCCGGCCGGACGAAGGCGAGCAGAGTCGTGGCTATCGCCGCCATGCCGGATGAAAACAGCACGCCGCTTTCCGTCCGTTCGTAGACGGCCAGCCTGTCTTCGACGATCTCGCTGTTTGGATGGTTGAAGCGCGAGTAGACGAGGCCGGCCCCCTTCCCCTCGGGCGGCTCGCGGCGGCCCGACACGTAATCAAAGAAGTCGCGGCCATCCTCGGCTGTATTGAAAACGAAGGTGGAGGTGAGAAACACCGGTGGCTTGACCGCCCCTTCCGAGAGTTCGGGATCGTAGCCGTAGTTCAGCATCTGCGTCTCGGGATGCAGCGCATGATTGCCGATATGGGTTTTGGAAGGATGCGGGGCGGTCATCAACGTCTCCTGTGTCGGGACTGCAGAAATGGCAGAATACATCAAAACCATATGAGAGGAGCAATCATCGCGGTCAGCTTATGGTCTTGCCCAGAGTGTCGGCGACATAGGCCCCGCGCGATCCCATCGGCAGCGGCGCTCCCGTCGTCGTATCCTTCGCGGTCTGATGCTCCAGTTCGGCGTTCAGCTCGCCTCCGATGATGAGAATGACGACCGAAAGCCAGATCCAGATGAGGAAGCCGATCAGTGCGCCGAGTGTGCCGTATGTCGCGTTGTAATTGGCGAAATGATCCAGATAGTAGGAGAAGCCGAGAGACATGGCGGTCCAGGTGACCGTGGTCAGAGCCGCGCCCCACGTCATCCACCGGAGCTTGGCAGGCTCCCGGCTGGGGCCGAAGCGATAGACTGATGTAACGGCCACAGCGACGACCAGCAGAAGCAGCGGCCATCGCATGAGAAGGGCCATGTGCTCCTTGAATTGATCAAGCCAGAGATAGGAGAGGACAACAGGCATGACCCCGACGAGCGCCACCATGACAATTGTCAAAAGCATTGCGCACAAGGTGAAGCAAAGGCCGATCAGGTTCAACCGGACAAGCCCCCGCTTCTCCTCTTCCTCATAGGCGACGTTCATAGCGTCGAAGATCGCCAGCGTGCCGCTATGCGTGCTCCAGAGGGCGATGCCGAGACCGACAAAAAAGGTGATGCCGAGCGTAGCGTCGCGCCGATCGACGAGTTGCTTGATCTGGTCGGCAAGAAGATCGAACGCGCCTGATGGCAGGAGGCCAGCCAATTCGCGAAGATGTTCGGATATGGTGGTCGGATCTGCAACCAGCCCGTAGAGTGATACCAAAGCCGCCATGGCTGGGAACAGCGCCAGCAGCAGATAGAAGGTCACGCCCGCGGCAATCAGCGTGACCCGGTCGGCGAGGACCTCGTGGAAGACGCGCCAGAACACGTCGCGAAGGCCGCTGAAGGGAATAGCCTCGGGCGTGTTGGCGCTGCGGCCATGATCGTCACTCGAGCGACCGATATCTGCAGATGGGGCGACCGACCTGCGCTCCGTCGCCTGCATCAAGACAAATGCGCCAATCGCTGCGGCCATCATTGTCGCCGCAATGGGGAATTTCTTGAGGTGAAGCACATCTGGCATGAGGATGTTCTCCGATCTGTGCGGAGATAACGCGGGGTGCCGCTAAAGGATGCAAGCCGTTGCTTTCCTGCGGACATTTAAGCCGAGGCGAGGTCAGTCAGGTTCCCGCGGTCGGGTCAGGCGGCAGGGATTGGAGGTGATTGAGGGCTCGTCAAGCCGCGCCGCCACTGCGCTCGGTACCGCCTAAGCAACGGATCTTAGGGAGTTTTAGAAATTACAACGCATTGATATTACTGCGTTCGCCTCCAGCTGCGGAAGTGAACTCGGTCTTTAGTTCCTTTGCTGCGTTGTGCTGTTTCTTTTTCGCAAGTCTACCGATGAGGCGGCTTGGCGGCCGCGAGACCGGTAGATCGGTGCGCAGCTCCTATCGAGAGCGCGACTTGGACCTAAATCCCACTGCCGTCCGATGCTGGCGACCGCGACGCGCTGTGTAGCAAGCCCGACAAAACAATAGCGCCGGTGACAATGGCCTGCAATAGCCGTCTGCGTTATCAACGGCCAAATGCAAGGCCGACCCCTGCGAGCCGATTGCTTTCGCTCGGCGCGCCGCATGGCAAAGCGTCGTCGCGACCTAGATAGTGACCTGCCCGCGGAGGCGATCTCGATAGCGATGGCGGTTGCTTGATAGCGTCTCGGCAATCGGCAGAACGCGCACCGACCAAGTCGCCACGCGAAAGCAACCGCGTGGCAATGTGGCGGAGACTTAATGCGCGCGTTGCTCGGGACGTCGGCCAGCTCGCAGCCTGGCGCCATGAGCCATCGGCGGCCCCTCCCCGACCGCGACTGGAGGCGCTGCTCGGGCAGTTCATTGCTGGGCATCTCGCGCATCCCTTTTGGAGGCAGGGGATCATCTACCGGCATATAGGCCGGGATTAACGCAGGTCTTCCACATTGCCAGAGAGCGAGGATCCACACGTCATCAAACAAGGTGCATCGAAGGCGGGCGCCGCCCTATCTGATATGGCGGCGCGCCATGGCGTCACGGCCGGCTAATCCCAGGTAAGGCGAACTCGATGCTGCCTGCCACACATGCGCTCAGCTCGCCACCGCAAGCAGATCGGCGATCGTTGTCGCTGGGGCATGTGCGCTGACGGACGGTCGGCCGATATCAGCGACCGCCCGTTTGGACAACGAGTTGATACGTCGGAAAGCCTCGGCATTGAGCTCCCGATCTCGCACGGTCGAAAGGCAGCCCCTCCCCTGTCGCGTGATCCCTCCGCTCGATCTCGTGAAAAGTCGGATGCGACGACGTTCGGTCGGTCGGCCATCACATGGAAGGCGCGGCTTTAATGACGGCAGGACAGTCGATCCTCCAGTCTTCCCTCAGGGGAATCCAGGAACCTCCGCAGGCCAGCTATCGTCCGATCGTGCCGTTGTCCGCGGACAACCGGTTGATCAGCCCGGCAGCTGTCAGGTCGTTTGCACATGAACTGGTACCCGCGGCAATTGGTTTGCGCGGCCGGGAAAATATCCCTGATATCGCGCTACTGATGGATGCTGTGACCTTGGGGCACTGTAGCCGCCTCGATGGCTCTGCCTGGTGTCGTAGAGCAGCGGCCTCCTGCGCCTCGCCGAGCAGGCGTGGAGGTATTCGGCTCCAGCGCTTCCGAAGAGCCCTGTCGGGTATGCCGACAGGATCGCGTTCCCCAGAGCCTGCCACCGGCTTGATGAAGAGCAGAATTGCACCCATTCAAGGAGACTGCGCGCTGCGTCTTCACTCTCCGAATGGGATCCGCGACCGGGATGGCAAGGCGCCGCCGCGGTGTCGTTGTCGCCGCTTTTGCGTCTCGCTGGAGGGGCGGCAATCGAGGCCTCCCGTCGCGCGGCGTTAGGCTGTTTGGCTCATGGCGATGCTTTGGTCCGAGCAGATCGGTGGGCGGCGGCTCCGTCCTTCGAGCCCCTGCGGCGCGTCTTAGGGGAAGCTGGAGAGGGGCGGCACGTGAGGGCTGCCAATCTGGCGTCCTATGAGCCCGAGCTGCATCGATCGGCTCGTCCGTCCAAGCTATATCGGTTGGTCCTCTTTCCTGGGGTTTTGTGGTCGGGGGCCGAAGCTTCGAATGATGCAGCGGATGGCTGAGAGCCGGCGTCGGGATCCGCATGTGCCAGGGCGGATAGTTGAATGTCGTCGCCGTTGTTGGTCGTCGGTGCGGATCGGCGAGCTTGGCGATCGCCATGTTCGATATCTCGGCCAATTCGGTCGTCGGTCAGGTGGAGACATGCGAGGCCGCGCCCTTGAGCGAACGAAAGGCTAGGCGAGGCAGCTCCATTGCGCATTGTCGTCGACCATTGCGAACCTCTGTTCTCACGTCTGGATGCTGGCCCACCAGCAGCGCGATGCCCGATGCTCTCATCTAGCAATTCGGGGTGGCGCAGGTCAGCCGGCTGAAGGCCGGAGACCCGCGTCCGCCCGGGTCGGTGCTCGCCAAGTTGTCCGCGGACAACGCCACGCCTGGCGCTGACCGCGTGAAAGCAAGCCGTACCCGCCTGGCACCTCCTCTGCGAAATCCGCTCAGCCGTCAGGCTTGAATTTGCCGCATTGCGACATTACCTCGTGACGGACCGAAGCGCTTTCCCCTCCTAGCCGCTTCGGTACGACGGACAGCACTTCTCCTCCCAGGCTGTCGGTCACTATCGAAGCCCGGCGCATCTCTCCCGCGCCGGGCTTTTGCCATTCTGGCAACCCGTCGTCGGACAGGCAACGCATCCCCGCCTTCCATTCGTGTCGATCCGACCTCTCGAGATTTGTCGAGGTCGAGGAGGCTTGGGCCGGCGATGGGATGTCTGCGTCGCCGGTTTATGTCGCGACCGCCGCATCGACTCCAGCAGAAGAGCCGCGTGGTTGTCTCGTGAGACCGCTTGTGAACAAGCCGCGCGCCAAGAGCGCCACGATCGACGATGGCGCGGTCGCCACCGCTTACTGGCATCTGCCTCCGGTCTGCGCGGCGCCTTCCAGGAGGAAGCGCCGAATGCCTTGGTCATGTCGTTCCAGTCTATTAGAGCGGATCAAGTCAAATGTTGGTGCACCATATCTGACGCACGCCGGCCGCTGCCCTTCATTACGCCGTCGGCACCCAATCCGGTCTCGATCTCAGTCGGTATGCGGTGGCTCGGATCCTTGCCGCGCGCTTGCTGAATTCGAGAGAGGATGGATGGTGATTTCCGCAGCCGGCCCTCCAGCACCGGGCAGGGAAGGGTGCCGGTGGTGGGTCTGGACTAACCCTCGAGATCGCGAGATCCGAGGCCGGCGCTCCGAGCGTGTTGCCGCCTGTGCCTTACGCCGGGTGCTTGAGAGTTGCGCCGTCATCGTGGTCAGAAGTGGGGCTAGCTGATCGCGCCGGTCGAAAGAAGAATGGTGTCGAGGACGTCAAGCTCTTCGATGCCGCCGCGCGCCGCATTGCTTTCGTTCCCTATAGAGATGGGCCTCTCAGTCTTGCGGAACCGGCGCGGATTCCTCAGACGTCGTCATAGCAGAGCGCCCATTGGTCGCCGATATGCCAGCAGCGCCCTATCCGCGGGTCCGTCTTCCAGAGCAGGCTCTTGACGAATTCGATGCCGCCGCGTCTGAAGGCGGCGGTCAGCGCCTCGATCTCGTTATCGTCGATTGACAATCCACCGTTGGCGCAGACGAAATAGGCTACGCCGATCCAACGCGCCGCAAATCCACCCTCGCCGCGCACGATACGAAGTGCAGCGCCATGGGACGCGTGACGGCCGCCTTTCGACGGTCGGTCCTGGCGCGGCACGCCGAGCGGCAGCACCAGACGCCCTCCAGGCCGCAGTCTTTCGATCCAGGGTTCAGCAGGCCGCGCGACGGCGAAATTCACATAGATCGCATCCACCTCTTGCTGCGGCCATTGACTGCCGTCGGCGTTGATGACGCTGACATTGGCACGATCCGCAAGCGCTGCTTGAGCGTGGGCGGCCAGATCCGGATCCATCTCGACGGCATAGACATGACCAGAAGCGCCGACCAACTCTGCGAGAATGGCGCTATAGTAGCCGGTGCCTGCACCGATATGGGCGATACGGTCGCCGATTTGTACGTCCAGCTCTGCCAGGAGCCGGGCATGCAGTGAGGGGCTACCGTTGTTGACACCCTTGTCGGACTGCAGGGCGAAGAGCACGTCCTGATAGGCCAGAACCACGTCGGAGGAGGGGAGGGGGCGATATCCGCCGCCTAGATTGGCGATCTGCCATGGCGGCGGACCGAGAAATTTTTCGCGCGGGACGGTGGCAAAGGCAGCTTCGATCCGCGGGTTCGTCGTGGCGGCGGTTGCCACCACCTGATGGGCGTAAGCGCGGCGGAC
>Ga0209758_1004482_pt1 | contig 11600 bp, 10 predicted proteins | sample AraplaMF_Col_mMF_FD_184258 | JGI IMG/M metagenome (GOLD analysis project Ga0209758, IMG submission 184258) | Arabidopsis root microbial communities from the University of North Carolina, USA - plate scrape MF_Col_mMF (SPAdes) (version 2) | ecosystem: Host-associated > Plants > Roots > Endosphere... | reverse complement strand
CCGCGAAATCCTCGCCGCTGAGCGAACTGCGCATTGCGCTGCCGTCGCTCCCCCTGCGCTTGCAGGAGGTCGGCCGCTTCGTCGCCGCCAATGATTACGACGCCACCACCCGTTCGATGCGCGATCTTGCCGCCGTCGCCGGCGCCGATCCCGCCGCATTCACGCGCCTCGCGAAAGCGATCGGCTATTCCGGCTGGGACGAATTGCGCGCCGCGCTGACCGAGGCGCGGCGGCCGTCGCAGATTTCCCCTTTCTCCGGCCGCGCCAAGGGCCGCCGCAACGGGCCGCACGCCGACGTGGCGCTCGTCACCGACAAGCTCGCGGCCGAAGCCGCCGGCCTTCCGCGCATTCCGGCCCAACCGATCGTGGAGGCTGCCCGCGCGCTTCACGATGCCAAACGGATCTGGATCACCGGCTATCGAAGCTGCCGCAGCGTCGCGGAGCTGCTGAACTACGAGCTTCGGCTGTTCCGTCCCGAACAGGTGCAGCTCGTCGGCGCGTCCGGCCCTGACGATCTCGATCTCGGCGCTTTCAGGCCCGGCGAAGCCGTCATCGTCATCGGCTTCGTGCCCTACACGCATGCAAGCGTCCGCGCAGCACAAGCCGCCTATCGGGTCGGCGCGACGCTGATCGCAATCGCCGACAGCTTTTCGGCGCCGATGGCCGAAGGCGCCGACCACGTCCTGCTGTTCGAAGCGGACTCGTCCCCCGGCTTCTTCCCCAGCCTCACCGGCGCCATCGCGATCGCACAGTCGCTGGCCGCGGTGACGTTCTCGCTCGGCGGCACTGCCGCAAAGAAGCGCCTGGAGAATACCGAGACGCGGCTCGCTGCGGCCTCCACCTATATCTCAGAGAAAGGTTGACCCCATGGCCGCCCGCACCAGCCGCGTGCTGCACCGCTCCTTGCGTGAGACGCCGCCCAAGGCGATCGGCGGCGAAGGAATCTATCTCTTCGCCGCGGACGGCCGGCGGGTGATCGACGCGTCCGGCGGCGCGGCAGTCTCCTGTCTCGGCCACCAGCATCCGCGCGTGATCGCGGCGATGGCGAAGCAAGCCTCGACGCTCGCCTATGCCCACACCGCCTTCTTCTCGTCCGAGCCAGCCGAGGCGCTGGCCGAGCGGCTCGTCGGGCACGAGCCCGGCGGTCTCGCCTACGCCTATTTCGTCAGCGGCGGATCGGAGGCGATCGAGGCCAGCATCAAGCTCGCGCGACAATATTTCATCGAGCGCGGCGAGCCGCAGCGGCAGCACTTCATCGCGCGGCGGCAGAGCTATCACGGCAATACGCTCGGCGCGCTCGCTGCCGGTGGCAATGCCTGGCGCCGCGCTCCCTATGCGCCGCTGCTCTCGACCGCCTTCAGCCACGTGACGCCGGCCTTTGCCTACCACGAGAAGCACGAGGGCGAGTCGGACGCGCAGTTCGTGGCGCGGCTCGCGGCCGAGCTCGAAGCCGAATTTGAGCGGCTTGGCCCGGACACCGTCGCGGCGTTCCTCGCCGAGCCCGTCGTCGGCGCCACCGCCGGCGCGGTGACGGCGCCAGAGGGCTACTTCAAGGCGGTGCGCGAGATCTGCGACCGGCACGGCGCGTTGCTCATTCTCGACGAAGTCATGTGCGGCATGGGCCGCACCGGCACCACGCATGCCTGGGAGCAGGAGGGCGTTGCCCCCGACATCCAGGCCATCGCGAAGGGACTCGGTGGCGGCTATCAGCCGATCGGGGCGATGCTTGCGAGCGGCAAGGTCATCGACACCATCCGCGCGGGCTCTGGCGCTTTCCAGCACGGCCATACTTATCTCGCGCATCCCCTCGCTTGCGCGGCCGCGCTCGCGGTGCAGGATGTGATCCATGAGGACGGCCTGCTCGATCGGGTCAAGGAGCGCGGCAGGCAGCTCGAGCAGCGGCTGACCGAGCGCTTCGGCAACCACCGTCACATCGGCGATATCAGGGGGCGCGGGCTGTTCTGGGCGATCGAGATCGTCGCGGATCGCGCCAGCCGCACCTCGTTCGATCCGGCGCTCAAGTTAAACCAGAAGATCAAGGCGGAAGCATTCGCCAACGGGCTCGGTTGCTATCCCGGCGGCGGTACCGTCGACGGCGTGCGCGGCGACCACGTGTTGCTGGCACCGCCCTATATCGTCTCCGCGGAGGAGATCGACCTGATCGTCGACAAGCTCGGCACGGCCGTCGACAACGTTTTGCGCAGTGTCAATCATTGAGGGGAGTATCACGATGAGGAAATTGGTTATCGCGGCAGGCGTGTTCGCTGCATCGACGGTTGCAGCGGCGGCAGCGACGCTCGACACGGTCAAGAGCCGGGGCACGCTGGTGTGCGGCGTCAGCGCCGGCTTTGCCGGTTTCTCGGCGCCAGATTCGCAAGGCAATTACAAGGGCCTCGACGTCGATTATTGCCGCGCACTTGCAGCCGGCGTGCTCGGCGATGCGACGAAAGTAAAGTACGTCTCGCTGACCGCGCAGAACCGCTTCACCGCGCTGCAATCCGGCGAGATCGACGTGCTCTACCGCAACTCGACACAGACTTATCTGCGCGGTGTCACGCTGGGCCTGCGGCAGGGCCCGGTCAACTTCTACGACGGCCAGGGCTTTGTCGTGAAGAAGGATCTTGGCGTGAAGGAGATCAAGGATCTCAAGGGCGCCACCGTCTGCGTCGCGCAGGGCACCACGCATGAAGTCACGCTCGGCGATTACGGCCGCGCCAACGGTATCGACTGGAAGCCGCTGGTGTTCGACCGCATCGACACCATGTACCAGACCTTCTTCGGCGGCCGCTGCGATGCCATGACCCAGGACGCCTCCGCGCTCGCCGGTGCGGTGACGACGGCGGCGCCGAACGCGGCGGACTATATCGTGCTGCCGCAGACCATCAGCAAGGAGCCGCTCGGACCCTTCACTCGCAACGGTGACGAGGTCTGGAGCGACATCATCACCTGGCTGCATTACGGCCTGATCGAAGCCGAAGAGCTCGGCGTCACCCAAGCCAATGTCGACGAGATGGCAAAGTCGCAGACGCCAGCGATCCAGCGGCTGTTAGGGGCCTCCGGCGACCTCGGCTCGCGGCTGGGGCTCGACAACAAATGGCTGGTGACGGCGATCAAGGCGACGGGCAATTACGGCGAGATCTTCGAGCGCAATGTCGGCAAGGGAAGCCCGCTCAAGCTCGAGCGCGGCCTCAACGGCCTCTGGAGCAAGGGCGGCTTGATGTACGCGGTGCCGTTCAAGTAAATATCTCTCGTGTCCCGGACGCGCTGCAGCGTGCAACGCTGCGGCGCAGAGCCGGGACCCAGGAGGCCACGGCTTCTGACTTTTTAAAAGAATGGGCCCCGGCTCTGCAGCGCATCACTTCGTGCTGCGATGCGTCCGGGGCAAGAGACCGACCAGGTAGTCCCTCTCAATGACCATCTCCCCTCGCATCGCCCTGATCCACGCCCTCAAGCACTCCATCGCCCCGATCGAGGCGGCGTTCGCGACCGCCTGGCCAGGGGCGCGGCTGATGAACCTGCTCGACGACAGCCTCTCGGCGGATCTGGCGCGTGACGGCGTGCTCAACGACGCCATGACCGAGCGCTTCCTTGCGCTGGGCAATTATGCGGCGGCCACCGGTGCGGACGGGATCCTGTTCACCTGCTCGGCCTTCGGCCCCTGCATCGAGGCGGTCGCGCGCGCGCACGCGCCAATGCCGGTGCTCAAGCCGAACGAGGCCATGATCGAGCGTGCCGCGACGATGGGCAGGAGAATCGGCCTGCTCTCGACGTTCCCGCCGACGCTGGCCTCGATGCCGCCGGAGTTTCCGGCCTCCGTTCAGGTCGTACCGAAACTCGCAGATGGCGCGTTGGCCGCGCTCGACCGCGGAGACCGTGCGACACACGACCGGCTGATTGTCGAAGCATCGAAAGACTTACGCGATTGCGATGTCATTGCGCTCGCGCAGTTCAGCATCGCTGCGACGGCGCCGCTGGTCGCGGAGGCCACCGGCCGCCCGGTCGTCACGACCCCGGACAGCGCTGTCGACAAGTTGATGAGACTGCTGAAAGCGAACGCCTAGGCGCCGGGCTTTTTCCGCCGCTGCGCATCTTTGATCGCCAACGCGAGCGCCGCCTTTGTCTCGCTGACGAAATCCTCGACCAGCTCCTCGCGCGTGGCATGTGCGGCTTCGCCGGTGAACAGGCCCTGCTCGGCCAGCATCACCACGCCGTGCAGCGCCGCCCAGATCTTGAGCGCTTGCCGCTCGCGCAAAAATCCCACCGCCGGCGCTTCCAGCGCCTCGATCACCAGCGCGAACGTCTCACGCGTAGCCTCGTGCAACTCGCTGCCCTTGGCGGCGCAGGACACCGTGCGCGAGGCAAACATCAAGCGGTAGATGCCGTTGCGGCGCAGACCGAAATCGAGCGTCGCCTGCGCCAGCCGTGACAGCTTTGATTGCTTCGACGGTTTTGCCATCGCCTCGCGCAGAAGTGCACTCAGCTGCCGGAACGCCTCCGCCGTCACCGCAGTTAGCAGTGCATCACGATCGGCAAAGTGCCGATACGGCGCCGGTTGGGAGACACCGAGTTGTTTCGCCAGCGCCTTGATGCTGATCGCTTCCGCCCCACCCTGCTCCGCCTCGCGCAGCGCGGCCTTGATCAGGGCGTCGCGGAGATCGCCATGGTGGTAGGTATTCTCCGGCTTGCGGGCAAGTTGTGAGCGCATGTTGCGCGCGAGCCTATAAGTTTGCGCTTGACAGGGGAAGCCTGCCACGAATGTAATAGGATATAACTTAGAATAAAACCATATGGGGAATGCGCGCCGCCTTTCCGGGCCCGCGCACACGACCGAGGAAGCCGCCATGACTGAGCGACTGAGGGTTCACGTTGATCCCGACAAATGCCAGGGCCATGCCCGCTGCAAGGCGCTCGCGCCCGAGCTTTTCGAGCTCGACGAATACGGCAACGCCCATGAGGCCGGGGACGGCATCGTTCCTCCCGGTCTTGAAGACAAGGCCTGGCTTGCCAAATCGAACTGTCCGGAAATCGCAATCGATGTGATCGAGGAGTAGCGCGGCCTGCGCCCGCTTGCACGCCATCAGCGAACACGAGCCCAAGGGATTTTCCTGATATGTCCGACGTCAGCCAGCCCGCCGCCCATCCGCCCGTGACCGACTGGGTCCATGATTTCGACCACACCGATCCGCAGTGGACCGAAGATCCCTTTCCGATCTGGGACGAGCTGCGCGCCGCGAGCCCGGTCGTGCATACCGAGCGTTTCCTCGGCTGCTACATGCCGACGACCTACGAGGCGGTGCGCGAGATCGCCAACGACACCGAGCATTTCTCCTCGCGCAGGATCATCGTCCGCGACGTGCGGCCCGAGGTCGCCAGGAACGCGGCGCCGCCGATCACGTCGGATCCGCCCGTGCACAAGCCGGCCAAGCAATTGCTGCTGCCGCCGTTCACGCCCGATGCGATGAAGAAGCTGGAGCCGCGGATGCGCGCGATCTGCAACGAGCTGATCGACGGTTTCATCGCCGACGGCAAGGTCGACGCAGCGGCGCGCTACGCCAAATACATCCCGGTCCGGGCCATCGCCCACATGCTCGGCATTCCCGAGTCCGACAGCGATCTCTTCATCAACTGGATCCACATGATCCTGGAGCTCGGCATCAAGGACGAGAGCAAGCTGCTCCAGGCCGTGCAGGAGATGAGCGCCTATTTCAGGACGCATATCGAGGAGCGCAGATCCAAGCCGACCGACGATCTGATCTCCTATCTGATGAATGCCAAGGACAAGGAACGCCAGCCGCTGGAAGAGTCCCACGTGCTGGGCTCATTGCGGCTGCTGCTGATCGCGGGCATCGACACCACCTGGAGCGCGATCGGCTCCTCGCTCTGGCACCTCGCCCGGACGCCCGCCGACCGCGAGCGCCTGAGCGCCGAGCCCGGGGTGATCCCGATAGCGGTGGAGGAACTGCTGCGGGCCTATTCGCCGGTGACGATGGCGCGCGAGGTGGTCAAGGAGACCACGATCTCGGGATGCCCGGTCAAGGCGGGCAACATGGTGCTGCTGTCGTTCCCCGCCGCGAACCGCGATCCCAAGGTGTTTCCCGACGCTGACAAAGTCGTGATCGACCGCCGCGAGAATCGCCATGCCGCTTTCGGCCTCGGCATTCACCGCTGCGTCGGTTCCAACCTTGCGCGCATGGAGATGCAGGTTGCGCTGGAGGAATGGCTGAAGCGGATTCCTGACTTCCGGCTCGATCCGGCAGGCACCGTGACCTGGTCGCAGGGCACGGTGAGAGGCCCCCGCCAGTTGCCATTTCTGTTGGGAAAGGCGATGTAGGCCTTTCCAAACAGCGATACCGAAAGGCCGGACGTGACTGAGCAAGCAATCAAACCGGCCTCCGACCACATCGACATTGCCGACGCCGAGCGCCGGATCAAGGCGATCTTCATCGGCTCGATCGGCAACCTCGTCGAATGGTACGACTTCTATGCCTATACGGCGTTCGCGCTCTACTTCGCCCCCGCCTTCTTCCCCGGCAACGACCCCGTCGTCCAGCAATTGAACGTCGCCGTTGTGTTCGCTGCGACCTTCCTGATGCGTCCGCTGGGCGGCTGGTTGTTCGGCTATATCGCCGATCATTATGGGCGGCGGATCTCGCTGACCCTGTCGGTCGTCTTCATGTGCTTCGGATCGCTGATCATCGCGCTGACGCCGACCTACGCCACGATCGGCTTCGCCGCGCCGCTGATCCTGGCGCTCGCCCGCGTCATCGAGGGCCTGAGCCTCGGCGGCGAATATGGCGCCAGCGCCACTTACCTCAGCGAAGTCGCCGATCCCAAGCACCGCGGCTTCTATTCGAGCTTCCAGTACGTCACGCTGATCGGCGGCCAGCTCACCGCGATCATCGTGCTGCTGCTCCTGCAGAAGGTGTTCCTGACGCCCGAGGAGCTGAAGGCCTGGGGCTGGCGCATCCCGTTCGCGATCGGCGCGGCGCTCGCGATCTTTGCCGCGGTGATGCGGCGCAATCTGCACGAGACCGAGGCCTTCGAGGAAGCCAAGAAGGTCGTGAAGCCGACCGGCTCGATCACCAATCTGCTGCGCTACCCGCGCGAGCTGCTGCTCGTGGTCGGCCTCACCGCCGGCGGCACCGCGGCGTTCTACACCTTCACCACCTACATGCAGACCTTCGTCAAGCTCTCGGTGGGCCTGACCGAGGACCAGACCACATTCGTGATCTTCGGCACCTTGATCTTCGCGACCATTCTCCAGCCGATCTACGGCGCGCTCTCCGACAAGATCGGCCGCAAGCCGTTACTAATTTTCTTCGGCGTCGCCGGCACGCTCGCGACAGTGCCGCTGCTGATGACGCTGAAGGAGACCAAGTCGCCGTTCATAGCGTTCATCCTGATCTGCTGCGCCTGGCTGTTCGTCGCCGGCTACACCTCGATCAACGCGGTGGTGAAGGCAGAGCTGTTCCCGACCAATGTCCGCGCGCTCGGCGTCGGCCTGCCCTATGCGATCACGGTTTCGCTCTTCGGCGGCACGGCGCCGGCGATCGCACTCTATTTCAAGAGCATCGGGCACGAGGAGTGGTTCTACTACTATCTCGCCAGCATCATCTTCCTGTCGCTGATCATCTATTCCACCATGCGCGACACCAAGCACGCCTCTGCAATGCATCGCCACGAGTAAACCCATTCACGAGTAGATCATGGCCGACGACAACGAGCCACCCGACAGCAAGCTGACGCGCACCAAGGAGAAATGGGCGCGCGAAGGCCGCTTTCTCACCGGCAAGATCACGCGTCCGGAGGACCAGCGCCTGCCGCCCGGCCAGCACCTCACCAAGGACTGGCCGGTGCTCGATCTCGGCGTCATGCCCCCGGTGTCCCGCGAGCGCTGGCGGCTCGATGTCTACGGTGCGATCGAGAATCCCGTGTTCTGGACCTTCGCCGAATTCACCGCGCAGAAGCAGGAGCAGTTCGTCTCCGACATCCACTGCGTGACGACGTGGTCGCGCTACGACAATCTTTGGGAAGGTCTCGCCACGCGCGAACTGCTGGCGGCCTGTCAGCCGCGCGAAGATGCCCGCTTCGTCGTGCTGCATTCTTCTGACGGCTACACCACCAATCTCGCGCTGGAAGACTTTGCCGCAGAGGACGCCCTGCTCGCCCATAGCTGGTCGGGCCAGCCGCTGACGGAAGAGCATGGCGGCCCGGTGCGGCTCGTCGTGCCGCATCTGTATTTCTGGAAGAGCGCCAAATGGCTCCAGGCCATCGAATTCGTGACCAAGGACGCACCGGGCTTCTGGGAAGTCCGCGGCTATCATAACCGCGGCGATCCCTGGGCCGAGCAGCGTTATTCAGGCGACTAGACCAGGCAAACACGAGGGGGAGCCCATGCCGACGGAACGCTTCCAATTCACCGGTGAAAACGGCCATCAACTTTCGGCCGCGCTGGAGCTGCCGGACGGCGAGCCCGCGGCCTACGCACTGTTCGCGCACTGCTTCACCTGCGGCAAGGACACGCTGGCGGCCAAGCGCATCTCGGTCGCGCTCGCCGCCCGGGGCATCGCGGTGCTGCGCTTCGACTTCACCGGGCTCGGCTCCAGTGAAGGCGAGTTCGCCAATTCGACCTTCTCCTCCAATGTCGCCGATCTCGTGCGCGCCGCCGATCATCTGCGTTCGACACGCGAGGCGCCGACGATCCTGATCGGCCACAGCCTCGGCGGCGCCGCGATCCTCGCGGCCGCCGGAAAGATCCCGGAAGCGAAAGCGGTCGCGACCATTGCGGCGCCGTCCGATCCGGCTCACGTCACCGGCCTGTTCAGGGAGCATCTCGACGCCATCCGCGCGCAGGGCGAGGTCGAAGTGTCACTCGCGGGGCGTCCGTTCCGGATCAAGCGCGAATTCCTCGACGACATCGCCGAGCACGAGTTGATGAAGGACGTCACCGGCCTGCACAAGGCGCTGCTGGTGATGCAGTCCCCTGTCGACGACACCGTCGGCATCGACAACGCGACGAGGATTTTCGTGGCGGCAAGACATCCCAAGAGCTTCGTCTCGCTCGACCACGCCGATCATCTCCTGAGCAAGCCGGCCGACGCGCTCTACGCGGCCGACGTGATCGCGGCCTGGGCGAGCCGCTACATCGACGCGGCAAAGCCCGCGAAACCGATCGATCTCGCCGAACCGCGCAAGGTCCTCGTGCAGGAAACCCGCAAGAGCAAGTTCAACCAGACGATCACCGTCGGTCCACATCGCCTGGTGGCGGACGAGCCGGTTACAGCCGGCGGTGAGGATGCGGGCCCTGGCCCCTATGACCTCCTGCTCGCCGGTCTCGGCGCCTGCACCTCCATGACCATGCGCCTCTATGCCGAACGCAAGTCGCTGCCGCTCGACCGTGTCACGGTCACGCTGAAGCACTCCAAGATCTACGCCAGGGATTGCGAGGAGTGCGAGACGCGCGAGGGCATGCTCGACCAGATCGAGCGCGACATCGCGATGGACGGCGCGCTCGATGCCGAGCAGCGCAAGAAGCTGATGGAGATCGCCGACAAGTGCCCGGTGCACCGGACGCTGACCTCGGAGATCCGCATCGTGACGAAGGCCGTGGGCTAAGGCGCTAGAAACACGACGCCATCGTTCGCACAGCCGCACTGATCTCGTTCTCGCGCCACGCCGCAAAGCCGAGCAGCAGGCCGTGATCGTGCGGCCGTTCCAACGCCAGGCTGGACAGGGCTCGCGTCACGACGCCCGCCTCGTTCAGCCGCTTGACCGCCGCCTGATCGGCGCGCCCGCACTTGAGGCGTGCGACGAGCTGGATGCCGCCCGATGGCACTTCGGCGGTGAGCACGTCGCCGAGATGGCGCTCCAGTCCATCCACGAGATGATCGCGGCGCGCGTGATAGAGCCGGCGCACCCGGCGCAGATGCGCCAGAAAATGCCCATCGGCAATGAACTCGGCCAGCGCTTCCTGGACGTGGCTGGCAGCGATCAGCCCGATATGCCGTTGCGCGATCTCGAAGGTGCCGACCAGTGCCGGGGGCACGACGAGATAACCGAGCCTGATATCCGACGTCATCGCCTTCGAGAACGTGCCGACATAGAACACGCGGCCATGGGCGTCCAGCCCCTGCAACGCCGGTACCGGCCGGCTGTCATAGTGGAATTCACCGTCGTAATCGTCCTCCACGATCCAGGTCTTGCCCGGCCTACTCAGGCTGAGAAATTCGGTGCGCCGGGCCAGCGACATCAACCGCCCTGTCGGGTGCTGGTGCGATGGCGTCATGAAGATCAGCGTCGGAGCGACGAGGCCCGGCAGCCGTTGCATGCCCTGCCCGTCCAGCGTGATACCGGTGAGCCTCGCACCGGACGCGCGGAAGGCGGCTGCCGCGCCGGGATAGCCGGGGTCCTCGACCCAGACCTCGTCGCCGGGCGTGATGACGGCGGCCGCAATCAGGGTCAGCGCGGCCTGTGCACTCGGCAGGATCATGATCTGGTCCGCCGTGGCGCGGACGCCTCTGCTGGTCGCCAGATATCGCGCCAGCGCCTCGCGCAAGCGGAACCGGTTGACCGATCCTAGCTCGCGCCGCGCTGCCTGCACTGCGCCGCGACGGAGGCAACGCGCCCAGACCTCGTTCGGAAACTCCCTGACATCGCCATGCCCCGGACGCAGCGGCTTGAACGGAGCCTGATAGGACATCGGCCAATCGGCCTGCTTGAGCTTTGAGGCCCAGGGTGAGAGCCGCGGCTTGCCCGGGCGCGCGCCAGACGCGACGCCGCCAGCCCCTTCGACACGTCCGCCGCCGTCGACCGTGACCACGGGACGACGACCGTGCGACGCCTCGATATATCCCTCGGCGGCGAGCTGCTCAAAGGCATAGGTAACGGTATTGCGCGAGACTCCGAGATCGCTCGCAAGCCGGCGGCTCGAAGGCAGCGCCCGCCCCTTGCCGAGACGGCCGGTCGCGATCAGGCCCCTCAACTGACTCGTCAGTTGCGCGACCAGCCCCTCGTCGTCGGTCCGCTTCAGCTCGATCAGGGCGGAGATCACACCTTCCGAAACTGGCACCTTCGTCCTTTCCAATCTGGCACTTTTTCAGGTGCCACTCCGGATGCTATCCGCCTGATAGAACTGCTTCAAGGATCTTGCGATGAACTTCCTGTCTCCCCGCGCGGCCGTCGGCCTGTTTCTCATCGTCGTGCTGGCCTGGGGCGTGAACTGGTCGGTGACGAAACAGCTCGTCCAGTTTCTTCCGCCGCTGTGGACTTCGGCGATCCGGAGCTGGATCGCCTTGGCTGGCTTGTTCGTGATCCTCGGGCTAAGCAACAATCTGGTGATCCCGGAGCGCCGCGACATTCCGGTGGTCCTCAGCGTCGCGCTGCTGCACATGACGATATTCTCGGTCCTGGTCGCGGCCGGTGTGCGGTACCTGCCGGCGAGCAAGGCCATCGTGCTCGGCTATACGACGCCGCTCTGGGTCGCGATCGCGGCGCCCCTGCTCGGGAAGGATACGTTGACCGCGCCAAAACTCGCTGGCGCATTGCTCGGGCTGATCGGCCTTGCCGTCATCCTCAACCCGACTTCGATCGACTGGACCAAT
>Ga0209758_1004477_pt1 | contig 11604 bp, 13 predicted proteins | sample AraplaMF_Col_mMF_FD_184258 | JGI IMG/M metagenome (GOLD analysis project Ga0209758, IMG submission 184258) | Arabidopsis root microbial communities from the University of North Carolina, USA - plate scrape MF_Col_mMF (SPAdes) (version 2) | ecosystem: Host-associated > Plants > Roots > Endosphere... | reverse complement strand
CCAGATAGTTGAAGTAGCGGCCTTCCTTCTCGAAGCGCGGCCAGACGCTGATGATGCTGTGCACGCCGTTGTCGTGCAGCTCCTTGTTCATCGCGGCCGGGTCGGGGAAGTAGGTCGGGTCGATGTCCAGCTGGCCCATCCGGGTCCAGTAGAACCAGTCCAGCACCATCACATCCAGCGGATAGCCGCGGTCGCGATAGCCCTTGGCGACGTCGAGGATCTGCTTCTGGCTCTCGTAGCGGGCCTTGGACTGGATGTAGCCGAAGGCGGCCTTGGGCGGCAGCGGCGTGACGCCGGTCAGCTTGCGGTAGCCGGCGTAGATCTCGTCATAGCTGCCGGTGATCACGAAGAACGACACCCGCTCGCCGACCTTCGACTGCCACAGGGTGCGGCCGTTGACGGCCGGATAGACCTTGGTCTCCGACGGGTTGTCCCAGATGATCCCATAGCCCTTGTTCGACACCATGAACGGCACGCAGACGGTCTCGCCGGCCGGCGCGTCGTAGTCATGCTTGCAGGTGATCGAGCGGCCGCGCAGGTCCAGGACGCCTTCCTGGTTCTGCCCCAAGCCGTAGAAGTGCTCGTCGGCGCTGGTCGAGAAGCTGGCGCCGGCCTGGTAGGTCCGCTCGCCGCTGACGACATGGGGCGACATTTCCCATCCCGTCATGCTGACGATGGGGGCTCCATCCGCCTTGCGGATCTTGACCGAGACCGGCGGCAGGGACGGCGCGAAATAGCGCTCCATCTGCGAGGGCGCGCCCGGCCAGGGCTGGGCGACGACTTCCAGCGACAGCGCGCCCGAGGTGAAGATGTCGGCCCCGGCCTTCTGGTCGTGGCGCCAGCCCTTGTCGTCGCTGTCGGCCGTGAAGCCGTAGCCGGGCGCGGCCTCGGCCAGGGCGCGGTCCTGGCTGATGGTCACCCGGACGATGTTGGGGGCGTAGGTCTCGACCGAGACGTACGAGCCGTTGCGGTCCATGACCGCCGCCGGCGCGGCGACCGCGCTGGTGGCCATCAGGCCGGCGGAGAAGCCCAGGGCCAGGCTCGAGACCAGCCCCGCCGTCCAGCGCCGCGCGCCCGTGTTCAGCCGTTCCATCGCTTCCCCTAATGTTACCGCTATCTATTGGCGGCAATCGCTAGAGGCGCGTCCGGTCGGCGTCAACAAGATTGATATTACTAATGGACTCAGCCCCGATTCATCGCCTTGCCGACCAGCGAGATCGCGAAGGCGATCAGGCAGACGAAGAACGCGATCTTGGCCAGGCCGCCGGCCACGTCGACGACGAAGCCGAGGATCCCGAACACGATCATCAGGACGAGAAGGATTCCAGCCAGCTTGAGCATGGGCAAATAACGCCCGTCATGCGGCAAAGGTTGCCGCTTTATATCAGACGCTCATGTCGACGAAGTTGGGCACGGCCAGGCCGTTCTTGGCCTGGGCCTTGGCGCCGTCCATGGCTTCCTTGATCTTGGCCTTCACGGCGTCGTCGATCTGCTGCAGGGCCTGGGTGCGCTGGTCGGGCGACATGGCCGCCAGGCTTTCCTCGGTCAGGCCGGCGTTCTTCATCGCTTCGGCCTTCCACGCCTTGAGTTTTTCCTCCCAGGCGTCCTTCTTGGCCTCCTTGGCGAAGGCCACCAGGCCCTTGTCGCGGACCTTGTCCAGGTCGCTGGCGCTGTCGAGCGCCGCCCTCGAGCCGGTCGTGGCCGACGCCGCCGCCAGCGGGCTCCACATCGAATAGCCGCCGCCCGAAATCCCCGAGATCGCCATGGTCGCCTCCACTGCTGCGTGCGCGACCGATGGTTAGCAACGAGCGTGCCAGGATGACGCAGGCGCGCGCGACCCAAACGAAAACGGCCCCGGAGGTTTCCCTCCGGGGCCGTCAACGCGTGCGTCAGAGAACTGACGCCGGCAGGTCCCCCATGCGCGAGGCATGGGGAAGTGAATTACTTCACTTGGACCTTGGCGCCGGCTTCGGTCAGCTTCTTGGCGACTTCTTCGGCGACTTGCTTCGAGACGTTTTCAACGACGTTCTGCGGAGCGCCTTCGACCAGGTCCTTGGCTTCCTTCAGGCCCAGGTCCGGACGAACGCCGCGGACTTCCTTGATCACGTTGATCTTCTTGTCGCCGCCGTCGGTCAGGACGACGGTGAATTCGGTTTGCTCTTCGGCGGCTTCGGCCGGAGCGGCGGCAGCGCCACCGCCGACGGCGGCCACGGCGACCGGAGCGGCGGCCGAGACGCCCCACTTTTCTTCGAGCAGCTTGGACAGCTCAGCGGCTTCCAGCACCGACAGGGTGGACAGTTCTTCAACCAGCTTTTCGAGCTTGGACATGTGTAAGTTCCTTAGAGAGATATGGGATAGATGCGGTGATGACCGTTACGCGGCGTCTTTGGTCGCGTAGGCGTTGAAGACGCGAGCCAGCTGGCCAGCCGGAGCCTGCAGGACGCCAGCGATCTTGGTCGCCGGGGCCTGGAGGAGGCCGATGAGCTTGCCACGCAGTTCGTCCAGCGACGGCAGGGTCGCCAGAGCCTTCACGCCGTTTTCGTCCAGCACGTTGGTCTGGTCCAGCACGCCACCGACAAGCTTGAACTTGTCGTTTTCCTTGGCGAACTGAACGGCGACCTTGGCGGCCGAAACAGCGTCCGGCCCGTAGGCGATGGCGACCGGACCGGTGAAGAGCTTTTCGCCCTTGTCACCGAGCTTGCCGTCCAGAGCCTTGAGGGCCAGGGTGTTCTTCACAACCTTGATCGCGGCGCCTTCCTTGCGGAGGCGGAGACGAAGGTCGGTCATTTCCGCAACGGTCAGACCCATGTAGTGGGTCACGACGACAGCGCCGGCATCGGCGAAGACGCTTTTCAGCGACTCGATCGATTCCTGCTTTTGAGCGCGGTCCATTGCGGTCTCCTACTCAATAACAGCGGCCGGACCATTCCGGCAGCCAAATGCTCGTCCCACGCGGGATCGCTCCCGCACGCGAGTCGCATCAGCCTGTTCCAAGGAAAGTCGGCCGCGTATCTGTCTCGGACAGGAGTCACGAGTCAGGAGAGCGTCGGCGTCTCTATCCCTGTCTCCCGACGGCGAGGAAGGGCTCTTCCTCGATTACGGCGTTGGTGACCCCACGCCCCGCAGTTCTCAAACAGGATCACCGCCGGGCGAGCCCAGCGGAGAAGGGGCGGCGTATAGACGGTTTGGGGATGGATTTCAACAGGGGCCCTTCAATCAGATCCCCCACCTCCCAACCGTCATTCCGGGCCTTGCGCCCGGAACCCCTCGTTCGGACCGCACGCGAACCGCCTCCCGCACCTGCGGCGGACAGAGGGGTCCCGGGCACAGGGCCCGGGATGACGGTGATGAAGCATGCAAAGGCTAGCCTTCCCCCTCCCCTTTCCGGATAACGGAAACACCATCGGGAATAAGGGGATTTCAGGGATGCATCGCACGTTCGCCGCCGGCCTCGCGGCCCTGACGCTGATCGGCTTCGCCGCCCCCACCTTCGCCGAGCCCAAGGCCCCGCCGATCCCCAAGGCGGTCGTGGCCGATCCGCCGCGCGACGCGGCCCATCCGGCCGACATGGCGGTCTTCACCGTCCCGACGGGCGGCGTGCGGGTCAACGCCATGATGTACCTGGCCTCGGGCGACCAGCCGCATCCGACGATGCTGATGCTGCACGGTTTCCCGGGCAACGAGACCAATATCGACCTGATGCAGGCCGTGCGCCGCGCCGGCTGGAACGTGATGCGGGTCAACTACCGCGGCTCGTGGGGCAGCCCGGGCAAGTTCTCGTTCGCCAACAGCCGCGCCGACAGCGAGGCGGCGCTGGCCTTCCTGCGCGACCCGGCCAACGTCGCCAAGTACCGCATCGACCCGACGCGGATCGTGGTGGCGGGCCACAGCATGGGCGGCTTCATGGCCGCCGACGCCGTGGCCGGCGATCCCAAGGCGGCGGGGGCGATCCTCATCGACGCCTGGGACATCGGCAAGAGGAAGGCCGACCTCGTCGATCCGGCCAAGCGCAAGGCCGCCCTGCAGGGCCTGAAGGACAGCACCCCGCCCCTGGCCGGGACCAGCGCCGAGCTGCTGGCCAAGGAGATCCAGACCACCTCGACCCAGCTGGACCTGGAAGCGCTGAGCGCCCGCATCGCCGACCGGCCGCTGCTGATGATCGGGGCCGAGCACGCGGGCGCGCCCACCACCCGCAAGCTGGCCACGGCCGCCCGCCAGGCCCAGGCCAAGGCGCTGACCGAAACCTACATGGACACCGACCACAGCTTCTCCGACAGCCGCATCGCGCTGGAGGGCGAGGTGATCCGCTGGCTGGGCCAGTTCGATCCGGCCTCGGCCAAGCCGGGCACGCCGCAGATCCCGCTGAAGGCGCCCTACGACGAGAGCAATCCGTTCGCCAAGATCCTGCGCGGCGAGATCGTCGTGCCCAAGGTCTACGAGGACGACCAGGTGCTGGCCTTCATGGACCACGCCCCGGCCGAGCCGGGCCACGTGCTGGTGATCTCCAAGACCTCCAAGGCCCGCAACATCCTGGAGATCTCGCCCCAGGACCTGTCGCGGATCATGGCCGTGGCCGCCAGGGTCGGCCAGGCCCAGGTCGACGGGCTGGGCGTCGAGGGCTTCACGATCGTCCAGAACAACGGCGTCGGCCAGAGCGTGCCGCACCTGCATATCCACGTGATCCCCCGCGTGGCCGGCAAGCCGCTGATGTTCGTCGAGAACGAGAAGGGCGATCCCAAGGCGATCGAGGCCGAGGCGGCCAAGATCCGCGCGGCGATGAAGTAGATCGGGGTCGGGGACAGGCGCATGCGCCTGCCCCCGTCCGCTGCCGCCTAGACGCCCATGAGCCGCTTGGCCGTGGCGTGCCAGAAGGGCGTGTCCCAGAGGGCGTGGACGGCGACGGTGAACGGCGCGGCGACGGCCAGCCAGACCCAGTAGGCGCGGTGGATCCTGCGGTTGCGGTAGATGTCCCACAGGAACATCGGCGCGATCGCCAGCAGGACATAGAGGTCGGACGAAACCGGCCGGCCCGGCAGGGTGGTCGGAATCCAGGTGATGCGGTCGAAGGCGGCGGGCAGGGCGACCGCGATCGACAGGATCATCATCCGCTTGTGGAAGCCGGGATCCGTCACGCGCGCCGCGACGCCGAGGAACACCAGGATCGAGAACAGGAACCCGATGCGGAGCTGAAGCAGCATGATGTTCTCGACGATCCCGACGAATGCGGTCGCCTGGGCCTTGGCCGGCGGCGGCGCGGCCTGCGCGCCGGCGAAGACCTGGTGGTAGATGGTGGGGATCAGCACGAACCCGACCACGACCAGCGCCGCCGCGAGCACCGCGCCCAACGTCCCCAGCAGGCGATGGCGCGCGATCTGGCCGGTCGCCACCAGCCAGGTCTGGGTCAGCAGCAGGAGCATGTAGCTGCCCATGAGCGCGGCGTGGACATGCAGCACCACCGGGAACGGCGGCCGCTGCCCGGCCTCGACCGCGGCCATCTTGCCCAGCGAATCCGGGATGAACCCCAGGAGCACGATCACGATGAAGCCGGCCGCGGTGAACACATAGATCCAACGGTCGATGAAGGCCGTACGGTCGCCGGACAGCACGTCAGGACGCGCGCCGCCGACGGCGGACGTTTGGGCAATGGTCGTCATGGTTCCCTTCCCCCCGGAATGGTGGAGTCGAGACGCTGTTCGAAGAACATTGTTCGGTCAATCGTCAAGGCGGCTTTTCCCGCGAAAAGCATCCCTCGCGGCGAGGCGGCTAGGGCGCGCTCAACCGATCGATGACCGCCCGCGCCGCCGCCACGCCGGTGGCGAAACAGGCCTGCAGCAGGTAGCCGCCGGTCGGGGCCTCCCAATCCAGCATCTCGCCGGCCACGAACACGCCGGGCGCGGCCTTCAGCTCGAGTCCGTCCAGCGTGTCGAACGCCAGACCGCCGGCCGACGAGATCGCGCGCTCCAGCCCCTGGGTCCCGGTCAGCACGATCGGCGCGGCCTTGATCGCCGCCGCCAGGGCGTCGGGCGCGACCGGCAGGGCCAGGCCGTGGGCCTCGCGCAGCAGGGCGATCTCGACCGGCGACAGGTGGACAGCTTTGCGCAGCCAGCTCGACAGCGACTGCCCGCCGCGCGGCCTGGACAGGCGCGCGGTCAGCTGGGCCAGGGGAACGTCCGGCCGCAGGTCGATCTCCAGCGTCGCCGAGCCGTGGACCGCGATCGCGTCGCGCAGGGCGGCGGACAGCGCATAGACCGCCCCACCCTCCAGGCCGTAGCCCGACGCCAGGGCGTCGCCGCGCGAGGTCCGCCCCTCGAAGGTCAAGGCGACGTTCTTGAGCGGCGATCCGGCGAAGCGCTCGCGGAACAGCGGCGTCCAGTCGACCGTGAAGCCGACATTGGCGGGCCGGAACGGCGCCGTCGCCGCGCCGCGCGCCGCCAGCCGCGGCGCCCAGGCGCCGTCCGAACCCAGCTTGGCCCAGCTAGCCCCGCCCAGGGCCAGGACGGTGGCGCGCGGCCGTACGGCGCGCGGCCCGTCGGGCGTGTCGAAGGCCAGGTCGCCGGCCGCGTTCCAGCCGGTCCAGGTCGAGCGCAGGTTCAGCGCCACGCCCTGCCCCTCCAGCCGCGCGATCCAGGCCCGCAGCAGGGGCGAGGCCTTCAGCGCCTTGGGGAACACCCGGCCGCTGGTGCCCACGAACGTCGCCTGCCCCAGCCCCTCGGCCCAGGCCACCAGGTCGGCCGGGGTGAAGGCCTCCAGTATCGGCCGCAGGATGGGCGCGGCCGAGCCATAACGGGCGACGAACCGCTCGAAGTCCTCGGAATGGGTCAGGTTCAACCCGCCGCGCCCGGCCATCAGGAACTTGCGCCCCAGGGTCGGCATGCGCTCGAACACCGCGACCGACAGCCCAGCGCCGCTCAGCACCTCGGCCGCCATCAGCCCGGCCGGCCCGCCGCCGATCACGGCGACGTCGAGAACTTGAGGATCGGTCACGGGGGCTGGATGTCCGGCGGCGGAAGGAACTCCTGCTCTTATAGAGCAGGCGGCTCCCATTCGAAGGGCCAAGCCCCAAACGCAAAGCGGGCGCTGGATCGCTCCAGCGCCCGCTCGCTTAGCTCAGTTCGAAGGGCTTAGGCGTTGACCGAAGCGACGTCGACCTTGAAGCCCGGACCCATCGTCGACGACAGGCCGATACGCTTCACGTAGACGCCCTTGGCGCCCGACGGCTTGGCCTTGTTCAGCGCGTCGACCAGGGCCTTCACGTTGACCAGCAGGGCTTCGTCGGTGAACGAGATCTTGCCGATGCCGGCGTGGACGATGCCCGCCTTCTCGACGCGGAACTCGACGGCGCCGCCCTTGGCGTCCTTCACGGCTTGGCCGACGTTCGGGGTCACGGTGCCGACCTTCGGGTTCGGCATCAGGCCGCGGGGGCCCAGCACCTTACCGAGGCGACCGACCAGGGCCATCATGTCCGGGGTCGCGATGACGCGATCGAAGTCCATGAAGCCGCCGGCGATCTTTTCGTACAGGTCTTCGGCGCCGACGTGCTCGGCGCCCGCCGCGGTGGCTTCAGCCGCCTTGGCGTCCTTGGCGAAGACGGCGACGCGGACGTCGCGGCCGGTGCCCGAGGGCAGGTTCACCACGCCGCGGACCTGCTGGTCGGCGTGACGCGGGTCGACGCCCAGGTTGACCGAGATCTCGACGGTTTCGTCGAACTTGGCCTTGGCGTTGGCCTTCACCAGGGCGATGGCCTCGGCGACGGCGTGGGTGGCGTCACGGTCGCCGGTCCAGGCCTTGATGCGCTTGGGTTGCTTGGCCATGGTCTTAGGCCTCCACGATCTTCAGGCCCATGGCCTTGGCGGAGCCTTCGATGATCTTGGCCGCGGCCTCGAGATCGTTGGCGTTCAGGTCCTTCATCTTCTTTTCGGCGATCTCGCGCAGCTGGGCGCGGGTGACCTGGCCGACGGTCTCGCGACCGGTCAGCTTGGCGCCCGACTTCAGGCCGGTGATCTGCTTCAGATAGTGCGTCGCCGGGGGCGTCTTGGTGACGAAGGTGAACGACTTGTCCTGATAGACCGTGATGACGGTCGGCAGGGGGGTGCCCTTTTCGACGTTCTCGGTGCGCGCGTTGAACTCCTTGCAGAAGCCCATGATGTTGACGCCGCGCTGACCCAGAGCCGGGCCGATGGGCGGTGAAGGCGTGGCGGAGCCGGCCTTCACCTGGAGCTTGATATAGCCCAGGATCTTCTTAGCCATTGTATCCTCTCATGAAAGCCGAACGGGCGGCCTTCGCTGGTTGGCCGTGGTGCGGGCTTGGCGTCCCTTCCACGGATTTGATCTTGCCGCGAACGACAAGCACGCCCCGGGACAGGGTCCTGGGGCGAAGGCGCGGCATGTAGCAGGTGGGGGGCGGGGAGTCCAGCGGGCCGGCCCGGCGATAGCCCCCTCCCCCGAGGGAGAGGGGGGGGCGCGCTTCGGACCTAGAACGTCTCGCCGACCATCCGCTCGCTCAGCGCCCACAGCGCCTGGGCGCGGGCGGGGTCGAGGGCGTAGGACCGCACGCCGGCGCGGATCTGCGCGGCGTCCTCGACCAGTTCGGCCACGTGGCAGTCCTCGCAATAGCGGCCGGCGATCTCCTCGACCGGCGCCTTGACCCCGGCCCAGACGCTGGTGGCCGCGCCCTGCGGGATGGTCTTCCACTCGATCGGCGGGTTGCCTTCGGCGGCGGCCTGGGCGTTCAGCTGGTCGATCCATTGCTGGATGAAGGCCGGGTCCAGATGCCGGGCCAATTCGGTCTGGATGCCGCCCGGATGGACGGCCGCGGCCCGCACGCCGCGATCCTTGTGGCGGCGATCGAACTCGACGGCGAACAGGATGTTGGCGGTCTTGGAGCGGCCATAGGCCTCGAACGGCACGTACTCGGTGGTCTCGAAGTTCGGATCCTCGAGGTTCACGTCCGAGAAGCGGTGGCCCGACGAGGCCAGCGACACCACGCGCGATCCCGCCTTCAGCAACGAGGCGATGCGGTTGATCAGCACGAAGTGGCCCAGGTGGTTGGTCCCGAACTGGGTCTCGAAGCCGTCGGCGGTCTTGCCGAACGGGGGGGCCATCACCCCGGCGTTGGCGATGACCAGGTCGAACGCCCGCCCATCAGCGACCAGGGCGTCGGCGCAGGCGCGCACGCTCTTCAGGTTCGCCAGGTCCAGCTCGACCAGCGCCAGCGAACCACCGCTCTTGGCGGCGGCTTCGCGGACGACGGCGGTCGCGCCTTCGGCCTTGGTCAGGTCGCGGGCCGCCCCGACGACGTCCGCGCCGTGGGCGGCCAGGACACGGGCGGTCTCCACGCCAAGCCCGGCCGAAACGCCGGTGACCAGGACGCGCTTGCCCGACAGGTCGACGCCGGCCAGGACGTCGTCGGTGGTGGATTTGGCGCCGAATTGTTCGCTCATGACTCTCGATTCCCTTGCAGGGTTGTTGTCCGAGCCCGCCGGGGAGATTAAATGGAGGAAGGCTCCGGATACATATTCGGAGGAACCCTCCGTTTTTCAAGGCCGATGCCCGAAGATTCCGAATCCAAGCCGCGCAAACCGCGCGCCGACAGCCTTCGCAACCGCGACCTCCTGCTGACGGCGGCCAAGGCGGCCTTCGCCGAACTCGGCGCGGACGCCCCGCTGGAAGAGATCGCGCGCCGGGCCGGCGTGGGCATCGGCACGCTCTACCGCCACTTCCCGACACGGGAGGCCCTGATCGCGGCGGTCTACGCCCGGGAGATCGCGCAGCTGGCCGCCTCGGCCGACGCCTTGCTGGCCCAGGGCTCGGCCGGCGAGGCGCTGGAGGCCTGGCTGGACCTGCTGATCGACTACATGGCCACCAAGCGCGTCATGGCGCCGGCCTTGCGCGCCGATCCCGGCGAAGGCTCGAAACTCTACGCCAGCACCGGCGCGACCATCCTGCCGCCCCTGGAGCACCTCGCCGAGGCTGCTCGCGCCGCCGGCGACATCCGGTCCGACATCGGCTTCGAGGACATTCTCAGGATGATGAGCGGCCTCAGCCTCGGCTACGAACAGCCCGGCTGGGACGCCGGCGCGCGGCGACTGCTGAGCGTGATGATGGCGGGGTTGCGGGCGAAGTAGCGTCTTCGCGGGAAAGGCGTCAGAGCAGCTTGCGATAGACCAGGAACCCCGACCTGTCGGCGACCTGGTCGTACAGCCTCATCGCCGTGTCGTTGGTCTCGTGGGTCTGCCAGTAGACCCGCGACGCCCCCGCCGCCTTCGCCGCGTCGTACACCGCCGCGATCAGGGCCCGGCCAACGCCCCTGCCCCGCGCCTCGACCGTCGTGAACAGGTCCTGCAGGTAGCAGCTGGGCTCGATCGCCGTGGTGCTGCGGTGGAACAGGTAGTGGACCAGGCCCAGCAGGCGGCCGTCCTGTTCGGCCACCAGGGCGTGGACGGGCTCGTAGGCGTCAAGGAACCGGCTCCAGGTCATGGCGGTGACGGCCGGATCCAGGGCCGTGTCGCCCGACCGGCCGTAGAAGGTGTTGTAGCCGTCCCACAGCGGCGCCCAGGCGCCGCGATCCGCGCGGGTCACGGGGCGGATCGCGATGTCGGTCATGGTCGGGTCCTGAAAGCGAAGATGTCGCGCCGCATCCTCGCTATTCCTTGGCGCGGCGCAACGGCTTGGCGTGATCCCCGCGCCCGACCGTCTCGGTCAGGTCGAAGACCAGCTTCGACGCCCCGGCCGCGATCAGCCACAGGAAGGCCAGGATGCGCAGCAGGGGCGCCTCGCGCGGATGCTGGGCGGCCAGGACCAGCAGCAGGGCGAAGCCTGCGACCCCGGCGAGCGCCAGGGCCAGGGAGGCGAGCTTGCAGTGAAAGGCGGACATCGGATGGGTCCCGAACGGAGAAGGTCCAGCCAATGTCGCACCGCCCCGCGTAAAGGGTCCATTCGGCTCCGCGCCGCCAGCGTAAGCGGGCCATAAGGCCGCTACATCGCCAACATCCAGACGGCCATGGCCACCATCATCAGGTTCTCGGTCAGCGACACGAAGCCGAGCGGCACGTTGCTGTCGCCGCCGACGCAGGCGCATTTCAGCTCGCGCTTGTCGATATAGACGGCCTTGAACACCGACACCGCCCCGACGCTCCCGATGAACAGCGCCACGGGAGCCGACAGCCAGGTCAAGGCGCCGGCGACCATCAGCACCCCCGCCCCGACCTCGGCGAACGGATAGATCCGGGCATAGGGCGGCCAGCGCTGGGCCAGCAGGTCGTAGCCCAGGAACATGGTCGAGAAGGTCTCGATGTCGCGCAGCTTCAGGACGCCCAGCACGCACATGGAAAAGGCGATGAACCACTGGACCGCGTGGACGGTCAGGGCCTGGCCGCTCATGGCGTGGCTGGCGGCCAGGGCCATCAGGGCGGTGACGGCGAACACCGCGATCACCGGCGTGTAGGTCAGGGCCTTGGGGTCGCGCACCTTCAGGCCGAAGTGGCGACGCAGGTCGTCATAGCCGCCGATCCTGCGGCCGCCGATGAAGGCCTGGGGCGTGGTCGCCACCCCATGGGCGGCCTTGAAGACGTCGATCTCCTCGCGCGTCGTCAGCAGGTGGTCCTC
>Ga0209758_1004475_pt1 | contig 11606 bp, 1 predicted proteins | sample AraplaMF_Col_mMF_FD_184258 | JGI IMG/M metagenome (GOLD analysis project Ga0209758, IMG submission 184258) | Arabidopsis root microbial communities from the University of North Carolina, USA - plate scrape MF_Col_mMF (SPAdes) (version 2) | ecosystem: Host-associated > Plants > Roots > Endosphere ... | reverse complement strand
ACATATGTTTTGATGCCACCTGTCTGAGTAGTGTAAAGCGCCTGTAATATTACCATTTTTTTAATATTAACGCCTACCCCTGCTGTAAAACTTTTTGAAGTATGATACATGCCCATCACATTGGCTACGTTATCAAGGATGTATAAATTCAAGCCTGCGTCAACAATGTTATCATATCCCTCGATGCCCCGGTAGCATACTTTAGGCTCTATACCGCTGATCACTCCCTGCGCTGGTGTGAAGCGGTAGGATGCCGCGGTAAAGTAAAGCCCACCCCCATTCACACCGTAATCTTTGCCGGTGAAAAGGCTTCTTACGTTGGGCAGGGCAGCCTGCAGGAACAGATGGCCATCCGTATAGGCCATACCATATTCTGCTTCGAAATAGTTGTCGCGGCGGTTGAAGGCAGCCAAAGAAGGATCTGCTGCATCGCCGTCCACCTTTGTATAGTCCAGGCGCTGGATATTAAACGCCAGCGAAAGGCCGAAATGCAGCTGCTGGTTATTTGATCCAAGCGGCAGGTGATAAGCATAGGTAGCTGCCAGGCGCGTACGTGTGATCAGTCCTGCTTCGTCATTAAAGATCTTAAAGCCGGCCCCTACCCTGCGGCCCAGGGCGCCGTCGGCGCTGAAATGAGCGGTTGTAGGCGCACCGTCGATACCATTGTACTGGCGGCGGTAAGCGGCATTCAGGTGCATGCCGCTGTCAATACCGGCCATAGCCGGGTTAGCGAGGTACTGGTTCTGGAACCACTGGGTGCCGGAGGGCTCCAGTAAACCCAGGGAATTACCCAGGCCTTGCGCCTGGGCATTCCGGGTGAATAAAGTAGCCAGTACAACGCAGCAAAGCATTACCAGGCGCATATGTGATATTTTATTAGATCGGATGTTCATAATCTTACACATTTAAAGGATCAATAACGGTCGCGTACAATCGTAATATAACCTGTTGCCGTCTTGGCGCCATTCTGTATGGTCAGGATATAGTAGTAGGTACCTTCCGCCAGCGGACTGCCGTTCACGGTACCATCCCAATCGTTGCTGTAATTTCTGCGGCTGTAGATCAGGCGGCCGGCGCGATCGTAGATCTTCACCTCGTTATCCGGATAGCTGTCCAGGTTGCGGATCACCCAGCGGTCGTTCCTGCCATCGCCGTTAGGCGTCAGGATGTTCACCGCATCTACTTTGAAGTCTACTACCACACTGAGGGCGAAGGAACCTACAGCAGTACATCCTGCTGCGCTGGCAGCTGTTACCTCGTAGCTGGCGTTGGCCATGGGCTTCACTTCCAGTACAGGGGTACGTTGTCCGCTGATGATGCCGTCTGCGGCGGTCCACACATAGGTGCTGCCACCGGTAGCAGTTAGTTTCACGATATCGCCTTTTGAAATGCTGGCGCCTTTATCGCTGGTGATGGTGATCACCGGCAGTGCGTTCACCGTGATGGTGAAGGTGCGGCGCAGGGAGTCTACTGCTCCGCCGGTAGTGCCGCCATTATCACGGATGGTAACGGCAACGGTGGCGGTACCTGCGGGCGCATCGGCTTTCAGGCGGTAGCTCAGTACATTACCGGCGCCAACGGTCAGCACATCGAAGATATTGCTGGTGGAAGTGGCGGTGATGGTATATGTCTGGGCCGGCTCAGTAGCAGAAGCACCGGTGAGCTGTATGGTATGGGTTTGTACATCCTTACAGATGGCCACGTTACTGATCACGTCCAGGGTGGGCGGCTGGTTCACGAACACCACGCGCACCGTAACCGGTACTGCAGTGCTGGTATTGAGGCCGTCGCTCACGGTTACGCCTAAGCTGACATCCGTACCTACGAGCGCGTTGAGGAGGGTGGTATTCTTCACAGTGATCACACCGGCGGTGCTGATCTGCAGCGCTCCACCGGAACCGTCTGTTGCGAGCGCCCAGTTCTGTACGGTGCCTGAAGCGTCGGTAGCGGTAACAGTACCTACTATCGTGCCTGCAGCGCTGTACTGGCTTACGGTGAAGAGCTGGCCAGCGGCGATGGCCGGCGGTGTGGCGTCGTAAGTACGGGTAATGGTGTTGGAAGCCGTGTTGCCGTTACTTACTACATTCACTGCAGCATCTGCAGGGAGGCTGATGCTGGCTGCACCATCGACAGTTGGCGTTACCAGCACAGTGTAAGTGATGTTATCTGTTGTTTGCAGGTTGGAGACAGTTGCGTTAGTCAGCGTAAAGTCTGTCAATGCTAGCCCTGTTACCAGTTCATTAAAGGTAATTGTTACGCTGAACGGCGCGTTCACACGGGCAGCTGCAGCTGAGCTGAGGGTAACAGACGGCCGGGCCGTATGTACAAACACGCCGGTGGTAGCAGGCACGCTATTGAGCGTGAGGTTGGCGTTATTACCGGTAAGATCGGTTATGTGTTCTGCACCGGCGGGTAATTGCAGCGCTGTACCCAGCTGGATACCATCCAGGTCCATCTGGCCTGCCTGTACGGTATAGGCGAAAGTGATCCGCTGGGTGGTGTAACCACCGGTATAGGCTGCCTGCACGGTAGTGCTGCCGATGGTGACAGGCAATGTGAGCTTGCTGGGCGAAACGTTATTCCTTACTACCTCATTCCAGTTCACGGCGAAGTTCAGCACATCGCCCTGTTTGTAGTATCCGTTTGCAGGCACTTCTACAGAAGTGATCACAGGCGGGTTCGGATCATAATAATAAGAGAGCCGGCTGGAAGGCAAGTTCTGATTACCGGCAGCATCCTGTGCAATATTAGGCAATACTTCTATGGAAACCCCTCCTTGTATTACCGGTGAGATCAGGGCGGTATAGGTAATATTATCATTGGTTTGCAGGTTGCTCGCCACCGCGTTCGTCAGCGTGATGTCAGTCAGCGCGAAGCCTGTTACAGCATGGCTGAAGGTGATGGTAGCCGTCCAGGGCTGCGTTAAGCTGATAGCTCCGGTGATAGTCACAGTAGGACGGTTGGCCAGGATAAATACATTGCTGGTGTTACCCACGTTGTTCAGGGTAAGCGAAGCATTGTTGCCGGCTGCGTCTCTTATGGCAGTACCACCGGGAACAAGCGCAGCGCCTACTGTAATACCATCCAGGTCTTCTTCCCCGGTCTGTACCACATAACGGAAGACGATGGTATTAGGAGTGGGTGTACTGAATATCGTAGCCTGCACAGTAGTGGCGCCGATGGTAACTGGTAATGTGGCAGTTGAACCGGCAGATACGATTGCCTCACTGAATTGTACGGTGAAGTTCAATGCATCGCCGGCTTTATAGTAACCATTCGCAGGAACTGTTACGGAGCTGATCACCGGAGCAAGCGCATCTACCAGCACGGCGCTGGTGTTGCCTGCGCCATTAATGGTCAGTACTGCATTGTTGGTGGCTGCATCTTTTATTGTGCCGCCGTTGAGCTGCAGCGCAGCGCCAAGTGCGATACCGTCCAGGTCACTTTCGTTATTCTGTACAGTATAGCTGAATGCAAGCGCGCTGGTACCGCTGCCTCCGGTATAAGTGGCCTGTACGTTTGTGCTGCCGATGATCAGCGGCAATGAAGGCGTACCGGTTACTGTTACGTTCTCATTGAAGTTAGCGGTAAAGCTCAGCACATCACCGGCCTTGTAAGTACCATTGGCTGGTACATTCACACTGGTGATGGCAGGGCTGGTACCGTCATGAACATATGTAATCGTGTTAGAAGCGGCGTTACCATTGCCGGCGATGTTATCGGCAATATTAGCCGGTACATTGAGTGTTACCGTTCCATCCCCACCGGCTGTTACCAGCACAGTGTAGGTGGTGCTATTCGTTTGATTCAGGATACTCAATGTTGCATTGGTAGCCGTTATATCTGTCAGCGCAAAGCCGGTTACGACCTCGCTGAAGGTGATGGTCATGGTCCAGGAGCCGTTCAGCACCGGTGTACCGGACAGTACCACGGTGGGCGAGTTCGTGTTCACGAACACACTGCTGGTATTACCAATGTTGTTCAGCGCAAGCACTGCGTCGTTACCTACTCCGTCTTTTATAGTACCGAAGTTGAGCGCTATGGTGCTGCCTACTGCGATACCGTCCATATCCATATCTCCCGGCTGTACAGTATAAGTGAAGAGCAGATCCTTGGTGCCGGAACCGCTGACATAGTCGGCGTCTACTGTTGTTGAACCGATGATAACCGGAATAGAAGGCACGGCTGAAGGCGTAACGTTCTCGCTGAAGTGCACGGTGAAGTTCAGCTGTTGTCCGCCTTTGTAGTAGCCGTTACCAGGCACTGTTACGGAAGTAACTACCGGGGCAACTGCGTCTACTATCACACCGCTGGTAGTGCCTACGCTGTTCAGGGTTAGTACTGCATTGTTGGTAGCTGCATCTTTAATAGTACCGCCGTTGAGGACGATGGCAGCGCCAAGGGCAATGCCGTCTGCATCATTGTCTCCTGTTACTACCGTATAGCTGAAGATCAGCGCATTGGTACCTGTACCGGAAACATAATTTGCGTGTACCGTAGTGCCGCCAATGATCACCGGGATGGATGGCGTACCGGTAACAACGACGTTCTCGTCGAAGTTAGCTGTGAAGCTAAGTACATCACCGGCGTTGTAACCACCGGCGGAGGGCACGTTTACAGAAGTAACGGCAGGTGCTGTACCGTCGTAAGTATAATTAATTGGATTGGAAGCGCTGTTGCCGTTACCGCCTATATTAAAGGCGCTATTAGCCGGTACGTTCAGGCTTACGGGGCCATTTGCCGATGAGGTAACCGTTACCGTATAGATCTTGTTATCGCTTGTAAACGGGGCGCTCACATTAGCGTTCGTTGTAGTGATATCAGTCCCTATAAAGCCGGTCACCACTTCGCTGAAGGTGATGGTCATGGTCCAGGGGCCGTTCAGCACAGGTGTACCGGATAAGGTTACGGTAGGTATCACGGTGTTCACAAACACATTATCGGTATTGCCTACACTGTTGAGATCGAGCGCGGCATCATTACCCAGTCCATCTTTCACGGTACCGCCGTTGAGCGCTAATGTGCTGCCTACAGCGATGCCGTCCATATCATTATCTCCTGCCACAACTGTATAGCTGAAGCTAAGTGTGGCCGTACCTGTGCCACCGGTATAATTGGCCTGTACGGTAGTGCTGCCGATGATCACCGGCACGGAAGGTGTACCCGTAACGGTTACATTCTCATTGAAGTCTACTGTAAAGTTGAGTACATCACCTGCTTTGTAGTAGCCGTTACCCGGTACATTCACGGAGGTGATGGCCGGTGGTACAGCGTCTACGAGCACAGCGGTGGTATTGCCTATGCTGTTGAGCGTCAATACCGCGTTGTTAGTAGCAGCATCTTTTATAGTGCCCCCATTCAGCGCAATAGCAGCGCCTACGGTGATACCGTCGATATCATAGTCGCCATTCTGTACGGTATAGCTGAAGGCCAGCGCATTCGTACCGGAACCGCCTGTATAGGTAGCCTGTACGGTGGCAGCGCCTATTGTTACCGGGATAGAAGGCGTACCGGTTACGGTTACATTCTCATCGAAGTAAGCAACGAAATTAATCACATCGCTGTTGGTGTAAGTACCATTGGGTGGTACTGCTACCGAAGTGACTGTTGGCGCGGTACCGTCATAAATATAAGATACCGTATTGGAGGCAGCGTTGCCGTTGTCACCCACGTTAACGGCACTACCGGCAGGCAGGGTAATGCTTACCGGGCCATCTCCCGGCGGTGCAACGTGAACGGTATAGACACTGCTACTAACAGGCGTCAAGGCGGTCAGATTAGCATTCGTGGTAGTGAAATCAAGGATTGTAAGACCGGTTACGGGCTCGCTGAAAGTGACGGTCATGTCCCAGGGGGCGTTGACCACTGTCTGGTTAGACAATGTCACTGTTGGTGTTACCGTATTGACGAATATACCGGCTGTAGACGGTACACCGTTCAATGCCAGGTTCATGTTGTTACCAACAGGGTCCTGCAGGGTACCACCATTGAGATTGAGAGCGCCCAGTGCAATGCCGTCCCCATCGTTATCACCCGTTACTACTGTATAAGAGAAGACCAGGATATTGGTACCAGCGCCGCTCAATAAAGCCGCCTGTTTAAGCACACCGCCGATATTCACATCGAGTGTAGGTGCGCCCGTTACAGTGATGTTCTCACTGGTATGTACCCTGAAGTCGAGTACATCGCCTGCTTTATAGTAGCCGTTGATAGGTACGTCTACGGTAGTCACCACCGGCGCGATGGCATCTACCAGGATACCGGGATAGCTGTTGGCTGTGGTTAAGGCCGCATCGTGGCCAACAGCATCCTTGATAGCGCCGCCGTTCAGGGCAATATTGCCCAGGGCTATACCATCCAGGTCTTCATCGCCATTTACGGTGGTATAGCTGAAGGTCAGTGAAGTGGTAGTGCTACCGGTGAGCGTTGCATTCCGGGTATTGCTGCCGATGATAATGGGCAGTGTAGGCGCGCCTGTTACGGCTATATCATCATCGTAGTTGATGGTATAAGTGAGCACCTGGCCGGATTTATACGTTCCATTCGACGGTGGGTCGATGGACGAGATGGCCGGTGTTTTTGTATCATAGTTAAAATTATAGACAGCAGATGCCTGGTTGCCGTTGGTGGCAATATTATGCACCACATCGGCGGGCAGGTCGATGGTGCCGGCACCCTGTGCGTTGGCCGTCGGCGTGATCAGGCCTGTCCAGCTGATATTATCTGTTGTGCTCAGGCTGCTGATGGTACAACCAGTGAGGTTGAAATCAGCCAGGGCCAGGGCGTCTGTCGTCTGTTCACTGAAGGTAATGGTGATTAAAAACGGCGCCACCACTGTTGCAGCCTGCGGCGGTGTGATGGTCACGGTTGGATGATTTGTATTGATCCGGATACCGCTGCCATCGCCAATGCCATTCAGTGTAGCTACCAGGTTGTTGGTGGCAGCATCCCTGATGGAACTGCCGCCGGGGAAGTTGATCTGGGAGCCTATGGTAATGCCGTCGGCATCATTGTCTCCGTCTACTATATTATATATGAAAGTGAGCTGGTTGCCTGTGTTGGTAGTAAATACTGCCTGACGTGTAGTAGAACCGATGATCACATCAAAGGTCGGTGTGCCTGATACTGTTACTGTCTCGCTGGTGTTTACTTTAAAGACAAGTGTAGTGCCGGCATTATAGTAACCGCTGGGGGTTGGGCCTGCACCAGGCATGGCTACGGAAGTAACGGTAGGCGCACGGCCGTCTACCAGGATATTGGGATAATTGGTGGTGGCTATTCCTGTTGCTGCGTTGTTGCCGGCTGCATCTTTGATGCTGCCGCCATTCAGTGCGATATTGGCAGCTAAGTCAATACCATCCAGGTCTTGTTCACCAGCGGCGACGGTATAGCTGAAGATCAGCGTGCGGGCATCTCCGCCAGCTGCATAGGTAGCCTGGCGGGTAGTGCCGTTTATTGTTAGCGGCAGTGTAGGCGCACCTGTTACTACTACATCTTCATCATAGCTGATGGTAAAGCTGATCACATCGCCTGCCTTGTAATATTGATTGGCAGGCGGAGTGACGCTGATCACCGGCACTCTCGTATCCCATGAAATATTCAGGGTATTGGACATCAGGCTGGGATTGCCTGGTACGTTCGTTACTGCATTGGCATCCACTCTTACCGAGCCGCTACCATTCTGCTGGCCGGCGGGCGGTGTAATGGTGGCTGTCCAGGTTGTACTATTAACAGGTGTCACACCGCTAAGCGTAGCGTTGATGGATGTGAACTCCCCTGCAACCAGGGTGCCAGTCACCGGTTCATCAAAGGTGACGGTGATCGTAAACGCGCCGGTAACCGGGAAGGTTGCGGCAGTGGTGATCGTCGGGACAGGCTGTTTAGTATTCACGAATACGGCAGTGGTATTGCCAATGCTGTTCAGGGTAAGTGTAGCATTGTTAGCCAAGGCATCTCTGAGTGTGCCGCCGTTGAGGGCGATAGCGCTGCCTACTGCGATACCGTCATTATCGCTGTCACCGCCCTGCACCGTATAGCGGAAGAGCAGCGCGTTGGAACCTGTGCCGGAAACATAAGTTGCCTGAACGGTATTGCTACCGATGGTAACAGGGAAAGAAGGTGTACCGGTCACAGTTACATTCTCGTCGAAGTTAACCGTGAAATTCAACTGGCCTGCGATGATGTAGGTACCGTTACCGGGCACTGTTACGGAGGTTACAACTGGTCCGGTTGCATCTACCAGCACGGCGGTAGTATTGCCAATGCTATTCAGCGTGAGATTGGCGTTGTTGCCAGCTATATCAGTTATAGTACCGCCATTGAGGACAATGGGGCTGCCTACTGCGATACCATTATTGTCAAAGTCACCTGTCTGCACGGTATAGCGGAAAACGAGGTTAGCGGTACCTGTGCCGGACACGTAGGTTGCGTTGACAACCGTGCCGCCGATGGTGATTGGGAACGTAGGTGTTCCCGTAACGTTTACAACCTCATTATATGTTACGGTAAAGTTCAGTTGCTGCGTTGCGGTATAAGTACCATTGGCAGGGGGCGTCACAGAGGAAACAACAGGCGTAGCCAGATCAATGAACCAGGTATAGGATTCAGGTGAGAGGTCCTTGTTACCCGCTGCATCTACTGCGCGGACGTTGATGGTATGTGATCCCGCGGCAAGGCTTGTAAGGGTGACCGGATCAGTTGTAGCGGTATAGCCACCACCATCCAGCTGGAGCTCAAAGGTAGCTGCAGGATCGTCGGAGAAGAAGTCGAAAGTTGCACTGGTGCTGTTGGTGGGATCATTCGGGCCGGATGTGATACCTGTCTCCGGCACCACCCTGTCCAATATGATATCGTCCTGGAAGGTGGCAACGTTTCCGGCCGCATCCCTCAGGTGCATGTATACTGTTCTTGTGCCGTCTGTGGGGGTAAGGTTGAAGGAAGTAGTAGTAGCGAAAGCCACATAACCGCTGAAGGGGCCACCACTATTATTGGAGAACTCCATTTGCATTCCACCACTGCCTCCGGACTCGATACCCGTAAGGTTCAGGGTAACCGCTGTGGCAGTGGCATAAGCGGCGCCATTGCTGATAGCGATTGTGCCAGTGGGCGCTGTTTTATCGATGAGGATGGTTTGGCCGGACTGGAACGGCATGGTGGTGGCAACGTTGGGAGTAATACCCGTTTTGTTTGCCATGTCGAGACGCAGGGTGCCATTACCGGTGCCTGTGTTAACTGTTACCGTATATGTACTGCCAGAACCTGTTACGGAGGCCACACTGGCCCCGGAGATACTGCCGGCAGTAACGGTAGGAGTAAAGTTGGAAGTGCTTACACCTGTGGCAGAACCGTCGAAGGTAACGGTGAACTGTACGGAATTAGCATTGCTGGGTGTAGTGGTTACACGATTAATGCTTGTTACGTTGATATTGGGAGGTGTAAGTTTTATCACCTGGCCGCCGCAAACAGTGCCATTTACATTTGTAGTGGCGCTTCCATCGTTTGCATATAGATTTCCACCCACCTCTACGATCCCCCATGGATAGGTACCAAAGCCGTCTGAAACAAGACCGTTATAAATTTGTGTCCCTGTACCGGATGCATTGGTAAATTTTGTTACCTTATAAGTAGTTCCGCTGTTTAGTTCGACACCAAACAGTGTATTACTGCCGTCGATGGTCAGGCCGGTAAAATACCTGTTGGCCGCGAGGTCAGGAACAGCCCTCGTAAAGGTAGGCGAAGTCAATTTGATAATACCAGCTGCACCTCCGGCATAAAAATTGGTTACGTATATATTCCCATCAGAGTCAGTATCAATACCCCAGGGAAAAGTGCCGTCATTAGGGTCGGTAATGCCACTGTACAACACTGTACCACTACCGCTGCCATCTGCCGCATATCGTGTTACCTGGTAATTACTACCTACGCCTCCGCTGCGTTCAACAGCCAGGAGGTTATTGCTGTTATCCAGGCAGATCGCCGAATACCTTTTACCCGTTTGTACAGCAGTAGCCGTACCGGTTCCTCCGGTCAGCCTGAGGATCTGGTAATTAACACCGGTATTGGCGCTTATAACGAATACATCGTTATTGGATGAATTTACAGCAATTCCCCAGGGAGCCTCTCCCGGAGCGGAAGCCAGCAAAGTCAACGGCGTAGAGCTGGCGGGATTCCCACCGGCCCATTTAAACAATTGATAGCTGCTGCCATTGTATTTGACAACATAGAGATTACCACTGTTGTCTTTTGCAATTGCAGAATAGTAGCCGGTGTTTTGAGTCGCGTCTGACTCAACCAACGTGGCTGTATAAGTCTGCGCCATGGCCTGCTCTGCGCCGAATAAACAAAACAGGGCCAACAACAGGGTTCTCACAATTTTAAGAAGCGTAAAAGTGTACTTCATATTAAGGTATTAAATACAGAGTAAGGGATTTTGCCAGCCCGAAACGCTTTCCTGGTGGATCGCCTCCAGTTCCTTCGCATCGAATCGCATTCCTGTACCCTGGTCAAGGATAATTTTATGGATCTTATTTGTGGATGTTGTAATCTTTAGAATGTTGGCAGCCGGCAGTGCAAAGCCGGAGGATGGGTAAAAATTCTTTTCTCCACGGGGGCCGTTAATGATACCTTCGCGCAGCTGTTGCTTTACTGCCACCCAGTCGTTCCTGAGTGCGTGGGGCAGCAGTTCTCTCCACACCAGTCCTGCTTCATATCCCATCAGGGAATAGATATTGGCGGGCTGTTTTGCGATGTTCTCAAATGATCTTACAAACAATTGGTTGGCCTTATTCTCATCTTCCCGCATCCATAACTGCGCGGAGTATATTTCTAGGTTGACGTTTTTTATATCTTCGAGGATGTCATCATATGCCATCGTCTCAAATACCAATAGGGGTATTTTTTTATGAAAACCGCTCTGCAGCCACTGTTCGAGGAAGCGGGTTCCCATGCTACCACAAAGGATGACGTGCACATAAGGAGGAGGTTCTTTGGCTAACTGCGCAAAAAAGCTGGCCAGCTCCATCCTGTGCGGATCGTTCTGATCAAAGGGCAATATTGTCAGCTGCAGTTCATTGCCACCTGCGGCAGCAACGCCCTGTTGGAAAGAGTTGTTGAGGTGATAACCAGCTTCGTATACGGCCGTTAAAATATGGCCACCTGCCCCCCATTTACCCTGCGCCCAACGGCCCAGTGCATACTGGGATTGCCATACCTGCTGGGAGGCATAGAATATATCGGGGCTGAGGTAGGGAAAATACGGTACGTATTCTCCCATATCAAAAAAGAAGGCGGGACGTTTATCGTTCTCTATCAGTGGCACCATGCCTGGTACTGATTTGTAGTTTACCAGGCCGGAAAGAATATCAACCCGATTAAAAAACAGCAGCTTACGGGCCGCCGTTTCACAAGCGTTCAGACTTCCCATGTGAGTGTATTCCTGCACAAATTCGATGGTATTCTGCTGCAAGGGATCAAGGCCCATGCCCAGCAACCACCCGGTGAACAGGTGCTGCGAGTAGTAGGGATAGATACCCGAATAGGGTGTCAGGAATCCAATTTTGAGGGAGGTTTTCATCTCGTTCTGTTGTTCCTCAATTATTTTAGTTCCT
>Ga0209758_1004473_pt1 | contig 11607 bp, 5 predicted proteins | sample AraplaMF_Col_mMF_FD_184258 | JGI IMG/M metagenome (GOLD analysis project Ga0209758, IMG submission 184258) | Arabidopsis root microbial communities from the University of North Carolina, USA - plate scrape MF_Col_mMF (SPAdes) (version 2) | ecosystem: Host-associated > Plants > Roots > Endosphere ... | reverse complement strand
TACGCCTTGAACTCACCGAAGTACTTCGTGATCGCTGCCGTCAGAGACGTCTTGCCGTGGTCAACGTGGCCGATCGTGCCAATGTTGACGTGCGGCTTGTTGCGCTCAAACTTACTCTTTGCCATTTTCGGCTCTCCATTCTTTGGCCCCGAGGGGCGCTAATTCTTGTTATCGGTCAATTGGTATTCCGGTCACTTCTGACCGGAATACTTTGCCTGGATTTCGGTTGCGACGTTCGACGGGACCGGCGAGTAGTGATCGAAGGTCATCGTGTACTGAGCACGGCCCTGCGACATGGAGCGCAGGTTATCGACGTACTTGAACATGTTGGCCAGCGGGACGTTGGCGTTGATGACAACGGCCACACCGCGGCTTTCCTGACCCTGGATCTGACCACGACGGGAGTTGAGGTCACCGATAACGTCGCCGACGTAATCTTCCGGGGTAACAACTTCGACCTTCATCATCGGCTCGAGGAGCTGAGCGCCGGCCTTCTTTGCTGCTTCACGGAAGCAAGCGCGGGAAGCGATTTCGAATGCCAGGACCGAGGAGTCGACGTCGTGGAAGGCGCCGTCGATGAGCGTCGCCTTGACGCCCAGCATCGGGAAGCCAGCCAGCGGGCCGGAAGACAGAACGCTTTCAATACCCTTCTGAACGCCCGGGATGTATTCCTTCGGAACAGCACCGCCGACGATCTTGGATTCGAACTTGAAGTCGTCGCCATCCGGGTTCGGTTCGAAGACGATCTTGACGCGTGCGAACTGGCCGGTACCACCGGACTGCTTCTTGTGCGTGTAGTCTTCTTCGTGCTGGCGCGTGATGGTTTCGCGGTAAGCAACCTGCGGCGCGCCGACGTTTGCTTCAACCTTGAACTCACGACGCATCCGGTCGACGATGATGTCGAGATGCAGTTCGCCCATGCCGGCAATGATCGTCTGACCGGATTCCTGATCCGTCTTCACGCGGAAGGACGGATCTTCTGCTGCCAGGCGGTTGAGCGCGAGGCCCATCTTTTCCTGGTCGCCCTTGGACTTCGGTTCGATAGCGATCTGGATGACCGGTTCCGGGAACTCCATGCGCTCAAGAATAACCGGCTTCAGCGGATCGCAGAGCGTGTCACCCGTGGTGGTTTCCTTGAGACCTGCGAGAGCAACGATGTCGCCGGCAAAGGCTTCTTCGATGTCTTCACGCGAGTTGGAGTGCATCTGCAGCATGCGGCCGACGCGCTCGCGCTTGTCCTTGACCGTGTTCATGACCGACGAGCCCTTTTCCAGCTTGCCGGAGTAGATGCGTGCGAAGGTCAGCGAACCGACGAAGGGGTCGTTCATGATCTTGAATGCGAGCATGGAAAGCGGCTCGGAATCGTCGGCATGACGCTCGATTTCGGCTTCCGTCTTGAAGTCGATGCCCTTGATCGCCGGAATGTCGAGCGGCGACGGCAGGTAATCGACAACGGCGTCGAGCAGCGGCTGAACGCCCTTGTTCTTGAAGGCGGTGCCGCAGAACATCGGATGGAACTTGACGTCGATCGTGCCGCGACGAACGAGTTCGCGGATCTTGTCGTTGTCGGGCATGTTGCCTTCTAGGTAGGCTTCCATCGCGGCTTCGTCGATCTCGACAACGGTCTCGATCAGCTTTTCGCGATATTCTTCAGCCTTGGCCTTCATGTCTTCAGGGATTTCAACGACATCCCACTGAGCGCCGAGCGATTCGTCGCGCCAGATGAGAGCGTTCATCTCGACCAGGTCGATAACGCCCTTGAAGTCGCTTTCAGCGCCGATCGGCAGCTGCATGACGACAGCGATCGCACCCAGACGGGTCTTGATCATCTCGACCGAGCGGTAGAAGTCCGCGCCGGTCTTGTCCATCTTGTTGCAGAAGATCATGCGCGGAACGTTGTACTTCTCAGCCTGACGCCAGACGGTTTCCGTCTGCGGTTCGACACCGGCGTTGGCATCGAGCAGCGCAATGGCGCCGTCGAGAACGCGAAGCGAACGCTCGACTTCAATGGTGAAGTCGACGTGGCCGGGAGTGTCGATGATGTTGAAGCGGCGCATCTTGCCGTCACGACCCTTCCAGAAGGTCGTGGTCGCAGCGGACGTGATCGTGATGCCGCGTTCCTGCTCCTGCTCCATCCAGTCCATCGTGGCTGCGCCATCGTGGACTTCACCGATCTTGTGCGACTTGCCGGTGTAATAAAGGATACGCTCGGTGGTCGTGGTCTTGCCGGCGTCGATGTGCGCCATGATACCGAAATTGCGGTAGTCTTCGATCTTATATTCGCGAGCCATTATGGACTGCCTTTCGATATCGTTCGGGATTACCAGCGATAATGCGAGAACGCGCGGTTGGCATCAGCCATCTTGTGCGTGTCTTCGCGCTTCTTGACCGCGGAACCGCGGTTGTTGGATGCGTCGAGAAGTTCGCCCGAAAGACGATCGATCATGGTGGTCTCGTTGCGCTTGCGAGCAGCAGCGATCAGCCAGCGGATAGCAAGAGCCTGGCGGCGCTCCGGACGAACATCGACCGGAACCTGGTAGGTCGCACCACCGACGCGGCGCGAACGGACTTCAACGTGCGGAGCAATGTTGTCGAGCGCGGAATGGAAAACCGTCAGCGGCTCCTGCTTCGACTTGTTCTGCACGGAGTCAAATGCGCCGTATACGATGCTTTCGGCGACGGACTTCTTGCCGTCCAGCATGATGGCATTCATGAACTTCGTAACAACGAGGTCACCGAACTTCGGGTCCGGATTGATCTCGCGCTTTTCTGCTTTATGGCGTCTGGACATACTTCTCGTCTCTTTAACTGTTAAGGCGCTCTACCACGCGGAGGACTTCGCGCAGCGCCGGGGATTTCACTTTCAAGCCTTTCCGGGCGGTATCGCCCGGGGCGAAATTACTTCGGACGCTTCGCACCGTACTTCGAACGGCGCTGCTTGCGGTTCTTGACACCCTGGGTATCGAGAACGCCGCGGATGATGTGGTAACGGACACCCGGAAGGTCCTTGACGCGGCCGCCGCGGATCATGACGACAGAGTGTTCCTGAAGGTTGTGACCTTCGCCGGGAATGTAACCAATGACTTCGAAGCCGTTGGTGAGGCGGATCTTTGCGACCTTACGCAGAGCCGAGTTCGGCTTCTTCGGCGTCGTGGTGTAAACGCGGGTGCAAACACCGCGCTTCTGCGGGTTCTCCTGAAGAGCGGGAACCTTGTTACGCTTTACGTTCGCCTGGCGAGGCTTGCGGATCAGCTGGTTTACGGTAGGCATTCAACCATCCCTTACGTTTGTCTCAGTACCCTTGCGGGCTCGAACTTCGCCGTTTCCGGCATTGCCACACATATTTCCCTCAATGCGCAAAATATGGCCCGATCCGCTTCCGCAGATGGACCACATAGAGCAGAGGACGCAAAAAAGATGCGTCATGCGTGCAGCATCATGACTTCAACGTGCGTATAGAACCTTGTTTGAGGCGATCTTCAGGACGCGTCGCCCCAAACAGCCAAACCTCACATTGGATCTGATGGCGGGCGTACTACTGGTTTCCACCCTGTTCGTCAAGGCCGGTTAAGAAATAATCTCCGCGCCGACGGCTTGAAAACCCCTGTGAACAGGCTGTTTACAGGCTCTTTAAGCCGGTTAAAAATACCCGGCAAGATAAACTTGGGCATTGCAGCAAAAACAGATAGGAATCGGTATTTGCAGACATCAAGCCCTTATATGGGATCTGCGTATTGCGATTCTTAGAGAGCCGAAGGACAAAAAGATGATCGGGACACCGGACAACGACAACAATTTCGACGGACCGATGATCTTCATCATCATCGGCAAGGGCTATGAATCCGATACAAGCGAGGGCGTGGACCTGCACGTCATGTTGAAGGCTGCCGATGATGACAGCGCCGTGCGGGAAGCCTTGAACGCACTTGCCGAGGAAGGCTTCATCGAGGCCGATCTCGACCAGATCGGCATGTTGACCGAAGTGCCCTCCGAAGAACCGCACGCCTCCGCCTATCAGGGTGCACTGGACGGCGAAGTCTCGATCATCCGTTTCGGCTAAGCCTATAGGCAAAGAATGGGCCTGCGCGCCGCGCGGGCCTGATCCTCCCGCCCTCACCTTTCCATTTTGGCCGATATAATGAGGGCGGCGAGCGTGCAGCGTGTTATCGCGATACCGTCGCCAACGGCTCCAGCAAGTTCGACATTTATCGCAAAGCCGCCGGCTTGCCGGCGGCTTTGTCGTTTTTCGATTGGAATGAGGTATCCAGATATTTCCGGATAAAGAAAAACCGCCCGGATTTCTCCGGGCGGCCTTTGAATTTCCAAACTCTGGACTGCCTGTTATTCGGCAGCCGGCGCGCTTTCGTTCGCCAGGTCCTGCAGCATCGGCGTTGCAGCCGCTGCCCCGGAGCCCTTGCGGCGCTCTTCCAGGATCAGGTCGTCGCGAGCCGTCGCGATGCGGCGGATCTGAGTCATGGTGCCACCGGTACCGGCCGGGATCAGACGGCCGACGATGACGTTTTCCTTCAGACCCTGCAGGCCATCGGTCTTGCCGGCAATCGCGGCTTCCGTCAGCACCTTGGTCGTTTCCTGGAAGGAAGCGGCCGAGATGAAGGACGGGGTCTGCAGCGATGCCTTGGTGATGCCGAGCAGAACCGGATCGCCACTGGCAGGCTTCTTGCCTTCCTCGATGAGCTGGTCGTTGACGTCTTCCAGCTCGATACGGTCGACATTGTCGCCGACGATGTAGGTGGAGTCGCCTGCATCGGTGATTTCCACCTTCTGCAGCATCTGACGGACAATCACCTCGATGTGCTTGTCGTTGATGACAACGCCCTGCAGACGATAGACTTCCTGGATTTCGTTGACGAGGTAGGAAGCCAAGGCTTCCACGCCCTTGATCGCCAGGATGTCGTGCGGAGCCGGGTTACCGTCGAGGATGTAATCACCCTTTTCGATATAGTCGCCTTCCTGAAGGTGGAAGGGCTTGCCCTTCGGGATCAGGTATTCGACAGGCTCGACACCGTCTTCTGCCGGCTCGATGATGACGCGGCGCTTGTTCTTGTAGTCGCGGCCGAGGCGGATCGTACCATCGATCTCTGCGATGATGGCGTGGTCCTTCGGACGACGAGCTTCAAACAGTTCCGCAACGCGCGGCAGACCACCGGTGATATCCTTGGTCTTGGCGCTTTCCAGCGGCGAACGGGCAAGAACGTCACCCTGCGAGACCTTCGTGCCAGGCTCGACCGACAGGATCGCGTCGACCGAGAGCAAGAAGCGGGCTTCGCCACCGCGGGAGAGCTTCGCGACATTGCCGCTTGCATCCTTGATGACGATGGCCGGCTTCAGGTCCGAACCGCGCGGGGTCGAACGCCAGTCGATAACCTGACGCTTGGTGATGCCAGTGGATTCATCGGTCGCTTCGAGAACGGAGAGGCCGTCGACGACATCTTCGAACTGAACCGTACCAGCTACTTCCGTCATCATCGGACGGGTGTAGGGGTCCCACTCCGCCAGACGCTGACCGCGCTTGACCTTGTCGCCTTCGTCGACATGCAGCTTCGAACCATAGGCGACACGCTGCGAGGAGCGTTCCACGCCACGCTCGTCCAGGATCTGGACGGTCATGTTGCGGCCCATGGCAACGAGGTTGCCATCGGAGTTGCGCAGGATGTTACGGTTCTTGATCTGCACCGTACCTTCATACGAGGCTTCCAGGAACGACTGGTCGACCACCGTTGCCGTGCCACCAAGGTGGAACGTACGCATGGTGAGCTGCGTGCCTGGCTCGCCGATCGACTGAGCCGCGATAACACCGACGGCTTCGCCCATGTTGACCGGCGTACCGCGCGCGAGGTCGCGGCCGTAGCAGACCGAGCAGACGCCCGTCTGGATTTCGCAGGTCAGTGCCGAGCGGATACGGATCGACTGGATACCAGCCTTCTCGATCTCGACGACATCGGGCTCAAGGATCATCTTGCCGGCATCGACAATGCGCTCGCCGGTAACCGGGTGATCGATGTTGTCGAGGGCCGTACGGCCGAGGATGCGGGCGCCGAGCGAAGCAACGACCTGACCGGCATCGACGATGGCGGTCATGGTGAGGCCGGATTCGGTACCGCAATCGACGTGCGTGACGATGCAGTCCTGCGCGACGTCGACGAGTCGGCGGGTCAGGTAACCGGAGTTTGCGGTCTTCAAGGCGGTGTCTGCCAGACCCTTACGGGCGCCGTGCGTCGAGTTGAAGTACTCGTTGACGGTCAGGCCTTCCTTGAAGTTCGAGATGATCGGCGTCTCGATGATTTCACCCGACGGCTTGGCCATGAGGCCGCGCATACCGCCCAGCTGACGCATCTGGTTCGGAGAACCACGGGCACCCGAGTGCGACATCATGTAGATGGCGTTCATCGGCTTCTGGCGACCAGTCTTATCGTCGAACTCGACGGCCTTGATGCGGGCCATCATGTCTTCGGCGACCTTTTCCGTGGCCTTGCCCCAAGCGTCAACCACCTTGTTGTACTTTTCGCCCTGGGTGATCAGACCGTCGTTGTACTGCTGCTCGTATTCCTTCACCAGGTTTTCGGTGTCAGCAACGATCTTCGCCTTGGATTCCGGAATGACCATGTCGTCCTTGCCGAACGAAATGCCGGCGCGGCAGGCATGGGTGAAGCCGAGCTGCATGATGCGGTCGCAGAAGATGACCGTGTCCTTCTGGCCGCAGTGACGGTAGACCGCGTCGATCATCCTGGAGATGTTCTTCTTGGTCATTTCCTGGTTGCAGATGTCGAAGGTCACCTTCCCGTTCTTCGGCAGAAGCTCGCCGATGAGCAGGCGGCCCGGCGTCGTCTCATAGATCTTCGAGTACGGCTTGCCGTCCTCGCCGATCGACTTGAAGCGGCCGCGGATCTTGGTGTGCAGCGTGACGACCTTGTTTTCGAGCGCATGATGCAGCTCGCCGAGGTCGGAGAAGGCCATGCCTTCGCCCGGCTCGTTCTGGTTCACGATCGAGAGGTAGTAGAGGCCGAGAACCATGTCCTGCGACGGAACGATGATCGGTGCGCCGTTTGCCGGGTGCAGGATGTTGTTAGTCGACATCATCAGAACGCGGGCTTCGAGCTGGGCTTCGAGCGACAGCGGCACGTGAACGGCCATCTGGTCACCGTCGAAGTCGGCGTTGAAGGCCGTGCAGACGAGCGGATGCAGCTGGATCGCCTTGCCTTCGACCAGGATGGGTTCGAAGGCCTGGATGCCCAGGCGGTGCAGCGTCGGCGCGCGGTTCAAGAGAACCGGATGCTCGCGGATGACCTCGTCGAGGATATCCCAAACTTCCGGCTTTTCCTTTTCAACCAGCTTCTTGGCCTGCTTGACGGTGGAGGAATAACCCTTGGCGTCGAGGCGGGCATAGATGAACGGCTTGAAGAGCTCAAGCGCCATCTTCTTCGGCAGACCGCACTGATGCAGCTTCAGTTCCGGACCGGTAACGATGACCGAACGGCCGGAATAGTCGACGCGCTTGCCCAGCAGGTTCTGACGGAAGCGGCCCTGCTTGCCCTTGAGCATGTCGGACAGCGACTTCAGCGGGCGCTTGTTGGCGCCGGTGATGACGCGGCCGCGACGGCCGTTATCGAAGAGCGCATCAACAGATTCCTGCAGCATGCGCTTTTCGTTACGGATGATGATGCCCGGTGCGCGCAGTTCGATGAGGCGCTTCAGACGGTTGTTACGGTTGATGACGCGGCGGTACAGATCGTTCAGGTCAGACGTCGCGAAACGACCACCGTCCAGAGGAACCAGCGGGCGCAGGTCCGGCGGGATGACCGGAACGACCTTCATGATCATCCATTCCGGGCGATTGCCGGATTCCATGAAGTTCTCGACGATCTTGAGGCGCTTCATCAGCTTCTTCTGCTTGAGATCCGACGTGGTGTCGGCAAGCTCGGAGCGCAGATCGCCAGCGATCTTTTCGAGATTCATCGATGCCAGCATCTCGTAGATGGCTTCCGCACCGATCATGGCCGTGAACTGGTCTTCACCATATTCGTCGACGGCAAGCATGTACTCTTCTTCCGTCAGGAGCTGGTGCTCCTTGAGCGCGGTGAGACCCGGCTCGGTGACGATATAGTGTTCGAAGTAGAGGACGCGCTCGACATCCTTCAGTGTCATGTCGAGCAGCGTGGAAATACGTGATGGCAGCGACTTCAGGAACCAGATGTGGGCAACGGGAGCGGCGAGCTCGATATGGCCCATGCGCTCACGGCGAACGCGCGACAGCGTCACTTCGACGCCGCACTTTTCGCAGATGATGCCCTTGTACTTCATGCGCTTGTACTTGCCGCACAGGCACTCGTAGTCCTTGATCGGTCCGAAGATGCGCGCGCAGAAGAGACCGTCGCGTTCCGGCTTGAACGTGCGGTAGTTGATGGTTTCCGGCTTCTTGATCTCGCCGTAGGACCAGGAAAGAATCTTCTCCGGAGAGGCGATCGAAATCCGGATGGAATCGAAGTTCTGTGCAGGCACCTGCGGATTGAAAAGATTCATGACCTCTTGGTTCATGCCTGTCTCCTTCATGGGCGAAAGCGCCCTTATCTTGCGAGGGTTGGCGGCAAATCCCGGGAGCCGCGCCATCGCTTAAACGACAATAACCGCAGAATGCGGCGAAAGCGTCCCTGCCCGGCCGACACATTACGGGGCCATGACGGGAACGGTGTGCGCCCTTTTAAAGAGCGCACACCCTATCAGTTGGTTATTCGGCAGCGTCCGGCAGCTGGCCCGCAGCCTGCAGGTCCTCGACCTTGGAATTTTCGAGCTCGACCGAGAGACCCAGCGAGCGCATTTCCTTGACGAGAACGTTGAAGCTTTCCGGAATACCGGCCTCGAAGGTGTCGTCGCCACGGACGATCGCTTCGTAAACCTTGGTGCGGCCGGCCACGTCGTCCGACTTTACCGTCAGCATTTCCTGCAGCGTGTAAGCTGCGCCGTAGGCCTCGAGCGCCCAGACTTCCATTTCGCCGAAGCGCTGGCCGCCGAACTGTGCCTTGCCGCCCAGCGGCTGCTGGGTAACGAGCGAATACGGGCCGATCGAACGAGCGTGGATCTTGTCGTCGACCAGGTGGTTCAGCTTGATCATGTACATGTAGCCGACGGTGACCTTGCGGTCGAAGGGCTCGCCGGTACGGCCATCGTACAGAACCGACTGACCGGACTCGTGCAGACCCGCCTTCTTCAGCATCGAGGCGACGTCAGGCTCATGCGCACCGTCGAAGACCGGCGTTGCGATGGAGACGCCCTTGCGGGACTGTTCAGCCAGCTTGACGAGCGACGCGTCGTCGAAGTTGGCGACTTCGTCCTTGGCCTGGGAAGCATACACGTCCGTCAGCTCGCGCTTCAGGTCGGTGATGTCCATGGTCTTGCGATACTCTTCGAGCAGCTCGCCGATCTTCTTGCCCATGCCTGCGCAAGCCCATGCAAGATGGGTCTCGAGGATCTGGCCGACGTTCATGCGCGAAGGCACGCCGAGCGGGTTCAAGCAGATATCGACATGCGTACCGTCTTCGAGGAACGGCATATCTTCGACCGGAACGATGCGCGATACGACACCCTTGTTACCGTGACGGCCGGCCATCTTGTCGCCCGGCTGGATCTTGCGCTTAACAGCGACGAAGACCTTGACCATCTTCATGACGCCCGGAGGCATTTCATCGCCGCGCTGGACCTTTTCGACCTTGTCCATGAAGCGTTGTTCGAGGCGCGACTTGGATTCGTCGTACTGGCCGCGGAGTGCCTCCAGCTCGCTCTGAACCTTTTCGTCTTCGACGGCGAACATCCACCACTGCGAGCGGGGATATTCGGAAACGACGGCGTTCGACAGCTCGGTGCCCTTCTTGAAGCCCTTCGGGCCGGCAATGGAGGACTGGCCGCGCAGCATGTCGATCAGACGGCCGTAAACGTTACGGTCGAGGATCGCCTGTTCGTCGTCGCGGTCCTTTGCGAGACGCTCGATCTCTTCGCGCTCGATTGCCATCGCGCGCTCGTCCTTTTCAACGCCGTGGCGGTTGAAGACGCGCACTTCGACGATCGTGCCGTAGGTGCCGGGCGGCATGCGCATGGACGTGTCGCGCACGTCGGATGCCTTTTCACCGAAAATGGCGCGCAGGAGCTTTTCTTCCGGCGTCATCGGGCTTTCGCCCTTCGGCGTGATCTTGCCGACGAGGATATCGCCCGGCTGAACTTCGGCACCGATATAGACGATACCGGCTTCGTCGAGATTCTTCAGCGCTTCTTCCGAAACGTTCGGAATGTCACGCGTGATTTCTTCCGGACCAAGCTTGGTGTCACGGGCCATCACTTCGAATTCTTCGATGTGGATGGAGGTGAACACGTCGTCGGCAACGATCCGTTCCGACATCAGGATCGAGTCTTCGTAGTTGTAGCCGTTCCACGGCATGAACGCGACGAGCGCGTTACGGCCGAGAGCCAGATCGCCCAGATCCGTCGACGGACCGTCGGCGAGGATGTCGCCACGGTTGACCACGTCACCGACGGTGACCAGCGGGCGCTGGTTGACGCAGGTGTTCTGGTTCGAACGCTGGAACTTCTGCAGGCGGTAGATATCGACGCCGGACTTGCCGGCTTCGAGGTCTTCCGTGGCGCGGATAACGATACGCGTCGCGTCGACCTGGTCGACAACACCGCCGCGGCGCGCACCGATGGCAGCACCGGAGTCGCGGGCGACGACCGGCTCCATTCCGGTACCGACGAACGGCGCTTCAGCGCGCAGAAGCGGAACGGCCTGACGCTGCATGTTCGAGCCCATGAGAGCGCGGTTGGCGTCGTCGTTTTCCAGGAACGGGATGAGAGCGGCTGCAACCGAAACGACCTGCTTCGGCGAGACGTCCATCAGGTTCATGCTGTCGCGCGGAGCGAGCATAACTTCGCCAGCGTGGCGGCAGACGACGAATTCATCAACGAACGAACCGTCGGTCGTCAGTTCGGCGTTGGCCTGGGCAACGTAGTACTTCGCCTCTTCCATGGCGGAGAGGTAAAGCACGTCATTGGTCACCTTGCCATCGACGATACGGCGGTATGGGCTTTCGATGAAGCCGTACTTGTTGACGCGTGCGAAGGTCGCCAGCGAGTTGATAAGACCGATGTTCGGGCCTTCCGGCGTTTCGATCGGGCAGATGCGGCCGTAATGGGTCGGATGAACGTCGCGGACTTCGAAGCCCGCGCGCTCGCGGGTCAGACCACCCGGACCAAGAGCCGAGAGACGGCGCTTGTGGGTGATTTCCGAGAGCGGGTTCACCTGGTCCATGAACTGCGAGAGCTGCGAGGAACCGAAGAATTCGCGCACGGCTGCGGCAGCCGGCTTGGCGTTGATCAGGTCCTGCGGCATGACCGTGTCGATTTCGATCGAGGACATGCGTTCCTTGATCGCGCGCTCCATGCGGAGCAGGCCGAGACGGTACTGGTTCTCCATCAGTTCGCCGACCGAGCGGACGCGGCGGTTGCCGAGGTTGTCGATGTCGTCGATCTCGCCCTTGCCGTCGCGCAGTTCGACAAGCATCTTGACCACGGCCAGGATGTCGTCCTTGCGCAGGATGCGAACGG